>Ga0209284_10000150_pt1 | contig 105108 bp, 90 predicted proteins | sample FRY03_FD_187211 | JGI IMG/M metagenome (GOLD analysis project Ga0209284, IMG submission 187211) | Freshwater microbial communities from Lake Fryxell liftoff mats and glacier meltwater in Antarctica - FRY-03 (SPAdes) (version 2) | ecosystem: Environmental > Aquatic > Freshwater > Ice > Glacier... | reverse complement strand
TAACTATCTGAATATGAATATCAGATATCTGTACAATTTTGATATTGTTGCTGGCATCTTTTGATGCATTGTTTAGGTAAAACTCTTTTGTCTGTATAAAATTATGCTCGATCCAAAACGCATCTAAAAAAAGTGCAACACCAGTGGCGATGGCGCCTGTTTTAATAAATTTTCTTCTTGAAATTGCCATAATGATAAAAGCTCACATTTATGAGTAGCAATTGGAACATCATTTCCGTTATAGAAGGTAACCCTTCGACAAGCTCAGGGTGACAATATCTGTAACGGCTAAGCAATTACAAACCTAATAATGTAAATAAGAACCCAAAGTTATCTTTTATTGCAAAACAAAGCGCACATTCACTCCGGCAGCAACTTGAATTTTTTTGAAATCAATTTTTGGAGGTTCATAGCTTTCTGCTGCCATTGTTTTTACCTGCATGCCATACATTCTATCCTGGTAAGGATTTGGCATACCTCCTTCATTATCGGAAATAAACAAAGCATTGCCTACTTTCTGAGATAAAGGTTTTACCAAAGCCAGGGCTTTTTATTTGGCGTTTTCAATGGCTTTTGTGCGACAAATATTTTTAATACTTTCTAATTCAGTATGCTCTACTTTTTCGATGGAAGTATTAGAAATGCCCATATTCTCTAGTTGTAAAAAAACTTTACTGAGTGTTGCGGCGTCGGAAACTACTAATTGGTATTCCTTGGTTTTTAAAATATCTTTTTGTTTGAGTAGATAAGTTTTGTAATTACTCAACATATCACTAATAGTAAGTTTGTCTTCGGTATTAATGCTAATTGATTTTAAACCTGCTACCATTTTAAATTCCATCTCTTCTATAGATACTCTATCGCGGGTATCTTTTTCAGATAATATTATTTTGAGCGTAATCTTATTGGGTGTTACCAAAGTATCGGCAGATCCAGCAACTTAAATATAGGGTTGATCTAGAAAGTTTTTGGTTTGAGAAAAGCTTGTTAAAGTAAACAATGTTGCAACAATAAAACTGAGTCTTTTTAACATGTTAATTGAATTAATTGAATAATTGCCAATATGTGACTTATAATAATTACGACAAATAGAATGCCAAACTAAACTTCTGCCGTTCTACCCTTGCAGGTGTATTGGCGTTTTATTTATCGAATCATCGGGAGGTACTTCTCTCTACTGTCGTATATAACCCAAAGCTTATTAACTTCAATGTAATACCTAAAGGCAAAGCCATCCAATTTCTATAATAGTTGCATTTGTTTTTGCTAATTCAACAATTTACAAAAAATATTTAATTGAATACGTCATTGGGTTTTACTTTATTTTAATTAATTATTTTATGAAAGTTCCAATATGCCAAAGAATACCTGATGGATCATGAATAAAACATTCTTTACCCCAATCGTTTATTTTTATTGGCACCAACTTTACATTCGGAAATTGAACTTTAAGGTTTAATAGCAAAAGTTTGTCCCAAAATTCTTCTACATTATCTACTTCCAAAAAGATCATTGAATTATCAATCCAATCTTTTACATAGGCATCTTGTAAATAAAATCCTACTCCATCTATTTTAAAAAAAGAAAAATTAGGCGCTAAAATAATTTCCTCAAAACCTAAGCAGGTATAAAAACTCCTCGACTCTTGAAAGTTTTTGGCTCCTATAAATGGACGGATTGATTGAGTTTTGAATTGCACGTTATTTTAATTTAGATCAACCAAATTACGAAAAAAATGATACAATTGTAGGTGCCCCTTCGACAAGTTCAGGGTAACAACACCTTCAATATTTATTTAAAAGTAGAAGGCAATTTTTTATTGTATTGTTCCATTAATTCTTTTGATGCTTTCTTTGGAGAACCGCAATCAAAAGGTGGCATTGGATCGTATTCAATACCAAGTTGAATCAATTTAGCTGACTGCTCTCCTTCAATTAAACTTACTAAATACAACGCCATATCTATTCCTGCAGAAACTCCTGCCGATGTTATTATTTTTCCATCATGTACATATCTTTCCTCTTCAATTAATACTTTGTGTTTTTTTAATTGTTCTTTACGCCTCCAATGTGTGGTGCAGCGTTTTCCATCTAATAAACCAGCTTCTGCCAATAACAATGCACCAGAACAAACAGAAACAGTAAACTTGGTTGTTTTATCAATCTGCTTTAACCAGTTTATTAATGTTGAGTTTGTAAATAAAATATCAATCCCATAGCCACCTGGAATTAATAAAATATCCAAGGCTTTTATTTCATCTATTGAATAATCGGCTAACAGTTTTAATCCATAAAAATCTTTGTATACTTTTTTCTCAACCCCTATAAAATAAATTTGAGCATTACCAATTCTTGCCAATACTTCATAGGGACCTACTGCATCGAGCGCCGTCATGTTTTCGAAAAGTAGAATGCCTATTTTCATGATACATAAAGTTAATTGAATGACAACTACAAAGACTTTAAATATTCCAGTAATGCTTTTCGTTCTGCATCACTTAATCGATCGCCAAAGTAATGGCCCACATTACTATAGCCTCTTTTAGTAGTGTTGTATATTTTTTTCTGATTGGGGTTATTCACTGCAGTATATTCAACCGACATTTTTGCTGTTTGGTAAACAGGGCTTTTAAAATTTCTCTTCCAATACGCAGGACGGATTTTGCTATTGATTACTGCTTCTAAATTGGGTACAGATCCATTGTGAAGATAGGGCGCAGTAGCCCAAATACCATCTAAGGGTGGCGCCATGTATCCGTTAAAGGGCTCCAGTTTGGCGGGATTGCTTCCTTGTGCAAACCAACTCTTGTTAAACCATTCTATAAACTGTGGGTTCTGGTAATTGGCTTTGAACAGCAAAGAATCTGTTTTAATAATCGATTCGGGAATTAAAAGATTGGGATAGCTTCCTTCTTTTCCATAAGTGCCATGGCATTTACTACAGTTGTCAACAAAAATCTGTTTACCATCTGCAGCCAATGGCTCATTAATCGCTAAAGGATATTTGGGCGGTTCTAATGATCTGATATAAGCCAGCACATCGGCAAAATGACTATACACTTCTTTTGCCTCAACCGTATCTTTTACAGTTAATAAGTTGCTCAGCATTAGGAACCTGCCAAAATTTCCTCTTCCAAAACCATTGTAAAACATGGCATTCTTTTTTTTCAGCAGCCACCATGCCGGCACATCTGTAGGTATTACTTCATCCGGAATAGTAAGTAGCGGTGCATCTTGCCAAGCCAGTGTTTGTGGGTCGCGGTGTGCCACTAGTAAAGTAGCAAGTCTGTCTGCAGCATTTACTCCTCTAACTTCCGTCTGCATTAGTGGTGCGATGGTGGTCATAGATCGCCCAATAACCTCAGTAGCCATGTACTGCTCAGGAGTAATGGTTTTCATAAAACCTGTAGCCATTTTTTGCAGAAAAGTATTCTGCTTCCCAAAATTGCTGAAATCAAGTTCTGTGTTCCCTAGCCCTATTACCAAACTATCATTTAATAATTGCGCGTGGCACTGCAGGCAGGTTGGTACAACAATGGTGGTACCATTTTCGGCAGTTACCACATTAAAACCAAACGGCACATTGGCATTTTTACCTGTACGTGCCAAATAATTGTTTTTATCTTTTCCAATTAATAAAGTAAAGTATCCGTAAGGCAAACCACTCTTTATAAAATCTCCGGTAATCAGGTATTGGCGGCCAGCATCGGCATTACCAAATTGCTGAGTGCCGGGTGGCACAAAGACTGGTTTGTCGGAATAATCGGAAACTGCACTTACAAATAACACCCCTATAGCTATTAGCGCAGCAATTATAATTTTTATTTTTATGTTTTGCAGTAACATATCCTTTGCAACAGTTGTAAAGGGAGATTGTTTAAACTTTATTTTTAAATCGAACCGAATCTACTAACAGACATAGACCCGATTGAAAAACAATTAACGCAATTGTTCCATACCAAAACCAATTTCCGCCCTGCATTTTTGATAGTCCAGCTTCAATGGCCATACTTAAACCTGACCCTGTAAGCAATAACCCCGATACGGCTTGTATTAGCCAACGTTTTTTATTGGGCGAGTTCATGATATAATCTATTGGTTCAGTCCTTTGTTTCGCATTTCATCTCTTCGCATAGGCATAGCATCTATCAGTGCAAACAGTTTTTTTGTAGTTAGCAGATTATAAGTGCGTAATTTTTCGCTGCCATCTTTTCCTACCAATATCAAAGTAAAATCCGTTTGCTTATCTACTTTGTATTTTTTATACAGCAGCTCATTTCCGGTTACTAGTTTAAATGTAAGGTCTCTCTCCTCCATTCCCACCTTTTCTGCATTCCATATAGCAAGCTGCTTTTCTACCATTATAGTATTCTTCTGCGTAAAAAGCAGTAGCTGGCGTTTATCGGTGTCTGATGAAGCGATACCTAATAAGGATAATATCATTGCGGTACAAAATATCATTTGATTCATAAATAAAAGGCATAAAGATTCTAATATCTAGACAAATTCCCAGAAAAAAAGTTCGTTTTTGCCGATGCAGGTTATAATACTTGTAGCGGACATTATATTTTAAAACTACTCCACAGCTTCAAACTCTTTTCTAACCATTTTCCCCTGTGCATTCAGCGATACTTTATATTTTCCTTTTTTTAGTAACTCATTGTAATTAATAAAATATGGTAATGGACTGTCTACTTTTTTGGTAATTAAATCCCATCGGTATTCATTGAATCCTTTTGTTGCAGTTATGGTTGTTTGCCACACTGGTTTATCAGCAGCATTCAAAATATTTAAGGTAACATTACCGGGTTGATTAACCCAAAAGCTAATAGACATTTTATCTAAAAAACGACTATTTAAATCAACCTTTCTATCAGGTGTAGATACACTAACTGTTGGTATATCAAATAAAATAACATCCGTTAATTGAGAATTCATTTTCTCATAAATTGGAGATAAATTTATTTTATAAATACCTCTTCCATGAGTTGCTGCTACTAGGTCTTTAGATGCTGTATCAATTTCTAAATCGGCCACTGCAGAGGCTGGTATATTTTTACCCAACACCGACCACGACTCGCCTCTATCGAGGGAAATATAAACGGAACGGTATAAACCCGCATAAAGAATATTCTCATACACTGGGTCTTCTTTAATTACATACGATACTTCATTCGGCAAATTATTGGCTATTGATTTCCATGTTTTTCCGTAGTCGTCCGATTTGTACAAGTGCGTACCAAGATCATCATAGTTCATTCCAGACATTGATATATAAACCCTTGCTTTGTTGTATTGCGAAGGAGTTATACACCGTATATAACTATTAGGCAAACCCGCTGATCGATCTGTCCATGTACCGCCATCATCTTCGGTAACCCAAAACAATCCTTTATCGGTACCCATATAAATAAGTCCTTTCTGCAAACCAGATTCTGCCAAAGCACCAGCAGCTAAAGAGTTTTTATTTGTATCTATTCCTACAGTTAAATCACCACTTATTTTTTTCCAACTATCTCCCCTATCAGTACTTTTAAGTACAAAGTTAGCTCCCAAATAAAGTGTATGGTTGTTAAACGCTGAAAGAAAATAAGGCGAAATAAAATTATAACGCGTATTGTAGCTTAGTAAAAAGCTTCTCGGATTTGCAGGTTTCGAAGTTTTATTTTGCAAATCCATGCGCCTTATTCCACCTTCTTGCGAACTATAATAAACAGTATTGGAATCTACTGGATCAACAACCGTAATGCATCCATCACCACCACTCCAAGGATCTATCCAAAGGTATTTCCAACCATTATCATATTTAGGGTTCCATTCTTTTGCAGGACCATATACTGTGGCATCATCTTGCGTGCCACCATAAATAGTATAGGGTTTCTTTTTATCGAGCGTGATATCATAAAATTCTCCGGTAGGAATATTGTTATAATGCAGCCATGTTTTTCCTTTATCATAACTCATGTACAATCCGCCATCATTACACAATGCCAACTGATTCGAATTTTTTGGATTGATCCAAAGTTCATTCTGATCGAGGTGCAAGGGATCGGCAGGACTAGGAAAAAGATGATACACATCTCCACCTATCAAATTGAAATTTTTGCCACCGTTACTGCTGTGAGCCAATCGAACGCCCAATGCATATATTTCATCGTCATTGTTTGGATCCACAAAAATATCTGCGAAATACCATCCTACTTCTGAATTAATCATTAGTTCATCTTTGTGCGTTCTGCTCCATGTTTTACCACCGTTTAATGATTGATAAACTTCTGCCGCACCCAACTCTGAATCTTCATTAGCAGAAGCTTTTGTGGGTTTGTTACGATGATCTACTAAGGCATATACTTTATTAGGATTTTTATACGATACAGCAATTCCAATCCTTCCTTTTCCATCATCATCGGGCAATCCGGCATCGGCTTTTACCCATGTTTTACCTGCATTATTACTTTTATAAATACCACTTTTTTTCCCGCTAATACTAGGATTATTTTCCCAAAAAGATGCATATAGAATAGATGGATTTGATGGAGCCATTACAATATCATTAGCGCCAGTTTTATCGTTAACATACAATACATGTTCCCAAGTTTTTCCACCGTTGATTGATCGATAGATTCCGCGATTGGTATTGGTACTCCAAAAATGCCCGAGCACGGCCACATAAACAATATCAGGATTGGTGGGATGAACCACTATTTTTCCTATTTGCCAAGAGTCGTCTAACCCAATATGCCGCCAATTAATACCACCATCATCTGATCGGTACATACCAGTGCCGGGCATGGTGAAATTGCGGGGCTTCTTCAACGTTTCGCCGGTACCTACATAAATAATATTTGTATTAGATGGAGCTAAAGCAATGTCTCCAATACCATAAGAAGCGTGGCCTTCAAAAATAGGGTTCCAGGTTAACCCATTATTCACTGTTTTCCAAAGATTACCTGAGCCGAAACCAAGGTACATTGTACCGGGCCTATTCGGATCGGCCTTAAATGTTTCTGCAAGCGCACTGTTTAGCACTGGCCCAAGTTGAATCCATTCTAGGTTATAAGCAGTTTCATTTTTCATTTTTAAATACTGCTGATGAGATGCTACCAATGGAGATACAGGCTGTTGAGAAAAACTAGCCGTTGTAAAAAGCAGCAATAAAATAATGGATAATTGATACCTACAAATCATGTGCTTTGGAATTAGGTGTGAAAATATCGAAATTGATTAGAATAAAGTGAGATTATGCTATCCACGTATCTTCTACATTTTTCACAACCCATTTTTCATTATCCTTTTCAATATACACTAAGTAACCCCTTCCACATTTTCCACCACACATATATGAAACTGAAAACAACCCTTTTTGTTTTTTACTATCAAAGTGAATTTTAGAAATAGATATCAAACCAGCAAACTTTGAGTACTTAGCACTCCAATTGTTGTATTCTGTATCTGGCTTAGAACAGAAACACATATTTAAAAATAATTAAAATTTACAGGAATTCAAACTTTGTCTTTAAGTAGTTTTTTAAATATAGCTTTTAGGAATATTCTGATTTTTGCACAAGATTAGCGATGTTTATATTTCGTCAACCTGTCCCGATTTATCGGGAGGCTCAATGTGACTCGCTAAATAACCCAATAACCAGATTTTTTTCGACCATCGCCTTAAGCGAGACAAGCAATCTCAATGGTTACAAAATCAATAACTAATTCGGCAAAGCCCTCTGAGAGAGACTATGAGGAGAAGAAAAGATATCAGTAAAAACTAGTACAAGATTTCTCACATCTATCCTTTGGAGAGACGGGTTCGAAATAACGTCATTTTGGCCATCACTTTTGATAGATTCTGAATGACCCTTCGACCATTACATAGGCAGTATCAAAGACTCAGGGAAAATAAATGATGAAACCTAATAACTTAATGACCCAATAACTTGTTACACTTCAAAATGATTTTTTACAAAGGCAATTTTTTCATTATTAGTCATTTTATCGGCTGGTTCGATGCAAATTTTTATATCCTTAAAATGCAAATCTTTGTTCATGTAATTATTCAGTTCTAATTTTGCTTTAGTTGGTCCAAATAAAAGCACATGATCATATTTTAAAATTTCATCTGCAATTTCTTTATAATAAGCCTCGTGCTGTTGTTGCTCTTTATTATGCATTATATTTTCACTTCGACTCAATGCTTCAACTTTAATATCAAAAGTAAATTTAGAATTGATAGAATGTTTGATGTTATCCTCAGTTATGTTAATTAAATTGGCAGTAGAATGATCCATCCATATACCAAGGTTTTTTCTCTTGTCCATTTTTTCTATTTTAATAATTTATTGATGATGATCTTGCTTCCTCCCAAGAATAGTATCTAATGAGGTTTTAAGTTTATTAATTGCAGTAGATACTGCTATTTCAATAGTATCTGCCTGAGATGAAACTACAATCGGCTGCCTCTTTTCTATTCTAGCTTCAAGCAAACATCTCATATTACCATTTCCACTTTTATTTCCATTTTCGTCAGATAAATGAACTTCTATTCTTGTAATATGACTTTCAAATCTCTCTAATTCCTCAGCTATAATATCGGTAAAATATTGCTCAGTCTTTTCATTCCCATTAATAGTTTTGTCTGTATTGAATTGTGTTTTCATTTTATTTATATTTAATTATCTATTATTATCCTTTATCTTCTTCTAAATCATTATGATTAACACCTCCTAAACTATAATAATTATTTTCTTCATCCTCACTGCCTATATTTTCTTGCACATCATCTAATTCAGATCCGGGAATATCTAAATCATCACCCGATATATTTTCTTTAAAGTCTTTTTCGTTCATAGATTCACTGAAATCATTTAGTGTTTTTGTTTTAGTAGTATCTGTAGGATTTATTTCGGTTTCTTCTTTGCTTTGGAGGTATATATCTTCAGAAGCAGGATATGATTTGTACCCGGGAAACTCCTCTTGAATTTTGCCGGTAATATTATTATCATCTTTTTCTAATTCCGTGGGGTTTTTCATGATTCTTTTAAATTTATAGGTGATTACAGTTAGTACGTAAAGGTGCCACCAATAAACAAAAAGAGCATTATATAATTAAGGAGAAATATTGCTAAATTCACATATTAATGTAGAGAATTTAATTTCCGCTAAAAAGCATAGTTAATGCTAAGCGGGAACCAATTGTTCGAGAGATTATTCAGAGATAGAAATTTAAAAGAGAAGTTTTATTTAATTTGAAATAGAGAATAGATATTAAATTTATTCTATTTAAAATAACTTTTAATGTTAAAGCAATCTAGTGATATTAGGTTTAATTAAATTTAAAGTCAATATTTCAAAATAGGCAAGTACAATCATTATTATTATTTCTCCCACAAAATAAACCATTTCTAAAATATTAAGTTTGTTGAAAAATGCAACCAGAAGAAATGCTATTAAAATACAATAAGCCAAATTAGCTACAATAAGGTGTTTTAAAAGTTTTTGCGAATAACACTTGAAATAAAAAAACAAGAAAAAGAATAAATACTTGTAAATACAGCAAAAATTGAAAGTGCTATTATTATCATTTGTGGCATTCCAAAATATTCGTTGAGAATACTAGAAAATGTAAACATTAGAATGGCTATTAAAGAAGCTCCAATGCCGTCAATTAAGAATATAGATTTTATTTTTAAAAATAACGATAAATTCTTAAAATACCGCCTGTGTCTTTACGTAGTTTTAAACATAGCTTTAGAAATTCACTTCAATCTCGCTCCTTCCAGCACCGCCTGATGAGAGGCAAGCTGGCTAAGGGTGACAGCGAAACAGAGTGATAATTATTTATTTCTTATTTTTTAAATAAGCTATTATAAAATAAATAGTAAACTCTAGTGTAAGAATAAAAATAATCCCATAATTAAAGAATCATTAGTACTAACACTATAAGCATAATAAAGTCCGAACAAAAATGTTGCAATAAATAATATTGCCAGTGTTGGTAAAATGGAGTTTTTATACTTCGTCATTATTTTCTAAGTTGTTTACTATATTTTCATCCGCATTCATTGTCTCTCTTATTTTATCTACATAAATTGCCTTTACAATTACGGTGCCTGCCATAAAATCGTGAATAGCTCTTTTTCTTCTATTAGTAAGCAAAACTAGTAACTCACTCCAAATCCAAATATTAATTGCTACAGAATAAATTATAAAAAATTCTGGTGAAAGCGACAACAAGTAGTCTTCATGCTTATACCATTTTAAATTGGCTAAAGCTGCTTCGTCTATTTTCTGTAAATTAATTATAATAACAACACTTTGAAAAATATGTAAAACAATATTTACAGTTTCGCGAATAAAAGCTTCTTTCCAATGAATATCATCTCCATTTAACTTAAGTATTTTTATTCCTGTTAATATTTTCCCTAGTGTTCCGCCATATTTTTTGGGTAAGTATACATTATACCATATTCCAAAAAATAAACCTAATAAACCTGTAAAGTAATAAAGGTTTTTCCCTAAACTATTTAGATAATAAGTTAAAAAAATAAAAGGGAGAACAAAAATTGCGTCTAATATAAGTGAACTAAGTCTCGACCAAAAACCTGCATATAAATTGTTGTTTATTCCTTTAATTCTTAATGGGATTATTTTTTCTATTTAGTGGATTTTAAATTTTAGGTATTGGATTTTAAAACTAATCATTTTTCGACTGATTTTCACCTGTGTATTTACGTATTTTTAAAATATAGCTAATAGGAATATGGGGGCGCTTTGCACAAGATGCCAGCGATGTCTACATTTCGACAGGCTCAATGTGACAGGCTCAATGTGACACGCTCAATAACTTAAAAAATTTATCCTAAAAAATTAATAGGATCAACAGGAGTATAAAATGGCAAAACATACTTCATTGCATCTGTTACATTCATTCGCTTGGTTAATATCTCATGCAAAATGGTTCGGTAATCTGTAGTTACTGAAAGATCAACTCCATTATCTAAATTCTCGGTTTTTAATCCCTTCCAATTTCCATACATCTTCCCCCCATTTACATTTCCTCCCAATGCCATCATTGCATTTCCAAATCCATGATCGGTTCCATTGCTCTTATTGCTTTTTACCCTCCTCCCAAATTCACTCATCACTAATACCGTTAACCTACTCTGGTACTTATTTAAATCGTTATAAAATGCATGCAAATTCTGACTTAAACTTTTTACCAAATCTGGGAATCGATATGCTTGATACTCGTGTGTATCCCATCCACCGTAATCTACAGTTGATACATGTATGCCAACATCTAACTTGATTAACTGCGCTAAATTTTTCATGCTCTTACCAAAATCATCTTCCTTATAACTAGCTCCATTATCTGGCTTATATTGCATCGCTTCTCCATTACCTTTCCGAGGAATTTTTTTCTGCAACATATCAATCGTATAAAATGTTTGCAATGCAGTTTTACCCAACTGCGATTGATCGTTGTACGACTTGCGAATTAAATTATTAAAATTACCATCGGCCTGTATAGCAAAATCATTCAACCCATTAATAGAAATGGCAGTGGGACTTCCCCATAAACTCAGTGGCATACTGCTGCCCGCAGCTACCGCACTAAAATTATTTTTATCGGAAATAGAATTTAAATATCGCGCCAACCATCCTTCAGAAATATTTTTCTTGCTCTGTATTCCTTTCTCTATCATATCCTGCGCATCAAAGTGACTCCGCGTTCCATTAGTTAATCCGCATGCATGTATAATTGCCAACTGATCTGAATCATACAACTCTTTTAATTGCGGCGCCGACGAATGAAAACGAAAATCTACATCGCCTAAACCGTTTTTTAATTTCAGTCCCGCATTTTCTCCTGCTTCTGATACGCGCAATGACGGCTCTCTATCGGCAAAATAATGCGGATCATTTACTGGTGCTATTAATTGTAACCCATCGCACCCACCTCTTAAAAAAACCAATACAAAAATTTCGTTATTGGGCAAATAAGTTGGTCGCATAGAAATACCCGTAACGCCCGTAAGCATCATTGCCGCTGTGGCCGAACTACATTGTTGTATAAAATCTCTTCTTTGCATATTATCTAACCTGAAAATCGGGTAACAATAAAATTGCGCTTACCAACCAATTTACTTTTTCGTTTCTTAAATTTCCTTTGCCATACATTTCTCTTTCGGGCCTTCCACCATCAGCAAAATACACACTCAAATTTTGTAAAATATCACCTTCTGGCACATATCCCAATATACGCTTCAACCAATAAATAGTTACGTCTTTGCAAGTTTTATATTGTTCTGGAATTTGATCTGCAACTTCTACCTTGGCATAATTGTGCCAATAATAATTTAACACATTAATCGGAAAATTCCATCTGCGCAACAACATTTCTGCATTTATCCAATACGCAGCTTGGTCTGGATAACCTGTTGGTGTTGGCCAAGCAAATGGCTGCTGACCCATTTGCAATAATGCCCACATCATATTATCATTGGGGGTAACATCTGCATCCACCGCCCTTAACGTTGATATAGCCAATTCTAATGGTCGCTTTATTTTTTCGCCCCAAGTTAATCGGCATTCTTCCGACATGGCTATTACTTTTACCACTTTTGCAATTTGGTCGGCACTATCTATATTCATCATCCACTCCCTTGCGGCTAATGCAATAATTGCTTCGCTCGGTTTATCGGATATAATTCGGGTACATAATTTTCTACAAATATATTTTGCCGTTCCGGGATGGTTTGCTAATAAATCCAACACTTTTTTACCATCATTCATTGGTGGTTGATTGGGGTTGAACTCTACACCCAATACCCTTTTCTGATAATTATCGTGCCACTGCTCTTGGTAATGAAACTCTCCTGTGTTGGCAAACTTTCCTCCCTTCCAATCATCTGCCCCGTCGGAAATTGTCCACCCCGTAAAAGCCCTCGCTGCCTCATATACATCTTCATCTATATAGCCTTCTGGCTTTCCATCTACTGCCCCTGGTACTTCTCTCCATCTATTATATAAATGATTTAAATAATGCTCTGCACCCAATGTATGCAACTCAAATAATTCTCTTGCAAAATTTTCATTAGCAGGACTTGCTTTGCTACTTGCATTATCTAAGTAACATTGCATTGCAATACTTTTAGCAACTCCTTCTAATAACTGCCTAAAATTGCCCAACACATTTTTGCGAATTACTTCTCTATCATAAATAGGAAATGTAATAGCCACCCTATCATCTATCTTAACACTTACATTAAAATGATTGTGCCAAAAATCTACCAACAATTCTTTCAACTGCCATTTGCTATAAACACCTCTTAAGATTGATGCACCAAATACTTGTTTGGCTGGATAAATTTTTTCTTCGTAATTAACCGCAGGATCATGTAAGGACCATAGGCGACTTAACGGAGCATCGAGTAATTCGTAATATCTATTTTCTTTGATTGATTTTTTAGAACCGTCAGCGGAAAATTTTTCGTACCCTATCGGGTAAGATGCTTCCTTTAATTTTTTATTCAGTACATCGTCTTGTGAATCGTCGGGCTGCAACTGCTCCTCTATATAACCCTTTATACCCAACTCCTTAATACGCTGCAATGATGCCGCATTTGGACCGAAACCCAGTTTATTCAACAGAAGTATTTCTACGGGTGGATTGGATATTCGGTTGAAAATTGGTAAAGACATTAGCTATATAACGAAATTGACTAAAGGTAAGTATATTAAGAGTGTATAAAGTTTATAGGGTTTATATGGTATTTGTTATAAACCTTTTAAACTCTATAAACCCAATGCCCAATGCCTAATGACCAATGCCTAATGCCTGATGCCTAATGCCTACTTATGCACTTCACTAGTAAAATGAAAAGTAATATCGGGGTTATTGGTAATCTCGGTATTTAAAAACCATTCGCTTTGCGCGAGATAAACCGGATTTTCATCTTTATCTAAAGCTGCATTTTGTTGCTTAAATCGTAAGAAGTCATCGAGCTTTTTAGGATCTGCACTGGTTAACCAACATGCTTTAAAAAAGGGCAAGGTTCTAAACTCACATGCCGCCCCATACTCGTGTAATAATCTATATTGAATAACTTCAAACTGCAATTCGCCCACACAACCAATGATTTTTTTATTGCCCCCAAACTGGGTAAATAATTGCGCTACACCTTCATCTGTAAGTTGACTAATCCCTTTATCTAACTGCTTGGTTTTCATAGGATCTCTATTAACCAACTCTTTAAAAATTTCAGGCGAAAAAGTAGGAATTCCAGCAAAGTAAAAATCTTCTCCTTCCGTCATTGTATCGCCTATTTTAAAGTTCCCAGTATCAAATAAACCTACTACATCTCCCGCATAAGCATCATCTACCACCTCCTTATTTCTTGCCATAAAACTATAAGGATTACTAAACCTCATATCCTTATTATTACGAACATGATGGTAGTATTTATTGCGTTCGAACCTTCCACTACATACCCGCATAAATGCAATTCTATCGCGGTGCTTAGGATCGAGGTTGGCATGTATCTTAAAAATAAATCCGCTGAATTTTTCTTCTCCTACCTCTACCGTTCTGGTGGTGGTTTCTCTACTTCGGGGCACTGGAGCTATCCGAATAAACGTATCGAGCATTTCCTTCACCCCAAAATTATTAACCGCACTCCCAAAAAATACGGGGGCTATTTTACCTTTTAAATAATCGTCGGCATTCAAATCGCCATAAACTCCATCTATCAATTCTACGTCTTCGCGCAACTGCGCCGCATCTCTCTCTCCCACTTTGGCATCCAATAACGCGTCATTCAAATCGGCAATTGCCACTATATCTTCCTCATTCGCCTTTGTGCTTGCCTTAAACAAGCGCAGACTTTTATTGTCTAAATTATATACCCCTTTAAATTCCTTACCACTATTAATAGGCCAGGTCATCGGATGCAATGATATGCCCAGCTCCTTTTCTATTTCTTCTAACAAATCGAATCGGTTCTTTCCATCACGGTCCATTTTATTGATGAACACAATCACTGGTGTATCGCGCATTCTACACACTTCCATCAATCTGCGTGTTTGAGCCTCCACACCGTTTACACTATCTATCACTAGTATTACGCTATCAACCGCAGTAAGGGTTCTATAAGTATCTTCTGCAAAGTCTTTGTGGCCCGGCGTATCTAATAAATTAATGAGGGTATTATTGTATTCGAAAGTCATTACAGAAGTAGCCACAGAAATACCTCTTTGGCGTTCTATTTCCATAAAATCGCTTGTAGCACCTTTCTTTATCTTATTGCTTTTAACGGCTCCAGCCACTTGTATGGCACCTCCAAATAAGAGGAGTTTCTCTGTTAAAGTAGTTTTACCCGCATCTGGGTGAGAGATGATGGCAAATGTTTTTCTTCTATTGATTTCTTTCTCGTACTTCATGTGTTGTATAAAAAGCGCCCCAAATAATAATTTGAGGCGTGAAGGTAATTGATATTGTACGGATTAATAAGCCAAATGATGGTGTTAATTTAAACTTCTAAAATCTACAGGTACTAGTTTACTTACCCCAGGTTCTTGCATGGTAACTCCATAAATTACATCTACCGCTCCCATAGTCTGCTTATTATGGGTAACAATAATGAACTGTGAGTTATCACTGAACTTCTTAATCATTTGCGTGAACTTACCTATGTTGGCATCATCCAACGGCGCATCTACCTCATCTAAAATACAGAATGGTGCAGGCTTAATTAAGTAAATAGCAAATAATAAAGCGGTTGCAGTTAAGGTTTTTTCTCCTCCACTTAATTGGGTAATAGAAGATGGACGCTTTCCTTTAGGCTTAGCCACAATTTCAATTCCTGTTTCTGAAATATTCTCTGGATTTACCAAAATCATATCGGCAGTATCGTCTTCGGTAAAGAGCGCCTTAAATACTTTTTGGAAATTCTCCCTTACTTTATTAAACGTTTCCAGGAACTGCTGATTGGCAGTAGCTTCCACTTCCAATATGGTTTTCAACAGACTTTCTTTTGCAGTAACAAGATCATTCTTCTGCTCTAAAATAAACTCGTACCGCTTTTTCATTTCGGTATAAGCTTCTATTGCAGTTGGGTTTACTTCACCCATATTTTCTAAGCGTTTGCGCATTTTATCTGATGCTGCTTGCAACTCTTCTAATGGCGTTTCTGTAGTTCTAGCTTGATCTAAAATTTCGTCGAGCTCAATTCTAAACTCCACATTCAAGCGCTCTTTCATTCCAGCCAATTGCAATTTCAATTCATTTAGTTTGTCTTTAATTTCATTCACTAAATGATCGATCATTTCTTTGCTCTTCACTTTCATGCGAAGTGCACTTTCTTTTTCTTGCAAGGCATTACGGAAATTATAATAAGCTTGGTCTGCTTCATTTAACTTCAATTCTTCTTCTTCTTTATTGCGGAATAGATCTACCAATAAACTTTCTACTTCTTTTAAAGCCGAACTGCCTTCTACTATATCAGCTTCTGCCTCTGCCAATTGAGCAGTGTTCGATTTGATCTGATCATGCAAATCGTTCAACTGATTTTCTTTAAATAGCAATTCTTGCTTTAAAGTGGTGAGTTTGCTTTGTTGACGAGTTAATTGTAAATTGTTTTCATTAAACTGTCCTGATGCAAAATGGTATGCCTGTTCAGAAGATTGATAATCTAACTCTACATTCTTCATTTCTTCGGAAGTAGCCAATAGCTTATCATTCAATACAATCAATTGTTCGCGTGTTTCCGCAATTGAATCTTGCTCATCTTGTAAACGAGCATCAATATCAGCTAATCTCAATTCGCCATTATGCTGTGCAGCCAATAAATTTTCGATTCTATTTTTTGCAGCAAATACTTGATTGGTTAGTTGGTTAATTTCCTGCTCCGTTTGTTTAATGGCATGCTCTTTTAACTGATCGCTAAAAGCAATTACTTCATTGTGCTTGAATTGAATATCGGATTTTAATAAATTAACGATACCCTCTTGATCTATAATTTCTTCGTGAAGTTTTTCTAAGTTTTTAGCGCGACCAATTTTCTTTCCTTCAAATAATCCGATACTTCCGCCAGTAAGCGTGTACTTACCTTTTACGTATTTACCCGATTTTTCTAAAACAACTGCGCCATTGCTATTGGATAAAGCATCATCATTTTCGGCTATGTACACATTGCCTAAAAGGTATTCTGCTAGTTTGCGATATTGTTCATCTACTTCAATAACATCCATCGCTTTGATGGTATTGTTGGGTTGATGAGAATCTATCCTGAAGTCGGCAAACTTATCGAGCAAGAAAAAATTTGCTTTCCCTTTTTGATGGGTATCTAATAAATGAATGGCTTGTAAACCTTCACTTAAATCATTTACCACATAATAGTTAAGGTAAGGTTCTAATACATTTTCTACTGCGGTACGGAATTCTTCTTTTACATAAATGATATCAGAAAGAATTGGTGCAGTATGGTTCCAATCGTTGTTCTTGTGTAAAAACTTAATACTCTCCGGATAGCCTTCCATCGAATCGATCAAGCTTTTTAATAAATTGTACTCGTTGCGCTTAGCATCTAACTTTCTATTTTCTTCTGCCAACTCACTACGCAAAACTTCAAGCTGAGCTTGAGTTTCAAAAATCTGCTCTTTGGTTTTTTCGTGCTGATCTTGCAACTGACTCAAATCAATTCTTTTAGAATCTAACTCGGCTTCTTTATCATTGCTCTCTATTTGCAGTTGTTGTAATTGTTGATTGCGGTTTTCCTTTTCTTCATTTAATTGCAATTGAGCACGCTGAAGATTTTGGATTGATGTATCGGCAACAGCAACTTTCTTCTCAGCATCAAACTGACTGCGTTGTAATTGTTGGTATTGATTACGAACAGCATCTACACCAGCACGTTTTTCATCAAAAGCGCGGCGCTTGTCTTCTACTTCTAATTGAGCCGCTTCTACCTGATCTTGTATGGTAGCCAAATTAGCTTCTTCATCTCCTACCTGCAGTTGAGAATATTCAATAGAATCTCCAATGGTTTTTAATTGGCCTTCTGCTTTCTCTAAAAATTCTTTAAGATTGGTTTCCTTCTCTTGTAAGTATTGGAGTTTTTGGCTAGCTAAGTTTTTCTCGTTTTCTTTGCTACGCAGATTTTGTTGCAATTCATTAAAACCATGTTGCATGCTCTGTAAAGCGCGTTCCTGAGCAATAAACGAAAGCTTTTCTTCTTCAATTGCAGCTTCATCGGTAGCAATTTCTACTTCTAGCTGAATTTTTTTATCCGATTCTGTTTCTTGTTGTTCGGTAAGTTCTTTGTAAGTAATATTAAATCCTTCTAAAGATGCTTTTGCCAATTCTACGGCTACCTCTTTGTACTCTTTTTTAATTTCTAAAAACTTCTCTGCCTTTCTAGCCTGACTTTCTACTGTTTTTAATTGGTTATTAATTTCGAACAATAGATCTTCAATACGAGCTAAATCTTGCTCAGTAGCATCGAGCTTATTTTTGGCTTCTTTTTTTCTTGTTTTATAGATGGTAATTCCAGCAGCCTGCTCTAACATTCTTCTACGGCTGTTCTCTTTGTCTTTAATGATATCATCTACCATTCCTAATTCAATAATTGCATAGCTATCGGTACTTACACCGGTATCTAAGAACAAATTATGAATGTCTTTTAATCGACAAGAAACATCGTTCAAACGATATTCGCTTTCTCCATTTTTATAAAAACGGCGAGTAACGGTTACAGTATTAAATTCGGTAGGTAATAAATTTTTAGTGTTTTCGAATGTTAAACTTACTTCAGCCAATCCGCTGGCGCTTCTGGTTTTACTTCCGTTAAAAACCAATGCATCTAAATTTTCACTTCTTAGGGTAGAGATTTTTTGCTCCCCAATAACCCAGCGAATACTATCAATAATATTGCTTTTTCCACAACCATTTGGTCCGATAATACCGGTTATACCCTCATCAAAACTTACTACTGTTTTATCAGCAAAGCTTTTGAATCCTTTAATTTCTAAAGATTTTAATCTCACGTTTATAGCATTTAATACCCGCGAACATAAGCCAATTGCAGTAGAATTTATAGAAAGAAAATATCACTGTGCATAAGAGGTGCAGAAGTATCGTATTTCGACTAGAGGGTTTAATAATTATTAATATCAAATATTTTATAATATAATATTTATCAGTATGTTATAAACTTTTACTAAATATTTAAACGAACTATATTTCAGCATCTCTTTAAGTGATAATAAACGCCTTAAAAAAGGCAATTTAAATTTATTTTTATTATCTGTTATCGAATAGTAAATTCATTAATTACATTTAACCACCTTGACTAAAATCATATTCACCGTTACCAACGACCTAAGCTACGATCAGCGTATGCACCGAATTGCTGGATGCTTGGCCGATAATGGCTACGAAGTAACATTAGTGGGGGTTAAAAAGGATAATTCGATTGAACTACAAAACAGAAAATTCACTCAACATAGACTTAACTGCTTTGCTCAAAGTGGACCATTATTTTATCTCGAATACAATTTGAGGTTATTGGTTTACCTTCTTTTTACAAAAACAGATATTATATGCGCAATAGATTTAGACACCATTCTGCCCTGCTTACTAGCTTCTAAGTTGAGAAATAAGCAACGAGTTTACGACGCGCACGAGTATTTTACCGAACAAAAGGAAGTAAGAACCAGGCCAAATATCCTTCGAATTTGGAAGTATATTGAAGCTTTTGCCGTTCCAAAATTCCCGAAGGGCTACACAGTAAATAGTAAATTGGCGCAATTATTTAATGAAAATTACGGTGTTTCGTATCAAATTGTTCGGAATATTCCTATTAAGTATCCTTTAGAAAATATTGATAATGAGCACACTAGTAAATTTATATTATATCAGGGAGCTGTAAATGAAGGTCGCTGTTTTGAAGAGCTCATTCCGGCCATGAAATGGGTAAACGCAACTTTAATAATAGCAGGGGTCGGCAATTTTTATACCAAAGTAGAAGAACTAATTCGGCATTATAAATTAGAACACAAGATCATTTTAAAGGGTGCAATACCCCCAGATGAATTAAGACAACTTACCCAAAAAGCTTATATTGGTGTTACCCTTTTTGAAAAAAATGGAATAAATCAATATTACTCATTAGCAAATCGTTTCTTTGATTATATGATGGCAGGCACCCCCCAAATTTGTGTGAACTACCCTTTGTACCAAGAAATTAACCAAGAACACGATTTTGCCTATATGATTAAAAATACCCATCCGCTTACAATCGGAGACGCACTGAACAATTTGCTGCAAGACGATGTTCTCTATAATCAGCTTAGACAGAATTGCAACAAAGCACGCGATTTACTTAACTGGCAAAACGAATCGCATCAACTAATCGAATTTTACAGAACGCTTTAACTCTTGGATAAACACTTACATATTATTGCTTTTGATGTTCCCTACCCAGTAAACTACGGAGGTGTTTGTGATGTGTTTTATAAACTACCCGCTTTTAAGACCCAAGGCATTAAAATACATTTTCACTGTTTTGATTATGGCAGAGGCCAACAACCTATTCTAGACCAATATTGCGAGTCGGTAAACTATTATCAACGCAAAGAAGGTCACAAAGGGTTTTCTAATACCCTACCTTATATAGTTGCCAGTAGAATGAATGAGCAGCTTTTTACTAATTTATTGAAAGATGAATACCCTATTTTTATGGAAGGGGTGCATTGCACTTATTTACTCAACGACGATAGATTTAAACAACGAAAATGTTTTGTACGCCTACATAATGTAGAATACCAATATTACAAAGAACTATCGCAAAGCTGTTCTAACTTAATTAAAAGAGCTTATTACTGGAATGAATCGAGGTTACTAAAAACCTATGAAAAAAGCATTGCAGCCAAAGCAACATTTTGGGCAACAAAAGAAGCAGATAATGATGTGTACAGGCAAGAGTTTGGTTGCAAAAATATTGAAGAGCTCACACTTTATTTACCCAATTGGGAAGTAAAGTGTTTAGAAGGCATGGGGTCTTATTGTTTTTATCATGGCGATTTAAGTGTTGCATCCAATGAAAAAGCGGTTACTTGGTTAATAGAAAAAGTATTCCCCGAATTAGAAATTCCTTTTGTAATTGCAGGCAAAAATCCGTCTAAAAAATTATTAGAGCTTACCCATGCAAATAACTATTCTTGCTTAGTAGCCGATCCATCAGAAAATGAATTGCAAGACATGATTACAAAAGCGCATGTTCATTTATTACCTTCTTTTATTAATACTGGTACTAAAGTAAAATTATTGAACACATTGTATCATGGCAGGCATTGTGTTGTAAATGAGGCAACGGTTGCTCACACTGGATTATCTGAAGCATGCCATATTGCATCCACAGCAAATTCATTTAAAGAAATAGTACAACAGCTATTTCATCAGCCATTTACTTTAGCAGAAATTAATCTTCGGAAAAAATTATTGGAATCCAAATATAACAATAATCAAAATGCCATTAAGCAAATTGGTTGGATATGGGGTTAGCACTATCTAACACTCTACCACCTTCGGTTTTTAACATTCTACTTGGATAGCGATTAATTACAATAAAATCGTGTGTTGCCATTACTACAGTACTTCCATAATCTTTTGCAATTTGAATAAGCAACTGCATAATTTCATCACTGGTTTCAGGGTCTAAATTACCAGTAGGCTCATCGGCTAAAATTAATTTAGGTGAATTGAGCAATGCCCTGGCAATATCCACTCTTTGTTGCTCACCACCACTCATTTCATAAGGCATTTTGAATCCTTTGCCTTTTAGGCCAACTTTATCTAATACATCATTTATTTTTTCTTCAATTAGCAATTCATCTTTCCAACCAGTTGCTTTTAAAACAAATCTCAAATTTTCATGCACATCTCTATCTGTAAGTAATTGAAAGTCTTGAAACACCACACCTAAATTTCTTCTAAGGAAAGGAACTTTTTTCCAATTCATTCCAATCAAATTAAAACCAACTACTGTTGCATTTCCTTCTGTTAAAGTAAGCTCTCCATATAAAGTTTTTAGGAGACTGCTTTTACCTGTACCGGTTTTACCAACGAGATAAACAAATTCACCTTTATTAATTTCAAAATTTACGTCTTTTAAAATAAGGTTATTCCCTTGATAGATATTTACGTTTTTGAGTGAAATTACCGTTTCGGGCATGTTAAAATTTTAAATGGTTACTGCAACAAATATACGCTTTGAAAACAGTTTTACTTTGTTAATATTAATACACCACTTCTCCAAAATTACCCCTTAAAATAAGTCTAGATTTTGCCGATTGAGGTGCTTCTACCCTTCCAACAATTTGAGCCTCAATACCTAATTCAGCAGAAGTTTGAATCATTTGGTGAGCCGATTTTTCATCGGTAAATATTTCTAATCGATGTCCCATATTGAACACTTGATACATTTCTCTCCAATCGGTTCCAGAATTTTGTTGAATCAACTCGAAAACTGGTGGTGGTGTAAACAAATTGTCTTTAATAATAGTTAGTGCAGCAGGGAGGTATTTTAAACACTTGGTTTGTCCGCCCCCACTGCAATGTATAACACCATCAATTGAATCGAATTGTTCTTCTACTATCTTTTTTAATAAAGGCGCATAGGTTCTTGTAGGTGATAGCAATAGTTTTCCAACATTCATTGGAGTTCCGTTAATCAATATACTATCTGTCATTTTATTTTTACCAATATACACTACTTCATCATCCAAAGTTGGTTCAAATGTTTCTGGATAATCTGTTGCATAACTTTTGGCCAACACATCATGCCTTGCGCTGGTTAATCCATTACTCCCTAATCCACTATTGTATTCGGTTTCATAAATAGCTTTACCTGCACTAGCAAAACCAACAATTACGTTGCCTATTTTAATTTTTTCGTTGGTAATTAATTTTGATTTAGGCCATCTTGCCGTCATGGTACCGTTTACTGCAATTGTTCTCACAACATCTCCTACATCGGCAGTTTCTCCACCTAAATAATGAATTTGTACGCCGTACTCTTTTAATGTATCAAAAAAAGATTGAGTACCATTAATCACTGCTTCTAAAACTGCTCCATTAATTACTGATTTATTTCTATCGATAGTAGAAGAAAATAATAAATTTGTAGTTACACCAATACACAATAAATCGTCTAAATTCATAGCAACTGCATCTTGCGCAATTCCTTTCCAAACATTAATATCACCTGTTTCTTTCCAATATAAATAAGCTAAAATGCTTTTGGTACCTGCACCATCTGCGTGCATAATGTTTACCCAATCGGCATCTCCACATAAATAATCGGGGTAAATTTTACAAAAAGCCTGAGGATACAATCCTTGGTCGAGCTTTTGAATTGCAGCATGTACTTCTTCTTTTTGTGCAGAAACTCCGCGCTTTGCGTATAGTGACATTTATATATAATTCAATATTAATTGCAAATGTAATGAATAGTAAGAAACCCAATACCGTAATGCCCCATGCCGCCCTTCGACAAGCTCAGGGTGATAGCGGGATAAGCATAGTGACAATATCGACTTTGGACTTTCCTCCTTACTTTTGTCACAATTATGAAGGTACATCGTGAACTGGTAGGCTCTTTGCCCGAATTTCGTAATGCTGTAGTTACCATTGGTACTTTTGATGGTGTTCATAAAGGGCATCAACAAATTATTGCTCAATTAAAGGAGGAGGCCAAAAAAAATAATGGAGAAACGGTAATCATTACGTTTCATCCTCATCCCCGAAAAATAGTTTCTTCCGTACCGGGAGATGTAAAACTTCTTTCTACACTTACAGAAAAAATTAAATTACTAGAAAAAGCAGGGATTGATCATTTAGTAGTAATTCCATTTGATCATACTTTTGCCAATCAATCTGCAGAAGATTATATAACTAATTTTCTATATCATTATTTTAAACCAGCAACGGTAATTATTGGTTATGATCATCGCTTTGGAAAAGGCAGATCTGGCGACTATCATTTGTTAGAACAATATGGTGCAAAACTTGGATTTGCAGTGAAAGAAATTTCAGAAGAACTACTCAATGAAATTGTAATCAGTTCTACAAAAATCAGGCAATCATTATTAGCAACCAATATTAAAACTGCTAACCAATATTTAGGCTATCCTTATTTTTTTGATGGAGTAGTTATTGAAGGAAATAAAATGGGAAGAACCATTGGATATCCTACAGCTAACTTACATATTGCTAGTGAAGAAAAATTAATACCTGGCAATGGTGTATACGCAGTAGAAATAGTTCTTAAAAATAGTTTGCCTTTAAAAGGAATGATGAATATAGGTATTAGGCCAACAATTGATGGTAAAAAGCGTGTGATTGAAGTGCATATTTTTAACTTCGACCAAGATATTTATACAGAGTCATTAGAAATATTGATCCATCACTATTTAAGAGATGAAGTTAAATTTAATGGCTTAGAAGAATTAAAAACTCAATTACATATCGATAAACAGCAAGCTATTGATTTTCTACAATAGCTTAGTTCATAATTTTTACTACCAACTCTTTTAGCAACCCTGCATCTGTAGCTCCACCGTTATGCACACCTACGCTTCTTAAGTTATATTGGTGCAATAGCAGCAATACTTTTTCTACACTTTCAAAATCGTATTTACTAGCAGCGGATAAATATTCTTTTACAAAAAAAGGTTGCACTCCTAAAATGGATGCTGCATTCTGGCTATTAGCACCTGCTGTGCCTTTTAACACATATAACTTACTAAAAAAATTATAAATAGAAGGTAAAATCAATTGTATGGGTGCAGCTTTAGGATTTGATTCGAAATACTGAATAATCCTAATACTTTTAGCTAAATCTTTTTGGGCAATAGCAGCTTGCAATTCAAATGCATTAAACTCTTTACTAACGCCAATAAACTTTTCGATATCGTCTTCAGATATAGTCTTTTTACCCCCTAAATTAAGGGTGAGTTTTTCAATTTCATTTTCAATTCTGCTTAAATCATTTCCTACATGGTCTACCAATATATGCAATGCCTTGGGTTGAATGGTTAATCCACGATTTGCAATCATTGTATTAGTCCATTCTGGTAATTGGTTTTCGTACAACTTTTTGGTTGTAAATACTTCCGCAGTAGATTTTTTTAATGCTTTTGCTAATTTGCCCCTACCATCTACTTTTTTTTCTTTGTGACTAACTACAAAAACGGTTGATGAAAGAGGATTTTCTATATAAACTTCTAATTTTTCTAAATCACGCATTTGTTGTGCTTCTTTTAACAATACAACTTGCCTTTCTGCAAACATGGGATATCTACGGCAATCATTTATTACTGCTGCCCAGTCGGCATCTTTACCATAAAAAACACTCAGGTTAAAGGATGCCTCTGATTCCGATAAGATATGCTTCTCTGCATAGTTCACTAATATATCTATAAAATAAGACTCTTCTCCTTCTAACCAGTAGATTGGTTTAAATAAACCTTTTTTCCAATTGCTGAGAATTTTTTCTACCGACATAATGTAAAGATGGTTGAAATTTTTGTTTTGGCATGATTTTAGTAAATAGCTTACAGAATTACATTTACATGATTTTTTAAATTTTAAATTTATGAACAATCAATCAACCCAATTTGGAGGCGCAACAACCAATTCTAATCAGCCAAAAGACAATAGGAAGCTGATTTATGGCATCTTAATAGCTGCTTTATTAGTTACTTGGGGGTATATATTTTTCGACAAAAGCAAGCAAAGCGAAAACGTTTTGATCCTCGAAAATAAAATAAGCAATGTTGATAGTGCTAGAACTGTATTACAACAGGAGTTTATGAGTGTTTCAGCTAAAGCTGACTCGTTAACCAATCAAAGTGTTCAATTACAAGGCGATTTAGCAGAAAAAAATGTAGCCATTCAACAATTGAAATCAGATATTGGTAGCATTTTAAAGAAAAAAAATGCAACGGCTGCTGAGTTATCAAACGTTAAACAAAAAATTGGAGAGTTAAATGGTAAAATTGATGGATTGTTTGCAGAAATAGAAAAATTGAAAGGCGAAAACCAGCAGTTAACTAATGCTAATGAGCAATTAAATACAGATAAAACACAATTATCTACTGAAAAGGAAGGTTTGCAACAAAACTTAAATACTACTAAAGGAGAAAACAAGCAACTTGAAGAAAAAGTAGATATAGCATCTACATTACATGCTTCTAATATTGGAATTACTGCCATCCGTTTAAAAAGTTCAGGCAAAGAATCTGAAACCACTACTGCTAAAAGAGCGGACCTGATTCGTATTTCATTTAATATAGATGAAAACAGGGTAACCCCATCTGGAACAAAAGATATATATGTAGTTGTTACAGGTTCCGATGATAAAGTAATTACTGAAGGTGCAAGTTTTACTACTAGAGATGAGGGCACCAAAGCTTATACTAGCAAAGTTTCGGTTAATTATGAGCAAAATAAAATTATACCAGTAAGCTTCGATTGGAAACAGACTGACCGCTACAAAGAAGGTAACTACAAAATTGAGATTTATAATAATGGGTTTAAGATCGGACAGGGTATTAAAACGTTAAAAAAAGGCGGATTATTTAATTAATCCTTTGTGAAAAACCAAATAATGAACAGCTCCTTCGGGGGCTGTTTTTTTTTAAAGTACTTTAAGCTTATTTTAGAGTAATGATTCAACATTTTTTCAACTGGAAATCGCTACTGTTTTTCATTGCAATGATTATTGTGAGTGGAACAATAGTTTATTCGCAATATGTTGCCAAACAAATTGCTATTGAAGAAAGAAAAAATGTAGAGGCTTGGGTGGAGGCAGAAAGAACAATATTAAATTCTTCGGATACCACAAATATTAATCTTGCATCAAAGATTTCTTCAGAAAATAAAGAAATACCTATAATAGAAACAAACGAAAAAGATATTCCAACTGGAAACTTTATTAATCTCGACACAGTTAATTTTCAAAAGAATAGTAATTATTTATCGGAACAATTAATAGCGTTTAAGGCTTATAATAATGACCCTATCGTTCTTGTACTTAAGGAAAATCCGTATACCGTTAATAAATATTATTATGGCAAAAGCAAACTATTAAAGCAAGTTAAATGGTATCCATTTGTGCAATTAATTGTAGTTGCATTGTTTGTATTGGTTGCTTTTATTTCATTACAAACCCAATATAAAAGTGGTCAAAATCAGCTGTGGGCCTCAATGGCAAAAGAAACAGCACATCAATTAGGCACGCCAGTTTCGAGCTTAGAAGGTTGGTTGGAAATACTTAAGGAAAAAAACGGAAACGAAACTATTGTTCCTGAAATAGCCAAAGACATTAACCGATTATTATTAATTACAGATCGTTTTGGTAAAATAGGAAGTACTCCTAAACTAGAATTAAATTATCCAGTTGCGTTGGTATTGTCGGTAGTAGAATACATGAAAAAAAGAAGCAATGATCAGATTATATTTACAGCTAATACTAATCAACTCGAATCTCTTCAAATTAATTTAACGCCTACCTTATTTGATTGGGTATTCGAAAATTTATTGAAAAACGCATTAGACGCAATGGACGGTAAAGGAGTAATAGATATTCTCTTTCAACAAAACGAAAAAGAACTTATTATTAATGTTACTGATTCTGGGAAAGGTATTCCTAAAAATATGTTTGCCAATATTTTTAAAGCCGGTTTTACTACTAAAAAAAGAGGCTGGGGTATTGGCCTCTCCTTGAGCAAAAGAATAATAGAACAGTACCACAACGGAAAATTATTTGTTAAATGGAGTGAGCAAGGAAAAGGAACAACATTTTGTATTAGTTTTCCAATTCAACCAAACTCTTACACAGCTTAGCTATACTCAGTTAAGACTGACGCTTAACAGAACCACCACTGCTTGTATTAATATTTCTGATTTATGCTTCTCCTTTGTCAACGGATACATTTAAGAAGCCACACTACCAGTAAGTTTTACTATACCACCACTACTTACCTTAGCAGTTAATGTACTTAATTGAATGTTAGTTCCTTTTAAATTACTTCCGCTAGAAACATTGATTTTATCGAGGGTTATATAAGACACATATACTCTTATAAAAGTATTACTCCACATTTTTAAAAACTTCCAATCGGATTCTCGAGTAATTTTTAATACCCCATTACTTACAGTGGTTTTTACTTGATCTAAATAACTTAAATCGCCAACTGTTACTACAACCTCTTCTTTATCTCCTTTAATAATAATTACTTCTACACCTGCAGAAGCATCAATTACATGAAAGGAGCTAATTGTTATCTTTTGAGCATTTGGTTCGTTAATTTCATTTTGTGCAAAAATGGTGACAAGTGTAAAAAAGCTTACACAAAAAAAATGTTACAGTTAAAATAAATTAACGAAGTACGATTGCTCCAAGCGCAGGTAAATGCACTTTAATTTTATAGCATTTTGAGGGTTTATCAACTAATTCGCTTTGTATAGATGGATTAAAAACATCACCTGTTCCCCAAAACTCTTTCGCATCGGAATTAAAAATTTCTGTCCACTTACCTTTCCCATGAACATAAATTTCCCAATCGTTTCTTACTGTAGGGGTAACATTCATGATAATAAGTACATCATCTTTTTCCTTCTTGCCTTTTCGCTTATATACTAATACCGAGTCGGATCGATGATTTAAATCGACCCACTCAAATCCACCTGGCTCAAATTGATTTTCATATAAAGCAGGTTCTGTTTTATATAATTCATTTAGTTTTTGAACACAATACTTCATTCCAGCATGACTAGCAAAGTCTAACAATTCCCACTGTAATTCGCTTTTATAATTCCATTCATTGGTAGCACCAAACTCGTCTCCCATAAACAATAATTTTGCTCCGGGGTGAGTAAACATATAAGTATACAAAATTCTTAGGTTCGCAAACTTCTGCCATTCATCTCCTGGCATTTTGTACAACATAGGGCTTTTGCCATGTACCACTTCATCGTGACTGAACGGCAACATGAAATTTTCATCATAGAAATACATCATGCTAAATGAAAATTTATCTTGATGAAATTGCCTGAAAATTGGATCTAATTTAAAATAATCGAGGGTATCATGCATCCATCCCATCATCCATTTCATACCAAATCCTAATCCATCTTCAAAAGTAGGTTTACTAATTTTTGGCCAATCAGTTGCTTCTTCTGCAATGGTTTGAATATCCGGAAAATCGCGATACAAAGTTTCATTCAAATCTTTGATAAAAGCAATGGCTTCAATATTTCCATTACCACCATATTCATTGGGTTCCCATTGTCCGGCATTTCTGCTGTAATCGAGGCTTAGCATAGAACTTACGGCATCAACTCTAATGCCATCGGTATGAAATTGATCGCACCAAAAACGCGCACTACTAATTAAAAAAGATTTTACTTCTCCCCGCTTATAGTTAAAAATATAGGAGTTCCAATCGGGGTGATACCCTTTTCGCATATCTGCATATTCGTAAGTATGGGTACCATCAAACATAAACAAACCATGTGCATCATAAGGAAAATGAGAAGGCACCCAATCTAATATTACACCAATGCCTGCCAAATGAAATGCATCAACCAAACCAGCATAATCTTGTGGTGTACCAAAACGAGATGTTGGTGCAAAATAACCTGTGCCCTGATAACCCCAACTTCCATCAAATGGATGTTCCATTACTGGCATAAATTCAACATGGGTAAAACCCATTTCTTTAACATAAGGAACCATTCGTTCAGCTATTTGCTGATACGAATTATAGGTTTCTTCATCATTTTTATCGGGCCGCATCCAACTGGCTAAATGCACTTCGTAGACCGAGTAAGGAGATTTTAAAGAATTGTGCTTTTTCCTTGTCTTCATCCATTCTTCATCCTTCCATTGGTAATTAGTTTGCCATGTTATAGATGCTGTGAAGGGGCGCTTCTCCCAATAATGTGCAAAGGGATCACCCTTATCTAATTTTATTCCGTTAAATCCATGAATATGGTATTTATAGGCTTCGCCGCCCAATAAATTGGGAATAAATCCTTCCCAAATACCAGAACTATCTTCTCTCACTTTTAAAGGATGAGTTGTTTTATCCCACTCATTAAAATATCCTGTAACAGCTATAAATGTTGCATTTGGTGCCCAAACAGCAAAATAAGTTCCTGGTGTTTCTAGTACCGTTATTTGCTTGTTACCAAAATAATTGTACAAACTATAATGAGTTCCTTGCTGAAAGTTTTTTACATCCGCACCGGTAAATAATGAATAGTTCCAAACCGGTTGTTCGGTATCTATAAAATGAATTTCCTCATAATTTTTTCGAATATCTTTCCCAACCTTTTCCTTAATTGATGCTTTTGGAATTGTTGAGCTACCATTTTTATCGGTTAATTGAACACTTTTTGGCATATTAAAACATATTTTAACTAAATATTATAACTAATTATATAGTTTAATCACAATTATAATGAAATTTACAACAAAATCCTGCGACTAACTAATACTACAGCATTTATGAAAAAACTTATAATGGCTTTTGCCCTCTTATTTGGTCTTATAAATATGACATATGCCCAAGAAAAAACAGCTAGTATTAAAGGATTAATTACAGATACTTTAAATAAGCAAAACCTCAGCAACGCTATAATTGCAATTCTTCGCAAAAAAGATTCCGTATTAGTATCATTTACGCGCAGTTTAAAAGATGGCAGTTTCGAATTGAAGAACTTACCTGAAGGCCAGCATATTGTAATGATTAGTTATCCTAATTATGCCGATTATGTTGACGTATTGTTGTTGGATAAAAATAAAACAATCGATTTAGGAAAAGTACCTGTTATTACTAAAGCAACCTTATTGCAAGAAGTAATTGTAAAGCAACGTATTGGTGCCATTCGGGTAAAAGGTGATACAACAGAATATCGTGCAGATAGTTTTAAAGTAAGTGCCAATGCAGATGTGCAAGAATTATTACGAAAAATGCCTGGCATACAAGTTAATAGTAAAGGTGAAATAACTGCACAAGGTGAAAGAGTACAAAAGGTTTTGGTTGATGGAGAAGAATTTTTTAGCGATGACCCCGCAGTTGTTACCAAAAATTTAAGGGCCGATGCCATTGAAAAAGTACAGGCATTCGATAAAAAAAGCGACCAAGCTGCATTTACAGGAATTGATGATGGTCAAAAAATTAAAACCCTAAACCTCACTTTAAAAGAAGATAAGAAAAAAGGATATTTTGGCAAAGCGGAAGCGGGTACTGACTTTGACCGATACTACAGCGGTAAATTATTGGCCAATTCATTTAAAGCAAAAAGAAAAATATCGGGATATTTAACTACTGACAACAACAAATTTCAATCTTTAAATTGGGATGAGAACAGAAACTATGCTGGCGATGCAAATACAACTACTGAAATAAATGATGATGGAGGAATGATGATCTTTTCATCTGGAGATGAATTTAGTTGGGGAAGAGGATTTCCTAATTCTATTACAGGTGGTTTGCATTTTAGTAATAAATGGAATAAGGATAAATACAATACAAACAATACGTATCAATTTAATCAACAAGATGTAACCGGCATAACTACGAGCAAAACCCAAACTATTTTACCGGATACAAGTTTTATTAATACCACAATACAAGACCAAGTAAGTAGTAGGAAAAGAAATAAAATCACTAGTATATTCGATTGGCAAATTGATTCGAGTAGCTCGTTAAAAGTTACTTTAAGAAGTGCAATAACCAATTCCAATACAAGAATGAATTTTTTAGGAAGTTCGATTAGTGAAAAAAATATATTAATCAATTCTAGTAATAGAACTACTTCTATGGTAGAAGAAAAACAATCGCTAAACACAAATTTACTTTGGAGAAAAAAATATAAAAAAACAGGGAGAACTTTTACAATAAATACTGACATTAACTTAAATAATGTAACCAATGATGGATTTTTAATTGCTCAAAATGATTTTTACAACAGTTCTGGAGTTCCAATTAAAACTGATTTACTAGATCAGAAAAAAATAAACAAACAGAATACTTCATCAATAAGCTCTAACGCCACTTATACAGAGCCGATATGGAAGAATACTTTTCTAATATTTAATTATCGTTTAAACCTTAACAAAAACAATGCCGAGAGAAATACATTAAGTAAAAACAATGCAAATAATAAATACGAAAACTTAGTAGATACATTAAGCAATCATTTTTTATTTAATACTGCTGGGCATACGGGTGGCATCAATATTAGGTATAACGTAAAGAAATTTAATTTTTCTGCAGGCTCTGAATTAGGCACAGTAACGTATCGATTAAATGATTTAAGAAAAAATACAGATCGATCTGTTAATTTTACCAATTTCATTCCACAAGTAACCTTTAATTATACCCCAAAACAGCAACGTAGATTTAATCTATCCTACAAAGGATCTACCCAAAACCCTAGCTTGATTCAAATTCAACCCATTATCGATAATATTGATCCATTAAATATAGTGGTAGGAAATCCTAATTTACAACAAGCATTTATACATACAATTAGTTTTGGTGGAAATGATTATAAAGTGCTAAAAAGTAGAAATATTTATTTTAATTCGAACTTTTCAAGTACAGAAAATGCTATAACTAATGAAAATACCATAGATAGTTTAGGGCGAAGAATTAGTAAAGCCATCAATGTAAATGGCAACTATAACTTTAATGCTTATTTGGGTTTTGGAACTGAAGTATTCCCTTCGGTAAATGTTGGTTTTTCCGCTGGTCCAACCAAAAGCAGGTTCGTAAACCGCATAAATGGAATAGATAATATTACCAATAACTCAGGAATAAGTCTAGGAATTAATGCTGGTTATTGGGGAGATAAAAAAGTAAATTTTTGGATGAATGCAAATGCCAGAAATACTAGCAGTAATAGTTCTATTCGCCCAGATATTATAACAAGATTTTGGACTTATGATTTTAACACCGACATACAACTAAAACTCAAAAAAATTAAAACGTATGTAAATATAGAGATAGACGCAGAAATTTATCAAAAAACTCCCGTTTTTGCCAATCAACAAAATGTTTATTTAGTAAATAGTAGCATTAGAAAAGTGATTTCTAAAAATGATCAATTGGAATTAAAATTCGAAGCCAATGATATTTTTAATCAGAATAGAGGAATCAATAGAAATGCCAGCAGTAACTTTATTTCAGAAACTATTAATCAAACTATTCAACGTTTTTTCCTTTTTTCTGTGATTTGGAATTTTAATAAAAATGGTAAAGCACCTAATGAAGGATTTTAATATGAAAAAAATAATCTATACAATTTTATGTTGTTGCATTACAGGTATTGCTACAGCCCAAACCCAATTTATATCAATTGGTAAAGTTACTTATGAGAAAAAAATAAACCAACATAAACCATTGGAAGAGGAGAAGGATAATATTTGGAATGCAGAACGTATGAAAATAATTCCAAAGTTTGTATCTGATTTTTATGAATTAAATTTTACTAACCAGAAATCAGTGTATCGTTTACAAAAAGAAAACCCAAATAACAAATACATGATGTGGGGTGCTAAACCATCTGAATCAGATGTCATAGTTAAAGATTTACAGAATAATATTATAAGTAGTCAAAAAGAAATTTTTGAAAACACTTATTTAATAAAAGACAGTAGTCAAAATTTAGAATGGAAAATATCCGATGAAACCCGCGAAATAGCTGGTTTTGAATGTAGAAAAGCAGTTACCAAAATTTGCGATTCAGTTTATGTTGTTGCATTTTATACAGACCAAATTCCTGTTAGTGCTGGTCCAGAGAGCTTTGGAGGTTTACCCGGATTAATACTAGGTTTAGCAGTTCCAAGATTATATACCACATGGTTTGCAACTAAACTAGAATTAGTAGAACCTACTGTTGCACAATTGAGTCCTACACAAAAAGGTAAAAAAGTAAATAGAGTTCAATTGAAAGCAGAACTTCAAAAAGGTTTAAAAGATTGGGGCAGTGAAGGCGCTATGAGAATGTGGATTGCTCAATTATAAATTAAGGTGCAACACAATCTACACTATTAACTCCGGTAAGGTTTTGATGTAAGTATGGACTTACAAAGGGGATATCTAAATTTAATCCTCGCAAAATCAATAGTGTGCCAACAATGAATGTTACAACAGGCACTAATTTTCTAAAGCCTATTCTCCATGTTAGCGACAAATACTGCCCTGCAATTATAACGGTAATCATACTTGGAATTGTTCCAAGGCCAAAAAAAGCCATAAAGGTCACAGAGTCTAAAATGGTATTAGCCGACAATGCAGCTGCTAAAGCCATATAAACTAAACCGCATGGCAAAAAACCATTTAGTACCCCTACTAAAAACATCCATCCAACAGATTTCTTTTTTATTAAAAATTGCAAAGCATTCACTTGATTTTTGTTAATCCATTGGGGTAACCTTATTCCTATAACTTTTAAAATAGTTGGGGAAACAACAGAAATAACAACAAGTGCACCAAGTGTGAGAGATAATATTTGTGTAAGTCCAAACCAATTAACTCCCCTACCTAATATTCCAACAAATATTCCAATTATTGAATAGGCAATAACTCTACCTAAATTATACAAAATAATAGCCACCCATTTATTAACAGCAGAAAACAAACTAAATGGCATTGAAATAGCCAATGGACCACACATTCCAACACAATGAACACTTCCTACAAAGCCCATCATAAAAGCAGATATGATTATCAATTCCGTCATTTTTTTATAAAAATAATTGCTTCAGTAAAAAAAGGTTTTTGGTGGTATTCAAATGAAACACGCACATAATACTTCCCCTTAGTGAAAATATTTTTATTAAATATATACTTACCATTTGATGGGGTGAGAGTCATTTTTTTATCTGCCTTTTCGGAGGCTGGATTATAAAAATGAATTTCTCCTTTTTGCATAGATTGAGCTGTAACTGAATCAATAATCACTTCAATTTGAGATTCATTGCTTTTAATAATAATCGGATTAATCAAAAGTCGTGCATTGTTCACTCCTTGTATATGCTCATTAAAAGCGAGCTCTTTATTATAATAATCTGGTTCAACCATTTCGGTTGAAAGCATCATACTCTTAATTACAAAGTAGGATATAAAGCAAACACCAGCAGCATAACCAATAAAAACTCTTGTGCCCCAATTCATTCTATTATTTTTAATATTCACTAATAAAAATGGCTGATTTTTTTTCCATTACCTTATTACCATTCATAAGTAGTATTTCAAAGTCTACTTTTCGTTTATTCACATTTTCTGGTAATACTTTTAAGAAAAAAGTTTCCTCAGCTAATTGCCTACCTTTCAAACTATCCAAAGGCGCACCAATTCTTACAATTTTAACAGCAGGATTGGTTGCTACCATTTGATACGCTAAAGTTTTATTGCTCTTGTTAGTTACTTTAATTCTATACAAGTTACTAATGGTTCCATCTGCATTTTCTTGTAATGTTTGCCCTGGAACACGCATAATTGTTGAATCGAAAGTGGTTCTTGTTATTATGAGAATAGCTAACAACACCATTAAAATTCCGAGTACGGAAGTATACAATTTAATTCTATAAGTAAACTCAAATTTTCTACCTGTAGCAATATTATTTTCAGATGCAAACGTAATTAATTCTGGAGGTTTGCCAACATTTTTCATCATCATATTACAAGCATCAATACAAGCTGTACAGTTAATACACTCTAACTGAGTTCCGTTTCTAATGTCGATATTAGTTGGACAAACATTTACACACATTCCACAGTCGATACAATCACCAGCACTTTTATTATCTTTCTTTTTATCTCTTGGCTCACCACGTAAATAATTATACGCAACAATGATCGAATTTTTATCGAGCAAAACACCTTGTAACCTACCGTAAGGGCAAATTACCGTACATACTATCTCTCGTATAAATGCATATACTGCATAAAAAGCTAAGGTAAAAAAGATCATTGTAACAAATCCAATAACGTGCATAGAAACTGGTTCACGCATCATATTATACAACTGATCAACACCAATTATGTAAGAAAGAAAAATATTGGAAATGCCAAATGAGATAGCCAGAAAAATAATATGCTTTATTGTTTTACGAACGTAAATTTCAGTAGTCCATTTTTTTCGTTCATTCAACTTTTGTTTGTTCCCATTCCCCTCAATCCAATATTCAATTTTACGAAATACCATTTCCATAAAAATGGTTTGTGGGCAGATCCATCCACAAAATATTCTTCCATAAACTAAAGTAAATATGATAATAAATAGGATAAAAATGAGCATCCCAATTCCAAACATGATAAAATCTTGTGGTGTAAATAAAACACCAAAAAATATAAATTCTCCTTCCGGAAAATTAAATTGAAACATTGGATTACCATCTAATTTAATAAATGGCAGCGACACAAATAATAATAAATAAAAGTAACTCAGCCAAGTACGATACTGATATAGCTTACCTTTTGGCCGAATTGCATATACCCAATTTCGCTTGCCTTCTACATTTATTGTTGAATGCCTGTTTCTGAACTCTTCATCGCCAATTTCATACTCACTCATTTCAAATTTTTAATTATTTTTTGCAACAGCTGTTGTATCTGCAACTTTTATTGTAATCGTACTATCGACAAATAAAATGCCTTGCTTTTCTTTTGCTGGTGTTGGATTGGTTCCTTGTAATGATTTTACATAACTAGTTAATTGAGCCATTTGTATAGGAGAATAATCTTCTTTCCATGATTTCATTCCTTTTTCGGGCCAGCCATATTTAATAGTGTAAAAAATCGATTTAATATCTCCTTTATGAATCCAATAATCGTCTGTTAAATTTGGACTAATACCTGAAGATCCATTTACTATTGCACTTCCATTTTCGGCATGACAAGTAGCACAAGCACCGGGCTTAATAAACAATACTTTACCTGCGGCTATATCGTCAACCCCTAGCATTTTCACCGTATTTTCATCTACATTATTAGCCGATTTTTCTAAATACGCAGCCAGTTTTACTGCAGCAACTTCTTGTTCAATTTGTAATTCTTGCTGTTGTAAAGGCCTTGTTCCAGCTATATGATAGCTATATAAATATACTATACCAAATAGAATACTCATAGCAAACCCGTATTTCCACCAAATAGGAATATCGTTGTCTAACTCTTTAATTCCATCATAATTATGACCAAGATCTAACTTAATAATATCGGCATCCGAATTCTTATTATATATACGATCGAACCAAGAAATTTTTGGAATTTTAGTTATTTCCTCTTTAACTGATGGAACTATAATAGCTGATTCCTTTTTTAGAAATATTCTTATTCCATTTGCTAAATAAAATATGATTAATAATTCGAGTACAATTACCACCCCAATTAAATACATCACATTTTCTGATACTACTTGAGTAACCCCTGCAGGTATTGCCTGTGCATTTGCAGAAGTAGATGTAAATACAATAAAGCCAATTATTACTAACTGCTTTATAAAAGTTCCATTCTTTTTTTGCTCCTCAACTCTATTTTGAATTGCTAGTAAAAAAACATTCCCTAATATATAAATTACAAAAGCCAATAATACGCCCACTCCTGCTAGTGTGTATGCAAAAGTAATATCATAAAATAATTCTTTTACGGGTTTTGCCTCTACTGCAATGGCATTCGCTTGAGAAAAAATTGAATTAGATAAGCCCAGGAACAACAGCGTGAATATTCCATAAATAAATTTGCTAGCAAATTTTGCTTCAATCCATTTTAATGTTAATGTCATATTAATTAATTTATCAGTCATTGATAGGGATATTACTTCTTTCGATCATTGAGGCTTTACTTGCACTGAATGCATACCAAGTTACCACAGCAAAAAAAACGGTAAAAATGAGTAATGAAATCAATGGATAAATTGACACATGATCGATACTGGTTAAATAGTTTTTAAATTTCATAGAGATGAATTAATGAAGGTTTTTAACGTCTTTTTCAGGCGCTTTTTTCAAATCAGTACCCAATCTTTGCAAATAAGCAATCATCGCAATAATTTCTTTATGGCTATTGGCTTTAATTTTATTGGCTTTTAAATCAGCAGTAATTTCTTCAGCTTGAGCCCTCAAGTCGGCATTTGCTTTTTCATCAAAACCTTTTGCATATGGAACTCCTAAAGTTTGCATTGCCCTGATTTTAACTGGTGTACTTGAGGTATCTAAATCATCGTCCAATAACCAAGGATATGGAGTCATAATACTTCCTTGTGAAATTTCTTCTGGAGCATTCATATGTCGGAAATGCCAACTATTAGAATATTTACCTCCTTCACGAGCCAAATCTGGTCCGGTTCGCTTACTACCCCACTGGAATGGATGATCGTAAATAAATTCGCCAGATTTTGAATAATCACCATACCGCGCAACTTCATCTCTAAAAGGTCTTATCATTTGTGAGTGACAATTATAACATCCTTCTCTTATATAAATATCTCTGCCTTGTAACTCAAGCGGAGTATAAGGTTTAACAGTACTTATTGTAGGAATATTTTCATCTATCAAAAATGTAGGAACTAATTCAATAGCACCTCCAATTACAACTACAATTAAACTAACAACCAACATTCTAATAGGTCTGCGTTCAATTGCTGAATGCCAAAATTGTTTTCCTGCAGGTAATGGAATTGATTCTAGAGATGGAGCTTCGGCATACTCTTCTACAAGCAAATTTCCGCTTTTAATGGTCTTAAATAAATTTACAACCATCAGAACTGCGCCAGCTAAATAAACTAATCCACCCAATCCTCTTAAAATATACATTGGTATAATACGTGTAACAGTTTCTAAAAACTGGTATTTTAATTGACCTTCTGCCGTAAATTCTTTCCACATTAATGATTGTGAAAATGATGCCCAATACAAAGGAATAGCATATAACAAAATACCAATTGTACCAATTAGAAAATGCGTGTTAGCCCATTTTATTGAATATAATTTTGTATTGAATATTCTTGGAACCAACCAATATAACATTCCAAAAGTTAAAAATCCGTTCCAGCCCAATGCCCCAACGTGCACATGAGCAATGATCCAATCAGTATAATGTGCAACGGCATTTACATTTTTTAATGAAAGCATTGGACCTTCAAATGTGCTCATTCCTTAGCAGGTAAGTGCAACTACGAACATTTTTAAAATTGGATCTTCTTTTACTTTATCCCATGCGCCTCGTAAAGTAAATATGCCATTCAACATACCTCCCCAACTAGGAAGGATAAGCATTATACTAAATACAACTCCAAGCGACTGTGCCCAATCGGGTAATGCTGTATATAATAAGTGATGTGGCCCTGCCCATATATAAATAAATATCAACGCCCAAAAATGTATAATACTCCAACGATAAGAATATATTGGTCGGTTAGCAGCTTTTGGAACAAAATAATACATCAATCCCAAATAAGGAGTTGTAAGAAAAAAAGCAACAGCATTATGCCCATACCACCATTGAACCAATGCATCTTGCACGCCAGCATACCAACTATAACTATGGGTTAGTGAGGTAGGTAATGCAAAAGAATTTACAATATGCAACATTGCAACAGTAACCCAAGTACCAATTAAAAACCATATGGCAACATATAAATGCCTTTCTCTTCTTGTGAGAATTGTTCCAAACATATTTATACCAAATACAACCCATATTAACGTGACTAAAATATCGATTGGCCAAATTAGCTCGGCATATTCTTTTCCTTCGGTTAATCCTAAAGGCAAAGTAATTGCTGCAAAAACAATAATTAACTGCCATCCCCAAAAATGAATATAACTCAATTTTTTACTCCACATACTTGCCTTTAGTAATCGGGGAAGCATATAATAAGTTCCTGTAAAAATACCATTACCTACAAATGCAAAAATTACTGCATTGGTATGAAGCGGACGAAGTCGACCAAATGAAATATATGGAATTCCAAAATTCAAAACCGGATAAGCTAGTTGAAAAGCAATGATTACGCCTACTAACATTCCTACAATCGACCATAGTATTGTAGCATAAGCAAAATTTCGGACAATCTTATTATCGTAACTGAATTTTTGTAACTGCATAATTATTGATTCTTTGGTTCTTGATTATTTTTATCAAATAAAATTTTATTAGCGGGAGAAAACTGATCATCAAACTGTCCTGTTTTTGCACTCCAAATAAAAGCAAGCAAAAAACCAATTGCTACAGTTAGACTCACCGCTAATAATAAAATAATTACTTTCACTTTTTAGTTTGTCTAGTTGAAAATCTAAAAGGCAAATAAAGTGGACAAAAACTAATAAAGCTTGTAAGTATAAATACTGACGCAAGCCCAAGTAAAACTATTGCTACTGTACCACTTATTTCATTAGTCAGGTATAGAACTATTATTAAAATAGCAGCCAAAACCCGAACTACTTTGTCGAGATTACCCATGTTCTTTTTCATATTATTAATGATTGATTATACATTGATTAAATACTTTTTTTCGATATAAATAGAGCCAACTAGTGTTATTGCAACAATACTTACAGTACTCAAAGGCATTAGTATAGCAGCAATTATTGGAGATAATTGAGCAGTAGTTGAAAAATATAATCCAACCACATTATAAATTAATGAAATAATAAAAGTGAGTATAATTAATTGTTTAGACAAGCTAGCTGCCTTAATAAATTGATTTAAATAAGGTAATTTATTTGCTAATAGAATAGCATCACTTGCCGGTGAAAATTGAATGGTATTATCTACAACAGCAATACCGATATTGCTTTTTTGTAAAGCACCAGCATCATTTAATCCATCGCCAATCATCATTACCAATTGTTTGCTTTGTTGTAACTGTGATATGTAATTGAGTTTATTTTCGGGACTTTGATTAAATTGAAACTCGACTTTTCGATTAAATTGCTTAGTTAAGTAAGATTGAGATTTATTATTATCACCACTTAACACTGTAATGGAATAAGGCAACTCATGAATCAACTCGTCTACATTTTCACGCAATTGATTCTCCACTTCAAACTTACCATACACTTTATTATTGATAGCAATCCACACTTCAGCTCCATTGCTTGAATTGCTATTTACCCCAATGAATTTAGCAGATCCTGCTTTATAATAATGATCATTTTCCCAAGCCTCAATACCAGCTCCAATAATTTCTTTGACATTATTTAAAATACTAATTGGCTTTGATAAAGATTGAGCAATACTTTTACTCAATGGATGAAGCGATTGAGCAAACAAAGAAGCAAAAACAGCTAAATCAATCTCATCAAGTTGCTCCCCAATATATTTTACTGAAGACCTATTAGAGTAAGTTAGTGTGCCAGTTTTATCAAAAACAATGTGCTTAATAAAAGGAATAGTTTGGAGAATATTTCCATTTTTTAAGAATAACCCATGCTTGCCAAAAATATTCAAAATAAACCCTTGAGTAAATGTGGTTGTTAATAATAGTGCACACGGACAAGCTACAATAAGTACTGCTGTAAGTGCATTCCAAGCATTTTGAGGGTAAACATTCATCCAATAAATAAAAGAAACAAAAGCTATTATAATAACAGATACAGCAAAATAATTACTAATGATTCCGCTAAAAGAATATCCTTGTTTTTCTTCTTTTTTAAAGGCGTCATTGTTCCAAAGCTGTGTAAAATTACTTTGAGAAAATGGCTTAACCACAAGCATATCAATAATTCCACTCGTTTGTTTACCACCAGCATATACAATTTCACCAATTGAAACATTGGTAGCTTCGCTTTCGCCTGATAAAAAACTATAATCAATAGATGCATTTCCTTTTAACAATAAACCATCTATTGGAATTACTTCATTATTTTTTATTCTAATACTGTCATCTACTTTAATTTCATTAACAAGTACAAACGACTCATTTTGCTTTTCATCAATTTTACAAACAGCAATGGGGAAATAAGCGGTATAATCTCTATTAAATTGAATGTTTGCAAATACTTTTGTTTGAAATGCCCTACCCACCAACATAAAAAAAATGATGCCAGACATACTATCTAAATAACCTCCCCCTGTTGCTGAAATAATCTCATAAGCACTTCTACAAAAAGTAACACTTAATGCAAGCGCTATTGGAGTATCTATATTAAGTATTTTGCTTTTAATGCCGTACCATGAATTCACAAAAAAAGAACTCCCGCTATAAATTAATACGGGTAACGAAAGCAGTAAATTTAATGTTCTAAACACATTAACCGACAATCCATCAGTAATAAGACTATCTAAGCCAAGGTATTCTGGAAAGCTCAACATCATGATATTGGCGAAACAAAATCCAGCAATGCCAATTTTAATTAATTCAGTTCGGCGAATAGTTGTTTGCACTTTTACTTCCTCATTGCTGTTGCTTAAAGTAATATGCGGTTCATAACCTACAGATGCCAATAATTCAGCAATACTGCGTATTGACACTAGATGATGATTAAAATAAATGGTTACTTCTTTTGCAGGAAAATTAACTAATGAGAAAAAAATATGGCTATTTAATTTGCGAAGGTTTTCTAATAACCACAAACAAGAACTGCAATGAATTTGAGGAAGATAAAAAGTAACTGCAGTTTGTTGTTGATTTGAAAAGGTAATAAATTTTGCAGCAATAGATTGATTGTCTAAAAATGAAAAATGTTGTGCATGGTTTTCGCTGATTACTTTTACGCCTGCTACTTTGTTAAAGCTGTAGTAATCACATAAATCGCTTTTATTAAGAATTTGATAAACAGTTTTACATCCGTTACAGCAAAAATATTTATTGTCGAATTTCGACAAGTCGTTTGCATCGCAATCAACCCCACAGTGAAAACAAATTGTTTGATTTAGTACAGCTTCTTTCATTATTAATCAATTCCTTTATTTGTATTAATTTTTATGTTACATTATCCTCATTGTTTGCTATTGTTTTGCTTGTAGCTGGTTGAACTTGATCAAAATAATTCCTTTTAAAACAACCGCAAGATTCAATACGATCTTGTATCATTTTATTCCACAATAATTTCTCGCGTACAAAATTTTCTAAAAAAACATGAATCAAATTATATTGTAATACAGAATCCCATTTTTTATGCTTTAACGCCAATTCTAATTTAGCAATATGGTGTATTAATTTGTGTTCTTTGCTTTTAGTAAGTTGTAGCAGATCGTTTAAATTAGGGAGTGATGTACTGCTTTTCTTTGCTTTAAAAACTTTTAAAACTGAGGGGAATACCAGTTTTTTCTCATAGGTGATTAATGATTGAAACTCATTTTTAATTTGAACCAATAAGTCTATTACAATAGGCTTCTCTGGGGCATTGCTTTCTTTTAAAAATTTGCAGTCTATTGAATTAGATATTGTTGATTGCAATAATGGATAAACATCAATTTTAAGATGATCAATTATTTCATTTGTATGGTCGGCGTGTTTACACATGGATATAATGTTTACACCGCAAAACTAAACCTTGATTAAATTTTAAAACATGCTATGAAATAGCTCTTAATATGATATTAATCATATTTTAAATAATTAATCCTCAATATTTGCTGTTTGGATCAGCAATGGAAGATTGATAATGCTTATTTTTTTGCCGTGAATAGCAATAATTTTATCCTGATTAAACTCAGATAATAGCCTAATACAACTTTCGGTAGAAGTACCAACATAATCAGCAATTTCTTCTCTTGAAAGGGTGACATTGATGGTTTTTTGATCATCTTCAAAACCATAAGTAGCTTTCAAAAAAAGCAAGGCCTCCGCCATCCTCTCCCTAACATTTTTTTGTGATAATGATACTATATGATCTTCTGCTTCTTTTAAATCGTTGCCCATCCTTTTTCATTACAGCAAACATTAATTAGGCGAAGTTTCCATTGTATTTAAAAAATAAGCTTTATCTATAATACAAATAGAGGCATCTTCTAATGCAGTTGCAGATGAAGTATATCTTTCATTGGAAATTAAAGCTCTGTAGCCTATTACATCACCCGCATTAGCTAATCGAAGTATTTGCTCTTTGCCACCGAAACCAATTGTAGAAATTTTTATTTTACCGCTATTTACACAAAACAATCCAGAAGGAATACCATTTTCCGTAAAAACGTATTGGCCTTTTTTAAAAGTACTGCATGATTTATGCATCGCCATATCTTTCATCTCTTCTGCTTCAAGAACATTAAAAACAGATTTTAATCGAACATTGCAGTGCTCACATCCGGTTACAAGTTCAGTTCCTTTTTTCATATTATAGGTTAAATATAATTTTAATTTAACCAATAAAGGATTATTTTAATGTTTTACTAAAGTAGTCTGCCACAGATTGGTATACCAGTACAGCATTAGAATGTTTCATCCAATGATGTGTATCATCTACAATCATAAGGGTTTCTACTTTTACTTTTGTTTTAGATAATCTATTAATTAAATCAACACTTTGATTAAAACGCACGTTTCTATCCTCATCAGCATGAATAATCATTACAGGGGAAGTCCAGCTACTGATAGATGAAACTGGAGAAGACTGCCAAGCAACTTTAACAGCTTTCTCATAATCTGGTGCTTTTTCGTACCTCTCATTTGCTGCAACAATTGAAGCATTAATTACCCAATCATGTACCCCATGAATATCTACTCCCGCTGCAAATAATTTTGAGTCTCTTGCTAAAGCAAGTGCAGTTAAATATCCTCCGTAAGAGCCACCATAAATACCAATTTTAGAAGGGTCCACAAATGATTGATTTTTAAGCCACTCACCTGCTGCTTTAATATCTAAATACTCTGATGCTCCGGCTAAACCTGCGTTTGCGGCTTTATGAAAATCAAACCCATAGCCAATACCTAATCGGTAATTTACTACCAATACATTAAATCCTTTGCTTACTAAATACTGATTAGAAGCATACGCATTGGAATAATAATCAGAATAATTCCAGCCCAATAACATTTGGCGAGGTGGCCCACCATGAACATACACAATTGTAGGTTTCTTCCCAGCTCCTTTTGCTTCAAATAAATTGGCATGCACTAAAACACCATCTGCTGATTTAAAAATAACTTGCTTTGGTTGTACAAATTGTTGTTGTGGCAAAGAGGGATTAATGAACTGTTTACCTATTAAATTAATTGCTTTTGTACCGGTGCTTAAATCCATCACTGCAAGAACTGGGGGTTGCTGGGTAGTTGCGCTGATAAATGCCATTGACTTTCCATCACCTGTAATAACTGGAGTCCATTCTAGTCCTTCTCCGGGTGTTAATAATTCAATACCAGCCTTGCTTACAGATACTCGAGCTATATGTCGGCGCTCAATATCTTTGCTATCAGATCCAGCATTTGCGCTAAAACTCAACCATTTTTTATCGGCACTAAGCTCAATATGTTCTGCCATATAATTACCAGGAGTTAGCAACATTGGCCTGCCATTTATTGCATCCATCGAATACAAATGAGGCCATCCATCTTCATAAGATAAAAAAACTATTTTATTATCTGCAGCCCAATGTAAATTAGTCCCACCATGGGTTGTAGGATACGATCCTCTAAGAGTTTTAGGCGCAGTATAAATTAAATTAGCTATACCTGAAGTTGCGTTTGCAATATAGATACTCCATGGATTGTGTTTTCTTGCTAACATTGAATCTGGAGATCCTCCTACTCCCGGTGTTCTTACAAAAACAACTTGACTACCATCGGGCGACCAATGGGGCGATTGATCTCTACTAAAAGAAGGCGCAATCCATTGAAGACTGGTTGCTTTTTCTCTATATATGCCGATTAATGAATGGTCTTGACGGCCAACTGTAAATAACAATTCCTTACCAGATGGCGACCATTCTAAGGATCCTACATTTCCTTTTGTTACAAATAATGCTTTGGAGTTGGATGTACCATCAATGGGTGAAATATATGCTTGAGAAGATTTTAAAAACGCAATAGTTTTACTATCTGGAGATATAACAGGATAATCACCATCACCAATATTTTTAGTTTCACCACCTACAAATGGAATACTTAAAACAGATACCGATTTAGCTATAATACTACTTGTAACATTAACTGGCGAACCGCTTTCCCAGTTACCACTATGCTCTCCACCTCTTACAAATACTACCCAATTACCATCGTCAGAAATAGATAAGCTGGAAATTTCCTGCCCATCGTCTTCATTAAAACCAGTTAGTTTTCTTGGATTAAAATCGGGGGCTTCTGCTACATAAATATTTCTTCTTCCTGCAGAATCTATTGCCCATGCTATTTTAGAACCAGTAGCAGCCCTAGTTAACTCCGTTGGGAATGTATAATTTTTATACTCAGCAAAATTGCCTAACTGCGCAAAAGAATAATTTGAACATAACAAAAACAATATTACAAAAACACTACTTTTTTTTAAAATATACATACAGTTTGTTTTGAAATTTATTGCAATAATAACACCACCGATTTTTTTGATTCAAGCAAAAATGTTGAACCAACATTTTTATTAGTTAGCACATCTGTTCCCTTAGAATATTTATTAGCACGCTCAGCATAATTTTTTAATTGAACTTCTTTTGCTTTATCGGAAGTATTTACTACAACCATGATAGTTTGTTTATTATCATATCTAAAGTAGACATACAAACCATCTTGCGGTAACCATTGCATTAACTTTCCTGTTTGTAAAGCACTGCTCGTTTTTCTGAAATTGGCAAGTACTTTTACATAGTTAAATGCTTCTTGTTCAATTGCATTTCTACCAAACGCAACAAATTTATTATTTGCATCTCCATCAAAACCTCCAGGAAAATTCAACCTCACCATTCCATCATTTGGATCCTTAAAGTTCTTCATCCAAATTTCGGTACCGTAATATAATTGAGGAATACCGCGCATTGTAAGCAATAAGCTCATTGCCATTTTATATTTGTTCATATCTTCTCCAATAACAGATACAAAACGTTCCATATCGTGGTTATCTAAGAAGATACAATTTTCTAAAGGTTTTTTATACATCAGATCTTCAGCTAAAGTCATGTATAACTTTGTTACTCCATCCGTCCATCCATTTGGTTTATTTACTGCTTCAACAATTGCATTGCTCACCGGAAAATCAGTAACTCCAGCAAGATTGTGTTTAAACTTTACACCTAAATTATTGTCGGTAAAATAAGCACTACCCAGAACTGAATTAGCAGTTACTTCACCAAAAATAGAAATGGTTGGGTACTCTTTTAATAATGCAGTATTGATATTATTTAAAAATTGTTCGTCGCAATATTTATAAGTATCAACTCTCCAACCATCAATACCAAATTCCTCCACAGTCCATAAAGCATGTTGAATTAAATAATTACTAACAAATGGATTGCGTTGATTAATGTCTGGTAAATGAGGAACAAACCAACCATCTAACATTATTTTTTTATCCGTTTCATTTCCATTTTTACTAAAAATAGTTTCATTTCTATGATTGGTATTTGTATAACTATTCCATTGGTTGATCCAATCTTTTGAAGGAGCGTCTCTGTAAAACCAATGTTCAATTCCAACATGATTATAAACAGCATCTTGAATTATTTTAATTCCATTAGCATGTGCAGCATCAATTAATTTTTTATAAGACACTTCACCTCCCATTCGTTTATCTATCTTATAATGATTAGTAAACCAGTATCCATGATAACCCGCCATCATTCCTGCTTGTTCAGCTTCTAGCGGCATATCATTTTCTATAACAGGAGTGAGCCAAAGTGCAGTTACACCGAGTTCTTTAAAATAATCGAGGTGGTTAATTATACCTTGTAAATCGCCGCCGTGCCTCACTATGGGACTCTTAGTATCACAAACGGTATCGCGATAATTAGAGAATTTATCGTTCGTTAAATCACCATTACTAAATCGGTCGGGCATTAGCAGATAAATAAAATCTTTGGATGTAATCCCTTTTACAAAACTGCTTCCAGCACCTGATCTACGCTGTTTTAGCGGCCAGATAACTGTATGTGATTTATTATTTACTACAAACTCAATTTTTACATTTCCTGGTTTTGCCGAAGGAGAAATCAACAAATCCAAGGCCATATACTTACCATTTTCGAAGGAATGTTTTTTTTGTAACTGAACACCAGGATAATTAATTTTTACTTGCTCATTTTTAAATCCATCGTATTCGCCTTTTACAATTAGCTGTACTTTATTCCATTTCATTCCAACAAACCAATTGGTTGGATAAATTGTTGCATACTGAGCACTAGCACTTTTAAGTGCAGCAAACAAACAAAGAACAGATATGATTTTCCGAAACATACTTAAGTTTTTTAAATTAACTAATCTTCTTCTTTAACTACAATGGCACAAATAATTCCAGCAAGAATTAATAACACTCCTCCAACTTGAACTGCTAATAGACGATCATTGTGTAAAAAATTCACCATTATTTTTCCAAAGAATAATGACGCAATAATTTCTGGTAGCACTATAAAAAAATTAAAAATACCCATATAAATACCCATTTTAGCAGATGGTATACAACCCGCTAACATTGAGTATGGCATTGAAAGCACAGATGCCCAAGCAATTCCAACCATTCCCATCGATAAATAAAGCATGTTTGGATTCTCTACATAATTTACTGAAACGAGTCCAGCACCTCCAATTAACAAACAAATGGTATGGGTATATTTTTTACCAATTTTACCAACCCAAAAAGGTAATGAAAATGAAAATGCAAATGTTACCAAATTTAAAATAGCAGATGTTGTATTTGCAAATTCTAATCCTTGAGTATATATATCGCTATTTGTTTTTGGATCTCCTTTAAAAATATTTGATGCTACACCAGTACTGTAATAAAACCACATTAAGAATAACCCAGGCCAAGTTAAAAAATTAACCAATGCCAATCTTTTCATTCTATCTGGCATATTCATTACCGTTTCAAAAATTTCCCTTACCCCTCCACCAAAACCTTTGTTAGATTCTTTTACTTTATCTCTCCAGTTAAGGTCTGCAGGAGGATATTCTTTGCTCTTAAATACTGTATACAATACTGCAATTAAAAAAACTGCAGCACCTATATAGAATGAATACATTATATTTTGTGGAATTCCACCAGCAGCTTTATCTCTTGAAACACCAAACCATTGAACTAGTTTTTGAGGTAAATAACCTGCAATAAAAGACGCTAACCCAATAAACATGCTCTGCATAGCAAAACCCATCGGTTGTTGTTTTTTATCTAAATTGTCTGCAACAAATGCCCTGAATGGTTCCATACTTACATTGATACATGAATCTAGTATCCATAAAGTACCGGCTGCCATCCAAATGGTAGAAGCATTAGGCATAATAAATAATGCCAAAGAACTAAGAATTGCACCAACCAAAAAATAAGGCCTTCTTCGCCCCAATCTTGGATGCCAAGTTCTATCACTCATGTATCCTATAATTGGTTGAACAATTAATCCAGTCATTGGAGCTGCTAACCATAATCCAGGAATTTGTTCAGGTGTGGCACCTAAGTATTCATAGATGGCACTCATATTTCCCATTTGTAAGCTCCACCCAAATTGGATACCAAAAAAGCCAAAACACATATTCCAAATTTGCCAGAAACTCATTTTTGGAAGTTGGGTTGTACTTGATGTAGACATATTTTGAAAATTTACACTGCCCAATATACAATAAAAAACATCCTCTAATAGAGGATGCCAAAGTATATTTTAAACGTAGGCTACTACAAGCCCATAGATTTTTCTACTTCTGAAATTGCCCTATAAGTTTTTATAACGGAATCTGGAGTTACCGAAATACTGTCGATACCTAGTTCTACTAGGAACTGAGCAAAATCGGGAAAATCGCTTGGACCCTGTCCACAAATACCTACTTTCACATTCATTTTTTTCGCTGTTGCAATTAACATTCTTAATAATTCTTTTACTGCTGGATTTCTCTCATCGTATAAATGAGCTACTAAAGAAGAATCTCTATCAAGTCCGAGTGTTAACTGGGTTAAATCATTAGACCCAATAGAAAATCCATCAATATGTTTCGCAAATTCTTCAGCCATAATAATGTTGGAAGGGATTTCGGCCATTAAAAATAATTCCAACCCGTCTTTTCCCCGCTCTAATCCATATTCCTTCATTACATCATGTACTTTATGCAACTCCTCTACCGTTCTGCAAAACGGAATCATTACCACCACATTACTCAAGCCCATTTCTTCTCTTACCCTTCTAATGGCTTTACATTCCATGCCAAATGCTTCTTTGTATTTTGGAGAATAATACCTACTTGCTCCCCTCCATCCAATCATCGGATTTTCTTCGTGTGGCTCAAAATATTTACCGCCTAATAAATTATAATATTCATTGCTTTTGAAATCACTAAATCGAACTATAACTTTATTAGGATAAAAAGCTGCTGCTATTTTAGCGATTCCATAACTGAGTTTCTGAATAAAAAAATCCTCTTCATTCTCAAAACCCAAAATCATTTTTTTAATAGTAGCACTTAATTCAGGATCATTTAAATTTTGATGCTGCATTAATGCAAGCGGATGTACTTGAATATAGTTATTGATGATAAATTCTTCCCTCGCCAAACCTACTCCAGCATTGGGTAAATGCGAAAAACGGAATGCCAAATTAGGCGAAGCCACATTCAACATTATCGGCGTTTTAACGGTAGGGAGGTCTTTTAAGTTCGTTTCAATTTTTCTGTATGGAATATCGCCTTCATACACAATACCTTCATCGCCTTCACAACAAGATGCAGTAACCAGTTGACCATCACTTAAAATTTCTGTTGCAATATCACATCCCACAATTGCTGGTATACCTAATTCTCTGGCAACGATGGCAGCATGACAGGTTCTGCCACCTTTATTAGTTATGATTGCCGATGCCTTTTTCATAATTGGCTCCCAGTCTGGATCTGTCATATCGGTAACCAATACATCCCCAGCTTGAAACTCATGTCCTTCAGTTATTCTTTTATCTAATGAAAATAATATTGATACTTTTCCCGAGCCAATTTTATCACCAACAGCTATCCCTTTGAAAATTGTTTTTCGTGGGGAATCTTCATCCATAATATATTCCGTAATAGAAGAAAAATCTTTTCTTGAGTGAATGGTTTCTGGCCTGGCTTGAACAATAAATAATTCTTTTGAAAGTCCATCCAATGCCCACTCTACATCCATGGGACACCAATGTCCTTTTTTATTACTATAATATTTTTCGATTTTCGTTACCCACTGTGATAGTTTAATAATGGTTTCGTCTTTGAGGCAATATCGGTTTTGCAAAGGTTTTTCTACTGGAATAATTTGAACACGCTCATCAGGGTTATCTCCATATATCATCATCTTATCTTTCTTACCCAATTTTTTTTCGATGATGCTGCTAAATCCTTTCTGAAGTGCAGGTTTAAAAACAATATATTCATCTGGTGAAACAGAGCCTTGTACAATCATTTCACCCAATCCAAAAGATGCGTTAATTACAACTACATCTTTAAATCCGCTTTCAGTATCCAGAGAAAAAGCTACACCAGAAGCGCCTAAATCACTCCGTACCATTTTTTGCACGCAAACCGAAAGTCCAATACTAAAATGATCGTAGCCAAAACTTTGCCTATAACTAATGGCACGGTCGGTGAAGATGGAAGCAAAACAATTTCTCACGGCATTCATTAATGGAGCAGGCCCTCTAACATTGAGGTAGGTTTCTTGTTGCCCTGCAAAAGAAGCGTCGGGTAAATCCTCAGCGGTAGCGGAAGAACGAACAGCAACATCTGTAATTTCTTGCCCATAAATACTACTTAATTCATGGTATTTATTAATGATAGCCTCGCTTAACTCTCGGGGAAATTTGCCATTCTTTAGCAACTGCCTTGCCTGTAAGCCTCCTCTCCGTAATGATTCAATATCGTCTAGTTTAATACTATCAATAATACTATGAATTGATTCACTCAGGTTATTATAACTGATAAATTCACGGTAAGCTGCTACTGTAATTACAAAGCCTCCTGGTATTTGAATTCCCAACTCAGAAAGATTTTGTAACATCTCGCCCAAAGAGGCGTTTTTACCGCCTACTTGTTCAATATCAGCAAGGCCTACTTTATGCAAATCAGCAAGAAATATGGATTCATTCATAAGGCAATATTTATTTATTACCAACTAATACATTAGGAATTACTAATAGTTTAAAAACATTCGAAGCACAAACATTTTTTTGATTTATTTGAGCCAAAATGATTCAATCAAATTAAATTACAAATCCGTCAGGTAATATTGCCCTTTTCTTTACAACTACAATTCCATCTTTTACAGAGTATAATGGATGATCGATATTAGCCAAGTGCTTTCCACCATTAATTCTAACATCATTACCAATTCTGCAATTTTTATCGATTATTGCATCTTTTATATAACAACGCTCTCCAATTCCAATTCTTGGTAATCCCTGCTCTTTATTATTAGACATTTCCTCAATAGTTTCATAATAATCATTACCCATTATATAAGTAGAAACCACTGTGCTGCCATATCCAATTCTTGAACGAATACCAACAACACTTTGTTCTATTCTGCTTGCATTGATGATTGAACCTTCGGCAATTATGGTTCTTTCTAAAGTAGTGCCGCTAATTTTAGCGGGGGGTAGCATACGTGCTCTTGTATAGACTGTTTTTTCATTATCAAATAAATTAAACAATGGCACTTCTTGTGTTAATGCTAAATTGGCTTCATAAAATGAATAGATATTTCCAATATCAGTCCAGTAGCCATCATACTGAAAACTTGCTACGTTATAGTTTTCTATTGAATCAGGAATAATTTCTTTGCCAAAATCTGTAGCATCAGGATGGGCTTCATTTAAAAGTTTGTATAATACTTGTTTATTAAAAATATAAATACCCATTGATGCTAAATAATTTCTTCCAGTTTTTTGCATTTCTACTCCAGTATCACTAGTCCAATCTGCTAAAATATCTTTACTTGGTTTTTCAATAAATGAGGTGATTTCATTTTCCTCGTTGGTTTTTAAAATACCAAATTCTGGAGCGTCTCTTGAATCAACAGGAATGGTTGCGATTGATATGTCTGCTTTTCTATTTTTATGGTTTTCCAACATCTCACTAAAATCCATTTGATACAATTGGTCACCACTTAATATCAAAATATATTCAAATTCCATGCTCGTAATATGCCTGAGCGATTGTCTTACAGCATCTGCTGTTCCTTGAAACCAGCCTGCATTATCGGGTGTTTGCTCTGCAGCAAGAATATCTACAAATCCAGAACTAAATGCGCTGAAATGATAGGTATTTTTTATATGCTTATTTAGTGATGCAGAGTTAAACTGAGTTAACACAAACATCCGATTGATATTTGAGTTTATACAATTGCTAATTGGAATATCTACCAACCGATATTTGCCTGCAATTGGCACTGCGGGTTTTGATCTACTTTGTGTTAAAGGAAATAATCGTGAGCCTGCACCACCGCCTAAAATTACTGCAAGTACTGAATTAGAAATTGACGTTTTCATATGATTAAATTGCAATTGTGTAAATTAATGATTGATATGAAGCTATTGTAAACTTAAGTAAACTTGTTTATATTGATCAACAGTACTTTCCCAACTATGGTCTATTTGCATCATGTGTTTCTGCATCCATTCCATTTGCTTTTTATCTTGATAAACCGAAACTCCTCTTCCAATTGAATAATTAATATCACCAATTGTTGCATTATCAAATCGAATTCCAAATCCTTCAAATTCACCCATATCTACAACCGTATCTTTTAAACCTCCTGTACTTCTAACAATTGGAACCGTTCCGTACCGCATAGCATACATTTGATTTAATCCACATGGTTCTACCCTACTTGGCATTAATAAGAAATCGGCACCAGCATACATAATGTGACTCAACTTTTCATTATACCCAATTACTGCATTAAAAATTCCTTCATATTCTGTTGCCATTTGCTGAAAAGTCCATTCAACACTTGTATCTCCGCTACCCAAGATAAGAAATGATGCATTACCCTGCGTTTGATGGATGGCAGTTTTAATGGCATCAGGTAAAATATCTGCTGCTTTCTCTCCCACTAACCTTCCAATAAAAACAAACAATGGTTTTTTAGGATCCAAACCAAACTCATCGCAAAGCAATTTTTTATTCTTGGCCTTCCCTTTTACTACGGTTTTTACAGTAAAATGATTGTTTAAATATGGATCATTTGATGGATCCCAAACCTCATTATCAATTCCATTTAAAATACCAACACATTTGCCTTTTTCAAATTCAAATAGTCGTTCCAATCCATTGGCACTAACCCTTAATTCCTCCATATAACTCCAACTTACTGTAGTAACTTTTCCTGCACATTTAACTCCACTTGCAAGTGGATTAAGATTACCTGCCCAATCTAATAAGCCTCTTTTCCATAAATCCCAACTCGGTATATAAGTGCTTTTATTCCAACCCATCCAACCTTGATACTGACCGTTATGAATAGTTAATACAGTGGGCGTATTCGCCAGAAATTGATAGGAATAGCAATGCTGCATCATAAACGGAATTAAGGCCGTATGATGGTCGTGACAATGAACTATATCTGGACGATGTTCCCAATTACTGATCCAATTAACCGCAGCAATTTGAAAAGCTGTGAACCTTTCTGTATCATCATCATAACCATATATTTTCTGCCGATCTAATAATCCATTGATATCAATTAGGTATAAATCGAACCCCAATTTATTGGTGCGCTCTTTAATAACTGTAAATTCAAAGTACAAATTACCCAAATTAGCACTCCCCTTAAAATCAACATCCCACTCATTTTCATACAAAAACTTGGTACGATACATGGGCATTACAACTTTAGCAACATCACCTGCTTTACATTGGTACTTGGGTAACGCTCCAACAACGTCACCCAAGCCCCCAGCCTTTGCTACCGGGTAACATTCTGCACTTATATGTATAATCTCCATTCCCCAGATTTTAAATTCTTTATCAAGTTAGGTATTTAACTGATTCAATCAAATTTCACATTTAAAATTTTTGCTTCTACAAATTCTTAGTACTTTCCGTTATACTTACAAAAAATAAAGGATTGTTATGAGCCAAAAAACAAAATGGTCACAATTTGGAACACTAATTACAGTGTTTTTTTTCTGGGGATTTGTTGCTGCTAGTAACGATATTTTGATTCCCGTATTTAAAAAAGCGTTTACACTCTCCCAATTTCAAAGCCAATTAGTAGCTGTTGCATTTTATGTTGCTTATACATTTGGAGCATTAATTTATTTTGGTATTTCTAAAATTATTGGTACCGATTTATTAAATAAAATTGGTTACAAGAATGGTATTGTAACTGGGTTGATAATCTCTGCAATTGGCACTTTATTATTTTATCCTGCGGCTAATACAGCTTCGTTTACACTAATGCTTACCGCTTTATTTATAGTGGCACTTGGCTTTTCGTTACAGCAAATTGCTGCCAACCCACTCGCTATTGTTATGGGAGATCCAAAAACTGGTTCGCAACGTTTAAATATGGCTGGAGGTATAAATAACTTTGGTACTACTATAGGGCCTTTATTGGTTAGTATTGCCATATTTGGTAGTGTTAGCAGTGGATCTTCAACCGCAAGTATTGAGAGTGTGAAAACTCCCTATTTAATTTTAGGTTTGGCTTTTGTGTTGGTAGCAATTTTCCTAAAATTCTCGTCCGTCCCCAATAAAATTGATTTAGAAGAAGTGGCGGCAGAAGAAGCAGATGCAGCAAGTAAAGTGTTGCACAGGGCATCAGTTTTTCAATATCCACAGTTATGGATGGGTATGATTGGTATATTTGTTTATGTAGGTGTTGAGGTATCTACAGCAAGCAATTTACCAGAGTATTTACACCAACATTTTCAAATATTAAACGGCACGGTAGTATCAAAATCATTACAATCTATTGGTGCAACAGAATTTACAAACGACTTTAATGCTCCATTTATTTCTTTATACTGGGCAAGCTTAATGATGGGTAGATGGACAGGTGCAGTTGGTGCTTTTGATGTAAGTGCAGGTGCAAAAAAAATATTGAATTTCTTGATGCCTTATTTAGCTTTTGCAGTTTTCTTAATTGTAAACAAAATTGCACAACACGATATTACCCCATTTTATGTGTATGCTTTTGTAATTATAGCAATGATAATTGGTGACATTTTAAGCAAAGGAAGTCCTGCTAGAATGTTACTTATTTTTTCGTTAATGGGCATTACAGCATTGGCAATTGGCATGCTTACAACAGGTATGGTTAGTGTGTTTGCGTTTATAAGTGTGGGCTTGTTTTGTAGCACTTTATGGCCATGTATTTTTACATTATCGGTAGCTGGTTTGGGCAAGCATACCAATCAAGGTAGTAGTTTATTAATTATGATGATTATGGGTGGTGGTTTTATTGCAGCACTTCAAGGCTGGTTAGGTTCTGATAATTTATTAGGAATTCAATACAGTTATATTGTAGGTGTTGTTTGTTTTGCTTACATGGCATTTTATGCGATCAGATCAAAATCAATTTTAAAAACTCAAGGAATAGATTATGATGTTAAAGTAAGTGGTGGACATTGAGAATTATGAATTATGAATTTTAAGTTATGAGTTATGAGAACGAAAAAAGATAAGGGGATGAATAATAATGCACTTGAACCGTTGGCAATTGGTATAGATATTGGTGGTACGGGTACTAAATATGGTATCGTAGATAAAGTAGGCAACTTATTGTTCTCTGGAGAAATGAGTACTAAAAAACATTTAACTGTAGAAACATTTATAGATGAGTTGTATGTAAGTTTAGTTCCTTTTATTGAACAAGCTGGTGGTGTAGGAAGAATTAAGGGTATCGGCATGGGCGCACCTAATGGAAATTTTTATAAAAACACCATTGAATACGCAGCAAACCTAAACTGGAAAGGCATTGTACCAATGGGTGAAATGGTACAAAATAAATTTAAACTACCTGTAGTTTTAACCAATGATGCCAATGCAGCCGCTATTGGTGAAATGATGTATGGCGCAGCCCAAGGAATGCAAGATTTTATTATGATTACACTTGGAACTGGCGTTGGAAGCGGAATTGTAGCCAACGGAAAATTAATTTATGGGCATGATGGATTTGCTGGAGAATTAGGCCATACGATCATTATACCGGATGGTCGATTTCATGAAGGAACTCGTAAAAAAGGGTCTTTAGAAAGTTATGCATCTGCAACAGGTGTAAAATTAACTACAGTAGAGTTTTTAGAAAAATCAACCAAGCCTAGTTTATTAAGAAATATTCCAGCTAATAAAATAGATTCTAAACAAGTTCATGATGCTGCGCTTGAAGGAGATGAATTGGCAAAAGAAATTTTCGACTTTACAGGTAAAATTTTAGGAATGGCGTTGGCCAATTTTGTAATGTTTTCTAATCCGGAAGCAATTATACTTTTTGGTGGACTTACAAAGGCGGGCGATTTTATTTTAAAACCTACCAGAGATGCAATGGAAGAAAACTTAGTAGAAGTGTTTCAAAACAAAGTAAAAATATTGGTAAGCCATTTAAAAGAATCCGATGCTGCCATTTTAGGAGCTTCTGCTTTGGTTTGGGAGATGAAGTAATTAATTTTTATTTTTTATCATAAAGACTGCTGGCACAGGTCTTTGTCCCTCTTTATCGCTAGGAGTGATTGTTTGTTTTCCATTTACTAGTAAGCAGCTACTTCCTCCTCCATCTAAATTTAAGGCTTCTTCGCAGTTTACACCTATTAATAAACGCGCTAATTGCTCTAAATTGGCTCCCTCTGCTTTTCCAGGAAATCTTCCTTCAACAGCCATTACTATTAATTTTCCGTCTTTGGTATATCCCATAGCTGTTCTTGGGTGTTTATCCATAATTGCTTTACCGCCAAATTTCATCTCTTCATTATTGGTAATTTTTGTTACACCATTCTGTAACAAAACAGGCCCACCTCCTATTGCCGTTTGCATTTTCCATTTCTTAAAATCACCCAGCTGCGATAGATTATCTTTTATAATTATTGATGAAGAATCTTTATACGCGTTTACTGCAGTTTGACTAGCCAATGGAAATTGATTAGTTGAATCGGTATATAACCAAGCGATATCTGCTTTTCGTTTCTTATTGATTCCTATTGCACTAGAAAATGGGTGGCGATAAGTGAATGTGTCTTTTCCCCTCCCAGGTATTGATTGAATATTATACGCTAAAATCTGTTCATCTTTAATTACCACATTGAGATTGCTATTATGAACAAACTCAAAAAAAGTAGCATTCACTACTAATAAAGGTTTTTCTTCTTTTTCAAAATATTCCGATGGAGTGTATCTTTTTCCGCTTCCAATTTGTGTTGTAAATAATATTTTTTTTTGATTTAAATCTGCACTTACATAGAATGCGCGATTGGGCTTGCCATCTATCAAATCATTGGTAAAAAAAACATGTACTCCTTCAGGTAATGGTTGAAAATCAACATCAACATTTAGCCATTTTAATTGTGCAGATAGTGCAAATGGAATTACAAAAATTACAAATAATAATTTCCTCATAATTATTAAAAAAATTAATTCATTTTCTCATTCAACCATTTATTTTTTCCAAATCCCTTAATCACGTGTTTATCGCTATGGTAAGATGAACGAACCAAAGGACCACTTTCTACATAATCAAACCCAATTGTATAGCCTATCTCTCTAAGTTCTGCAAACTCATCTGGATGAACGAATCGCTGCACAGGTAAATGTTTCTTAGTAGGTTGTAAATATTGACCCAATGTAAGCACGTCGGTACCTACTGCAACTAGATCGTGCATGCTTTGAATAACTTCCTCTTTTGTTTCACCCAAGCCCAACATAATTCCAGTTTTTGTGCGCATTCCACCTTTTTTTAAGGTTTCTAAAACTTCTAAACTTCTTCTGTATTTAGCTTGAATTCTTACTTGCTTAGTAATACGTTCAACAGTCTCCATATTATGACTAACCACATTTGGTGCAGCATCTATAATTCGTTGAATCTGATCTTTAAATCCCCTGAAATCGGGAATAAGAGTTTCTAATGTGGTATTGGGGTTTAGGCTCTTTATTGCATTAATGGTATTGTACCAAATAATAGAACCTCCATCTTTTAACTCATCTCTATTTACACTTGTTACCACTGCATGCTTTACTTTCATTAAATGAATGGCTTCCGCAACGCGTTGTGGCTCGTCCCAATCTACCGAACCGGGCCTACCAGTTGCAACTGCACAAAAACCACAGCTTCTGGTACACACATTACCCAATATCATAAATGTTGCCGTACCCTCGCCCCAGCATTCTCCCATATTTGGACAATTACCGCTTTCGCAAATAGTATGTAATTTATGGGTATCTACAAGCCCTCTAACATGTTTATAGCTTTCGCCAATAGGCAATTTAACCCTTAACCAATTGGGCTTTTTAAGTGGATTTTCAGTTGTAACTGAACTGTTATTTTGTTGAATTACTGGTAATTCTTGCATTTATTACTTATTCAGAAATGAAGTGCAAATTTAAGTTACTTTCTCTTACCAAATGTAATTGCAGCATATGCATTAAAAAAGAAATTATTTTCTTTGTTTAGAAGTAAAATAGGAATTTTTTTGGAGTAAAATTCAACATTTAGCCCAACTTCAATGGCAGAAAGCACTTCATTGTACCTTCCATAATCAAAACGGAGCGCAGTTCTTACATGTGCACCGGGAACTATTTGCATTTCGTTAAACCCCTTACCCAACGACCCTCTACCTAAAATCACTGTAGGATCTAAAAAGAGTTTTGCTGTTTCTGTAGTGTATCTAATAGATTCTCTAGCCCCATTCGTAGGATTTTGAATTTCTATATAATAAGGCTTCAATAAACCAGCAGTTAACCCTCCTCCATAAATTGCTGACACTGCAACTCCATTTTTATTTCCTTTCCCACCAATTAATTTTTGTTGTCCGAAACCTAATTTTAATTGATAAAAATTATTTTGCTTACCATAAATGTAACTCGATACAATAATAAATCCTTGATTGGCAGATAGCGTTGGAACCCTTTCTTCCTTATTGCTTTTTCTTTCACCAAATTCTACCCACATTAAATTTGTTTTAGTAAGTGTTTTATATTTACCCTTTTCATAAAACAAACCCCATCCATCAGTATTAAACTTGATGCCAAAAGCACTCTGCTTATCAAAAATCATAGCACCTTCTTCTTCCTGCCTTATTAGTTGATTAATTTTTTCTCGCTTCTCAGCTTTTTTCTGATTACGACTTGTGCTAGTTGGAGGAACGGGATTAGTTTGAGCTATCAATGTGCCCCCAACAAGTAATAAAATTAAAAAAAATAGATTCTTCACTACCATGTGATTAGTTACGTGTAAATTTATGTCAAATTTGATTTAATGACTTCACAAATTATTTATAAAGGTGATTTAAGAACTATTGCTACCCATATTCAAAGTGGAACTGCTATAGAAACCGATGCTCCAACTGATAATAAAGGTAAAGGAGAGCGCTTTTCCCCAACCGATCTTGTTGCCACAGCCCTTGCTACCTGCATGATAACTACAATGGGTATTAAAGCCCAAACTATGGATATTCTGCTTGATGGCACTACAGCAGATGTTACCAAAATAATGGTAAGTGACCCAAGACGAATTGGCAAAATTCAAGTACATGTATTTTTCCCTAAATCCCTAAACTTAGATGATAAGCAAAAGGAAATTTTAGAAAAAACTGCTCGTACCTGCCCAGTAGAAAGAACTTTACATCCCGATTGTGAACTCGATTTACAATTCAACTGGTAATTAGACTCCTTTTTTTAGAATTCCGTTGCCTATTGTACAGTTTAAACAGGCTTTTTTATTGCAATAAAATTGTAGTAACTCTAATAAAGCTTGTGTATCAAATGCTGTATTTTGCTTTACCGGTAATGATTCCCAAATTTTTAGTACTTGGTTTTTCTCTACCGGCAATTGGTACAATAATTCAATTGCCAGCTCCTGATACAAACTATTTTGATTGTATAATCCATAAGTAAATAACAAAGGAATAATCGCATTGATGAGTAAATTATTTTTGAGTTGCTTCCCAATTTCTTTTTTTTGAAATTTACTTTCTTTATCTAATCGATAATGTGTATCCCAATAGTCAGATGCAGTTATGCAAAAAAGTTGGTGAAATATTTTAACCGATTTAATGGATTTAATATGCTGCATTAACTGAGGATGTTTTTGAAAAAATACTGCTAGTTGAGCAAATCGAATAGTAGGGAAAGAAGCAGGTCGCATCCTTAAAAATTGTGGCTGCAATTGCAGTGGTGATAAAGAATATTTATTCTTAAGAAACATATATTCTTTTTGAAGGGTTAAAGCATACGACTCTTTCAAATCTTTATTTAAAAAGCCAGCTTGCCCCATCAACAAAGCTTCTATTTGTAAAATATCAAGCCGATGTCGTTTTAAAACTACAATGGGGATAGATTGAATAATAAATTCAAAACTATTTGCATTTACTTTTCCGCCAAAAACCCTACCAATTTGAATCCAGCATACACGTTCCCAATCGCCTTTGAATAGTTTTAAATTAACAAATATTTGTTCGGCTCTTTTTGTTAACCGCTCTACAACTAAACGCTCTTTCCAAGAAGTCCATACCAAATCATCAATTGTGTTTAGCCAAGATGCACAAGGCAATAGTATTTGTTCGTTCATCAATATCTTATATCGTTCTAACAAAATATTGGCTACTTTATCTTGCAAAACTAGTGTTGGCAATTGATTACCCAGTGCATCTTTTACTGGAACATCATCATTCCATACAACATGAAGAATGATACTTTCGTATCGATTATCGGTATTGTGTTTATGTTTATACCAATCTGAAGTATTTATATGGAGTTCAATATTACCGACCCAACGAGTATTGTTAATGATAATTTCACCAGCAATAAAATCTGGACCTTGGTTGGTATTTAATTCACCTGGTCTAATAACTTTTATTGTATTGCCATCCGTTAAACTCAAAAAAGATTGGTTAAAATATTGGAACTGCCAAATGAACTGTAATAATTTTTCATTCATACTTTTTAATTAACCAATAAAATTAATGGTCAATCAAATGGTATAAACACCTGATTTTTGATTACAAATTTATTGTATGTAATGCTTGCACAACTTTACTTACCGGTAGTCCCATTACATTATAGAAGTCGCCCGTGATTGAAGCAATACCAATAACACCAATCCATTCCTGTATTGCATACGCTCCTGCTTTATCATAAGGTTGATAATTGTCTACATAAAACTCAATCTGTGTTTTAGAAAGCTGATGAAATTCTACTTGGGTAGTAACGGAGAATGAATTATTAATGTTCCCCTTTTGCAAAACCACACCAGTAATCACCTGATGTTGCCTAGCAGATAAACTATTAAGTATTTTAATTGCATCATCTCTATCAACGGGCTTATTAATTACTTGATTGCCAAGTACAACAATAGTATCGGCTGCAAGAATAATAGTATCACCAATTACTGATTGTTCATTTGCTATTAATTGATTTACGGCTAACACTTTCTGTTGAGCAATATAAATAGGAATTTTTTGCACCTCTAACTCAGCTGGAAATGATTCATCGGCATCAGGCACTACAACTCTAAAAGGAATTTCGGCCCATTCCAACAATTGCTTTCGGCGAGGAGATTGAGACGCTAATATAATTTCATTCATCAAAAAATATTATTGATAGAATCTAAAAAATATCATTGATAAAATGCCAGTAAACATCACAAATTTAATTATTGTACTAATTGTATGAAACTGTTTAGCAGTATTGGCTTTGTATAACAATTTTAAGGATACAATTAAAGGCAATACAATTAACACAATACAATACAATGCGCTTAACCACCATCCCATTCCTAAAACATATAACTGCAAAATTATAAGTACCCCAACTAAAACAATTATCCAAACAGCTATAAATACTTTGCTAGCATTCACTCCCCACGCTATTGGCATTGTTGAACATCCATATTTTCTATCGCCTTCCATATCTTCAATATCTTTTACTGCTTCTCTAATTAATGAAATGATAAAAGCAAATGAAACATATAAAATCATCAATCGAAAAAAACGAACCTCATTATGTTCAACACTTAATATTGAATGCATACTAAGCGGATGCTTCGAAAAAAATAAAATCCCTATAACCCAAGCGGTCAATAAAGAAATTAGCACATTACCAATTAGTAATTTTTTTTTCAGTGTAGTTGAATAAAACCACAACGCTATGATAGCAAACATATTGGCAAGTACCAAGTGCCAATATAAATTAAGTGGCAAAGCAAATGCCGTAAAAAATAAGCCACATAAACTGAGGAACATATGCCAAAAAATAACCCATCTTCTATTAATAATTGTATTTACAACTACTTTGTTGGGCTTATTAATTTGATCTATATTTTGATCAAAATAATCATTAATAATATATCCTGCTGCTGCAATACAAACCGAAGCAATGATTATAGCAATGAACTGTACTGACTCATTAACTAAGTTCCCATTTACTTCAGGATATATCCTTTCATAAATACACTTCTCAAATAATATTTGAGTAAGCACAATGAACAATAGATTGGGCCATCTTACTAACCTAAAAAAAGCAGTGAACAATTTCAATTAATCAATATTAGCAGTGTGAAATAAATTTATTGTGCTCTGATATGTAAATTATCATTCCAATCTCCTCTAAGTTTCATCACTTTTTCTATCACTTCTCTTGCACAACCATCTCCCCCTTTTAAAGTAGAAATATAAGTAGCAGCTTCTTTAATTTCATCAGTGGCGTCGGCAGGACAACAAGATAATCCTACTAGTTTCATACACTGCAAGTCGGGTATATCATCTCCCATAAACAAAAAAGCATTTGCATTGGTGTGCTGTTTGGTCATGAGCGACTGTAAAAGCAATCCCTTATCAGTTACCTGCATGTAAACTTCTGTAACTCCAAGTAAATTAAGTCGCTCTTTTACTTCAATCAAATTGCCGCCAGAAATAATGGTTACTCGATATCCTTTTTTAATGGCTAATTGCAAAGCATACCCATCTTTGATATTCATTGTTCTTGCCATCACTCCGCCTGGTAAAACCAGCAATTTTCCATCGGTAAGCACTCCATCTACATCAAAAACAAAATGAGTAATATTTTTGAATTTTTCTAACATGGTATTCTTTGTTAAAGAATTATACAATTTATTAAAAAACTATTTCTGATTGTCGCGCCACTCATATACCCAAGTACTTTGTATCATTTCTAAGTGACCCTCAGTACTTTGTTCTTTGGTTCCTACAAAATTGGGGATTTCTAAAATCCATTTTAGCAAATCGGTAAATCGAACACGATATATTCTTCCTTCATTAAAATCATTGCCAAATTTTTCATATAATTTCATAGCAATATCTTCATGATCGCTCCAATGAATGGGTGGTTCAAAATGACTCATAACTTAAGTTTGTTTTAATTAAATATTATTCTCCCAAAAATTGGGTTTGATCTGGTAATGTAACAAATACTTCTCCGCTTCCTTTTTGCAAAATACATTGACAGCCCAATCGAGAATTGATTCTTGGATTTACTGCTCTGTCTATAAAGTCTTCTTCTCTATCGTTTAATTCTTCTAAAAACTCAGTTCCTTTATCTACATATAAATGACAGGTACTACATGCGCAAACTGCTCCGCAATTGTGATGAAGTTCAATATTATTATCTAAACAAACTTCTAAAATGCTTTGATCGGCCTCAATATTATTGAGGGTTATTGGCTCTAAACCTTTTTGTTCAAATTTTATATGAATAGAATACATAGGTATGATTTGGATTGCAAAAGTATTTCAAAACAATTATTAACCAATCTTTAATATAAAACACATTGTAATATATTGATAATCAATTGATTATGTAATAATAACAAACCATTCTAATTATATTAGTCTTAAATGGTGCATATCTTTGTGCTATGAAATTAAAATTTAAGCAGCGGGTAATTTTGGGATATTATAAAGCTAGAATTAGAACAATTGGAATAGTATCACCCCAAAAAGCTGCATCCATTGCCTTTGATCTATTTTCTACCCCATTTAAATCAAAATCAAAAAGAATAATTCCACCAATTTTTCATAAAGCAATACCTATTAGCATACAACAAAATAAACTAACTATAAGAGGCTTCAGATGGGAAAGCACGCAACCAAATGCCAAAAAAATATTAATAGTACATGGGTTTAGCAGTTATGCCTACAAATTCGCTAAATATGTTAACGCACTCAGAAAAGAAGGTTTTGAAGTATTGGCATTTGATGCTCCAGCGCATGGAGATAGTGACGGTAAAAAAATAAACGCACTAATATATAGAGATACCATTTTGGCAATTGAAGAAAAATTTGGCCCTTTATATGGAATCATTGCACACTCATTAGGTGGATTAGCAGCTTCATTAGCAATTGAATTACTTTCAAATCAAGAAAAAAGAAAGCTTGTATTGATTGCACCAGCAACTGAAACCAAAACTGCAGTTGAACATTTTTTCACATTAATTCCTTCAGATCCAAAAATTGTAATGGCGTTTAACCAGCATATTGAGCAAATTGCGCAAAAGCCAATTTCCTATTTTTCTGTAGCCAGAGTGGCAAGAACTGCCACTGCAAAAATACTTTGGGTACACGACCAAGAAGATAATGTATGCACATTTAATGATGTTAAACCATTATTATCTGAGCAAATTGATAGGCTAGAACTATTAATCACAAAGGGTTTGGGCCATAATAATATTTATAAAGACAATAGCACAAAAGACAAAATCATACAATTTTTAACATCCTCCTCGTAGGGAGTTTTTTTGTGATTTGATGGTTTACACTAATATTGCATCATTAGAAATGAACCAATGGCTTGATTTAACAAAATCAGCGAAGAAGTTTAATGGACTATTTAAAGTTGAAAAAAAGAAGTAAACAGATAGGCAAATGGCAAAAAATTTACTAATTGTTGAGTCACCGGCAAAAGCAAAAACTATTGAAAAAATTCTTGGTAAAGACTTTGAAGTAAAGAGTTGTTACGGTCATATTAGAGATCTTGAAAAAGATGATATGGGAATTGACGTTTCTAATAATTATCAACCGCGCTATAAAGTTCCTGAAGAAAAAGAAAGAGTTGTAAAAGAATTAAGGCAGCTAGCAAAAAAAGCAGATGAAGTTTGGCTAGCATCGGATGAGGACCGTGAAGGAGAAAGTATCAGTTGGCATTTAGCTGAAGTATTAGGTTTAGATCCATCTGTTACCAAAAGAATTGTTTTTCATGAAATTACTGCACCAGCTATTAAAAAAGCAGTTGCTAACCCTAGAACAATTAATATGAATCTGGTAAATGCACAACAAGCCAGAAGAGTATTAGACAGATTGGTAGGGTTTGAATTAAGTCCTGTTTTATGGAGAAAAATTGGAATGCAAAGAAGCCTCAGCGCTGGTAGAGTGCAAAGTGTAGCCGTAAGATTAATTGTTGAAAGAGAAAGAGAAATTAACCAATTTATTTCTGAAAGTTCTTTCAAAGTTGAAGCCATTTTTAATGCCCCTGATATCAATGGAAAGCCTGTTAATTTTAAAGCCGAAGGCCCTACAAGATTAACAAATTTATCAGATGCACAATCTTTTTTAGAAAGCTGTAAAGAAGCTAATTATACAGTTAACGATATACAAATTAAACCTGCAAAACGCTCTCCTGCAGCACCTTTCACCACATCAACACTACAACAAGAAGCATCCCGAAAAATGGGATACAGCGTTAGCAAAACAATGTTGATTGCCCAAAGATTATATGAAAGTGGTAAGATCTCTTACATGAGAACAGATAGTGTTAGTTTAAGTGAAACAGCATTAGAAGACATTAGCAAAGAAATTAATAATAGCTATGGAGTAAAATATCATCAGCCTCGTAAATTCAAAAATAAAAATGAGAATGCACAAGAGGCACACGAAGCAATTCGTCCTACTTATATGAACAATCATACAGTAGATGATGATGAAACAAAACGTTTGTATGAATTAATTTGGAAAAGAACAATTGCCTCACAAATGAGTGATGCTGCTTTTGAAAAGACAGCTGCAAAAATTTCGATTAGTACTATTAAAGATCAGCTTACTGCTACTGGTGAAGTAATGCAGTTTGATGGATTTTTAAAAGTTTACATGGAAGGTAAAGATGAAGAAGATGAAGATAATACTGAAGGAATTCTTCCGCCACTTAAGGTGGGCGAAAAACTACAATTTGTAGAAATGCTGGCTTCCGAAAAATTTAGTAGATCTGCACCAAGATATACCGAAGCTTCATTGGTAAAAAAGTTAGAAGAATTAGGTATTGGCCGACCATCTACCTATGCTCCTACTATTTCTACAATTATGAAGCGTAATTATGTAGAGAAAAGAGATAAAGACGGAATAAAAAGAACTGCCTCAATTTTACGCCTCAATTTGATCAATCAAATTGAAAAAGAAATTATTCAAGAAAATACAGGCGCTGAAAAAAGCAAATTATTCCCTACAGATTTAGGAATGGTGGTTACCGATTTTTTGAAACAGCACTTTAATAAAGTGATGGACTTTGGTTTTACAGCAAAAATTGAGCAAGAGTTTGATGAAATTGCTGGAGGCAGAATGAAATGGTCTACCATGATTGATGGTTTTTATAAACCATTTCATGAAACCATTGAACATACATTAGAAAATGCAGAGCGAGCTAAGGGCGAAAGAGAATTAGGAATAGACGAAGCTACTGGCAAACGAGTAATAGCTAGAATGGGCAGATATGGCGCAATGGTTCAGATTGGCGACACTGCTGATGAAACCGAAAAACCAAGATTCGCTAAACTAAAACAAACACAGAGCATAGAAACCATTTCAATGGAAGAAGCAATGCAGTTATTTAGTTTGCCAAGAACTATTGGAGAATATGAAGGCCAAGAATTAGCTGTTAATATTGGTAGATTCGGTCCATATATTAAACTTGGAGAACAATTCATTTCTATACCTAAAGGTGAAGACTTATATGAAATGGATCTTGCTAGAGCAATAGAATTGATAAAAGATAAAGCACTTGCTGATGCGCCAATAGGGTTTTATGAAGAACTACCTGTTACAAAAGGAAAAGGGAGGTTTGGACCTTTTATTAAGTGGAACGATTTATATATCAATATTCCAAGAGCCTATAATTTTGATACGTTGAGTCAGCAAGACATTAACGAATTGGTTGAAAAGAAAATGGAGAAAGAAGCTAATCGTTTTATTAAACAATGGCCTGCCGAAAAAATATCTATTGAAAATGGAAGATGGGGACCATTCATTCGGTTTCAGAAAAAAATGCTAAAGCTTGGCAAGCAAGCAGATGGAAATAAATATACTGCCGAAAGTGTTGCCAATATTGAATTAGAGATTATTAAGAAAATGATAGAAGAGCAGGTTCCAGGAGCTTTTACAAAAACAGACAAAACAGCTAAAAAAGTAGCGCCTAAGAAAACAGCTACCAAAAAAGTTGCAAAGAAAAGACCGACTAAATAATTAATTATTTACCCATTTCTTTTAAGAATCTTACATGTGCAGCAACAGCTTTGCGCATGGTAGGATACTCAATGTACTGTAACTGATATTCATTACAGATATTTTTTACTATACTGCTAATTGCAGGATAATGAACATGGGAAATTTTAGGAAACAAGTGATGCTCTATTTGAAAATTTAATCCTCCGACCAACCAGCTCACTAGTTTATTTTTTGTAGCAAAATTGGCAGTGGTTTTTATTTGATGTGCAGCATACTCATCAGGTAACTTATGTGTTTCAATATCAGCTACAGGAAATTCGGTATGTTCTACAGTATGTGCTAATTGAAAAACAATGCTTAAGACAAAACCAGCAACAAAGGTCATTATGATGAACCCTACTAACCAATTTAACCATCCAACTACAACTATAGGAATTATAACAAATACAGCTGCGTGATATACTTTTACTCCCCAAAACTCAAAATGGTCGGCAACACTCATTTTTTTCAAAGGAATGTTTCCAATTTTTTGAGTAAAATATTTTTTATAGTCAGTAAAAAAAATCCAAAAAACATACAACAACATATAAAGAATCCAAAAATATAAATATTGAAATTTATGCGCTTTATATAATTTTTGCGTAGGCGCCATTCGCATAAATACACCAATTTCAATATCATCATCAACACCATCAATATTGGTAAAACTATGGTGAATCATATTGTGTTTCATATTCCACATAAAGTGATTAGCTCCCAATAAGCTAATTGATGATGCGGCAACCCTGTTCATCATTTTATTACCACTAAAACTACCATGACTTCCATCGTGCATTACATTAAACCCAATACCAGCTACCAATCCTCCTAATAAAACGGATTCTGCAATTGCTAAATACCAAATAGGTGTAAAAAAAACAATATGTACGTAAACAACTATAAAAGCTGCTACCATTAATATAGCTTTTGTAAATAATTTGGAAGTACCAGTTCCATCAATTCCATGTTCATCTAAATAGGCCTGAACTCTGCGTTTTAACTCAAGATGAAGCGATTCTTTTCCACTTTGAAATTTGGGGGTAATAAAAGTACTCATTATAAGAATTATTTAAAGATGCAAGATAAGCTTTCGATGATGATTAATATGTCAAATAAAAGCAAAAAGCATGGTTGAACGATGATATGTTTAATTTATTATGTGATATATTATACATATATCCACAAACAGGGCATAACTTAACCATGCTTGGTAACTAAAAAATAATTTAGTTTGGTATAAGAATAACACCAGAACCATGCAGGAAACCAAAGAATTAAATGCCCTGTTTACCCTTATAGACGATCCAGATGAAGAAGTTTATTCTACTGTTTCGCAAAAAATTATTGGATTTGGCAAACCGATTATTCCAAATCTTGAACACCTTTGGGAAACCACTTTGAGCGAAGAAATTCAGGAAAGAATTGAAATGATTATTCATCGTTTACATTTTACAGATCTTATAGCAGACTTTACAGAATGGAAAGACAGTGCGTATCACGATTTATTATTTGGTTCATTATTAGCAGCAAAATTTCAATACCCCGACTTACATACTACCCCTGTATTACAAGAAATTGAAAAAATAAGAAGAAATGTATGGCTTGAGTTAAATAGCTTTCTAACTCCACTTGAACAGGCTAATGTTTTATCAAGTATTATTTATAAATATTATCACTTAAAAGGCGTAGAAGTAAATTATTTAAACCCCGATGAATTTTTTATTCATAAAGTGCTAGAGAGCAAGAAGGGAAATACAATTACCAATGGCATCATCTATCAGATTATGTGTGATCAACTAGATGTAAATGCAAAAATAATTAATATACCAAAACAATGTATAATTGCTTTTTACCAGTCAGACTTCGACCATACTACTTTTGTTGGTAACCCAATGGATCAAATTCATTTTTTTGTTGATGCAACCAATGGGCAAGCATACTCACATAAAGACATAGAGAACTATCTTACTAAAATAAATGCTCCATTAAATGCAGGTTTTTTTAAACCGCTCCCACACAAAAGAGTGATACAAATTCTGTTACAAGAAATTGCTAAGTGTTTTGATACGCCTTCCAAATTATATAAAAAATTAGAACTAATGGAAATAGTTGAATTGCTAGACTTATGATTAGTTGGACTGATTTTGAAAAAATTGATATCCGAATTGGAACAATTATGGAGGCTGCTATCTTTCCAAAAGCGAAACAGCCAGCATATCAATTATCAATCAACTTCGGTCCGCTTGGCATAAAAAAATCGTCTGCACAAATAACGCATCACTACGCAACTGAAGAGTTAATAGGTTTACAAATTATTGCAGTTGTAAACTTTCCTCCAAAACAAATCGCCAACTTTTTTAGTGAGTGCCTAGTACTCGGGGTTTATGATGAACAAAATCAGGTTGTATTATTAAAGGCAGATAAAAAAATGAATAACGGCGACAAAATTGGTTGAGTAATATTTTGTTTGCTATATTTATATACCGCTGAAGCATGTTCTAATATGGGTGAATTACACTATACTTACTATGAAAGTCCGATTGGTTTAGTAAAAATCGGAGGGACAGAACAATATATTGGTGAGTTGAGCTTTGTAGATAATAAAGATCAGCTTACTTATGGCGAACCGGGTATTACGGAATTAATGCATCAATGCACCGAAGAATTAATCGAATATTTTCATGGTAAAAGAAATAAATTTGATATCCCAGTTCACCAAGAAGGAACAGAATTTCAAAAGAGAGTTTGGAGTGAATTAATGGAAATTAGTTATGGCAAAACTATTAGTTATATGGATCTTGCTAAGCGATTAGGAGACCCAAAAGTAATTAGAGCGGCTGCAACTACTAATGGGAAAAATAAAATTACGCTTTTAGTGCCTTGTCATAGAGTTATAGGAAGCGACAAATCGTTGGTTGGATATTCTGGAGGAATGTGGAGAAAAAAATGGCTTTTACAACATGAATTTAAAATTGCAAATGGCGTACAAACATTATTTTAAATTTTATTTCTACTTCATCTGTCTTTGTTGCCAATTTTGCACAAATGCAATTGCTCAGCCTACTCCAAATCATGTGATTATTGTAGGGACAAAACACAATGGGAGTAAACAACTAACTTCAAAAAATCTTTATCAATTAATCAGTAAAATCAAACCGGATATCATTTTACTAGAATACGATTCTACAACCGTAGCAGATTGCAATATCCAAAAAGTATGGGGCGCTAAAACAGCCGAATTTTTAGGTATCTGGAAAAACCCTATAGAATATAAAGCTGCTAGAAAATATAAAGAGAAAGTAAAAGAAGTATGCTTGGCTTCTTATGACATTTATATTCCTAATAGGAGTAAGTATGTTAGTTATAAATATGCAATGGAGGAATCCCACAGTTTTAGTATGACTCAACTATTTAACGATAATAAATTTACTAGTATAGATAGTATTCAGTTTAATGATTATAATTTGTTAAATAAATCTTTAATACAAAGATTAGATAGCAATTTAATTATAATTAATAGAGAATCATTAAATGATACTGCAAAAAAGGTTTTCGAAATAGAGAAGACATTTATTAAAAATATTACTGAAAAATACATTGAACTTAAGCCTTATAGTAATTGGTTTAATGCAGATATTTTATTTTGGGAAGAGCGAAACAAAAAGATGTGTGCTCAAATTACAAGAGAGTTAAATGCTAATAGCGATAAAACTATTTTAATAATAACTGGATTAATGCATAAATACTATTTAAGCAATTACCTCCAGCAAAAAGAATTAGAAAAGCTTTGTAAGTTAATTCCGCTAAGCCAAATAATGAATTAAAAACCACTACTTAGTTCCATTAATAAAATAATCGAGCTCTCTTTGTAAATTTAATTCAGGGTGTTTTTCTTTTACTATTTGTACAATTGTTGCATACTTTAATAAGAACTTTTGATGAGCAACCGTTGTAGGATTAAAAGGTTTGTGCTGATATGCAATATTAATTTCCTGAATACTTTTTAATAATTGCTGAGCATTTTCTGAAATACATGCTTCAACAAATTTTTCCCATATATATTGAGTTGCGTGATAATTAGGATGTACTAAATCTTCCGCATAAAAACGATAATCCCTCAAATCATCTATCATTAATTCATATGAAGGAAAATAATAGTACTGCACTGATTTAGCTACAATTTCATGTACAGCTTGAATTAAAACAGCTTTGCTCCTATTGTTTTCTATTACTCCTTCGCGCAAATGTCTTACCGGACTAATAGTAAAAATAATAGTTAAGTAAGGATTGAATGATTGTAAAGCTGCTAACATTATTTCGAGTGCTGCTACTGTTTCATTTGCAGATAATAATCTTTTAGAAAACCAGTTTGCAGGTGCTTTATGGTTATTTGCAGCAACAATAACATTATTGCCTCCACCAGCATCAATAGTTAATTCATATACCCATGCAGAACCTAAAGTAATTAATAAATAATCTGCCTTTTTAAGAAAATTATTGGCATTATAGGTTGATTGATTAATTTTTTCAACTGCTTCTTCAGCAGTAATGCCAGAAAACTTACTGTGGTGCTTCCAACTATGCCACGATTCATTTAAGCAAAAAAGATCTTCTTTAGAAAAACTTTTATTGTTTATATATTGTTGCACTGCTTCGGTTACACTAATTGGGTTAAACAAAATTCCATTAGGGTTATCCATTATGTTGAACTTTGAAGCTCTTAGTAAGTTGCCCATATTTTCTGTAAAACAAGAACCAATCATCATCATCGATTGATGGTGTGTAATGGAAGGTTCTAGTTTTTTTATGGCAAAATCGTAGTGAAATTTCATATGTAATTAGTGAAAAATTTGAGCAGCCATTAAACTGCATGATTCAAGCGCTTCCATATTTAATGAAGCAAGCACCCCTTTAGATTTAAAATAGGGAATCATTAATTCTGAATCCATATTACCCACTAGCTCATCTTGCGCCATTGGGCAGCCTCCTATTCCTTTTAATGCACCGTCGAATCTCATACACCCGCTTAAGTATGCAGCTTCTAGTTTTGGCTCCCAATCGTTTACAGAGGCATGTAAATGAACACCTATTTCTATTGTTGGAAATTGCAATTTCAATATTTTCAATGCACATTCTATTTGAGATGGCTTAGCAACTCCAACAGTATCGGCAAGTGAAAGCACACTTACATTAAGCTGAACCATTTTTTCTGCCCAAAAAAGTAAAATATCTTCATTGTAATGATCGCCATAAGGATTACCAAATCCCATACTTAAATAAATAACTAATTGTTTTTTATTTTTAATACAGAGTTCTTGTATGGCTTCAACTCTTTTAAAACTCTCCTCCATGCTGCTATTGGTATTACGAAGCTGAAATGTGGAGGATAATGAAAAAGGAAATCCCAATGAATGAATTTGCTCGAATGCTAAAGCTTCTTCGGCGCCACGTTTATTAGCAACAATTACTAATAACTTGGTGATTGAATTAAGCATCGATAAGTTAGCAATAACTTTTGCAGTATCAGCCATCTGAGGAATTGCTTTTGGAGAAACAAAGCTTCCGCAATCCAACACATCAAACCCAACTTTTAGTAGTTCATTTAAATATTGAATTTTCTGCTCGGTAGGAATAAATTTACTCCACCCCTGCATTGCATCGCGTGGGCATTCCACTAATTTAATTAATTTAGAATCTGTAGTATTTAAATTCATTTAACACCCTTTACATTCATTCGTTGTTTCATTGCTTCATACAATATCATTGCAGTTGCTACAGAAACATTGAGAGAATCGAACTTTGCAGCCATTGGGATCTTAAAAAACACATCGGCAGCTTTTGCCAAATTTGGCTGAACGCCCCTTCCTTCATCACCCATAATTACACAACATGGGTCTTTGAAATCAACATCATAAACATTTTTTTCAGCACGCATTTCACTTGTAAATACAGCAATACCATTTAAGTGTAAAGTATCTACTGCTTTATTCAAACTATTTACTCTGCAAATATGAATTTTTTCCAAAGCGCCTGCACTGCTTTTCATCGCTTCTTCATTTAAAGCACCAACACCTTTATCTGGAATGATAATTGCTTGAGCCCCACAACAAACAGCAGTTCTAGAAATTGCACCAATATTTCGCACGTCGGTAATTCCATCTAATAATAGAAAGAGAGGTGTAGTTCCTTCGGATACTACATGATCTATTACTTGTTGAAGATCGAGGTATTGCACCAATGCCGCAATAGCAATTACCCCTTGATGATTGGCCCTAGATAAACCGTTGAGCTTTTCTATAGGAACTAACTGAATGGGTATATTGTGTTCCCTAGCCAATGACCTGATTGAATGTAATACCTCGCCAATAGCATTTTTTTGCAATAATATTTTATCAATTGCCTTACCCGATTGAAGGGCTTCAACCAACGGTTGCCTTCCAATAATCATTGAACTTTGTTTTAATGCCATCTGCAAATGTATTACTTCAATTTTCCTTGAACCAATAAGAGTTGAACTTTATAAATAGCTGCCATGCTCATAGAATCTGTAATTTGTCCCTTATCCACCATTTCAACTGCTTCAGCAAATGGAATTTTTTTAATAACCAATTGTTCAGTTTCTTCAGGTTCAGGTTTTTCTTGACGTAAACCCCTTGCCAAATAAACAATTCCTTTCTCATCACTTACAGAATTAGATAAATGCATCGTAAACAATGGATCCCAATGAGCTGCCACCAACCCTGTTTCTTCCATCAATTCTCTCCTAGCACTTTCTAAAGGGTCTGTATTAATAGGACCACCCCCTTCTGGTATTTCCCAGCTATAGGCATTTAACGTAAATCTATATTGACCAACTAAATAAATATTTAATTCTTCATCAAGCACTATAACTCCAACTGCAATATTTTTAAAATGTACTTTCCCGTAAATTCCTTTGCCACCGCCAGGATTGATTACATTAAACTCTGTAAGATTGATCCACAAATTATCATACACTATTTTTTCACTAGTAGTTTTCCAAGGATTATGATCCATTATTATTATTATTTTTAAATAAAACCGGAAGAGATATCACTATGTATAAAAGTATACAAATTACAATCGAAAATTTTATACTCGCACAATAATAAGTAAGCCAAAGAGAACTAGGTGTATAATTTCCAGCAATACTCTGAAGCATCAAAAGGTTTTCTGCAATATCTAAAAACCCAGCTACAAATGCTCCTCTAGCTAAGATTGCTCCTACTTTACCAAAAAAAATATTTGTCCACTTATTGCTAAATATTATTGATACCAATGAAAGAAACAATACATAAGTTGGAATAAATAAAAAGTCGATCCATATATTTTGCTTAACAACTAAACTATCCCAAACAGCTAAAGTTTCATTAAGCTTTGCGGGTGAATTGGCAAACTCTAAATCCAGAATCCCACCAGGGGTTTTTGGCGTAATTAAACCTCCACCTTGAATTCTTAACAATACAATTAAGGAAAAACAAGTAATTGCAATTATAATTAATTTCTTATTCATACCCTGAAAATAAAAAAACCTCTGCACAAATGTACAGAGGTTGTCATTTTATTTAAATGAATTATTTTAAACCAAAGGCTTTTTTAACTTTAGGTACATAATCTAACTTTTCCCAAGTAAATAACTCAACTTTCAGCTTTTTCTCTTTCCCGTCTGGTGTTTTGAAGGTTTTATTAACTACTTCGTTCTTACGACCCATATGACCGTAAGCCGCAGTTTCGCTATAAATAGGGTTACGCAACTTTAAGCGCTGCTCAATAAAGTAAGGGCGCATATCAAAAATACCCTCAACCATTTTGGCAATCTGACCATCAGTCTTATCTACTTTCGCTGTTCCATAGGTATTAACATTGATAGATGTTGGTTGAGCTACACCAATAGCATAAGATACTTGTACCAAAATTTCGTCTGCAACACCTGCTGCAACTAAATTCTTAGCTATGTGGCGTGTAGCGTATGCTGCAGAACGATCAACCTTACTTGGATCTTTTCCACTAAAAGCACCACCACCATGTGCACCTTTACCACCATAAGTATCAACAATAATTTTTCTACCAGTTAAGCCAGTATCTCCATGTGGTCCGCCTATTACAAACTTACCTGTAGGGTTTATATGGTACTTAATGTTGCTGTTAAACAACTTCGCATATTTTTTATATTTCGCTTTAACTCTTGGGATAAGTATATTGATGATATCTGCTTTAATTTTAGCCAACATCTTTGCTTCTGAATCAAAATCATCGTGTTGAGTAGATACAACAATTGCATCGATTCTAACTGGACGATTATTATCATCGTATTCTAAAGTAACTTGACTTTTAGCATCTGGACGTAAATATTTGATCGCTTTATTCTCTCTTCTTAAAGCAGCAAGTTCTATCAATATTTTATGTGCCAAATCCAATGCCAATGGCATGTAATCATCTGTTTCATTGCTTGCATAACCAAACATCATTCCTTGATCGCCAGCACCCTGCTCTTCTTTTTTCTTACGATCTACTCCTTGATTGATGTCTGCACTTTGCTCATGTATAGCCGATAAAATTCCACAGCTATTTGCTTCAAACATATATTCACTCTTGGTATATCCAATTTTGCGAATTACACCACGAGCAATTTCTTGAACATCTAAATAGGCTTTAGATTTTACTTCACCAGCTAAAACAACCTGGCCAGTTGTTACCAATGTTTCGCAAGCAACTTTCGACTGTGGGTCGAAGGCTAAGAAGTTATCAATTAATGCATCAGAAATCTGATCGGCTATCTTGTCTGGATGCCCTTCAGATACACTCTCAGAAGTAAATAAATATGACATTTTTTATGGTTTGATTTTAATAAGATTGCAAATATATTGCAAACAAGTTTAATTCGATAATTTGGAATAAACAATTCTTAAACGCATTCTAAATCGGGTGTTGCTGCCACCTCCAAGTCTTACTCTTCCATTCCCTACTAAGTTTCCAACAGATGGATTTAAATAATAAACTTGAGAAAAAAAGTTATTAGGGTATGCCGGACTATATCTGAGAGAATCATTGGTTGGAGCAGATAACCTCATTATAAATGAAGTATCCTTTCTGGTTATAATTCCTTGCAAATAACGAGTTAGTTCAAAGTTGTAGCCAGCTAGTCTATCATAACCTGGTACTGTTTTATAAAATAAATATCCTCCAAAAGTGCCAGTATTAGGGCCACTTTGACCAATTTGATAATCGCTCGGAATATTTCTTTTTATTGATCTTGAGGAATCATAAATACTTAATAATAACAAACGAGGTGGCGTCATGTATTTGTCGATAGTCATCAAATTTGCATCGTCAGGTACCTGCTCAGTTATTAATTCTGCTTTGTGAATGATGCTATTGCTTAATTTATCGAGGTTTGGTATTCTAATTCTAACATAGGTACCTGGTGAAGCTTGAACATAAACTAATGAATCTGGTTTTGAAGTAGTAGTTAGTCTACCAGCAACTTCACTACCCGCCCTATTTCTGGTAATATAGTTTGCATCACCACTTGTAAATGGATTAAATCTAAAATAAACGGCATTGGTATCTCTTGTAGTTGCACCAGTTGTACTAGAATTATAGTATAAAGCTAGCTTGGTATTGGTATCTAGCATATTGATAAAAAGCAACGCATTTGCCGGATTAGCAGATTCAACTTTTACAGAAAACCCGGCAAAAAAAGTTCGGAACAATGTATCATTACGATATGCATTGGTGGAATCATAAGTTCTTATAAATCTAGTTGCAACATCACCTCTCAATCTTATACGAATCTGATTTTTAGACAACTCATACCTATTAATTACAGAATCGCCAATCCTTCTGATATTTAATGATAAAGTATTACCTAAACTACCGGCAGAACTAATAGGAAAAACAGAAGGAAAGTTTGATGGGTAAACTTTAAATGGATCAAGACTAGTAGTTCTACTTATTTCTTCAACACTAATACGCAAAGGCTGAGTAGAATCTCCATAAAAAGAATTATAACTCAAGATCAACACTGCAGAATCTGCTCTAATACTATCTTTAGTTCCTGGAATTGAGTAAGGGAAAAACTGAGGAAACAACTCAAAATTTAATGATGCCGACGTTCTTCCGAAAATGGGATCATTAAAAATTGTACCAAGTGTATGAATATCTTGCTTATAAATACGTGTAGTATCAGTTTCATTAAAACTATCTGTAATTACTTGTACTGTAGTATCAAATGTATTAACTCCATCAACTGCAGGAATTAATCCACTCCCTATTTCAGTTGTAGTAATCCTGGTACAAGATGCTGTAACAAATAATATAGAGACCAATAGGATAGCGATACTTCGCAAAGTAGAGGTTGAATGCATGTGCTAAAAATTACTTGCCCGCAAGGTCGTTGTACAATTCTAAATACTCTGTTAAATCAGAATCCCATCCTTTAAAAGGAACAACTTTTTTGCCTTTTACTTTTGAAAACTCGTCAACCAGTTTCTTTTCAATGATATCAGAACCAAAAGTAATTGCATCAGCATAATGGGCTCCACCTCTGAACATGGCGGTATTATCTAATTCTTTAAAGGGTTCTAGGTCTTTATCTTTAATATTAGCATTTACAATTGCCTGCTTTAAAAAACTTGAGCCTAACTTTTCTTTGAATGTATTTTGTCCTACAGTAAAAACCACTTTTGAATTTCCAAAAACAGGTTCTTTTTTATAGGCAGTTTTAATAAAGGCAGGTATTAATCCAGTCATCCAGCCACTGCAATGAATTACATCTGGAGGCCATCCAAATTTCTTAACAGTTTCAAGAGCGCCTTTGCAAAAGAATACTGTTCTTAAATCATTATCAGGGAACCAAGTTTCTGATTCATCATGAAAAATTTGTTTCCGCTTAAAAAAATCTTCATTTTCCAAAAAATAAACCTGCAAACGCGCATTAGGTAAGGAAGCCACTTTAATTTGTAGAGGATAATCGTCGTTATCTACAGAAACGTTAATTCCAGACAAACGAACTACTTCATGCAAACGATGCCTTCTTTCATTAATAACGCCAAAACGAGGCATTATGCATCTCACTTCAAGTCCACTATCATTACTTTTAATGGCCAATTTGTTGATGATCTCCGCAAATTCGGTTAACTCCAAATATGGAGACATTTCTGTAGCAATGAATAAAATCCTTTTCTTTGTTGACATTAACTCACTATTTTATACAACCATTACTCAAAATAAGTGGGCAAAGTTACTAAAAATTGGGTGAAGTGCAAGAAATAGCTTGTTTCAAATTGATTATCAGCATGTTATAATTAACTTATTTTAAATAACAGTGTATATTAAGTAATTACTGCTTAATTTTGTTGGTGATACAAAATGCTTAACCACAAAAAGGAAATAAGCGATTTAACATGAAAATTAAATGGTTATCAGTATTACAATATCTCCTCTTTTTAGGTCTTGGACTTTTTTTAGTATGGTGGAGTTTGCAACAAATACCTGAAGATAAATGGGAGGAGTTTAAAAATTCTCTTAAAACTGCCAATTATTGGCTCATGTTACCCGTATTCTTTATACTTTCTGGGAGCCATGTATTAAGATCAATGCGTTGGAAAATACTGATGAAACCTATGGGCTACTCTCCAAGTTTACCAAATGTATTCTTTGCTGTAATGATTGGTTATTTAGCAAACCTAGCTGTTCCACGATTAGGTGAAGTATTAAAATGTACCATACTTGCTCGATACGAAAAAATACCTGCTGAAAAATTAATAGGTACTATATTAATAGAAAGAGCTTTTGATGTTATTTTTTTAGGTATTGTTTTTCTACTCGCATTTATTTTACAATACGATTTGATTGGCGAATTTGCAGTTGAACAAGCAAAGGAACTTTTTACAGGTAAATCAGGACAATTTTCTTTCACTAAATTGGCAATTGTTTTATTAGTAATAGGGGCATCAATTTTAATCATTAAAAAACTTTTTCAATTTTTTAATCACCTCAGTATTGTAGTAGCAATTAAGAAGATAATTCGTGGAATTTGGGAAGGCTTATCTAGTATTAAAAATCTACAGCAAAAAAAGCAGTTTATAGTATATAGTATTTCAATCTGGATATTATATATAGCCGGTACATGGGTTGGCCTATTAGCCACATCAGGAACAGCACATTTAGGATTGCCAACAGCTATATCAGCATTGGCTTTTGCAAGTATTGGAATGATTGTTACTCCCGGTGGAATTGGAGCTTATGCATTTTTCTTAGCAAAAGTTTTAGAAAAAAATGGTGTGCCATTTGAAATAGGATTTGCCAATGGAACTTTACAATGGTTTGCACAGTTTTTAATAGTATTAATCATTGGGTTTTTATGTTTAGGCCTATTACCATGGTACAATAAAAAAAGGACAGAATGAAATCAGTAGATGCTATAATTAAAAAGATTTTTTCTTTAAAGGAACTACAAAAACAAGTTGCAAGTTGGAGAGTTACCAATAAAACAATTGCATTTACAAATGGCTGCTTTGATATTTTACATGAAGGACATATATTTTCTTTAACAGAAGCCGCCAAAGAAGCCGATTTTTTAATAATTGGTGTAAACAGTGACGCAAGTGTAAAAAAATTAAAAGGACCTCTACGGCCCATTAATCATGAAAAAAGCAGGTCGCTTTTATTAAGTAATTTAGCAATTGTTGATGCAGTAATTATTTTTAATGAAGAAACCCCACTAGAATTAATTAAAGCATTACTTCCAGATGTAATAGTTAAAGGTGGTGATTATACAGTTAATCAAATAGTTGGCTCAAAAGAAGTAATAGCAAATGGAGGCAGAGTTGTTATCAATCCAATAGTTGAAGGGTTTTCTACAACAGGAATTATTCAAATGATCAAATCTTCCTATTCTTAAAATTGTTTGTACAAACAAAATACATAATGTACAATATTTTGTTGCTTGCATTATATTTGTAATATGGCAAAAAAGCATTTAATTCAACGAGATATAAGCTGGCTTTGTTTTAACGCACGTGTATTACAAGAAGCCAATGATCCATCGGTGCCATTAAAAGAACGGATTCGTTTTCTAGGTATATTTTCTAATAACTCTGATGAGTTTTTTAGAGTACGGGTAGCTGCTCTTAAACGTATGATTGAATTCTCTGAAAAAAGAAAGAAACTCAACATGCACATGGAGGAACAACCCCAACAAATTCTAGATCAAATACAAACAATTGTACTTAGCCAGCAAAACGAATTTAATCGCATATGGGAGGGAATTGTTAAAGAACTAAAAAAGGAAAAAATCAGTATAGTAACGGAAAAGCAACTGAGCAAAGATCAACAAATTTTTGTAAAAAAATTCTTTGATGAAGAAGTTCGTTCAAATATTATTCCATTAATGATAGAAAGCCTTCCAGAGCTGCCTTACTTAAGAGATAAAAGCATTTACTTGGGTGTAGTTATGCGGAAAAAAAATTCGGCCTACCAACAAAAATATGCATTGATTGAAGTGCCTGCAAAAGCTTTAGGTAGATTTATCATACTCCCATCAAAAAAAGAAGAAAAACAAATTATTTTATTAGAAGATGTAATTCGATTTAACCTCCCTATTATTTTTTCTTACTTTGGTTATGAAAATTTTGAATCTCATATTTTTAAAGTTACAAAAGATGCGGAGATTAACTTAGACAATGATATCAGCACTTCGTTTGCAGAAAAAATTGAGAAAGGAATTAAAAATAGACGCAAAGGGAAGCCTGTTCGTTTTGTATATGATAAAGAAATGGATGCTGGATTATTAGAATACCTTATAAGGCGACTGAACTTAAATAGAAAAAGCAATATCATACCCGGTGGAAGAATTCATAATTTTAGACACTTCATGGATTTTCCAGACGTTTTTACAAGTAATAATATTAGAAGAGCTGCGTTTAAACCAAAATCATTACAAAGCGCACAGCGCGTAACAGATATCATTCTTAAGAAAGATGTGATATTACATTTTCCATACCATTCATTTGATCCTTTGATCGATTTATTAAGAGAGGCTGCAATGGATCCCGATGTTAAGTCTATAAAAATTACCGCATACCGATTGGCAGATAATTCAAAAATCATTAATGCATTAATCAATGCGTCTCGCAATGGAAAAGAAGTTGTAATAATGCTAGAGTTAAAAGCTCGCTTTGATGAAGAAGCTAATTTGGAGTGGAAAAAAATATTAGAAGAAGAAGGTGTTCAAGTTTTATTGGGTGTTCCTAAAATGAAAATACATGCCAAATTATGTATCATCAAAAAAAGAAAAGGAAATAAAACAATACAATATGGCTTTGTTAGCACAGGCAACTTAAATGAAAAAACAGCACGTGTTTATGGCGATCATTGTTTGCTAACATCCAACCGCTTTGTGATGGCAGATATTAATAAAGTTTTTAGTTTTCTCGAAAATTGGAAATTAGGGATGCGTAATTTGCAACTCTGTAAAACATTAATGATTTGCCCTACAAACATGAGAAATGAAATTGTGGCATTAATCGATAAAGAAATTAAGCAAGCAAAATTAGGTAAACCAGCTAGCATTATTTTAAAAGTAAATTCATTGAGCGACGAACAACTTATCGATAAATTATATGCAGCAGCAACCGCAGGTGTTGAAATTAAAATGATTGTGAGGGGTATTTTTTGTCCGATAATTGATTTGAAAAAATTTAAAACTCCTATAAAAGCCATTAGCATTGTAGATGAATATTTAGAACATGCACGGGTAATGATTTTTCATAATTTAGGTAACGAAAAAGTATATATATCAAGTGCAGACTGGATGATTCGTAATCTTAACCATCGAGTTGAGGCAGCGATTCCAGTACTCAACCCTGTTATTAAGCGCGAATTGATTGATATTATCCACATTCAATTAAGAGATAATGTTAAAGCTAGAATACTCGACAGCGAATTAGCCAACAACTATGTACCTTCCATTGGCAAAAAACAAGTACGTTCACAAATAGAAACGTATCATTATCTTTTCAAGAAAAATAATTCAACTAGTGAGGTTAGCAGCAATTGATATTGGTAGTAACGCAGCAAGATTATTGATTGCAGAAATCACATATGACAAAGAAAATAAGCCCCAATTTAATAAACTAAATTTAGTTAGGGTTCCACTACGATTAGGGTTTGACGTGTTTGAGAAAGGAGAAATTTCTAAAGAAAAAAGAGGAATGATCCTTCAAACAATGAAAGCCTATAGTCATTTAATAAATGCGTACGGTGTTAAACAAGTCATCACATGTGCAACAAGTGCTATGAGAGATGCATCGAATAGTGCAGACATTATTAGAAAAGTAAAATTAGAAACTGGCTTAGAAATAGAAATAATTAGTGGCGATTTAGAAGCCTCCATTATATACGAAAACCATGTTGCAGAAAACATGGACACCAATAATAGCTATTTGTATATTGATGTTGGTGGTGGTAGTACAGAACTTACTTTTTTTACTGATGGAAAACTAACCTTTAAAAAATCATTTAATATTGGTACAATCCGCCTTTTAAAAGATATGGTAGATGATGCCAAATGGAATGAAGTAAAGGATTTTATTAAAATAAAAACAAAAGGTTGTAAAAAAATTATTGCAATAGGTACAGGTGGAAATATTAATAAGGTATTCTCATTGAGCAAGAAAAAAGATGGAAAGCCATTAACGCTCGATTTATTAAAGGACTATTACAAAGAGATTTCAAGTTTTTCTTTAGAAGACAGAATTAATATTTATAAGCTACGGGGCGATAGAGCTGATGTAATTGTACCTGCACTTCAAATATATATAAATGTGATGCGTTGGGCAGAAGCAGATGAAATTTATGTGCCAAAAATTGGACTAGCCGACGGTTTAATTCAGCACCTATATTATGAATTGGAAGCTAAGAACGCAAGCCTAATCAAAGGCTGATAGTTGCTTTCACCGATAGGTAATGGGCATTCGTCCGAATTTATTAGTAACAACCATGAGCTTATTTACATTTGATCATATAAAAAATTGTAAGTACAAACATTGCAAACTATAACTCATAAAAAAAAGCTAGTTCCGGTCATTGCAAATATTACTGCATGGATCTGTTTTTTTGCCCTTCCTTACTTGGTATTTTTTCCAGGCTTAAGAGAATTTAACATGAGCAACCAAATGCTAGCAATTATTATTTGTAATAATATTTTTTTGGTTTTTTTTTACTACCTCAATACTCAGTTGCTTATTCCAAAATTATTGGTTCAAGAAAAATGGTTGTTGTATTTGTTGTCGATAACTGCCTGCCTAATTTTTTTCTTATTCATACCAAGGCAAATTGCTACTTATATAGTTCCACCTGAAATAGTTAACCCTATAAATGACGTTTCAAATTCAATTAATAATAATCGTCAGAGATACATGAGATCTAGACGAAGAAGCGGAAACGATTATTTTAATACTGCCATCTTTTTATTAGTAATAACTATTGGAACTTGCATAACTATAGTGCGCCGTTGGTTAGAAACAGAACAGCACAGAAAAGAAACAGAAAATGAAAAACTGAATACAGAATTATCTTTTTTAAAATCTCAAATAAACCCTCATTTCTTTTTTAATACATTAAATAATATTTATTCCCTTGCAATTGTAAGAAGTGAAAAAACAGCTCCTGCAGTAATGAAACTTTCTTCTATTATGAGGTATATCTTATCTGAAACAGAACAGAATTTAGTTCCATTACAAAATGAAGTAGACTTTTTACATAATTATATCGATTTACAGCAAGTTCGACTTACAGATAAAGTTACAGTTGATTTTAAAATCGAAGGAAATACTGGTGAGCTTTTAATTGCACCACTCATATTTATTTCTTTTGTTGAAAATGCGTTCAAATACGGAATCAGTACAAAGGAAAAAAGTAGCATTGTAATTCATCTAAAATCAGAAGGCGCTGATATTCATTTTACTTCAACCAACTTTATTGTTCAATCTGAAAATAATTTGATGGAAAATACAGGTATTGGAATTAATAATGTAAAACGTAGACTAGCATTGTTATATCCTGATAAACATCATTTAACAACTTCAGAACAAAATGGTTACTATTTAGTAAAACTCGATATAAATACTTTACTATGATAAAATGTATTGCAATAGATGATGAACCATTAGCATTGCAGGTAATACAAGAATACTGTAATAGAATTTCGTTTCTAACACTAGAAAAAGTATTTACAAATACCGATGAGGCAAAAGACTATTTACTCAATAATAAGATAGATGTTTTATTTCTTGATATTCAAATGCCTGATATCAACGGATTACAGTTTTACAAAAATTTGGTAGAAAAACTAGTTGTAATATTTACTACTGCCTATAAAGATTACGCTGTAGAAGGCTTTTCTGTTGATGCAATTGATTATTTATTGAAGCCATTTGAATATGATCGTTTTCTAAAAGCGTGTTATAAAGCCAAAGAATATATTGAATTTTTAAGCTCGCAAGAATTACAATTAAATTCGCTTTTTGTAAAAGTTAATTATGAAATTCTCAAAATCAATTTAAAAGATATTGAATTAATTGAGGCATTAGATGATTATATAAAACTCTATATCAAACCATCCCCTGTACTTACATTAATGACTTTAAAAAGTATTACTGAAAAATTACCAAGTCGCGATTTTTTAAGAGTTCACCGTTCTTATATTGTTCCGATCAGAAAAATTGAAAAGTTTAGTAAAACAAAAATTTTTATAGCAGGCAAAGAAATCCCGATAGGAAGTAGCTACAGTAATGTATATGATCAGTTACTGGCAGTTTCTAAACTGAGTTAATATTCTTTCGCATACCTACTACTCAATTCAAACAACCCTTACCTTTGTGCTATAATTTGAGCACATGAAATTTTTAGAACAATTAGGTATTAATCAAAATAATAATGGAGTTTCAACTGGTACAGTATGGATAGAAAGCAACGGAAATGCTATTGAATCTTTTTCTCCCGTTGATGGAACTTTAATAGGCTCCACAATTGCTACAGATAAAACTGCATATGAAAAAGTAATTCAACAATCTTTACTTGCTGCTAAAGAATGGCAAAAATGGCCCGCTCCAAAAAGAGGAGAAATTGTTCGTCAAGTTGGTGAAGCATTGCGACAATATAAAGAACCACTTGGCAAATTAGTGAGTTATGAAATGGGCAAAAGTTTGCAAGAAGGATATGGTGAAGTACAAGAAATGATTGATATCTGTGATTTTGCTGTTGGTTTATCTCGCCAACTATACGGACTAACCATGCATAGCGAAAGACCATTGCATAGAATGTACGAACAGTGGCACCCATTAGGAATTGTAAGCATCATTTCTGCATTTAATTTCCCAGTGGCAGTATGGAGTTGGAACGCAGCATTAGCATGGGTTTGTGGCAATACAACTATTTGGAAACCAAGTGAAAAAACTCCTTTATGTGGTATAGCAATACAGAAAATAGTAGCAGAAGTATTTGCAAAAAATAATATCCCAGAAGGCGTTAATTGTTTAGTACAAGGAGCAAGAGAAGTAGGCGAATGGATGAGTAATGATAAACGCATTCCATTGGTTTCAGCTACTGGATCTACCAGAATGGGTAAAGCATTAAGCGCAACTGTTGCTGGAAGATTAGGAAAAAGTATTTTGGAACTTGGCGGAAACAATGCAATCATTGTCTCTCAAAATGCAGATCTTGATATGTCATTAATAGGTGCAATATTTGGAGCAGTAGGAACTGCTGGTCAACGTTGCACAACTACAAGAAGACTAATTATTCATGAATCAATTTATGAAGCATTTACGTCAAAACTTGCTAAAGCCTACCAACAACTTAGAATTGGTAACCCGTTAGATACACATAACCATGTTGGACCACTTATTGATAAAGACGCAGTGAATATGTACCTAAAATCAATCAATTATTGCAAAGAACAAGGTGGAATATTTTTAGTTGAAGGTGGAGTGCTTAGTGGTGAAGGATTTGAAAGTGGTTGTTATGTAAAACCATGTATTGCAGCTGTTACCAATGATCTCGCAATTGTTCAACATGAAACATTTGCGCCTATTCTTTATGTAATGAAGTACAAAACATTGGAAGAAGCCATTGAAATGCAGAACAATGTACCACAGGGCCTCTCCTCTTCAATCATGACATTAAATATGCGTGAAGCAGAACAATTTTTATCTGCTGGTGGAAGTGATTGTGGTATAGCCAATGTAAATATTGGAACAAGTGGCGCAGAAATTGGCGGCGCATTTGGTGGAGAAAAAGAAACAGGCGGTGGAAGAGAAAGTGGAAGTGACGCTTGGAAAGCATATATGCGACGACAAACTAACACAATAAATTGGGGAACTAATTTACCATTAGCACAAGGTATTACATTCGATTTTTAATTTAGAGGGCTCGAATTCAAAGCAGTTCCATTGATATTAAAATTTAGCGAAATCTGGTGAAACATATTGCGTTGGTAAAATCCAGTACCATATCTAATCTGCAATTTTTTAATTAATATTCCTGTGCCCATAGTAAACCCATTTAAGCCGCTTGTAGTTCCACTAACATTTAAATCCTGCCTACGCAAAAAATTATATCCAAAATTAAGTTCTACATTTTCAGATAAATATATCTGTGTAGAAAAAACTAAATGTGCAAAAACTTTCTGAAGTCCTCCAGCATTAGAGCCTCCTTCTGAAGCATCAAAACTAGTATCGTTATAATAAATATTAAGCCTTTGCAAATTATGCGCAGTTAAAGAAAATTGTAATGGAGCTTTTTTCAACCGTTTACTAATACCTGCTTGCACATCAAAAGGAAGTTCTTCTTTTCTTCCATCATTATTATAAGTTGCTAATTGTGTTCCTAAATTTTTTACTAAAACGCTTGCTTGAATTTCTTCCTTTTTATCGTAATACAGTAACCCAATATCCATTGCCAAAGCATTTGATCGATAAATGCCATAATTAGATTGAATATATTTTGCAGTTGCACCAATCCAAAAATATTCGTTGTATTGTTTAGAAACCATCATTTGAAGTACATAATCATTGGGTCTGAAATTACCAAGTACATTACCAGATCCATCTGTTTGAACTAAAGTTCCGTAATTCAAATATTGTACCCCAACACCTAAATTCAACTTTTTATTAGTAAGATGAAATGCAGTAGTAGCACCATATTGACTAATTCCCGCCAGAAAAGCATTAAATGAAGTATTTAAGTGTTGATGCATTTCGTTTCTCAAGAGTGCAGGATTATGAAAAGCCATTCCAACATCATTACCAATAGAAGAAATATTAACCCCGCCTAAAGCAGATAATTGAGCAGTATTTGGCTGTGATAAGAAATTAAAAACAGCATTACCCCCCAGTGTTTGAGAATAACACAAGGTGGAAATATATACCAATACAATAACAATGAATGCGCGCTTCAACATTGATCAATAAAACTAAATCAAATACCTTATAAAAAGGAATTATACTAAAGCATAATCAATAACCTGTTGCATTGTTTTTACATATTGAAAATGAATCCCCTTGATAAAGTTATTATCAATTTCATCCACATCCTTTTGGTTCATATAACACATCACAATTTCTTTGAGTCCTGCGCGTTTTGCTGCCAATACTTTTTCCTTAATTCCTCCAACTGGTAGTACTTGACCTCTTAAAGTAATCTCCCCTGTCATCGCTAAAAAAGGCTTTACTTTTCTGCCTGTAAATGCAGAAGTGAGGGAAGTTAACATGGTAATTCCCGCACTTGGACCATCTTTTGGAACCGCCCCTTCTGGCACGTGAACATGAATATTTTTAGTCTTAAATAACTCGGGATCAATACCTAACTTTTTTGCATTTGCTTGAATATAGCTATAAGCTGTAGTAGCACTTTCTTTCATAACATTCCCAAGATTACCGGTTAGTTTAATTTCTCCTTTCCCTTCACTCAAAATTGTTTCAATAAATAAAATGTCTCCTCCAACATAAGTCCATGCTAACCCAACAACTACACCGGGCATATTAGCCGTTTTGTAAATTTCATTATTATAGCGAGCTTGACCAAGTATACGTTCTACATCGGGGGTGGTTACATTTAATTTGACTTTATTCTTAACAGCCATTTCTTTCGCCTGAAAACGCATAATAGAAGCTAGTTGACGGTCTAATTCTCTTACACCACTCTCTCTAGTATAATTTTCAATTAATTTTTCGAGTACTTTATCATTGATTTTGAAATTAACTTTTCCCAAACCATGTGCTTCTTTCTGTTTTGGTACTAAGTGGCGTTTTGCGATCTCTACTTTTTCTTCAATTGCATATCCACTTAAATCAATTATTTCTAATCGATCTCTTAAAGCTGGTTGAATATTTTGTAAATTATTAGCAGTAGCTATGAATAATACTTTGCTTAAATCATATTCTAATTCAAGATAATTATCATAGAATGTATGGTTTTGTTCAGGATCAAGAACTTCTAATAATGATGATGATGGATCTCCTCTTAAATCGCTTCCTATTTTATCAATTTCATCTAAAATCATTACAGGATTTGAAGATTTACATTTTCTAATATTCTGTATGATTCGGCCGGGCATTGCGCCAATATATGTTTTACGGTGACCGCGAATTTCGCTTTCATCATGTAAGCCGCCTAAACTTAATCGAACGTATTTTCTTCCTATTGCATGAGCAATTGATCTACCCAATGATGTTTTACCAATTCCTGGAGGTCCAAGAAAACAAAGAATCGGACTTTTCATATCTCCCTTCAACTTTAATACAGCAAAATATTCTAGGATACGATTTTTGATTTTAATCATTCCATAATGATCAATATCTAATATTTTTTTAGCATTCTTAAGGTCATAGTTATCGGCTGTATGCTCATCCCATGGAAGATCGAGCATTAAATCGAGATGATTATAAACAATGGAATAGTCAGGTGTTGACGCATGCATTCTTTCTAGTTTTTGAATACCAGTTTTAAATGCAGTTTTTGCAGCTTCAGGCCATTGTTTTGTTTCAGCCTTCTTTTTCATTTCAGCAATTTCACGCTCATTTGTATCGCCACCTAATTCGTCTTTAATGCTTTTTAATTGCTGTTGTAAAAAATAATCACGCTGTTGTTTATCTAATTCTGTTCTTGTTTTATTGGTTACTTTATCTTTAAGTTCGGCAAACTGCAATTCGCGTTGTAGTATATGTACCAATCGAATAGCACGATCATTAATATCATTTATTTCAAGAAGTGATTGCTTTTCTTCTAAATCACTATTTAAATTACTGCTAACAAAATTAATTAGGAAAGCAGGGTTCTCAATGTTTTTTAAAATAATTGAAGCTTCGGTAGGAAGATTGGGAGACAGTTGTATAATCTGTGAAGCTAAATCTTTGATGGTACTTACATAAGCTTTAAAATCTTCGGTTTCGGGAGCGTCTTCTTCGGTTAATAACTTGATAGATGCCTTAAAATAAGGATCATCACTAATCATATCAATCCATTCAAATCGCTTTTTCCCCTGAATGATGATGGTGGTTCCTCCATCAGGCATTTTTATGAGCTTCACAATTTTGGCTACTGTACCTATTTTGCAAAGATCTTTGGGTTCTGGTTCTTCTATGTTACTGTCTTTTTGGGCAATAACTCCAATTAGTTTATCGGCTTTATATACATCACTTACAGCTTTTATACTTTTATCTCGGCCTACTGTTATTGGCAATACAACTCCAGGGAATAAAACAGTATTTCGTAATGGAAGAATTGGTAATTCATCTGGAATAACCATTGCTTTATCTTGATCGCTTTCGTGTTCTGCAATCGGAATAATCGGCATAAAATCTGAATCATCATCTGCCCTAAAACTAAAATTATCTTTAATCATGCTCATATTTTTGGTCAAATTGTCACCAAGCCCCCGATTTTATAGTTATTGGGCTAATAGAAATAATTGGTCAATATTAATGCCATTACGTTAAAACAACCAAACTAGTACAAACTGGCACAAAAAAAATCCTCCCGAATTAATCGGGAGGACCTTCTTGTAAGAAGTAATATAAAGTAACGAGTACTTAGAATTACATTTTAGCTTTTGCAGTGTCCATTGCAGCTTTTGCAGTGTCCATTGCAGCTTTTGCAGTGTCCATTGCAGCATTTGCAGCAGAATCTCCAGTTACTACAGTGCTATCAACAGCAACTTCAGTTTTTTCAGCATTGTTACAAGCAGTCATTAAACCTGCTACAGCTAGAATTGCGAATACTTTTTTCATTTGTACTAGTTTTTTGTTTTTTATATGTACAAAAATAGCGTATCATATCAATTTAACAAATATTTTAAACAATTTTTTTACTTTTTTCTAAAAAATATCCTAATTGGCACCCCTTCAAAGTCAAAATTGGCCCTTAATTGATTCTCCAAATAATTCCTATACGGCATTTTGATATCGTCTGGGAAATTTGTAAAAAAAGCAAAAGAAGGTACATGAGTGGGTAATTGTGTTACAAATTTGATTTTTATTGAGTGACCTCTCACTACTGGAGCATGATAACTAGCAATAGCTTTAAGCATTACTTCATTTAAAGCAGAAGTTGGCACTTTACTCATTTTACTATCGTACACTTTAAGAGCAAGTTCTATTGCCTTAAAAATTCTTGTTTTTTCTGTAACTGAAATAAATAAGATTGGAACATCATTAAATGGTGCCAATTTTTGCTTGAGTAATTTTTCATAGTCTCTTGCAGTATTGGTTTCTTTTGAAACAAGATCCCACTTATTAACAAGTATAACAATTCCTTTTCCTTTTCTGGTAGCGAGACTAAAAATAGTAATATCCTGTGCAGTAATACCCTTATGTCCATCTATCACTAATAAACAAACATCAGCTTCGTCCATTGCCCTAATTGCTCTAATGATTGAGTAAAACTCTAGGTCATCTTTTTCCTTACTTTTTTTGCGAATACCTGCTGTATCAATCAGCATAAATTCTTTCTGAAACAATTTATAGTGTGTATGAATAGTATCACGTGTTGTGCCAGGAATATCACTTACAATAGTACGCTCCTCGCCTATCAACGCATTAAGCAATGATGATTTACCAACATTAGGTTGACCAATTATAGCAAATTTTGGCAATGAATTTTCATGGTCTGATTCTGTTGTAGACTCAGCTGGAATATCAGCTGCAACTGCATCTAATAAATCACCAGTTCCGCTTCCAGAAATACTGCTTAAGAAAAAAGTGTTTTCAAATCCGAGGCTATAAAATTCAGATGCTTCTAATTCCCTAGCACCATTATCAACTTTATTTACAACAACAAAAACTGGTTTACTACTTCTTCTAAGAAGATCAGCCATTGCTTCATCCAAATCGGTAATACCCGTTTCAACATCAACCATAAAAATGATGGCATTGGCTTCATCAATGGCGATAGTAACTTGCTTCCGAATTTCTTTTTCAAAAATATCTTCGCTTCTAGGAACAAATCCTCCTGTATCAATCAGATTAAATACTTTGCCATTCCAGTCTGCAACTCCATATTGTCTATCGCGCGTAACGCCGCTAATATCATCTACAATTGCTTTTCGTTGTTCTAGTAAGCGATTGAAAAAAGTACTTTTCCCTACGTTTGGCCTTCCTACTATTGCTACAGTGTAACTCATGTTTTTTTATTCAATGATGAGGTAATCAGCTCCATTTTATTGGTAGCCATATTCTTTTAATTGTAAATCATTATCGCGCCATTTTGGACGAACTTTTACAAATAGTTCTAAAAATACTTTTTGTTGTAAAAATGCTTCGATATCTCTACGAGCATCCATTCCAATCTGTCGAATCATTTTTCCTTTATCGCCAATGATGATTGCTTTTTGTGTTTCTCTATGAACAATAATATCAGCCTGTATTTTAACCAGTTTTTCTTTTTCTTTGAATTCATTTACCAATATTGCAGTATGGTATGGAATTTCATCAGAAAATAAATTATAAATTTTTTCGCGAATCATTTCAGCTACAAAAAATTTAGTGGGTAAATCACTTAAATCATCTTCATTATAAAATGGAACTCCTTCTGGCAACATTTCAATAATTGCTGCAAGCAATTTATTCAAGTGTAATTTTTCTAGTGCCCCAATTTTAATTACTTTTTTACAATAATGTTTTTCGCCAAAAAAAGATTCAGCCAGCGCTATTCGTCCATTACCTGCAATATCAATTTTATTTAAAATAACCAGAGCCGGAACTTTTAATTTCAATGAAGAAAAAATAGCATCACATTCTTCAAAAGATTCATTGGCATCAACCATTAATAAAGCAAGGTCAGCATCTTCCAATGCCCCTTTAACAGTATCCATCATTTTTTGATGGAGTTTATATTTTGGGTCTATTATGCCTGGCGTATCAGAAAAAATGATTTGGTATTCACCTGGCTTATTTAAAAATGCTTTAATTCTATGGCGAGTTGTCTGTACTTTGGGTGATACAATAGCCATTTTCTCTCCAATCAACGCATTGAGGAGAGTGCTTTTACCCGCGTTAGGTCTACCAAAAATATTTACAAATCCTGCTTTCACTTCAATATAAGATTAATTAAAAAAGGCCCATCAGGGCCTTTGGAGTTGCGAGGGGAGGGATCGAACCTCCGACCTTCGGGTTATGAGCCCGACGAGCTACCGCTGCTCTACCTCACGATGCAAAAGTAATGTTGTAGAGGTCAATTACCAAATATATTTGAATTAGTCGTTCGATCTATGCTTTACGGAAGATGCGCCACTGCTAGTAAAATCCTTAATTACAGCATCTCCTTTATAGTTGATACTGCTCGCTCCGCTCGCCTTAGCATTCATTTCTTTGTTTACCGTAATTTGAACGCTAGAGGCTCCTGAAGCATCAATTTTACAATAGTCAGATTTTAAACCGTATGCTTTTGCAGAGCTTGCACCGTTTGAGTTAATTGATAGTTTTTCCACTGTTCCCTTTAATTTTATAACTGAAGCACCACTTAAAGAAATTACTAGGTTAGTAGCTTCAATTTCACCGGAAAAATCACTAGCCCCAGATAATTCAATTTTTAAATCACTTAATTTAAGTAACCCAGCAGTTTTAATATTACAGGCTCCTGAAGCTTCTATTTTTTTAAGAGTTTTGAAAGTTACGTATGCTTTTATTTTGTTATTACCCCAGTTTCTCCAACTAAGACCTTTACTATTAAAATCAATATATAAAACATTATCCCTTACAGTTGTTCTGATTCTACTAATTAAAGATTCATCCCCCGCACTTACTGCTATTGCTTCCTCTGTACCTTGAGATAAATATAAATTTACCGCTCCTGAAACCTCAATACTATTAAAGCTAGTAATTTTTCGAACTTCGGCATTGGCATCAAATACAATATTTTTATCATTTTGAGCATTGCCTGCTAAGGCGATTAACGATATAATAAGTCCCAAAAAACCCTTTTTCATATATTCTTTTTTATTAAAACGGATAAGTCTACATAAAGTTACATTTGTAGTTATAATAAAAAATGATATTTTTGCAATGTCCTCGGGGTGCTTGATCGGAAATTTCCGCTATGGCTGAGAAATACCCGTTGAACCTGAACAGGGTAATTCCTGCGAAGGGAAGGTGTAACACTCTTTATTCGAGACCTCTCCTATTTGCGATCCCCCTGTTCCCATTATTTAATTTTTAAAACCATTGAAAAATGAAAAAAATTATGGGAACAACAGCATCATTGCTATTTGCAATTATCATTGCTGCCCAACCAGTTAAAACAGTTAAAGGCATTGTTACTGATGCTACAACCAAAGAACCAATTTCAGGTGCGCTTGTAAGTACCAAACAATCTCAAACAATTGCAGATGAAAAAGGCAATTTTATTTTAAAAAAAGTAACGGACGCTTCAATCAACATTTCTAGTATCGGTTACAAGACCAATTCTTTTGCAATTTCAAATGAAAATTCAGCAACTGAATTATTTCAACTAATTCAAATTCCGTTATTTCTTCAACCATTAGAGGTAAAAGCTATACGTGCTTCTGAGAAAGCGCCTTTTACTAAAACCAATATTGATAAAAAAGAAATAGCCAAACAAAACTTAGCACAGGATATTCCTTTTTTACTTAATCAAACACCTTCAGTAATAATTAATTCCGATGCTGGAAATGGCGTAGGCTACACTGCCATAAGTATTAGAGGAACCGATGCAACACGCATTAATGTAACGCTAAATGGCATTCCATATAACGATGCTGAAAGCATGGGTACTTTTTTTGTAAACTTACCCGATTTTTCTTCTTCGGTTAATAGTATCCAAATTCAAAGAGGTGTAGGAACTTCTTCTAATGGTGCAGGAGCATTTGGTGCAACATTAAATATGTCTACAAATGAGTTTAATGAAAAGTCGTATGTAGAATTAAATAATAGTTTTGGATCATTCAACACATTTAAAAATACCATTAAAGTTGGTAGTGGTTTACTTGGAAATCATTTTACATTTGATGCAAGACTCAGCAGTATAAGAAGCGACGGATATGTTGATAGAGCAGCAAGTAATTTGAAGTCCTTCTATTTTAGTGGCGCATACATCAATAAAAAAACGTCTTTGAGATTAAATATTTTTTCAGGGCATGAAAAAACGTATCAAGCTTGGTATGGAATAGATGCAGCAACGCTTGCTTCAAACAGAACATTTAACCCTGCTGGAACAGAAAAAAAAGATGCACCATACGACAATCAAACGGACAACTATACTCAAACACATTACCAATTATTTTTAAATCATGCTATCAATGCTAAATGGTCATTTAATACTGCATTATTTTTAACACGTGGAAAAGGATACTATGAAGAATATAAAGCTGATCAAAAATATTCGAAGTATGGGTTGCCCAATGTTAGCATCGGTGGAATTACTTACACAAAAACAGATTTAGTGCGACAAAGATGGTTGGATAATAATTTTTATGGCCAAATAGCATCCTTCCATTATAAAACCAAAAAAGACGAAATAACTATCGGTGGAGGTTGGACCAAATATGAAGGTGAACATTTCGGAAATATCGCTTGGTTAAAAACAGGTACTGTACCAATCGATTATAAATATTATGATTATCCAGCAAATAAAACAGATGCTAATCTATACACAAAGTGGCAGCATCAATTAGCAAAAAATTTAACCTCGTTCATCGATCTACAATATCGATCTGTAACATCTAATATGAATGGTTTTAAAAGCAATACTGCACTACAAATTTCAAGAAAATTCAACTTTTTTAATCCAAAAGCCGGACTTAACTATAATAAAAATGGTTGGCAAACTTATCTAAGCTTTGCAATTGCCAATAAAGAACCCAACAGAAACGATTTTGAAGCAAGTTTAATTACTCAACCAAAACATGAAACATTGCAGGATTGGGAGTTGGGCACAGAGAAAAAAACATCCACTTATTCGTACGGAGCTACATTTTATTATATGAACTATATTAATCAATTAGTACTTACTGGCAAGATTAATGATGTAGGAGCTTACACTAGAACTAATATTCCATCAAGTTATAGGATGGGTATTGAGTTGCAGGGAACAGCAAAAATTACGCAATGGGTAAATATTGCAGGAAATATTACTATTAGCAAGAATAAGATTAAATCTTTTACTGAATTTATCGATAACTATGATAATGGATTGCAGAATAAAGTGCTACATGAAAACAAAGACATTTCATTTTCATCTAATCTGATTAGTAGTTTAACATTGAATTTTATTCCAATAAAAAATGCTGAAATTAGCTTACTCAATAAATATGTTGGTAAACAATATTTAGATAATACCCAAAATGATAACAGGGCATTGAATGCATTTTTTGTACAAGACTTAAGAGGGATATATACAATAAATACAAAGCCTTTTAAAGAAATTCAATTCATTTTTCAAGTGAATAATTTATTGAATAAAAAGTACGAACCAAATGGGTATACATTTAATTATATAGCAGGTGGAGTTCTTACTGCTGAAAATTATTTTTACCCAATGGCAGGAACAAATTATATGATGGCGGTGAATATTAAGTTATAAGAAAATATATTTTACAAAAAAAGGGGTAGAAAATTCTACCCCTTTTTTTAATTTAATTGTTCATTATCTATTGCACTAAAAATACTGCATTAGCGAAAAGCAATTTACCGTTTTCCCAAAAATTACGGAACAATGGATCTTCGGTTAAGTATACAACAGAACCACGACCTAAATTCTGTACACCAAATAACATTCCGTCTTTTAACTTAGCTTTTACTTTTGTACCAGCTACACCTGTTACATAGGCATCATTTTTAATTGTACCAACATTCCATCCGTCTTTCATCATCTCATATAATGTATTATCCTGCTTAAGCGTATAATAAAAATCAGGGTATCCAAATCCCAATGGATGTGTATTATCTAAATCAATTTTATAAATAGCACCTGGAATTGAATTGCCTAAAGATTCTTTGTCTCTATCTCCATATTTTTTTACTGTACTATCCAACTTTGTATCTGGCTTACTATCTTTACTTTTCAGTCCCCAATCAGCAGCCATAATTGAAACTGCATTTTCCATTGCAATAATTTTTCCTCCGCTTCTAACAAAATCTTTCAGTTTATCGCTAGTTGTTTTTTCTCCCAAAGTTCTATATCCACCATCTGGCAAAATCAACACATCATAATTTTTAAAATTCAATCTTCCGACATCACTAGCATTTATAAGAGTAAGTGGATATTCTAATATTTTATCGAAATAATGCCATACTTCACCTGCTGCCAATGAAGATACCTGATCTCCTGTAAGCATTGCTACCTTTGGAGCTGAGGCGATCATTCTTATATCTGGCGATCCAAAATCAACACCCTTATCTACAAAGCCTGTTTCTACAGTTTCGGCTTGTACATTGTATTTTTTACAAGCTTCATTAACAACAGCTAACCAATTTGGCAGATTACTTGTTTTTAAAATAACCAATGTCCCTCTATCGTAGGTTTTATTTTTAATAGAGAAAGGCTTCTCCACAAAACGAGCTTTTATTCCACTCTTTAATATATGCGCAAGTATTTTAGCACTGTTAAAAGAATTATAAGGAATTAATACGCCGTAATTACTGTTAACATCTACAATAGTTGCATTCATCAATTTGGGTTCACCACTAAACTCCAGTTTTTCTTTAACTGCATAGCATTTTACACCATACGCATAAGATGCAGCCCAAGTAGTAATATCATAAGTATTTGAATCTGTAACAATTGTTTTAGGCTCAAGTAATACTTTAGCTAATACCGACTTCGACTGAAATGCACTTACTGCAATATGAACGCCTTCATCTGCAAATGCATCGTCTTTACCAGAAAAATAATTATACCCGCGAAATGTTTTACTTCTAAGTGTTCCATACTCAATTCCATTGATTTCTAATAATTTTTTTAAAGGGGCCATTTTATTTTCATCCTTTGTAGTAAATACATAGGTTTTATACTCTCCGATTTTCCCAGCTTTACCATCGTCAAAAAACTTTTTAAATTCTCCAATAACTTTTTGTCTGTTTTTAGAAGTTATTTCAATAGTTGACAATCCTGTTGTATGATGATGCAATGCACGATCAACAAGGGTAAGCGTATCATTATCTGCATTAATAACTGCAAGTCCACCTCTACCACCGCCCCCTTGCTCAAAAGTCATTCCAATAGCTCCATTGTAAATCGGGTAAGTATCTCCATAAGAAGGATACAATAAATCGAATCTTTCTTTTGTAAAAAATAACCAATTATTATTATCGAAATATTTTGCGTGATTTTTCCCAATCATGGTTTGAAAGTCTCTTTGCCATGGAGTAATAACTTCATGCATTGGCTCAGCTGCGGGAGCAAAATAGTAAGGCTCATTAACACCTTGCTCATGATAATCCACATGAATTTGTGGCATCCATTGACTGTATTTTTTTAAGCGCTGCTGAGTTTCAACTTGCGTTTGCCATGCCCAATCTCTGTTTAAATCGAAATTATAATGATTACTACGCCCTCCAGGCCAAGGTTCGGAATGTTCTCTCGAAGCAGGATCGGGATTGGCGTTTTTACCTACCATTGAATTAAACCAATTCACATAACGGTCTCTTCCATCAGGATTAATACATGGATCAAGAATAACAACAGTATTTCTCAGCCACTCTTTTGTTTGCGTATTATTTGGATCTAATAAAGCGAATATTGTAAGCATAAAAGCTTCAGAAGATGATGTTTCGTTTCCATGTACATTATAGCTTAACCAAATAATGGCTGGTGCATTTTCTGTTTGTGGGGCAAGGTTATCAGCATTTAAACCTGTTAAGCGAAGGTTATTTAATCTGATAGATTCTAGTTTCTGCATGTTTTCGGCAGTGCTAACTATTGCAATCATCAATTCCCTTCCCTCATTGGTTTCCCCATATTTTTCTACTTTCATCATTTCAGGTTTTGCCTGAGCGAGGGATTTGGTATATTCTACAATTTTGTGGTGACGGGTAAAACGAGTACCTACTTTGTATCCCAAAAATTGTTCAGGGCTTTGTAAAGCTTGACTATAAAGCGCTCCACTTAAAACAATTAAACAACTAACAAATAGTAATTTCTTCATATAATATAAATGTGGCGTGAAAATAGCAATAAAGAGATAATGAACATTAAAATATGGGAATAAGTTTATTTAAATAGGATAAGCGGATAAAGAGAAATTATGTAATTTAAGCCCATGAAAAAAATAATTGTATTGTTTAATTGTCTGATAGCTCTATCCTTTCTAAACGGACAATCTAGTTTTTCAATAGTCGGACCGGGTAAAGCGGTTAATCCATATTCTTATACGGTAGTAAAAAGGGCTGAATATAAACAAGCTGCTGTTAGTAGTGCTCATCCATTGGCTAGTATGGTTGGTGCAGAAGTAATGAAAAGAGGAGGCAATGCTTTTGATGCAGCCATTGCTACTCAATTAGTTTTAGCAGTTGTTTATCCTAATGCAGGTAATATTGGAGGTGGTGGATTTTTATTGGCTCGAAAAACCAATGGAGAATTAATTGGTATCGACTATAGAGAGGCCGCGCCAGAAAAAGCCAATAGAGATATGTATTTAGATAAGAATGGTAACCCTCAAATGAATTTATCGTTAGCAGGTCATTTAGCATCTGGAATTCCGGGAACTATTGCAGGATTATTTGCTACACTAACTTATGCAAAATTATCATTTGAGAAATTAATACAACCTGCAATAGATATTGCTTCTAACGGTTATGTACTAACAGAAAAAGAAGCAGCAAGCCTGAATAGTGTTAAAGAATCTATCACAAAAAATAGTACAGAACCAACCGTATTGGTTAATTCAACAAAATGGAAAGTTGGAGATACATTAGTACAAAAAGATTTAGCTGCTACTTTAAAACGAATTCAAAAAGATGGGGCTCAAGGTTTTTATTCAGGAAAAACTGCAGAATTAATTGTTGCTGAAATGCAAAGGGGCAATGGTATTATTACCTTAAATGACTTAAAAAATTATACAGCAAAACTTCGAAACCCACTTTCATTTGATTATAAAGGTCACGAAATTATCAGCTTTGCTCCGCCAAGTAGTGGTGGTTTATTATTAGCACAAATGTTTAAAATGATTGAAAAATATCCGATGACTAAATTTGGATTTCAATCAACAAAAAGTGTTCAATTAATGATAGAGGCAGAAAGAAGAGCATATGCAGATAGAGCCGAATTTATGGGCGATCCCGATTTTTTTAAAGTGCCTGTTAAAACATTAATGAGTGATGCCTATATTAATCAACGCATGAGTGATTATAATCCAGAAAAAGCGGGTGTTAGTGTTAATGTAAAAGCTGGAATAATTAAAGAGAGTGAACAAACAACTCATTTAAGTGTGGTAGACCCTGCAGGCAATATGGTATCTGTTACAACTACTTTAAACAATGGTTATGGTAATAGAACTGTAGTTGGTGGTGCTGGATTTTTATTGAATAATGAAATGGATGATTTTAGTGTGAAGCCAGGTGTACCCAATATGTATGGTGCAATTGGCGGCGAAGCCAATTCAATTCAACCAGGAAAAAGAATGTTAAGCTCCATGACTCCTACCCTAGTAATGAAAGATAAGAAACCTTATATAGTTATTGGCACTCCAGGTGGAACAACAATTCCTACTTCAGTTTTTCAAGCAATTGTAAATGTTATTGATTTTAACATGAATGTTGGCGATGCCATTGATGTGCCAAAATTTCACCACCAATGGCTACCAGATGAAGTAATGGTAGAGCCCGATTTTAATGCAATCACCAAAGAACAATTGCAAAAGATGGGTTATAAAATAACTGTTCGTGGTGCTATTGGAAGAACTGAGGGCATTCGTTTTTTGCCCAATAAAAGAAGAGAAGTTGCGGCAGATAAAAGAGGCGACGACTCAGTTGCAGGATTTTAAATAAATAATTTTATTTATATGGATTTTAATGAAGGATTTTTAAAAGATTCTATAAAGCGTTTTAAGTACTATAAAGATCTAGGCGATAAAACATTTGAACAATTAGATCAAGCAGATTTCTTTTATACACCAGATTCAGAAAGCAACAGTATTGTAATTATCATTCAACACATGTATGGAAATATGCTGAGTAGGTGGACTAATTTTTTAACTGAAGATGGAGAAAAACATTGGCGAAAAAGAGATGCTGAATTTGAAGTAATGCAATGTAGTAAAGCAGATTTACTTCATTTTTGGAATGATGGATGGAAATGCTTGATTGATACTTTAGAAAGTTTAGAAGCAGATGATTTAACCAAAACTGTTACAATTAGAACCGAGCCTTTATTGGTGTATGATGCCATACTAAGACAATTAGCACATTATCCGTATCATATAGGGCAAATAGTTTATTTAGGTAGAATGATAAAAAAAACAAATTGGAAATCTTTAAGTATTCCCAAAGGAGACAGTGCTTCATATTTAGAGCAAGTAAAAAATGAACAAAATAAATAGCAATGCATTACTTACTAAAACAATTTATACCACAAATTGTACATACACTACGATGGTATAGTTTTAAATATGGATGGAAAGGAGATTACGACAATTTTGAAACGGCTAACAGGCATGCAGAAGGCTATAATGCGCAAGAAATTTTAGAAAGAATAAAAGAAACAACCCGCAAAGTGGTAAACAATGAAGTTGTTTATGAAAGAGACGGCATCATTTATGAAACGCCAAAAATGAACTTCAGTATGTTAACTTCTTTATTATGGGTAGCATCTAAAAATGACAAAAGACTTACTGTACTTGATTTTGGTGGCTCATTGGGCACCACTTACAATAGTAAAAAAAAGTATTTACACGCCATTCCTAATCTACATTGGTGTATAGTAGAACAGCCTAATTATGTTGAAGCCGGTAGAAAGGAATTTGAAAATGATCAATTACATTTTTATTATTCAATTGAAGAATGTTTACAATATCATAAGCCAGATATCATTATAATTTCTGGTGTTATTCAATATATAGAAAAAACTTATGAATTGTTAGACCAGATGAGAATGAGTGGAGTTAAATATTTATATATCGACACTATTGCATTTAACTATGAGGACCGAGATAGAATAACTATACAGCACGTTCCTCCTGAATTTTATGGAATACCGGCTTCATATACCTGTTGGTTTTATAGTAAACCAACATTTTTTAATTACATGAAAAAAAATTACAACTTATTATTCGAATTTATTGTAGATCCAGATAAGTATTATTTACAATTGAAGCCTTGGAATTATGAGGGGCAGTTTTGGGAATTAAAGTAACCCTTTTTTAAATTGTTCTGCCGCATAATGTGCAGCTCTAGCAGTTAACGCCATAAAAGTAAGCGAAGGATTTTGAGTGCCGGTTGAAGTCATGCATGCCCCATCAGTTACAAAAACATTTTTACAATGATGCAGTTGGTTCCACTCATTTAACAAAGAAGTTTTAGGATCTCTGCCCATTCTCACACCACCCATTTCATGAATATCTAGTCCGGGTGCTTGTTTACTATCGGTAGTGGAAATATTTTTACATCCAGCTTTTTCAAGCATTGCTTTTCCTTCTTTAAAAAAATCTTGCAGCAGCATTTCATCATTTTCATCATAATCAACTGACACTTGTAGTTGAGGAATTCCCCATTCATCTCTTTCCTCTTCACTTAATGATACGTAATTGGATTCTTTAGGTAATGTTTCGCCTTGCATCATCATATAAATTTTCCATCCGCCTAATTCAGTGACTGCTTCTTTTAATTCAACGCCAATAGCATCAGACTTAGCCCTTCCGCGAGAAGCATTAAAAAAAATCATATAACCTCTTTTGAAATTTTTTTCATGTTTCAACACATTGCTAAAATTTGGCATCATCACCTGAGTTGGTCTTCGTCCAAAATAATATTTATCGTCTGGACCATCATACAATGCATTAATGGTACCACGATAATTTTGAAATGCAATGTATTTGCCTAATAGGCTATTGTCATTACCTAAACCATTAGGAAACCTTTTACTTGTTGAATTAAGTAAAATTAAATTGGTATTTAAACAAGCCGCATTTACAAAAATGATGCGAGCATAATATTCAGTTACCGCATGGGTAATAGCATCAACAACTTTTACTCCAATTGCTTTTTGCAAAATATCATCGTAAATGATAGAATCTACTACACTATTAGGTTGCAGCGTAAGTTTATTCGTTTTTTTTGCTGCTGGAATTGTAGAACTATTTGAACTAAAGTAAGCTCCAAACGGACAACCTCTATTACATAAATTTCGAGCTAGGCATTTCCCTCTGCCTTGTTGCAAATGAATATCATTGGGTTCTGTAAGATGTGCGCATCTACCTTGAATTACATGCCTTTCGGGAAAAGAATTCATTATTTTTTGTTGCAGTTCAAGCTCTACACAATTCATTTCCCAAGGTTTTAAAAATTCACCATCGGGCAAAACATCTAACCCATCTTTATTGCCACTAATTCCTGCAAATTTTTCTACATAGCTATACCAAGGTGCTAAATCATCGTAACGAATTGGCCAATCAACTGCAAAGCCGTCTCTTAATGGACCTTCAAAATCATATTTACTCCAACGCTGAGTTTGCCGAGCCCAAGTAAGTGATTTACCACCAACTTGGTAACCTCTGATCCAACTAAAGGGTTTTACTTGAACATAAGGATGCTCATAATCTTTTACAAAAAAATGTTTGGTAGCTTCAGTA
>Ga0209284_10000148_pt1 | contig 106098 bp, 105 predicted proteins | sample FRY03_FD_187211 | JGI IMG/M metagenome (GOLD analysis project Ga0209284, IMG submission 187211) | Freshwater microbial communities from Lake Fryxell liftoff mats and glacier meltwater in Antarctica - FRY-03 (SPAdes) (version 2) | ecosystem: Environmental > Aquatic > Freshwater > Ice > Glacier... | reverse complement strand
TGCCAGGTACTCCCACATTGCACGAGGTTGAAACTTTCATTGCCGATTACTTCAACGATCTATTACCTTATTCAAGAATGGTTGCCTTAAAGGTGACGGGTTACGGTATTAAATTCTTAGCGCCATTAGCGCAGTTCAAGTGGGATGTGGTCGATCCTGGGGGAGCGGGATCACTTTTGAAATACCGCGATGCAATCGATGCGACCAAGACAGAGGATGAGCGACAGGCGGCGCGAGATTGGCTTCACAGCTACAACCTTGATGATGTTCGGGCGACCTTTGCGGTTCGGGAGTACCTGCGGGGGCTGGAACGCGATTGGCGTTAATGGAGATGTTTGGGAAAAGTGAAAGCCTGCAAATCTTCTGGGTCGATTAACCTTTCGGGCTCAGGATTTGGAAGTAGAGCCTTTGGAAAAGCTAGTTCATACTATGTATTTCTCACAAGACGTTGATGAATTTGCTGTGAAGGATCTGTCTAAACCACACCATAGAATCGAAATTGATTTTGATGCACGCGGGGAAAACTCATGGGTTAGTTTTTCTCAGTATGGGGAATTACCGGAGGGTGAGGAAAACTCGCCCAAGCAGGTATGGAAAGCTACTTCGACAATTTAGGACGATATTTAAAAAGTATTTAGTTTCGAGCTTTGAGTTGAGTGTGACCTGCCTTTGTTTCTAAATCAAGGAGGCGATCTTTGCCTTTACCGCGATCACCGAAGGATTAGTTAGTGAACTTCCATCTGCGAAGAGAAGTGTTGGAACAACACGATTTCCACCATTTACGAGTTCAACAAATGGTGCGTATTCAATCTCTTCTTCTACATTTACTTCACGGAATTCAATTCCGGACTCATTGAGTTGGCTCTTTAAACGCTTACAATATCCACACCACTGTGTGCTGAACATGACGAAATCGCCACCCTTAATACCAAGCTGTTCTGCCAGAGTTTGAGCCATAGCTCATTATCTCCTATTTAATTTGATTGTGCCACACAGTATGCTGCCAGCATGAATCCTCATGAACTCCTCGATACCTATCACAGCAATGTCCAGGCATTTATTAAAGCGGCTAAAGCGATATCGCCCGATAAAATGAATACTCAATCAGCACCCGATCAGTGGTCTGCAGCATTCATAATCCACCACATGGCAGATGCTGAACTGCAATTTGGAGTTCGATTTGCAAACACTTTAGTTGAAGATAATCCTGCGATCGTGCCCTTTGATGAAGAGAAATTCCCAATTGGCTTACAGTATGAAAAGCGAAATCCACAAATTTCACTTACGGCATTTGAAGCCGCACATAACTTAAATTATGAGGTTCTAAATAACGCTTCAGTCGAAGATTGGAATCGCACTTCAGTGCATCCTGATAAAGGTCTGGTACATCTGACATCCCTCGTGAAACTTTGTGGCGGCCATATTGGTACCCACATCGAGCAGTTGAAGGATAGTTAAGAAAATTAGCTTGGCTTAAACAGATGGGAAGCAAATACTCTGTCAGAGCCATTGTTTTTTACGAGCAACAGAGGTAATTTTATGTCTATAAAATAAATTCAGTCTACCAACAGCAGGTTCTTTGGATCTTGCGGAGGTGGAACGAAATGTGCACGTGGAGGTGGTTTAAGTGATTGTTACAGAAATTTCTTTCACACCATATACATACGATTTACTTCGAACAATCGGTGACGTCAATCTTCCCGATGGAGTGAATGTAGGAATGGAACTTGCTGTCTTCATACGTACAGATGAGGGAGTGACGGGCTGCTCTGTTGCAGCAGATAGTGCGGCACAGATACTGCCCAAGCTAGCCGATCTTGTTGTCGGGTCAGATCCTCGCTCTACACGGAGTACTTGGAATCTTTTGACAGCTCGCGCCTTCAAAGCCGGAATTCACGGCCCCATGGCAGCAGGCATTTCTGCAATCGACCGTGCACTGTGGGACTTGCGTGCCAAACTTCACCAAGTCCCGCTCTGGAAAGAGTTCGGTGGAAATGGAAAACCGGTTCGCGCTTACGCGAGTGGATTGGACAGTCCACTCAGCGATGAAGATCTGTACAAGTTTTACGCAGGACTCGCGGCGCGAGGTGTCACTGCCGGAAAGCTTAAAGTAGGTCGTAATGCCGATGAAGATGAGCGTCGCCTTCGCGTGATGATTGATGCTCTTAGTTCCAATGGTGGACGTGCTCAATTGATCATTGACGCCAACGAGTATTGGTCACCGAAGCAAGCCATTCAAAGAGTTGCCTTGTTAGAAAAACACTTTGACTTTCTGTGGGTTGAAGAACCAGTACCTCGTCGCGATTTTGAAGGTCTTCGACGCGTCTCCGAGGGTGTCCGTGCTCCAATCGCAACTGGAGAGAACTTCACCGACCCACAAGAGTTTGTGCCGCTATTTCAACAAGGGGTGGGAGATGTCATACAAATCGCCTCGCACGTTTCAGGTTTTACTGGCGCGCAAATCGTGGCAGAGATGGCTGCAGCCTTCGATCGCCCTGTTGTTACCGGTCCCGATGTCGGACACAGCATCGCGCACCTATCGTCCACGTGGAAGCATCATGTCATGATGGAAGTTTTCGATATGGGCAGAGAGGCCGCACTAATCAATCCGATGCAGATTGAGGATGGATGCATTGTTCTTAACAAGACTCCTGGTGCCGGAATTGAATTTGATGAAAAGTATCTGGCAAGTCATGCGCCGTCTACTCAGCCGATGAAGATGCTGGGAACGGTGTACGGACGTGCCGAAGATGCTGGCCTTGTCGGTTAATGGATTAAAGATAAATCTGGATTTAAGTGCCACTCTTTAATAAGTTGAAGGTTCCTACTTAGGAAACTCTATTTCTTCGCTCGGAAATAGATCTGCTTTTTGATGATTGCTACGAGAGTACCTTCGGCTGTTTTAATTTCTACTTCAAACCACTTTAGATATTTTCCGTCTTTACTAACATTGTTTTTGATGTCGGTTAGATCTTCGTCCGAGATTTTAAACTCTCCGTACACTGCTTCTTTACCTAGTGAGACAAATTCAATTTCGCCTCGTTTATCCCAGACAATGTAATTGGGACCCAGATTCTTCATAGCCATGATCATGAAGAAGGGATCCGTCATTGAAAATAGTGCTCCACCAAAGAGGGTTCCTACGTAATTAGAAGTCAACCTCCCTTTCTTCAACTTCACTTTAACGTATCTGAAATCTGGTGCAAATTCTAAAATTCGAATCCCTGAAAAGAGAAAAGGTGGCCACAAATTCATTCCCAGTTTCATGCCACGACCGCTGGTGAGAAGTGATTTAATGGGGTCAATTCGTTGGCTCATCCGAGGAGTTTAACTAGTGGAGGGCATACTTTTTGCTTTTAAATTCAACTTCAAACACCCTTGCACAACTTGCTTATTTAATCGTGAGTTACTACCTCGATTAGTGCCTGAATATAACCAATCGCATGAGCTCTTCCTCTATGCCCGTAAGAGCTGTCTCCGGTCAGGGTTGGCGTATGGTCATCCAAGATCGAACCTGTGTAACCGTGTTTGTGTAGCGCCCTAATGACTTCAATTGGCTTGTAATTACCTTCACCCAAGAAGCACTCTTGGAAATTTGGAAAGGTTCCTTCGACATCTCTTAGATGGACATAGGCAATTTTATTTTTTGGTGCAAAACGGTTGACTGCATCCATCACCGAGTTTGCACCATCCATTTCGGAGATAGTTCCAAGGCAAAGTTCTAATTTCAAATTTGGACTATCAACAATATTCATTGCTCGCTCTAAATTATCGACAGAGGTTAAAATACGGGCTATTCCATGCAACTCTTGCGCTGGTGGATCATCAGGGTGAAAACAAATAATGACGCCAGATTCTTCACAAGTTTTTATGATTCCCCTTACAAAGTATTCAAAATTAGCCCACATTTGTTCAACTGTGAGGGTTTCGACTCCCAATTTTACAAATGAACCTCGAGTAAAAGTATCTTTGAGATTTACATCCCGTTCATCTCGTCGTGCCACCCAGATTTCAGAATCTCGGCTACGATCCAAAATCACCGAGTGGTCATAGACAGAGACATATGCGCCACCACGACCGTGATGACCCATTTCGGTCCGCCAGACAAATTGTGGCATCCAATGCATACCTAAAATTGGTACTCCAGCTTCACCTAAAGCTCGGATGGTGCTTTTCATATTTTCAAGTTGCTCTTCTTTTCCTGGAAGTCCGAGCATTATTTTGTCAAAGAAATAATTTGGTACATTTTCAAATGACTCTACCGTTACCCCAGCAGCATGAACAGGGGCTAAAAATGCCTTAATGTCTGCTGCATCCCACTTAACATCACCTTTGATATCAGGTGTCTGAAAGGATGCTCCTTCACAGCCAAGTTGTAACGCAAAATCTAGATACTCTCTGTCATTTCCTGGATGTTGTCCTACCGCGACTCGCATTTTTGGATTTGGCACGAATACTCTCCTATGGTGTGAATAGGCCTCAATACTATCTTTAATAACTCAATCAATGGAATACCTGATGGAGGCAAAGAGTGCGTGCGTTACTCTCAGTTTTCAATCATGCGAAAATCGATATTTTTTGGCGGTTGTAGAGTTCGGCGTACTCGTGCTCGAAGTTCATTATCTATTTTAAGGTCGAGTTTTTTAGCAGTTAAAATCGTCTGATATTCAAACCAGATACCTACAAGCGTCCCTTCACCTTCTCGTATTTGTGAAAAAGTTCGGGTAAAAATTTCCTCTAAGAAATCATATTTACCAAGCTCTAGCGCAGCTTTTGCGGCAGCCAGCACAACTCGCTCACTTGCACTGCGATTAGATGAAATCTCTAAGTAGCCTTGCCAAAGTAGCTCAAATTTATCTGCCAAAATTAATAAGTTAAAAAATTCCTCAAAAAATGCATCATGGACACTGAGTTTGAATCGTTGAATAAGATCTTGATAGATCGAAAGCGCTCCTGCGAAATCACCAGAGTCCCGCTTAACGATTGCTAAATTGCGCAGAACCCATGGAGAAGATTGTTTTAAAAGAGAGTATGTCCAGTAGTCCACAGCCGCTTGAGTGTGACCCTCCTCGTAGAGTGAGTTTCCTATGTGAAGGTCAGTTAGCCATGTGGCTGGAGCATTCTGTAGTAACTCAATCCATTCACCTTGAACCATCCAAGAATTAGGCCCTTGTGCAACATCAGGAATTGGGAGCTCGCCTGTCTCTAACAGTTGTATCCAATCGGAAATATCTGGGTCAGGCGAAGAAGAAAAGAGCAATCCTGCCGGAATATGAGCTCCAGTTTTTTCTCTTCGAGCGCTCTCCAAATAACCCCAACCAGTTCCAGAAGCGAGAATCTCCACCGGCACCCTAGTGGCCAACGACGATAATCTGTCGTGCTCTTGCTTAACACTTGCAACAGGTAAAACGTCTCTAATTTCTTTTTCAACTATTTTTTGAGCATCATGCCAGTCCATCCCAGTCAGAGTTTTATTATTTGAATCACTAATAGCCCCAAAAAATTGGGTAAAGGATATTTCGCTATCTGGTTGCATCTGATACCCATGCAACTGCGTCGGCGCTAGGCCCGCCTGTAGCTCAAGATATGGCGAAAATTGTGCCGATGTGGGATCTGATAAAAACTCTTGCCAGCCTCTTCCGCCGGCATGATTTCCCCAGCAAAACATTTTTTTAAATCTTAATTCGGTAGTACTGGACTCATAAAAAATGTCTCCATTATCGTAGAGAATTGATTCCCAAGGGGCTTGAGCATCTTTCGAATTTTGAAAGAAATACTCATTTGCAAATGGGAAATTCTCTGGAAATGAAAGATCTGCATCAGGAACGGTTGGTAAAAATGGTAGCTTCCCGGTTCCATAGCCTGCGAAACCTTGGTCAACAAAGATCACATCTTCACAACTACCAAATATTCGAGCTTTCTCTCCTTCTTTAACTGCAATATTTGTCCACCAATACATCGGTTTTGTTTGATTACTGTCGTTGATGATTTGTACATGAACTCGTAAATTATTAGCACCGCTAGGTAGATGGCAATCTAGCGCCCAATAAAAATTTCTAGTCCTTTCGTAATCATAAATTCTGATGAACTCATTTCCTTGATCATCAATTAATTTAGCGATATGTACGGGGGTGCACGTCCCAAAAGTGTGGCCATATTGGCCCATATTCCATTCGATACCACCCGAAAACCATGCGTTGAGAATCGACAAATTTGCAAATTGCAATATGGGATTTGTAAAAAGTAAGTCGCGATCATTTACCTTGTCGAAGAGAGAGTAGAGACGCCCTCCAAGTTCTGGCAAAAAAACCGCCCGTAAATTCTCATTTTCAAGAACTACGGTCGTGAGATTTATGGGGCTTAATTCACGGGTATATCTATCCTGCCACCTATGAGGAAGGTAGATTTCGCCAGTCTCGTGGCCCAGCAAATTTTTCTGCTCGTCATTAAAATCATTAAGTAGCTTTACCGAGCGATCTCTTTTTTGATTACGAAAAAATGGCAGCGGATTAGCTTCACCAATATTCGCACCCGATAGCGACAAATTTGATTTTAAGACAGACATTTGCTGGGCACCCCCTTTTCGATCCTACTTAGGCAAAGAGCGAAACAGCAAAGATTTGCCAGGCAAGGAGTGATTTTGCTCCAAGACTTAGGATGAGATAAGTCTTCTCACCAAAGATGTAGCTCTTCCACTTGCCGATCCCGCGGTATTGCAACCACTGATTGAGGCCAAAGCAGAAGAAAAAGATAGCCTGAACGAGCAAGATTAAGAAGAGTCCATCTGGAGCATCATCAAGTGGAATCTGGGAGATATTCACACTCATAGCAAGCCATGGTGCAATTCCAGCGAGAGTTCCAAACCAGAATGGCAGCATTGTTGTTGAACTACGTCCAGGAGGATTCATCTTCTCTTGCAACCAGCCAAAGAGAATCATCGCAATATTTGCGCCTACGACAGCAATGAGGGCAGCAAGGGTCACAATTCCCCAATACATACTGATTATGGCAACCATTAGCGATGCACTTATCGAATACTCAGCCCAACGAAAGCGATTAATTCCACTCTGAAGGTCTTGCTCGTATGTCTTGCGTGCAAGAGTTGAAGTCAAGAGATGATCTAATCCAGCTAGAGCTAGAAATGCGCCTATGATCCAACCGACTCGCATTTCAAAGAGGACATCAGTGCTGAGTTTTCTAGTTCCTGGGGGACCTGCAGGAAATGAACTTAAAACCTTTAGTGCAAAGTCATTTGTCAGCAGAAGCATCGCTGCCGCCTGACCAAGATGCAAAATTGTGAGTGCAATATTCCATTTACGAACGTTTGCCAGTTTTTCGGAAGTTACTCCGGTTGCAACTGGGGTACTTACTGACGTCATGTTATTTCTCCTAGTAGACATGGTTTCCTATTCCCGTGAGTGGGTGTCCGTAAGTCGAGGATGACATTTATCTAATAAAATTGCCAATATATTTGCTTAAATTTCTTTACTATACCCGTAGGTGCAGATGTAGTTAATCGTGGCTAAAAAAATATCATCACCCGACGCCAATCAACCCCCAAGGTTGAGGCAATCCGCGCACTGATTCGGGAGATGCTCATTTCTCAGCTGGATACTATGCGGCGGACAGAGAAAGATCTTGGTGTAGATGCTCCTGGATTAGAAGTCATACTTCATTTATCGGCAAGCGGTGAATTAAATCCAACAAATATTGCAAAGAAATTGGGAGCATCCTCTGCGGCTACTTCCTTGATAATTCAAAGACTTGAAGATTTAGGCCATGTCACTAAAGAAAGTAATCCCACTGATGGGCGTAAAGTCCTGGTAACTCCTAAGGGGTCTTCACTCCGGGTAGCATATAAATCAGGTGCCAAAATTGTGCAAGGTACAGTTGATCTACTCGAGTTTTTGACAGCATCTGAGCTAAAAGTAATTAAAAAATTTCTTGAAAGATTGTTAGATGTTCACAAAAATGGTGGGTAGGCTTTAAAAGTATTTTGAAACCGATAAAAATAGAAAGTCAATAAATTTAGGAAATAAAAATTTTTCCAGGGTTGAGGATTAATTGTGGGTCTAAGACCTTCTTGATTCTGCGCATCACTTCAACGGCTCCATCACCTGTCTCTTCAACCAAGGCTTCAATTTTGCCAAGTCCAATTCCATGTTCACCAGTACACGTGCCACCCATTGCGATGATTTCTCGTACCATCGACCTGCTCACCTCTAAAATTTCTTCGAGCTCTTCAGGGTGGTTTGGGTCGGTAAGAATTAAACAATGGAAATTACCATCTGCTACGTGGCCGAGAATTGTATAGAGGTAGTCGTGTGATGAGATGATTTTTTCACACACAGTTACGGCCTCGGCTAATTTTGAAAGTGGAACCGCCATGTCAGTACTGACTCCACGTTTTCCAGGGTTAGCTGAGATTGAAGCCCAATAGGCATCATGGCGCGCACGCCAGAGTTTGCGCCTCGCGGTCTCATCTGTAGTCCATTCAAAATCTGATCCACCGAATTCGGCAATAATCTCTTTGACTGATTGTGCATCTTCCTCAACACCTTGAGGACTGCCATGGAATTCAAAAAATAGCGTTGGGGTTTCTTTTAAATTTAAATTAGCAAAGGAATTTACATATTTAATACACGTGGCATCTAAAAATTCACAGCGGGCAACTGAGATTCCCATTTTCACGACTGCAGTGGCCGCTTCAACCCCTGCCTTTAAAGTTGGGAAACCAACTACAGCAGCTGCCATTTTTTCTGGAATTCCAAAGACACGAAGTGTAAGTTCGGTGATAACTGCCAAAGTACCCTCTGATCCAACGATCAATCGAGTGAGATCAAAACCGGCAGAAAGTTTACGAGTTTCGCGACCGACTGTAATCACTGTGCCGTCAGCAAGTACGCAGGTGAGAGCTAAGACATTTTCGCGCATCGATCCATAACGAACTGTTGTGGTGCCAGCAGCACCTGTAGCTGCCATTCCACCTAGGGTTGCATCGGCACCAGGGTCAACAGAGAAGAACAGACCATGTGTAGATAATTTCTCATTAAGCGCCATCCGATGCACACCAGGTTCGACTCGAACAAGTAAGTCATCTGGGCGAATATCAAGAATTTTATTCATCTCAGTCATATCAAGAGAAATACCGCCAGCAATCGGAAGCACATGACCCTCAAGAGATGTACCTGCACCGAATGCTGTGACAGGTATCCCTTCACCGTTGCAATATTTCAATACTTTCGACACATCATCTGTCGTCTGCACTGTAACGACAGCGCTCGGACGCACCGGTGGATGTGCTGATTCATCACGTCCATGCTGATCGAGAACAGACTCCACAGTTGAAACCGAGCCCGATGTCAGGGTTTTAAGATGCGTAATTTGAGCTTCTGAAAGATCTACTCGAATCATGCCCAGAAGCCTATCGAATTTTGTGAGCCAGTCCACCTTTTTACGCTTTGACAGCTTCTTCTCCGAAAAAGATTAGAATTAAAGATTCCACCTTCGATCAATTATTGATAATATCTTTGGGTGCAGAAATTAAGAATTCGAGGCAGAAAAAGGGCTGGGATAGCGATTTTTCTTCTTGTATTTTTAACTTCAGGTCTGGCAATCTATAGCCAATGCCATTTTGATTCTTCAGATTCCACTACTGCAATCTCTCACCAAAGCTACGAGAGTTCACCGATTGGAAACTTAGAAGGAACTGTTTCCAATTCAACTTTATTGGACTCCTGTTTCGGGGCTTCGTTTATTATTCTGTTTTTTGCTGGTAAGTATTTTAGAAAGAGAAAAAAATCAAATGTGGGATGGAGTCAGGTAAAAATTCCGATTAAATTTAAAATCAGGCTTCCACAAACCAAAATTATCTTTAATAATCCGCTTCAGCAATTAGGAGTTTTACGAATCTAATCTATTTGTTCTGAAACTTGTCATTTAACTACAAACAAAGGATTAAAAGTGTTAAAAATTAAATTAGGCCTCGCTTTATTATCGGCCACAATTTTGGTTGTCCAACCGGCTCCAGCCTGGGCGGCCCCAACCGCCGCAGAGGTGCAACGCAAGATTGATCAACTTCGCACTTTAGCGGCGGAGAAATTTGAGGCTGCTAACGAGGCCACTTTAAGAATTGCACAACTTGAACGTGAAAAAAAGGCGCTTTCGAGCAAAGAAGCGCTGATTAAAGTTGAGCTAGACATCGCCAGTAAGTTCTTAGCTCGCATCGCAATACAAAATTTTCAAGGTTCTGGATTTGGGAACTCGTTTGAGTTATTACTGAGCACTAATCCCACCCAGTATCTCTCTGATGCGGCGGTACTTGAAATTATTGGAACGCGTAACGCAAAAGCGCTGAGAGATTTTAAGTCAACACAACAGCGCTATCAGGCCTCGCAATTTGTACTTGTTGATCGAACCAGTAACTTAGTTATAGAAAAAGCGAAGTTAAATCGGGAAGTTACCGCCGCAAAGAAAGCGTTAGCTCAGGCGACGAAGGTTTTGACGTCATTGAAAAAAGAGGATCGTGAAAAGTTACTTAGAGAAGAAGCTGGTCGAGAGAAAAAGATCTTGGATAGTTCAAAAAAGTATGCGCAGAGTTATAAGGGAGATAATTCAAGAGGCTCAGCTGCTCTTGAATATGCACTCAAGCAAATTGGTGATGTCTATGTCTGGGCGGCCGCGGGTCCGACAAGGTGGGATTGTTCTGGATTGACTATGCGCGCGTATCAGCAAGCTGGAGTTTCACTCCCACATTCATCTCGAATACAGGTAAAATATGGAAAATCAGTTTCATACTCTTCTCTTAAACCTGGAGATTTACTCTTTTTCGGCAAACCAATTAGCCATGTCTCTATGTACATGGGTGGGGGGAAAATGGTGCAAGCCCCGCGTCCAGGAAAAAAAGTAGAAGTAGTGAATCTCGTTCGGATGTTTGGTAAGAAACCATTTGTTGGTGCTCGAAGGTTGTAGTGGCAGGATAAAAATTCGTTTTGATCAAAAACATTTAAATCTAAGATCATAATTAGGAGGAGAATTCAAGTGAAAAGTAAAGTTTTTATTATTTCTATTATTCTAAGTTATATACTAGTTCCTAGTTCGTATGCGATGAGTATTACTGACCTTTCTCATGTACATAATATTAAGATATTTAATGATCGAATATTCTTAGGAACCCATGAGGGTCTTTATGAATATCGCTCGAAGAAAGAATTAAGTCTTGTAGGAACGGAAATCTTTGACCTTATGGGGTTAAGTGTGAATGGGCAAACTCTTTTTGCTAGTGGCCACCCAGGTATCAGTTCCAAACTACCAAATCCAGTTGGACTTCTAAAATCATCTGATGGCGGAATCAAGTGGAGAAAGGTGTCATTACAAGGAAAGGTTGATTTTCATCTTCTTGAAGCGTCAAAAAATGAAATTTATGGAGGTGATTCTTCCAGCGGCGATCTCTTCTATTCAAGTGATCTTGGTAAGAATTGGAATAATCGTGGAAGTAACACTTACTTCGACATTGCGCCAAATCCAAGAAAACAGGCTTCAGCGCTAGCCCTACGCGATGGATTTTTAGTTAAAACGAATGATGCATTTCAAACAACAGAAGTTATCAAAGTGGCGAACAAACTAACTGGAATTGATTGGAATACCAAGCGATTAATAGCCTCTTCTGGGAATATGCTGTTAGTTTCTAAAACTTATGGGGAAACGTGGATGACTCTCTACTCATTTAAAGACACTATCTCGACTTTTACACAGTCTAATCGCCTCATTGTGATCGCTTCTGGTGGTTCGTTATTCTCGTCATCGGATGGCGGGAAGTCATTTCGGAGCCAATAGTTTCTATTACTATCTCTCTGTGGTCTCATTTGTTGACGTAGTAATAGTCGGTGCAGGCCCTAGTGGACTCCGAGTTGCAGGACTTCTCCATCAAGCGGGTCTTTCTGTAGCAATACTCGAAGCTAGTGACCGAGTTGGTGGACGGTTGCTCACAGTTGAGCCAGGGTTAGATTTAGGGGCAACGTGGTTTTGGCAGAATGAAAGTGAGGTGCTCGAAGTAATTTCTGAGCACGGGCTAGAAACTTTCCCACAGCATTCTCTCGGTAACGCTATGTATCAGGTACCTGGAAATGTAGTTCAGTTAGAAGGAAACCCATTGAATCACAATGGCTGGAGAATTGTCGGTGGTATGGCACAAATTGCATATGTGCTGACAAAGGACTTTCCGATTACTTCTCTCAGCCTTGCTACCAAAGTTACAGCGATAGATATTGAAGATGAAATCACTGTAGTGACCGATAAGGGAAATTGGAACTGCCGTTATGTTGTTATTGCACTACCACCGGCGACGGCAATTAGTGGGATTACCTTCAATCCAAGACTTCCTGAAGATGTAGAGAAGACTGCCTCGCTTACACCGGTCTGGATGGGGGCAATCAGAAAAGTTGTTGCTGTATACAACACTCCTTTCTGGCGAAACAACGGGTTAGCAGGAAGTGCTATTAGTCATTCAGGTCCGCTTCGAGAGATACACGATATGAGCGATACAACTGGCTCATTTGGCGCACTCTTTGGTTTTGCTTCAGCTCCAATTTCAGAGCTAGAGGCAATTGCACAATTAGTTGATATCTTCGGCCCGCAAGCGCAGGAGCCAGTATCCATTTTGATACATGACTGGAGCGAGTCTGAATTTACTTCTCCGGCAAATGTTGGCGAACTGACCGATTACGGTTTATTTGGCAGCACATTATTAACTCAAACACATTGCGATGGACGCTTACTGTTTACATCTACTGAAACTTCAACACAGGCAGCAGGTCATATTCAAGGAGCTTTATCTGCAGCAAAGCGAACTGCCACACTGATTATCAGTTCCATCTCGTAACGCACTGTGCGAAATATATTCAACCTACAACAAGGAGTCCGCGACTCAGCCGAGCAGGGACTTTCTTAAGTGCAGTTGTTGCTGGACCCAGTACAAGATTGCCATTTGCCTCGAAACGCGCCAAGTGATTAGGGCAGAGCCAGCCTTGAGAATCGCGCTGCACCGTAGTTCCGGCGTGCGGACATACCAAGCTGATGGCAGTAAATTTATTCTTGCCAATCGTAGTCACGGCGACAGGTCCACTCTTGATCATGCCCACACGCACCGACCCACCAACTACGGCGAGCTCTGGAATATCCTTAATTCGCACTTCAAGTTTTCCATTTGCAAGTTTTCGAACTGCAGAATTCGCAGCAGCAGGCAAGGCCGATGTGCCAAGTGAGAATATTCCGCAAACTCCAGCGACCAGTGCCTGACGGCGTGAAATGTGTTTCATAAATCCCCCATGACCTCAGTTTAACGCTTTGAGATTGCTGAATAAATGGTCAAGTCCGCTGATCCAAATGGTGTTCCATCGGCGATTGCACCATCAGGAAGTCCGAGGAGAGAGGAAATCACAGCTGCAACCCCAGGAGCAATTACTAGTTGAACACCGGTGTATGCAGAAGTTTTTGAGCGGGTAGGTCGATCATTTTTAATTTTTGGCTTCACGGTGGAAGCGTTTGGAATTGTCAGAATTGTTGTGGCAACGTTTGAGTCTGGAGTCAGGAGCGCAGTGACAACACCTGTTGCAAGGTTAATGACAGGATTGCGAAGCTGAATCTCTTTATTGTTGGCCGTGTTGAAGAAAACTAAGGTGCTACCGATATGTTGGCGCCCAGCTTTTGAACCGGTGATTGGGATGTGAAAAACGATCTGCCCATTCGCGGCCACGATTGAATCACCAATGATGGCACTCGTTGCGCCCCCTTGTGAGTACAAAATAACTCCGGCACCCTCTAAAAATGTGGTCAATCCAGGAGCAGTTTTCATGTGAGTTATGCTTTGACCTAGCTTTGCAGTGTCTGCCACTGCAGATGGACTCAATACAAAAACCAATGAACTGACGACTAAACTAAGTGAAAGTGCCTTCTTGATCATTTTTATCCCTTTGATAGAGTATGTTGCAGAAGTTAATTACTGAACCTAGTGGGGTAATTCTGAACTCGCATTTCGATTTATGAGGGGAACCCTATGAAAATTCCCAGACTTCACTTACATCATCTGACTCAAGGGGATTGTGCCAATGCATAAAACTATGGGTATGAAAAGAAAAGTCGTTCTCCTTACCGCAATCCTTCTCCTTTCCCTCACTGCATGCGGGGTTGGTGGCCTCGCCCAAAATGCAGCAGATGCAACTGCTTGTAAAGCACTTAATTCAACTTTAACCGCAGTAATAAGTACTTATCAGTCTGGCCTTGTAGATACTGGGCTCATTACACAGATTGATAACTTGGTGGGCGATCAAGCGCGAGCTTTACTCTCAACAGAGTTAGCTGCAGATATTTCAGCGCTAACGAATGTGCTCAAAGACACTCAGAGCGCACAGGGATCTCAAGAGCGAGTCGATGAACTAAATGCGTCGATATCCAGCCGATGTTCAGAAGTTGGTGCCAGTATCGGCGGTTAGCGCGGACCATCCTGAATATACTTTCGACTTCGATAAGAGTTCGTCGGTGAGGGAATGAATATGGCTAGTAAGAGAACAATAATTATTACCGGAGCAAGCGACGGCATCGGCGCAGCTGCTGCAAGGCAACTCAGCAACAAGGGTGAGAAGGCTGTGATCGTGGGGCGTAGTGCAAGTAAGACTAAGGCGATTGCAAATGAACTCAGCGCCCCTTTTTATATTGCAGATTTTGCAGACCTGTCACAGGTGCGAAACCTGGCGGCAGAGTTAGATCGTGATTTTGAGAGTATTGATGTCCTGGCAAATAATGCTGGTGGGATTATGGGAAGACGCGAAATTACAGTGGATGGTTTTGAGAAATCTTTTCAAATCAATCACCTTGCAGGATTTCTACTTACTAATCTATTGATGCCTAAATTACTAGCAAGTAAAGCAATCGTTATCCAAACTGCTAGCCAGGCAGCTAGTCGATTTGGAAAATTTGATATCAGTGACCTTCAGAATGAGAAAAATTATAATTCGAATGTCGCCTATGGGAATGGAAAGATGGCAAATATCCTTTTTTCTCGCGAATTAAATACTCGTTTTGGCGCTCAAGGAATTTCTGCTCTCTCTTTTGATCCAGGGGTGGTTGCGACAAGTTTTGCTAGTGATACTAATAGTTTTATGAAATTCATTTTTCATACTCCGATCTTGACTAACTTAGTGACAATTACAGCCGACGAATCGGCGCAGAAGAATCTGGTGAAGCTCATTGAAGGCATCCCAGGAAAGGATTGGGAGCTAGGCGGATATTACGAAAAACAAAAATTATCTCCATCAGCTCCAATTGCTTCGGATGACAACGTTGCTAAGAGTCTCTGGGATCAATCGGCTGCGATGGTTGGGATCTAGCCCTAGAATTTTGACATGACAATAAAGACTGAGGCTGAGTTTTGGTTTGATCCGATTTGTCCATGGGCATGGATAACCTCGCGGTGGATCCTTGAAGTAGAGACAGTTCGTGAGATTGAAGTGAAATGGAATATTTTCAGTCTTGGTCACCTTAACCGGGATAAAGAGGTCTCAGAGAAATATAAATCTTCCCTAAATAACTCGTGGTTGTGTGGTCGAGTTGTGAGCGCGGTTGTGGGTAAGTACGGTCCTGATCAGGTGCTGCCTATCTATACAGCGATCGGTAACCGTATCCATTTAGCTAAGGAAGCAATTAACGAAGACTTGTTTCGCTTCGCACTTACCGATATTGGTTTAGATGCCACGCTCTCTACCGAAGCACACAATTTAGAGTGGGATGAGCAAATAATTGCCAGCCACCAACGAGGAATTGGTTTAGTTGGTGATGATGTGGGAACACCAATTATTGCCATTGCCGGAATTGGATTCTTTGGTCCGGTAATTTCTCCCGCCCCCAAAGGTGAGGAAGCAGGAAAATTATGGGATGGGGTAGTACTTGCTGCTTCCTATCCAGGATTTTTTGAGATTAAACGCTCGCGCACGGTCGGACCAATCTTTAACTAGCCAATCAGTGCGCAACTACCCTTCGTAGCGCAGCCAATACTTTTTGATGGGACAAGGAGTTAGTTTCCTGGGCTCACTGTCGACATGTTGAAATCGCGAATTACCAAAGGTGGCATATACATCTGAGTGATATCGCCGGCCCATTCGCGTGGTTGTGTCCATTGGCTGGCACCAGCTGATGCGATGCGTGATAGCGCACTGACCGGAGAGTCATTCCAACGGAAGTTATTTGTCGCGCCTTGTACTTCGCCATTCTTGACGTAGTAGACACCGTCACGAGTTAATCCCGTAAGAAGAAGTGAATTCGGATCAACCATGCGGATGTACCAGAACGTTGTTAGAAGTAGTCCGTGTTCTACCCGTGAGATGCAGTCTTCGAGCGTGCCTGTCGCACCTGGAACTTCGAATATTACGTTATTTCCCATAGGTGTAAATGGCAGCGAAGTGAGCGCGGCAGTAGCGCGGGTCTGGATTAAGGAAGTAAGAACACCTTCCTTGAGCCAATCAACGCGCTTATGTGCTTGACCATTATCAAAGACAGATCCAAATGGTGATGATTCCGTTTGAGTCAAGTGTGAATCAAAGGGGAGCAGTGCATTTTTTGGATCGCTATAAAGATTTACTGGAACGTCAGTGAGTTTCTCACCCACACGAGTTCCACCACCTTTTTTGGAGAAGACACTTTGGCCTTCCCATGCGCTGCGGGAATCAGAAACCCACATCATGTAAGTCAATAAATCGCCGACACTTCCAGATGGCAAAATTGTGTCGTACTTGCCGGCAGGTAGGTCAATCTTTTTTGCTTGCCACTCTAGACGTTCACGAATCTTCTTATCGATCGCCGGGATTGAAACGTTGGTGAAGTCGTGAGTCTCAATACCTTCCCATGTTGAGCGAGAACGTTGATGAGATTTACCAGTCATCTCCACTCGACCAATTGGTCCATCGTGGCGCAGCCGCATTCCACCCTTTGAGCCAACCCATGTTGTTTCGTGGGTGTGTTCTGCATAGCCAAAGAGTTCAATTGAATCGAGCGTTGATTTCTTAAGCATCTCACCAAGCTCTGGTGCAAAGCGGCTAAAGACCCCAGAATCGGTGGGCACGTGTGCACCATCCCAATTTCCGGCTTGAATATCTTTTGCTAATTCTTGTGCATCTTCAGCGGGCCCGGCAGAACGCGCGCTCCGGATTGCTTCATCAATGGCTGATTCAATTTCATCTTCACTGATTTGGGTACGCGAGATTGCGCCTGCGGCAATACCGCCATCCATCGCCACAAAAGCAATAACGGTAATTTCTCGCTCTTGAATTACTCCGTTTGTGGTCAACGTACTGTTAGCCCAGCGCAAGTTTGCTTGTGTTTTATCGGTGACAATTACAACGCAATCTTGGCATGTTGCCTTGGCTACAATCTTTTCAATCAGATCTTGGGCGCGCATCATTTTCCAGCCTCACCAACTGTGTTGAGAACATTTACTTTGTCGAATATTGCAGCCGGGCAGCCGTGGCTAACAGCTGCAACCTGTCCGGGTTGAGCCTTTCCACAGTTGAAGGCACCGCCGAGTACATATGTAGAAGGGCCACCAACGCTCTTCATCGAACCCCAAAAGTCAGTTGTTGTCGCTTGATAGGCAACATCTTTGAGTTGGCCAACGAGTTTTCCATCTTTAATCCTATGAAATTGCTGTCCAGTAAATTGGAAGTTATATCGTTGCATATCAATCGACCACGATTTATCTCCGAGAATATAAATACCATCTTCGATGGAACTAATCATCTCTGAGATTGTTGGCCCAGTCGGATTTGCCTTGAGTGAAACATTGGGCATGCGCTGAATTGGCACATGTGCCGGTGAGTCTGAGTAGGCACAACCATTACTGCGATCGCGGCCCACCCGAGAAGCGATGCGACGATCTAGCTGGTACCCAACTAATAAACCATCCTTAATAATGTCCCATTGTTGGGCGGCGACACCTTCATCATCCCAACCAACAGTGCTTAAACCGTGTTCGGTGTTGCGATCACCGGTGACATTCATTAATTTAGAACCGTATTGAAGATTACCTAACTTATCTGGTGTAGCAAATGATGTGCCAGCATAATTGGCTTCGTATCCGATGGCACGATCGAGTTCAGTGGCATGGCCAATTGATTCGTGAATTGTTAACCAGAGATTGGTCGGGTCGATTAGTAAGTCATAGCGTCCGGCTTCTACAGATGGCGCTGCAACTTTTTCTGCTAGAAGCCCAGGAAGTTGGGCAATCTCTTTATCCCAATCCCAGATTGAGTTCCCCATCCACTCCCAGCCAAATCCGGCTGGCTGTGCGAGTGTGCGCATCGATTCAAAGCCATGATCGCCAGTTGAGATTGCATCGATTTGGGTCTGGACGCGAACTCGCTGCTGGGTAGTACTTGTTCCATATGAATCTGCGTAATATTTTTGTTCTTTCACAAACATACTATTTGCACCGGTGTGATTCACGCTGGCTGAGGAAAGCAGCGCCGAACTTAAATCTGCGAGTCTGCCAATCTTCTCTTCTTCAGAGACAGCAAAAGGATCAATCTCGTAAGCAGAGATCCACTTTTGATCGCCATAGACAGGTTCGCTGACGAGATCTACATATTCGGTAGCAAGTGGCTTTGAAGTCTTTGCCATGGCGATTGCAATATCAACCAACTTCTGGGCAGACTCAACGCTCACACTTGGAGCAGATGCGAATCCCCAAGCACCATCGACGATGACGCGGACGCCAAGTCCAAAGATGGTCGAGTCAGTCTTGGTCTCGAGTTTTGCATCGCGCAGCGATAGGTACCCGGTACGGGTACGCTCAATACGAATATCTACATGAGAGGCGCCAGAGCTTTTGCCCTTTGAGATGGCTGCATCGGCAACTGCGCTTAGTGGCAGGGCTAGGAAATCGGCATCAACGGTTGTAATCACCAGCGCACTGTATATCCAATTATGGTATTTTCGGATACCCCCTAGGGTATATGCTAAAGAAGGAAAATTGGAGCTCACATGACTATCAAAGTAGCCAATATCGACACCCCAACTTTGGGTGATCGTTCCTACATTGCTCATGATGGGAAGGTTGCACTCGTTGTAGATCCACAGCGAGATATCGATCGGGTAAATCAAATTCTTTCCGATCAGGGGCTTTCACTTGGGGCGATAGTTGAAACCCACATGCATAATGATTATGTCTCGGGTGGGCTAGTTCTCTCCCGCGAGCACGGGGTTCCTTACATTGTTAGCGAACTCGATCCGGTCGCATTTGATCGTCAAAGTATTAAAGATAACGAAGTAATCTCAGTTGGATCATTCGCAATTCGCGGAATGCATACACCTGGTCACACCTTTACCCATATGTCATACGCACTGATCAACGAAAGCCAGAAAGTAGAGAATGTATTTACCGGTGGATCGATGCTCCATGGCTCAACCGGCCGACCAGACTTACTTGGCTGGGATCATGCGCGTGAACTCGCAGGCCTTCAGCACGGATCAGCTCACCATCTTGTAGAAGTACTGGGCGACGATGTGAGTATTCATCCAACTCATGGCTTTGGTTCATTTTGTTCTGCCAGCGCAACAACTGGTGACTCATCAAAAATTCGTGACGAAAAAAGAACTAATCCAGTATTACTCTTAGATAAAGAGGCTTATATCTCCTCAACTCTTGCCGGGCTTGATGTATTTCCTGCTTATTACAAATACATGGGTCCCATTAACCACCAAGGTGCTGCGGCTATTGATTTATCAGAACTCTCCCGCATGTCTACTGAAGAAATTATGTTGGCAATAAAATCTGGTGCTTGGGTTGTAGATCTGAGAGATCGCAAATCGTGGACCGAGAGTCATCTACGCGGGACCATGTCATTTGGTGTTGACGGATCCTTTGCAACGTATTTAGGCTGGATGTTTCCGTATGAAAATCAACTTCTTTTAATTTCAGATAAGGCTGGAGATATTGCGCAAGCTCAACGCGAACTAGTTCGAATTGGAATAGATCGACCAGCCGGCTCATTTGTAGGCGACCTGTCACAATTTTCTGATCTCGCCACAATAAAAACGGTTCGCTTTGCCGATATACCAACAGCTCTTTTCACGCTAGGGACTCATATTTTGGATGTACGGCGTACTTCTGAGCGTGAGGGTTCACACATTGTGCCCTCGCTTCATATTCCACTTCACGAATTAGAGTCACGAGTAAATGCATTACCTACTGATGGTGAGATTTGGGTTCACTGTGCTGGTGCTTACCGTGCATCTGCGGCTCTTGGAATCATCGAGGGGGCTAATCGTCGTCCAGTGCTTATCAATGAACCATATGAGGCAGCACTTTTGGTAAAAGAATTGAATATAGTTCAGGGGTCTGAGATTCGGGTCCAACATCTCCGTCAGATAGCGCCTAGGGGGAGCAAGGAAGATACTCATGAATGAAGTAACAGTTGAAGAAGCTTTTGCAGAGATTAGTAGTGGCCGAGCAATCGGGATAGATGTTCGCGAATCCGATGAGTGGGTAGCCGGACATGCAACAAATGTTCAATGGAATCCAATGAGTGAATTTAATTTTTCAGCGCTCTCGCCAGACCTGCCAATCATCTTTATCTGCCGATCTGGGGCTCGATCTGGAAAAGTGGCTGAGTCACTAAGTGACCACACAACCAAAGTATTTAATATGACCGGCGGCATGAAAGCATGGTTGGCAGCAGGGCTTCCGATGGAGTGCGATAGCGGAGTTGCTGAGGTCATTTAAGGCAAATATTTATATCCTTCAATTCGCAATGCAGTTCTCTGGATACTTAATCTATACTCGCCATATTGAAACGAGGAGTGTTAACTGTGTCTCAGCAAGATATTCGGGTTGGTCTCTTGGCCTACGGTGCAATTGGCGACGAACACAATAAAGCGGTTCTCGCAACGGCCGGAATGGTTCTTGGGGCAGTCTGTGACACAAACCCAGATCGAATAAAGGCAGCGCTCGCACTGGCACCCAGCGCCACACCATTTTCAGATGCGACCGAGATGCTTGATTCTGGGCTAATCGATTTAGTTGTGGTTTCAACTCCACCGAATAGCCATTACTTGTGGGCAAAGGAAGCGCTCACTCGCGGCATCAATGTGGTGTTGGAAAAACCGATGGCACTTACCACCCAAGAGTGCGATGAGCTGATGGCGCTGGCTGCGGCCTCACAACTGCTCTTAGTCGTCTATCAAAATCGTCGCTATGACGCTGACTTTGTCACAATCAAATCATTGATTGAGTCAGGCGAAATCGGTGAAGTTTTCCACTATGAAAGTTTTGTCGGTGGTTACTCAAAGCCATGCTCATTCTGGCATTCCGATGTTGAAGTTTCAGGTGGTGCAATTTTTGACTGGGGATCACACTTTATTGATCAAATTTTAGCGATTGTAAAATCTCCAGTTGCGCATGTAAGTGGACTTAATCAGAAGCGGATGTGGGATCACGTCACTAATGCAGATCACGCCCAAGTAACTCTCACATTTAAAGATGGCGTTATCGCAATCTTTACAAATTCTGATCTTGCGGCAGCGCGTAAACCGAAATACTTTATCTTGGGAACCAAGGGAGCCATCGTTGGTAATTGGGATCCGGCAGCTGGCGAATCTGTTGCAGATCTTCCTGCGCTTATCACTCTCACTCGCGCCGATGGATCTAGCCAAGTAATTTCTCCGCTTGCACTTGAACCATTCTCGTTCCACGCATCCCTTGTCTCTTTTATTAATGATCAAACTGAGATGAGTGTGACCGCGACCCAGTCACGCGATGTTGTCGGGATCATGCAGGCGGCAGAAGAGTCAGCGCTACTCAATGGAATGCCGATTGGGCCAGACCTGATCCGTTCATGACGATTCGGTGGGGATTTATTGGTGCCGGCTGGATTGCTAGTAAAGCCATGGCACCAGCTGTACATAGCGCCGCAGGTGCAATATTGCAGGCGGTAGCAAGTCAAAGCCATGAGCGTGCTCGCATGCTAGAACCAGTAAGAGTTCACAACACTTATCAAGAATTACTGGAAGATCCAACGATTGATGCTGTTTACATTAATCTGCCAAATCATCTTCACTTCGAATGGAGCATTAAGGCACTCAATGCAGGTAAGCATGTACTTTGCGAGAAGCCATTGGCAATGAGCGTTGATGAAGTAAATTCAATGGCTAAAGCGGCCGAGTTAAATGATCGGATGCTGGTCGAGGCAGTGTGGATGCGTTGGCATCCGCGCTTTGCCAGAATTGTGGAATTAGTGCGTAGTGGTGAGATTGGTGAAGTTAAAAGTATTGATACTGCCTTCACATTCCCAGGAAAGATAGATGGGAATTATCGGAATTCACTTGAGATGGGTGGGGGAAGCTTGCTCGATGTTGGTCCCTATCTACTTCATACGTGGGTCGCGATTCTTGATGGAAAGATAGATTTGACTCTGACATCGGTTGAACGCACAATCGGAGTTAGTGGAGTGGACTTAACAACACAATTGGTAGGAACAATTAACAAGACAATCAGCGTTCGAGCCCTTGCCTCGTTCGAACAGCCTGAAAATCAAAAACTGATCATCACTGGTACCGGGAAAACACTGGAATGCCTAGGTGCAGATGCCTTTACCTCGTGGAAATCTCAGAGCGAATTGCGAATCGGAGATAGTTGCGAATTGTTTGCACCTATCGACCCATATCAGGAAATGATTAAACATTTTAGCGCATGTGCGCGAAACGAAAATGGCTGGATTCCTCGGATGAGCCAATCAATTCGTGTATCTGAGTTATTGGATCAAATTGCTTATCTTTAAATTCATCATCTGCAAATAACTCGCAACTTTTCTTTTAAGTATTTCTTGCTATCCTTTCCTTATGTTTACGAAGCGACGCACTCTTGATTACATGCGTTTAAATAGCACGCTCTGCCTTCTTGGCTAGTTTCTTAGCCCATTCATCCTGAAATAAAATTAAGTTTTTCACACGTTTTATCCGCCAGAATTATTAATACAAATTCGTTAAGTAATCAATTAAAAGGAGAATCAAAATGAATACAGGTTTTAAGAAAATAATCAGAGCAACACTTTTATCAGGACTCGTCGTTTCATTAACAGCAACACCAGCACAGGCTGATGAATTTACTAAACCAAGCAGCACATTAGTAAATACAACATGGCTAAAAAATAATTTAAGTAATCCAGATTTAGTTCTGCTTCACGTAAGTGCTGAAGATGGAACGTACGAACGTGGACATATCCAAGGTGCTCGTAAGATTATCTGGAAGAGCGAACTCGCCAATATGGGCGCTGCTACCAATAAAAATGGCATTGTCTCCCAGCGCGTCTTTACAAATGTTGCCAAGAAACTTGGTATCTCCACAAATTCAGTGGTTGTGCTTTACGGTGAGAAATCACAACTACAGGCAACGTGGGGTTTTTGGGTCTTCAAACTTTATGGTTCGAAGAATATCTACTTGCTAGATGGTGGTCTTCCTAAGTGGGTCGCAGATGGTGGAGCTACCACTCTCGCAGTTCCAGCAGCTGCTAAGGCTGGCTCATTCGTTGCAACTTCAAAGAATATTGCACTTCGCGCAGAACTTCGCGATGTCTTGAGTGCGGTTAATTCTACGAAGAAAAATAAAGCCGTAATTGTTGATAACCGCGCAGTCGAAGGATTCCTCGGACAGAACTCTTCAACTGGTCTTGGAAATGCAGCACAGGCTGGACATATCCCAGCTGCGAAGAGTCTTCCAACGACAGGTCTCCAGAATGCAAATGGGACCTTCAGATCAAAGGCAGAGATTAAGGCTGCTTTTGCGGCAGCTGGAGTCGATGGGACGAAGCAGACAATTCTTTACTGCGGTACCGGTCTTCTTGCTAGCGCGGCATGGTTTGCTCTTACCCAAATTCTCGAGTACCCAAATGTAAAAAATTACGATGGTTCTTGGTTTGAGTATGCAGGCGTTGCCGGCGCACCAGTTGAGAAGTAAGAGATAGGTGTCCACTCTCGAAAGTATTGAGAAACCGGTATGGAGTCGTGCGGACACAATCCGCACCTCCATATCGGGGGCAATAATTCTGGCCTTATTAATTACGGCTTACTTTCTTCAAAATAGTGAGAGTTTTGGTGAACCTGCCGCACTTTCACTCTTGATTGGAAGCGCCTTTGGCTTGGCACTTGAACGTGGGAGATACTGCTTCTTCTGTATCTTCCGAGATTCAATCGATAATCGGTATAACTCCGGAATTTTGGCAATCGTTACCTCACTTGCTGTAGGAAACATTGGATATCTCATTCTTTTTGGGCTATTTCTGCCAAACCCTGAAAAGGGAACGCTTCCACCAGTTGCACATATTGGCCCAGTTACCGTTGCCTTGGTTTTTGCAGCCTTTATCTTTGGAATCGGCATGTCACTCTCTGGTGCTTGTGTGAGCGGACACCTCTACCGGATTACCCAAGGATCTCTCCGAGCAATTCCAAGTTTAATCGGCGTGGTCATCGGTTTCATTGTGGCATTTGCAACGTGGAATCCCATTTACGCCAACATTATCTCCAAAGGAAACTCAATCTGGCTGCCGCATTACTTTGGTTATGTCGGCTCATTTGTGATCAGCATCGCGGCACTAGCGGTGATTGCAGGATTTGCTCTAAAAAGTGGAAATCAAGCAGAGTATCGACGAATCACGGATGGCACTATTACCTTTGCTGGTATTCGTGATGCGCTCATTAAGCGCCGTTGGAATCCATTTGTTACTGGAACTTTCGTTGGCTTGATCGGTTTTATCGCGTACTTACGTGTAGAGCCTTTGGGCACCACCAGACAACTCAACTCAATTGCTCGAAATGTGGCTAACACATTTGATCTTGCACCGTCTGAACTCAATGGTCTCAACACATTGGCCGGGTGTATTGGCGCAGTGTCAGAGACCATCACAAATAATGGCTGGTTAGTGATTGGTTTAGTAGTTACTGCATTTGCGGCAGCCTTGAGCGGTAACCGCGTAAAGCGAGAAGAGATTACAGTCAAAAGCGGAGGTACCGCGCTCCTTGGTGGAATTTTGCTCGGCTGGGGTTCAATGACAGCTCTTGGTTGCACTATTGGCAATTTAGTCTCTGGTACCCAAGCCTTTGCACTTTCTGGATGGGTATTTTTCGGATTCACCTTCCTTGGTGCTTATACCGGAATTAAACTTAAGCTTAATAAAATTGCCTAGGAGGCGTTGATGAAAAAATCGAATCAGAAATTTATTGCAGCATTGACAGGTGTAATTCTTCTTATTGCTCTCTCTGCTTGTGGCAGTGAGGATCAGGCGAAGTCCACTCCACAGGATCAATCTGTGGCTGCTTCAAATCTTTTGAACATCACAGGTCAGAGCGTTGAAGGGGAGAATTTTTCCTTCAGTTCGCTATCTTCAAAGCCAACTGTGGTGTGGTTTTGGACTCCATGGTGCGCAATTTGTGTTGGTGAAGGCCCAACGATAAATGAAGCATTTGCAAAGTACGGCGACAGCGTTAACTTTGTTGGCGTTGGAGCACAGGGCACAACTGGTGAGATGAAAGAGTTTGTAGAAATTACTCAAACCTCCAAGATCATCCAAATTAATGATGCTGACTCGTCGATTTGGGCTCACTTCGAGATTCCACTTCAACCGTCACTTATTTTTATCGGAACAGATGGATACATTGATCGGAAGATCGGGCCAACTAATGAAGCTGATTTCCAGAAGCGCTTGAATCTGCTACTCGAGAGTTCTGCATGAGTTCTAGTCAAGTAACTATTGCACTACTTGCCGGCATTCTTGCCAGTTTTAATCCATGTGGGTTTGCGCTTTTGCCTGCCTACATCGGAATGTTGGTACTGGGTGAAACGAATCCTGAGGGAAAGAATTCGACGACCCGCGCTTACCTTCGTGCTTTTAAGTTTAGTTTTGCCATGGCAATTGGATTAGTCGCGGTATTTGGTTCGTTTGCACTATTAATTTCACCCTTTACTAATTCAATAGAAAAATATTTACCTTATGTCACCTTATTTATGGGGTCTGCGCTAATTATCTTGGCAATTTTTATGTTTATGGGTAAAAATCTTTTAATCAGAAAATTTATTAATCCTAATATCTCACCAACAAAAGATTTTTTCACCCAGATCGGTTATGGCATCACCTATGCTCTTGCTTCACTCTCTTGCACAATTGGCCCATTTGTAGCTGTTACCGGTTCAGCGCTCACAAGTTCAAGCCTGACCTCCATCTTCACCTCATTTTTCTTCTATGGGATAGGCATGTCGAGTTCGGTGTTGGTCGTTGCCCTCACAACCGTTGCATTAAGTAAGGTGTCGAGATTTAATTCTGGCCGTTTTTATCTCATTGTGTCTCGATTTACTTCATTTTTACTACTTGCTGTTGGCGGATATCTCATTCTCTACTCAATCTACGAATTAACCTCACTACGTGGAGAGGCGATAGAGAATCCAATAATCGACGGTGCACTTTCAATCCAAAGCAGCATTGCTCAGTCGATTTATGAGATTGGGGCAGCGAAATTCATGTTGATAGTGGCAGTCGTTGTACTTATTCCGGTAATTTTTCGCCTTGCCACGAAATCTTCACGTAGAAAGTCAGAAGACTCGCAAATCGGATGAAGTTGCCTTCACCCAAATCTGGCCGTAAAATTCACCCAGTTAAAGGGAGTACCTAGATACAGCTACCTCGTCAATACGGTGTAAAAACCCGGGGCGCTGGCCGAACTTTCGGTTAGGGAGACTTTGATTCCGTTACTACGAGAGTCAAGGAGCCTTTTCATGGATGTTTCATATTTAGTATGGGGGATTACCCTGGGTGCGATTGCTACGCTCATCATTGTTGATCTCTTCACAGTCAGTGCTAAACCGCACGAAGTTAAATTTAAAGAAGCAGCGAGCTGGTCACTCTTTTATATTGGTGTAGCAGTGGCGTTCGGTATCTGGGTATTCCAGTCTTATGGATCTGTATTTGGTACCGAATATTTTGCAGCGTACCTGGTAGAGAAATCACTTTCAGTCGATAATCTTTTTGTCTTTGTCATTATTCTTGCGCAGTTTGCGGTACCGAGTGAATATCACCAAAGAGTTCTTCTCTTTGGTGTAATGCTTGCTCTGGTATTGCGAGGAATTTTTATCGCAGTCGGAGCCGCAGCACTCTCAGCCTTTGCCTTCACCTTTGTCATTTTTGGTGCAATCCTAATTTTTACAGGTATCAAGCTCTTTACACATTGGGATGCCGAACCAAATCCCTCGGATAATGCAATGGTCAAAGCTTTCCGCAAGCGCATTGCAATGGTTGAGGAATTTCATGGTTCGAAGATGTTCATTAAGGTCAACGGAAAGCGATTTGCCACGCCAATGTTTTTGGTCATGGTGGCTATTGCTTCCACCGATTTGCTCTTTGCACTCGATTCGATTCCAGCAACTTTCGGCGTAACCTCTGAACCATTTTTAGTCTTTGCAGCCAATGCATTTGCCTTGCTGGGACTTCGAGCTCTCTATTTCTTAGTCAAGGGACTCCTAGATCGCTTGATTTATCTCTCGATCGGCTTGGCCTTCATTCTGGTATTTATTGGAATTAAATTGATTATGACGTATCTACATGAAGAGTTTGCTTCAATTCCAAAGATTCCAACAAATATTGGGTTACTCGTAATTTTATTAATTCTAGTAGTTTCCACAGTTGCAAGTTTGATGAAGAAAAAACCAGAAGAGAAAGTTAAATAGTCGCGAACTGGCCCTATACGTTTTGATAGAAACGTATAGGGCCAGAATGTGCAAGCGAGACTTTTTCACCTAAATTAAAGTCAATTGGACTTGGGATTCGCACCTGAATTGATTTGTCAGCGATGCCGATAGTCAAGACTGCATCGTGGCCGTAGTAATCAATCTTTTCGACAGTTCCATTTACTTGTGCATTATCTAAACCCGGAAAGATTTTGATTTCTTCAGGTCGAATAACTATCTTTCCTTGACGCACATCTATCCCGGTATTTACCGTTGCGCTGAGTAGAAAATGAGTGGAACCGGCGGCATCTTGCGACGCATCGAGGACCAAGGCATCGCCAGTGCTCACTGCAATTTGCGGTGAAATAGGCTCGGAGTAAACCTCTTGTGGGGTTCCACGCTGAATAATTTTCCCTCCACGCATAAGAGCCACGACATCGGCTGATACAAGTGCCTCTTCACGATCGTGTGTTACCAGAATGGCAGTTGTATTTTGAGTGCGCAGTAGCGCAATAACCTCGCTCCGAATATCGGTTCGTAGCTGAGCATCGAGTGCTGAAAATGGTTCATCTAATAAAACTATTGATGGCTTGATCGCCAATGCGCGGGCAAGTGCAACGCGTGTTTGTTGCCCACCAGAGAGTTGGCCAGGCATCCGTTCTTCATACCCTTGCATCCCAATCAGAGCGAGCATCTCCTTAGTAATCTGTCGAATCTGATCTTTACTATGGGTTGATCGATTTAATCCAAAAGAAATATTCTTAGCAACGCTCAAATGTGGAAAGAGGGCGCCTTCTTGGGGCACATATCCAATATTTCTTTTATGGGCAGGAAGCACCAAAGAGGACAGACCCACCAATTGCTTACCAAATCGAATTGTTCCAGCAGTTGGCTGAACTAATCCAGCAATCGTGCGCAACAGAGTGGTCTTGCCACAGCCTGATGGACCTAAGAGGGCGGCGATATTTCCTTCCGGAAGGGAGAAACTTAAGTCATCTAGAATTACTTTTTTACCGAATGCGACCGAGATATGTGAGATTTCGAGCGATGTCATAATTAGCTCCTCATCTCATCATTAATAAAGGCGCGATCTGCTTTATCTGGACGACTAATAAAAAATGTAGGTACTGCCGCAATGATTACTAATGTTAATGCATAAGGCGCTGCTTCATTAAATCGATTTATTGCAGCCGATGACCATACGTGTGTGGCTAAAGTATCGAAGCCGGTTGGACGAAGCATGAGAGTGGCTGGCAGCTCTTTCATAGCGGTTAAAAAAACCAAAATTGTTCCAAGACCGATACTTGGAGCAGCGATTGGAAAAATGACTTTTCGCAACATCGCCCACTGGTTCATACCAAGAGTAGCTGCGACTTCCTTTACACCGGTTGGGATTCGTGTGAGAGATGTTCTAATTGTGGCAATTGATTTTGCAAGAAAAAGGAGGACGTACGCGATTGCGAGCAGGAAAGTGGTTTGATAGAGAAAACTAATTTTAGAACCCAACGAAACTAGCGCTAGTCCAATAATCACACCAGGAAGAGCATGGCTAGCCAACATAATTCGTTGCGAAGTTTTAGATAGTAGTGATTCCCGCTCAATCACTAAAAAGCCAAGTGGAATTGAGAGTAGCAGCGCCAGTCCGGCTCCCATTGCTGAAACTAAAATTGTTGATGTAGATGCGCTAGCAAGATTGCTCCACTCAATCGAGACTCGATTTGCATAGAAGCGGGAGAATAAAACGTAGAGGGGGATGGCCACAGATAGAAAGCTATAGATCGCAATCGCTGAAATAACTGCTGCGATAAATGACTTTTTGCGAATCAGAGCGCTTTTAATGGGATTGAGTCTGACGACACGTTCATGCTCATTCTTACTTCGGAATTTCTCATCAGCAAAGACAAAGAAAAGTGAGAGTAAAATCAAAAGAATAGAAATGACTGCAGCAGCACCACGATCATATGAGGATCGATAAATATTCTGAATAAGTACGGTAAGCGTCTCTACTTTCAGTAGGTAGACCGCGCCAAAATCGCTAATGATGTAGAGCCCAGTAAGTAGCGCTCCAGCGCTCACATGCCCTCGAATTTGTGGAAGTACTACACGAAAAAATATCGCAGCTTTGGATAGACCAAGTGACTGTGCCATCTCAATTTGGGCACCATCAATGCGACGAAGTCCGGCCATGGTCGCAAGAACTAGATAAGGCATGGTGGTCAGACTAAGAATAAAAATTCCCGCTAGTAAGCCAGAAAGTGATGGAACTAGCGCAATCCAGGTATAGGTAAATACGTAGGACGGGATAGCTAACGGTAAGACGACTGGAATGATTAAAAACCTTCGAACTGGCAGCCGAACAAAGTGAAGCCCACATGCCATTGCAACCCCAACAATTAAATTGATCAGTGTCACCGCAAAGACGAGCGTTGCAGTCGTAACTATTACTGTGAGTGTTTTTTCCCGCAAGAGAAGAGTAAGGATTTCAGTTACAGATTTTTCTCCGGCACGAATCAGTAAATAGATAAGTGGAATAAGTGAAAAGGCTGTGACAATCCCAACTGCTGCATAGATAAGTTTCTTTGCATATCCGCGCGAGTTTGGGCTAAGTGCCAGACCAAGTTCTGGCAGTGGGATTGTCGAAGGCATTTTTTAAAGTAGACCAACCTTGACGAGTAGATCCTGAGTTCTTTGAACATCTTTGAGTGAGGCTAAATCGACGGCAGGAGCACCGACAGCTTCAAGAGTTAAAAGTCCGACCGGCGGAATCGCATCTGGCAAGAGTGAATATTCAAAGCTCTGAGAGACAAATTCCTTCTGCACTGCTGCGGTAGTTAAGAAGTTAATAAAATCTTGAGCAGCAGATTGCTTGGCACTTGATGCAAGCGAACCAATTCCAGAAACATTTACCATGTTTCCGATATCTCCAGGTGCGAAGAACCCAATCTTTGCATTGATTTCTCGTCCCAAGGATTCGGTAACTTCCCATACGTAGTAGTGGTTTACCAGACCGATAGAAATTTCACCTTTATCAATTGCTTCGACAATAGCTGAGTTCTTTGGGTAAATCTTGACGCCGTTGGCTTTCATATCGTTTAGCCACTTCTGTGCAGCTGCTTCACCTTTTGCATTAATTAGTCCACTTATAAATGCCTGAAATGAAGCATTGCTTGGAGCAATTCCCACTTGATTGCGATACTTAGCCTGAGTTAGGTTAGTTACGGATTGTGGAAGAACCGAAACCTTTACTGGATTGTAGGCAAATACTCTTGTTCGACCGGTGACACCAATCCACGAACGATCTTCTGCAATAAACTTTGATGGAATGTCGACGCCGATATCATCTGGCAATGTTGCAAAAAGTCCGGCCTGCGAAATAGCGCCAAGAGAACCGGCATCTTGTGAGAGAAAGAGATCAGCTGGTGAGTTCGTACCTTCTTCGAGAATTTGCGCTGCTAGCTCTGCTGAATCTCCGTAGCGAATATTGACTTTAATGCCAGTCTTCTCTTCCCACTCAGTAAATGGTGTGAAGTACTCTTCTGATCGCCCGGAGTAGATCGTAATTTCACTGACATCTTGGGCTTGATCGTCATTGGAGCTGCAACCGGAGAGAACGCCTGCGATGAGACCTAGCGATAAAACGAAAAGCACCTTCTTCTTCATTGCGATGAACTCCTTTAAATCACTTGAGCTCAGAGTAGAGCCAGAATCCGAGCCTATCCAAAGGAAGGGTATTTACGCAACATAAGTGTTGCGTAAATCAGGCTTTAAGCCTGGTAAGCGGCGGAGATCACTTGCGCTCTTTAAGCCGCGCCCGAACCATAGATTGAACTAGCGCGACTTCTATCTTCCAATCATTGGGCACGGCAATAGTCTTTTTACTCACTCGAACACCCTCAAGTTTTTCGAATCTGTTTCGAAAATCCTCAAGAACATCCCCCCATGGAGCAATAATGATGTGAGCAGTGGCAGCGTTGGCACCAAAAACATAATCGTTTCCGGATTTGAGCATTGGCTTATTCCAGGCAACGATTAACTCAAGGCCAGGAAATTTAGTTGTGATCACTTTTAAAATTTCTTTAATTTTTTTAGCTTACTTGGCATCGATGCTGGCAAAGTAGGCAGTCGGTGTCTCAAAGCGCTTTGAGGATTTTGAACCCCGCGAGTACATCACCAGCGCATTTGCATGGGCTTGGCTAAATCCACAATTCTCGCGAAGGTGCGCAATCTGAACTGGGTATTTTTCGTCCGCAAGATCGGCCATCACTGCAAACCAGAACTTCATTGGTTGGCCATATTTACTTTCAATGGCTGGGAAATACTCTTCCCGAGCACCGCTTTTGGTAGCCATGGGGTGATTATAAGCTCGCGTTGCATTAAATGGCGTGGCCACGTGGCCTTGGCTAGACTTTAACTCTCGACTTAGAGTCACTATTTTTAACTCAGAAGGAGTCATCATGTCAGATCTAGGAAAATGCCCAGTAGCCCATGGCGCAATCACAACTGTTGAAAATCAGAACAGCAAGTGGTGGCCGAATGCACTCAACCTAGATATTTTGCATCAACATGACACCAAGCTAAATCCACTCGGTGCTGATTTTGACTACGCGCAAGAGTTAAAGAAACTTGACATCCCAGCTTTGAAAAAAGATATGCATGCGCTCATGACAGATAGCCAGTCTTGGTGGCCTGCTGATTGGGGACATTACGGCGGCTTAATGATTCGTATGTCATGGCATGCAGCCGGTTCATATCGCACAGCCGATGGGCGCGGTGGTGCGGGCACTGGAAACTTACGTTTTGCACCGCTTAACTCTTGGCCAGATAACGTAAACCTTGATAAAGCGCGACGATTGTTATGGCCAATTAAGAAAAAATATGGCAACTCTGTCAGTTGGGCAGATCTGATGGTCTTGGCCGGAACGATTGCTTATGAATCTATGGGACTAAAAACATTTGGATTCTCATTTGGTCGCCCAGATATTTGGCATCCAGAAATTGATATTTATTGGGGTTCTGAGAATGAATTTTTAGCGCCAAGTGAGCAGCGATATGCCGATATAAATGATGCATCAACATTGGAAAATCCACTCGCTGCAGTTCATATGGGTCTGATCTATGTAAACCCAGAGGGCGTAAACGGAGTATCTAACCCACTGCTTACCGCGGGACACATTCGCGAAACATTTGCTCGTATGGCCATGAATGATGAAGAGACTGTTGCACTTACTGCAGGCGGACATACTGTTGGAAAAGCACATGGAAATGGGAAGGCGGCAAACCTCGGCCCGGCTCCAGAAGGTGCAGATCTAGTCGAGGCGGGTATGGGTTGGATGAATCACACAACTCGCGCAATCGGACGTGACACAGTTTCAAGTGGCATCGAAGGTGCATGGACAACCCACCCAACTAAATGGGATAACGGATACTTTGAAATGTTATTCGGTCACGAATGGGAGCTTGTGAAATCTCCGGCTGGCGCACATCAATGGGAACCAAAGAGTATTAAAGAAGAAGATAAGCCAGTTGATGTGGAAGATCCATCAATTCGTTACAACCCAATGATGACTGATGCCGATATGGCAATGATCGTGGACCCGGAATACCGAGTTATTTCAGAGAAGTTCCGCCAGGATCCTGCATATCTCGATGATGTATTTGCACGCGCTTGGTTCAAACTCACACACCGTGACATGGGACCGAAGGCGCGATACTTCGGCCCGGATGTTCCGTCCGAAGAATTAATTTGGCAAGATCCAGTACCAGCTGGAAATAAGTCATATGACGTTGCTCAAGTAAAGGCGCAGATTGCAGCCCTTGGTCTACCAGCAAGTGATTTGATTTCTACCGCATGGGATAGCGCTCGCACATTCCGTGGTTCCGATAAGCGCGGTGGTGCCAACGGTGCCCGCATTCGTCTTGCACCACAGAAAGATTGGGAAGGTAATGAGCCTTTCCGATTGCAGCGAGTACTTGATGCACTTGCACCGATTGCCACTGCAACAGGTGCCAGCATCGCCGACCTTATTGTTCTGGCTGGAAACGTTGGAGTTGAGGCAGGCGTGAAGGCTGCCGGTCTTAATCTCTCAGTTCCATTTACTCCAGGTCGTGGTGATTCCACGCAGGCACAGACTGATGTTGAATCTTTCGAACCACTTGAGAGCGTGCACGATGCATTCCGTAATTACCTAAAGAAAGATTACGCAGTCTCCCCAGAAGAGCTCATGCTTGATCGTGCCCAGTTGATGGGGTTAACCGCTCACGAAATGACGGTACTTCTCGGCGGTATGCGCGCTCTCGGTACAAATTACGGTGGAAGCACACACGGAGTCTTCACTGACAAAGTTGGCGTACTGAGTAATGACTTCTTTATTGCTCTGACAGATATGTCATTTGTTTGGGAACCAGCAGGTGAAAACCTCTACAACCTTCGCAACCGTGCAACTGGTGAAGTCAAATACACCGCAACCCGAGTCGATCTAGTATTCGGCTCTAGTTCAATCCTTCGTGCATATGCTGAGGTTTATGCCCAAGATGGCGCGAATGAAAAGTTTGCGAAAGATTTCATTGCTGCCTGGACCAAGGTAATGAACGCTGATCGCTTCGATATCTAAATCCCTCTTAAGTAGTAGGTAAGTAGGATTTAGTCTTCTTGGTCGTTCTTTGCTCGATTTCCAAAGATGCGGATTAGCGCAAAACCGCCGAGGAAGAGAAAGCCAAGGATGATCCCAATGAAGATTCCTAGCTTGGGATCTGAATTCGACGTTTCGGTTCGCTCGTTCTCGGCCGGATCTGCTGGTCGGTAGGGCGTTGCAATCTCGGCCTTAATTGTTTGCACTTGTTCTGTTGTAAACGAAATTGAACCTTCGACAGGGTGTCCATCGCCTGAGACAACTCGGTAACTTAGTGAGTATTTGCCTGCTTGATAATCACCGTTAGGTAGATAGAGAGTCATCATCCCACCAGAGATTAAGAGTGAGTCAGTATTAATTAATTCCGAACCTGGGCCTTGTAACTCCACAGTATTAACTATTTCGTCGCCGATTCCAACAAGTTCATCGGTGAAATTGAGTTCAAGGACTGGTTGAATTTCTTGAATGACTGAGTTGTCAACCGGATTTGAAGATGTAAGAGATGTGTGAGCAGATGCGCCAGTCGACATAAGGCCTGTGAAAAATATTGAAAAAATAATAATTAACACTTTTCGATTGATTACCGTCATAGCAACGAGTCTATCTATTCTTTTAAATTTCGCTCGCCACTTTTTTCAAGCGAAGCGACCAAACACCCAGAAAAATTACCGGAATGCTTGCGAAATAACAGAGCCAGCCGTAGTTCAAGAATCCAATGATCAGCCCTGCAAGCGCGCCACCAGCTGCGCCCATTAAATTCATAATTAAATCACTTGTGCCTTGAGATGATGGTCGCATCTCATCATCGACAGATTCTGATAGTAGTGAGGAGCCAGCAATGAGTGTGCAGGACCAGCCAAGTCCAAGGAAGAAGAGTCCGATACCAAGTTGAATCGCGTTATCAGCTGCTGCGGTTCCAGCAATTGCCGCGGCCAGTAGAAGAAGCACTACTCCAATTTGAATTATAACCACACGCCCGAGTCGATCACTGAGCCACCCAACCAGCGGCGAAAAGGCATACATTCCAAGCACGTGGATGCTGATAACAAGTCCAATAATTTGAAGTGTGACGTCAACGTGTTTCATATGTACTGGCGTCATCACCATGACTGCAACCATCACTAAATGGCCAATAGCGATTGCGGCGATTGCAAAATATGCGCGCGGATTTGATTTGATATGGGCAAGTGTTTCTTTAAATGGCTTTTTAACTGCCTTGGCAGATTCCGCGCTCTGGTGATGTGCCGTCAGATATGGATCTGGTCTCAGGAATAGAAAAATTACGACTACCGCCAAAGCAAGTGTCAGTGCACTGACGATGTATGGACCAACCAATGGTGGCAATCCGAAATTTTCCGCAATACGACCAGCAGGCTCCATCAGATTAGGGCCAGTGACGGCGCCAATAGTTGAACCCCACACCACAAAAGAGAGTTGTTTGGCGCGATTATCAGGTGTCGCTAAATCAATTGCGGCAAAGCGGGCCTGATATCCAGAAGCAGATGCGGCGCCAACTAGAAATGCACCCATCAACATCAGATAAATATTTTCTCTGCTTCCGCCTGTGATGGCCAAGAGAGATCCAATAACGCCTGTAATTAATCCGGCCGAGAGTGAAAGACGTCGGCCACCACGATTAGTAAGACGGGCTAACGGGAGCGCCATTGCGGCTGCCCCTAAGACGGAGAATGTTTGCGCAAGTCCGGCCAGGGTTTCGGAATCGGTAATTGATGCAACCAATAGTGAGCCAGCGGCAACAGTCCCTGCGACGCCGACACCATTGAGAACCTGGGCAGCAATAAGAGTGCCGACAATGCGCTTTTGGTGTTGCTCTAAATTCACGGGATTACTCACCTTCGAAGTGTAGGTCCTGCGGTTAATGTGCTATCTTTTCGCTATACCCCCTAGGGTATTGGTAATTCTTACTAAAGAGCACCGTATAGTGCTAGAAAGTAGTCAACTATGTGTTCAAGAGTTCAATGCTCAACCTGTAACAAGGCAACATGGGATGGATGTGGTTCTCATATTGAAGAAGCCCTAGCCGGAGTTGCCGAGCATGATCGCTGCTCGTGTAATTAAGATGACGCCAAAACCACACGTACTCTCAGATCAAGCACAATTAGACGCTGTCATAAAGCGAATGAAACGCGCTCAGGGTCAAGTTGGCGCCGTAATCCGCATGCTTGAAGAAGGACGCAGTTGTGAAGAGATAGTGCACCAAATGGCAGCCGTTGGTAAAGCGGTCAACACTGCTGCAATCACCTTGATCTCGGCAAGTCTAAAAGAGTGCTTAATCGAGGATCATCGCAGCGTCGATGAAGCCACTGAAAAACTGCAAAAACTATTTTTAAGCTTGGCATAGGAGTCCCAGTGAAGAAATTTATAGTCTTGGCATTATTTTCAGTTCTAGTTCTCTCTGCATGTTCTTCTGGCAGTAGCGCTGTAACAAATCTAGGTGCAGCCGAATTTATTCAAAGTAGTCAGCCAGCTGATGTGGTTATTATTGATGTCCGTTCCCCTGAAGAGTTTGCGACTGGTCATCTTGAGAACGCTCTGAATTTCAACGTTGAATCTTTTGAATTCGACGCTCAAATCGCAACCTTAGATAAATCAAAAACGTATGCGCTCTACTGTCGCAGCGGACGCCGTTCAGCCGTGGCAGCCGCAAAAATGGCGGATGCTGGATTCACAACGATCGTCAACGCCACCGCTGGATTTGATAAATTAGCACAATCTGGCGCTAAGACTGCTTAAAGATTTTCAACACTAACGACGGAAGGAAAAATATAAATGTGTAGTAGATCAACATGTCGCAAATGCTCAAATCCAACATGGTCAGGGTGTGGGAATCACGTAGAAATCGCTCTTAAGGGAGTGGCAAAGAAAGACCGGTGTCAGGGGCATGCAAATGATCCAAAAGAACCTGGCCTTCTCAGTCGATTATTTGGTGGAAAGAAATAAAGATAAAAGCCCGTGTTCTGGTCGGGCTCCAATTTGGGCTATTGGCACTTCTTGCCTTTAATCCAAAGCGGGCCCCACTATTTACTGAGATAAATTTTGAGCTGCCTAGGTCTTTTTTATTAATTCTTGGGATTGCGATACTCACTGTCGCGGCCATTAACCTCAAACCATCATTGCGGGTCTCTCCGATCCCAATGGCAGGCGCACCTCTGATCACGGTTGGGATTTATAAGTTTTTTCGACACCCAATGTATCTGGGAGTCCTGTTTATAGCAGCGGGTATTTCGTTGGGAAAGCTAGACATTTATTCAATTCTTATTTGGGTATCACTATTTGTAACGTTATGTGTCAAAGCAAGTTTTGAAGATGGATTGTTGCGAGCCAACCACGCACATGCACTCGAGTATCAATCTCGGGTAAAAGGTTTACCAAAGCTTTTTAATATCTAATCAAGATACGACTCATGGCAATCCCGAGATTACATTTGCCAAGGTCGATACTGACGCCGAACAGGTAAAAAAGGATTCAATCCAATAGAATTATTTATGGCGGCTCTCTCACATAAAAGTGCACTCTGAGGAAGAGATGCCGATTGGGTCGGAATACTGGCAAATCATTCCAGAACTCATCCCAGCTAAAGACGAAGTACGTATCGAAAAGATTTATGGGAGCTCTTTTAGAGAGACTAAGTTGGGTGAGATTCTCAAGGACCAGGACAATTCACATCTTTATATTTCAGGTGCACAATCTGAAAACTGTGTGAATGCAACATCAGTAGATGCACTTGAGCGAGGCATGAAGGTGACTCTCATCTCTGATGCACACACGACAGATGACGCTTCTGTGCTGGCCTCCATCATGCAAAAGCTTGAGGATTCCCAAAAATGTGGCCACGCGATTGTGGTGGAGAGTCTTGAGCGCATTTTGCCGCTTAATTGAAGGATAAAACGCACAATCTGGCAGTGAGGTCTATCATTGGTATATGCAGATTAATATCAGCAAGAAAAGCGCTTCACTTGTTGGTGGAGTAATTGCAGTACTCCTGACAGGGACTTTCTTCTTACTTGGGGGCAATCCATCTTCCATGTCGATGGATCACAGTGGCCAATCATTAAGCGAATATTCAGTAGATGAAGTGATGTTTGCACAGATGATGATTCTTCATCATGAGCAAGCGGTATTGATGTCTGAGTTAGCGTTAAAGAATTCCGCTGATCCAAAAATAATTGCGCTCGCAAATCAAATTGCAGGCGCACAGGGACCTGAAATTAAAGAGATGGAAAAGTGGATAGGTGGCGTCATGGGCACTGATCATGCTGGACACAATATGGATATGAATGGAATGCTCACTGATACTCAAGTTGCAGAGCTTGCTCAAGCAACCGGACCAGATTTCGATCGACTATTTCTCTCAGGAATGATCGCTCATCACGAAGGTGCCCTTGAGATGGCAGCGATGATCGCAGATTCAACGAAGGCTGATGTGAAGTTACTTTATGAAAACATCTTGACAAGCCAGAGCGCGGAGATCACAGAGATGAAAGCGCTACTCGCCTCGTACTAAGGCGGTAAATGGCCAGTAACGGCTTTCTAGAATAAGATGGAGACAAGTTATCGGGGTCGGTGTAATTCCGAACCGGCGGTTAAAGTCCGCGACCCGTTGGCATCCAGCTAACGGTGGACTCAGTGTAATTCTGAGACCGACGGTTAAAGTCCGGATGAGAGATAACTTGCGTGAAGCCGGCGTTGCATTCCTGCAACGAGATCGGTCCATGCGCGCATTTTTCCACCCCGATGACATGTCAAAGATCGGGGGAGTAAAAGTGCAGACGCTAGAAAAATCAGCGATGTTGCAGGCTCTTACTTTGGCGCGCTCCGGCTACGGACTTACATTTCCAAACCCGATTGTTGGCTGCGTCATTACTGATAAAAACGGAATTATCGTTGGTGAGGGATTTCATCATCGAAACCAAAGCCCAGATCATGCCGAAATTGTGGCAATAAAAAACTCAACTAGTGACCTCATCGGTTCTACGATGTACGTGACTTTGGAACCCTGTAATCACACGGGTGTGACCCCTGCGTGCACTGAGGCAATTATCAAGGCAAAAATTTCTAAGGTAGTCATTGCATCTCGCGATCCACACAGTATTGCCGCAGGCGGAATTGAAAGACTTCAAAGTGCAGGCATTGACGTGGAATCTGGCGTGCTGGATGAAGTTGCCACATTTGATAATCGGAGTTGGCTTCATAAAATTAAAACTGGTCGACCTCGAATTATCTGGAAGCTTGCCCTGTCTAGTGATGGAAAAATTGCACTCGGCAATAGTTCGCCGGTATGGGTTACATCGAAAGAATCTCGCGCCGATGTCCAGCTTTTGCGAGCTCAATCAGATGCGATCATGATTGGTACGGGTACCGCGCTGGCAGATAACCCGCATTTGATTCCACAGATATCAGATCGCCGGCATACTCCAGATCGCATCGTCGTTGGATCTCGTGAAATTCCTTCCACCTTCAATCTTCACGATAAAACCGCTGCCACAACTTTTCTAAAAGAGTCAGAGCCATCGAAAATTATTGAACTTCTAATTTCTCGTGGTTACAACCAAGTATTGGTTGAGTCAGGTCCAACCCTAGGTATGGCACTTTTTAAGGCAGGGTTTATCGATGAACTAGCAATTTATCGTTCCCCTGATTCGCTAGCTGAAAAAGGAATTGCTACATTTGAAAATTCTTCATTAATCCCAGAAGATGAAAATTTTGAGATCTCCTTAATTAATTCTCGATCAGTTGGTCTCGATACTTTCAGCCATTATTTTATAAAAGCAAAGGAGTCACGCTGATGTTTACTGGTCTGGTCACTGAAGTTGGCACAGTCGAATCTATTTCAAAGGGTGTCGACCACATTGTGCTTGAAATTAAAGCGCCATTGACGGTGAAAGAAGTATCGCTGGGGGATTCAATTGCAGTCAGCGGCGTTTGTCTCACCGCTACTTCACTGACGGAGCAGACTTTTACCGCAGATGTGATGATCCAAACTCTTTCACTCACCTCGCTTGGCACGTTAGAAGTTGGCGCCGCAATTAATCTTGAATTGGCGGCTTCCCTTGCTACCCGCATGGGTGGGCATATGGTGCAAGGACATGTTGATGGCGTCGGTACTGTCAGCAAAATTACTGATGGGCCAAAGTGGCAGGAATTTACCTTTTCTATACCTAAAGAGATATCAAAGTATGTGGTTGCGCAAGGGTCTATCTGCTTAGAAGGTGTTTCATTAACGGTCGGGTCGATAGATGATGAACGAAACGAAATTACTGTTTGGTTAATACCCCAGACGCTTTCGCATACGAATCTATCTAAAAAAATAATTGGAGACCAACTCAATATTGAAGTTGATGTTCTGGCCAAATATGTAGAACGACTGTTGGGGAAGCGATGACACAGAGCCATATCTCCATTCCCGAGGCACTTGCAAGATACAAGCGCGGTGAGTTTTTGATCGTGGTCGATCATCTTGAGCGTGAAAATGAGGGTGACCTCATTTTGCTGGCAGATAAAGCCACGCCGGAGCAGGTGGCATTTATGGTTAGACACACCACTGGAATCCTCTGTGTCGCGATGACAAAATCTCGTGCCAGAGAACTCAAACTTCCGCTGATGGTTGAAAATAATGAAGATGGACGCCGCACCGCATTTACGGTTGCAGTCGACTATGCCCCAGGTATTACTACCGGAGTAAGTGCAACAGAGCGAGCACGCACAATAAATGCGCTTGCGAATAGCTCCACTGCGCCAAAAGACTTGATTCGCCCCGGCCACGTCTATCCATTGGTCGCACACGAAAACCTTCTGCGTGAGCGCCAGGGTCATACCGAAGCTGGAGTTGCACTCTGCGTGCTGAGCCAAAGTTCACCGCATGCCTTGCTCTCTGAAATAGTCAATAACGATGGATCGATGGCCAGAGGAAACGACCTCGAGGCATTTGCGCAATCGTTTGATATTCCGATCATCTCAATCGAAGAGCTAAGCGAATTTTATGAAGCAACTCATCCAGAGAAAATAATTGAAGTTACTCCAGCGCTCGACTGGGCAGATCTACCAATTGATGACCGAATGTGGAAAATTGCGACTTATCCAGCGCTTCGTCAACGTGACCATGTGATCCTTGCCTTCAATCCATCACCCGGTGAGCGCGCGACTTTTCTTCGGATTCACTCGGAATGTTTTACCGGAGACGTTTTAGGATCCCAACGTTGTGATTGCGGGGATCAGTTAGATGCTGCATTGGCAGCAATCGTTGAAAAGGGATCGGGTTACATTATCTACCTTCGAAATCATGAGGGACGAGGCATTGGACTCTCGGAGAAAATCAAGGCTTATCAATTGCAAGATCAAGGAATGGATACAGTTGAGGCCAATCTTGCACTCGGCCACCAAGTTGATTCACGAGAGTGGAGTGATGCAATCGAGATTATTGGGGCGTTGGGAATGGCAGAAGTGGTCTTGCTGACCAGCAATCCAGAGAAGCTAAAGGCACTTACTCTTGCTGGGATTAAAACGTCTCAAAGGCATTTGAAAATTATTTCAAATGCTCATAATGAAAAATATATCGAGACTAAGGCTTCAAAGCTTGGTCACACCCATCACGAGAGTGGAGAGTAGTCATGTCCGGTAGCGCACCAGAAATCGAGTTTCCACATCTTCCTAATGCACAGATTGCTATCGTCTCTTCTAGTTGGCACCTAGACATCTGTAACGATCTAGTAGCCGGTGCTCAACGTGCACTCAGTGCTAGTGGCGTGAAAGAAGTAGAAGTGTTTTTCGTACCAGGTTCATTCGAAATTCCGCTTGCCGCCCAACTTCTCTTTGAAAAAGGATTCGATGGGGTAGTGGCCGTTGGCCTTGTACTCAAGGGAGAAACCCCGCACTTTGAATATATTTGCCAAGGTGTAACCGAGGGAGTTATGGATGTGAGTTTAAAATGCTCACGACCAATCGGATTCGGGGTCTTAATGTGCAACACACTCGATCAAGCAATTGCCCGCAGTGGTCGTCCTGGGAGTATTGAAGATAAAGGATTTGATAGCGCTGTTGCAGTACTTAAACTTCTCGCACTTAAAGAGTAATAGTTACCTTGTTCAGCCCTTTAGGGGCATCGGGGTTGAGACCCTTAGCAACGGCAAGTTGATTTGCAAGTAACTGCAACACGGATGAATCCAAAATGCATGAGTAATTCTCATCATCTATCGTGGAGCCACCCAAGTAAGTCTCATCTGATTTACAGAATTGATCGCTTCCTATCCAATAAATATTTTTAGTTACTTCTCGCACTCGGTCGACAGTGGGTGCTATTACTGAGTAATCCTGGCCAGCTGGAGCAAGGAAGATTACTGATGAACTTTCTTTGAGTGCAGCAATCGGACCGTGTAGATATTCTGCAGTCGAATTTGCTGGAACGTTAATCAGCGAAGTCTCTTTAATTTTCAGCGAAAGCTCGAGCGCATTGGCTAATGAATATCCACGACCAAGTACGACGATATCGTTGGCGTGGTGTAACTGAGTTGCCTTTGAAATTAAGTTCTCTGCTTGCGTTATGACCCTTTGGGATTCTTGGGCTAGACCAACTGGAGCATCTTCTTCTAACATCGCATCTACCAAGAACTGAGCATGCAAAAGTTCTGAGGAGTAACTCTTAGTTGCGGCGACAGCAAGTTCTTTACCTACTGCTAGATCAATATGATGGTGCGCAAGTGTGGCCAACGGGCTTGCCGGATCATTTGTCATTGCGATGAAATAAGCGCCACTCTCAATTGCCGTACGCGCAAATTCCACTAAGTCAGTCGAGCGCCCACTTTGGCTCATACCAATTAATAGATTATTTCTCATAGCTATGGGTGACTTGTAAATCGATGTTGTGGAAGGTGAAGCGTCCGCAGCCAAGATTCCAAGCTTTACTTCAATTAGATATTTCAAAAATAGTGAAGCATTTCCAGAAGTTCCTCGACCAAGAACTTGAACAGTAGCAAAATCTTTCAACTTTAAAATCTGCGCAATTTTGATGACTTCTGAGCGATTTTCTAGCGCCTGAGAAATAATTCTTGGAAACTCGTAAATCTCAGTAAACATTGTGGTGGGTTTGGTACTCATAATGTCTAAGTCTAGAGTGGCCTCTACGGCTTGGCCACTTTCGTACTTTCGTGGCTATTATTAGCCGAGCAATCTGGAGGGGGTTACAGTGATGAATTTGAGCAAAGATCCCGACTGGTGGAGACAAGCGGCCGTCTATCAGATTTACCCCCGCAGTTTTAAGGATTCAAATGGAGATGGCATCGGCGATCTCAAAGGAATTACTTCACAAGTTCCCTACTTGCAGTCGCTCTCACTTGATGCAGTCTGGCTTAGTCCGTTCTATCCATCTGCACTAGCCGATGGTGGATACGATGTTGCTGATTATCGTGATGTCGATCCAAAACTAGGAACGCTACAAGATTTTGATGAGATGTTGGCTGCTCTGCATGGCGTTGGAATTAGAGTTTTTGTAGATATTGTGCCGAATCACTCATCGAATCTTCATCAATGGTTTGTAGATGCACTTAACTCTGATCCGGGATCACCCGAGCGGGCACGTTATATTTTTCGCGATGGAAAAGGGGCACAAGGAGAGATTCCTCCTTCTGATTGGCCGTCACACTTTGCACCATCTGCTTGGACTCGAATTACTGAAAAAAACGGTGAACTCGGACAGTGGTATTGCCATCTCTTTGCCCCTGAACAACCAGATTTCAACTGGGATAACCCTGAGATCGAAGCAGACTTTATAAAGACGCTTCGATTCTGGGCTGATCGTGGTGTCGATGGATTCCGCGTCGATGTAGCACATGCAATGAAGAAAGATCTTTCAGAGCCACTTCGAAGTCAACCAACACTTGGATATGACACTCCACAGTTAGATGGCAAAGGTGTCTTCTTCGATCGTACCGAATTATTTGAAATCTATAAAGAGTGGCGAAAAGTATTTAATGAATATGATCCGCCTCGTGTAGCGGTGGCCGAAGCAAATGTTCCAATCGAACGCATGCCACTTTATGCAAGTGATAAAACTCTTGGCCAAGCATTTAATTTTGCCTTCTTGGATGCAAAGTTTGATCCAGCAGATTTTCGAGACACCGTTAAAAAATCTCTTGAGCTAGCCGATAAGAACCATTCATCCTCAACCTGGGTGCTCTCTAATCACGACAAGATTCGTCATGCCACGCGATATGGCTTACACCCAATTGTGGATGAACGAGATTGGCTCTTATCTGATGGCACTTCACATCCGCTCGATCGAGAATCAGGGCTTCGTGCAGCGCTTGCATCGACCATGTTTATCTTGGCTCTTCCTGGTTGTACTTACATGTACCAAGGTGAAGAACTTGGGTTACACGAAGTAATTGATATCCCGCATGATCAGATTCAAGATCCTTTATATGCCGGTTACCTCTTTACTCACAAAGGTCGAGATGGCTGCCGTGTGCCATTACCTTGGAAATCTTCTGGGTCGTCTTATGGTTTTGGAGATGCAGGGTCGCATCTTCCGCAGCCACAATGGTTTGCCACATCTAGCGTTGAAGCCCAAGATGGTGTTGCTGGATCCCCACTTGAGATTTATCGCAAAGCACTCTCATTGCGCAAGAAGTTGCAGGGTGAAGAGATTTTGATGTGGCACGAGACCAAGAATAAAGAAATTCTGCACTTCTCTCGTCCCGGTGGTTGGAATTGCATGATCAACTTCCGCGGACATCCGCATAAGTTTGAGGCGAAAGAAATTCTGCATTCATCGGCACCAATAAAAGATCTCACTCTGCTGGCCGGGACCACCGTCTGGTTTAAGGTTTAAATCAGCGCAGCTTATTGCTTCACCATTTGAGCGGGGTGTCCTATTCTTAGCAAATGAGTCAGAGACCGTGTGCGGTAGTAACAGGTGCAAGTAGTGGCATTGGAGCAGCAACCGCGCTGGCATTGGCTGCGAGTGGATTTGATGTTATCGCTTGTGCAAGACGCCTTGATAGATTAGAAATTCTGTCGGCACAGAATGCACATATTCAGGCGGAAGTTTTAGATGTAACTGACCAATTAAGCATCGACGCACTTGCAGCAAAACTCATCGATCAAAACGTCAAGGTCCTGATTAATTGTGCCGGTGGAGCATTTGATGGTGCAAGTGTGTTGGATTCAGACCCCGAAATTTGGCGCAAGACGTATGAACTAAATGTGGTGGGTACCGTACGTATGGTGAAAGCATTTACGCCGATGATGGAAAAATCAGGCAATGGTCATATCGTTATTATCTCCTCGACCGCCGGACACACTGCCTACGAAAATGGTGGAAGTTATGTGGCGGCTAAACATGGAGAGACAGCCTTAGCCAGAACCCTTCGGCTAGAGCTCAATGGTCGTCCGATTCGCGTCACAGAGATAGCACCTGGAATGGTCAAGACCGAAGAATTTTCAACAAATAGATTTGATGGAGATGAAGCACGAGCTGCGAAAATTTATGAAGGGGTTGCAGCACCTCTTACCGCCAAAGATGTTGCGGAGGCAATTCGTTGGAGTGTGACTTTGCCGGCCCACTTTAATGTTGACTCGTTAGTAATCAGACCGGTTGCACAAGCTGCTCAACATAAAGTTCATCGCACCAATAAGTAATTTTTGCGAGTGACTACTCTTTAACTACTCGAAACTTTGAGAGAGTCGGATCGGTAGCGTAGGCGATACGAATGCCAGCATCTTTGGCCGTGATGAGCCCATCAATTATTTGAGCTGTCAGCACTTCACCAGGTGCAATAACTGCAACTCCTGGCGGATAGGGAGCTATTAGATCTGCACTGATTCGACCAAGTGCTGCCTCTTTCGTCACCATTTCGGTGGCGGCAAAGTAAGCCTCTCTCATGGAAATACCAATGATCGGTTTTACAGACCAACTCAACGCGGTGGCACTTTTGCGAGGGGGAGCGGATAGTTGTTTGAGAATAGGAAGAAGAATAGAAGCCAACTTTTCAAAATCATCAGGGGAGTCGGCAAGAGTTGCCAAGAAAACAACCGTGTCCCGATCTGCCATTTCCACGCGTACTCCTTGCTCTTTCAGGGCATTTTCAATATCAACACCTGATGCACCGAGCTGATTTGCCCGCAAGACGATCTTTGTGGGATCAAATCGGTTGGTGGGAAAATCAGAAGTTTCTAAGAAAATAGGGAGTTGAAAATGTGTCTGAATATTTGACCTAAAGGTTTTAACGTTTTCTAAGAGCAGTGCCAATAAATCACTTCCTCGAGTTTGCAAAAGCGCCCTAGTGGCATCGATTGAAGCTAATGGTGCACCAGCTGGGGAAGTTGTATGAGTTGTTTCAAAGCTTTGTTCAAGTCGGTCTGCACTTATCAATTTTGTTTGCGCTAGCAACAACGCAGAAGCGCTATACCCAGGAAGTGCCTTATGAACACTTGTGACTAGAACATCAGCGCCGAGTTGTAATGCGTGCTCTGGTAAATTTGGGTGAAATCCAAAGTGGCCTCCCCATGCAGCATCAATTACTACTGGAATCGATTGGGCGTGCGCGCACTCAACTAAGGTTTTGACATCAGAGAGCGTTCCTAGATATCCGGGTTCTGTTAAAAGTAGAGCAATTGGTTTCTCGCTTAGAGCTCGTTGGAATTCACTCAGCGATATCCCAAGTGGAACGCCAGTTGCACCATCAATTTCTGGTGAGAGCCAGATAGGTTCTAAACCAGCAAGCACGATTGCGCTGAGAACTGAACGATGGGCGGTACGGCTGACGGCAACCTTGTCACCGGGTTTTCCAAGCGCCAAGATCACAGATTGATTTACATGCGTTGAGCCACCGGTCGAAAATCTCGCATAGTCAGCACCCCATAGTTGTGCCGCTAATTCTTCGGCTTGCACCAGCACCTTGTTATTTAATTTAATTTCATCTAGTCCACCGTAGAGCGGAATATCACCATCTACGAGCGCACCTAATCCTGCATCCAATCGAGCGGCCCGCTGTTTGTGTCCCGGAATCGTAAATGGCGATCGTGAGCTTTCAAAGTAACTCAAGTAGGCATCGAGCAAGGGGGCGATGTTTCGAAGATCACCTGAACTCATAAGGCCAAGGGTAACTTCTCGGAGTGCCAACTATCTCCAAGGCTCTACAATTTATTCATGACATCACGCCAAAATGCGCAAGAACCACTTCAGCAGAGTCGCTTTGTCGCAACCCAAATTCCTGGCCCTAAATCTGTCGAAATTCTGGCTCGTCGCAAAGAGGCAGTATCGGGTGGTCTGGGTACCGCTTTTCCTGCGATTATTACTCGCGCACAGGGTGCAATTATGGAAGATATCGATGGGAATCGAATTATCGATTTGGGTTCTGGAATTGGCGTTGTAAATGTTGGAAATGCGAATGAACGCGTAGTCGAGCGCGTCATTGATGCGGTGCAAGCATTTACCCATACTAATTTCACGACAGCCCCGTACCTTGGATACATCGAAGTATGTGAAGCTCTCAATGAATTAACTCCAGGTGATTTTAAGAAGAAATCAATTCTTCAAAACTCCGGTGCCGAAGCTGTAGAGAATGCAATTAAAATCGCGCGCCATTACACCAAGCGTCAAGCGATCATTGTTTTTGAGCATGCTTATCACGGTCGTACAAATCTGACTATGGCACTAACTGCGAAAAATCTTCCATATAAAGATGGCTTTGGTCCATTTGCAAATGAAATTTATCGCGTACCAATGCCTTATCCATATCGCTGGGTTGGTGATGCTTCGACGATGACCGCTGATGCACTTAGTGATGTGACTGCAAAAATTGAGAAAGAGGTCGGCGCACATAATGTTGCGGCGATTATTATCGAGCCAATCCAAGGCGAAGGTGGATTTATAGTTCCACCGAAGGGCTTCCTTGTTGGGCTAAGTGAATATGCCACTGCACACGGAATTATTTTTATTGCCGATGAAGTCCAAACCGGATTTGCTCGTACCGGAAATTACTTTGCGGTCGAAGCTGAGAATGTTGTTCCGGATATGATTGTTACGGCTAAAGGAATTGCCGGTGGGCTTCCACTAGCTGCAGTCACGGCACGGGCTGAGATTATGGATTCATCTCACGTTGGTGGCCTCGGTGGCACCTATGGCGGAAATCCAATCGCATGCGCCGCCGCACTTGGTGCGATGGAAGCGATTAAAGAAGAGAAATTAATTGATCGTGCCCGAGTAATTGGTGAAATCCTTAACAAAACTTTGCACGAAATGGCGAAAAAGTATTCTGTTATTGGCGATGTTCGAGGTCGCGGTGCAATGCAGGCGATTGAAATTGTGATGCCAGAATCGAAAGATCCAAACCCTGGCGCTATGGCTAGCGTGATTAAATATTGCCAAGGCCAAGGAGTTCTCATCCTCACCGCAGGCACATATGGAAATGTGATTCGATTCTTGCCACCGCTAGTTATTAGCGATGAGCTGCTCATTGATGCACTCAGCGTGCTCGATGACGGTTTCGCCTCCCTCTAAATCAATTCAGTACCTCATGGATATTTTGGCTTATAACGCGGTGCTCTATCAAAAATTCGCATGAACGCACTTTTCACATGGGATACTTCGTTCATGAGTGAAGATTTTGACGAGATCGAAGATTTTGATAACGACTTGGATCTCACGCTCTATGCAGACCCAAAAGAGTTGGTTAATAAAGTTTTATCCGAACTCAACGCACTGATTGCAACATCTCTCACCGGGGGTAAAAATTTTCATCTCGCCCTTACTGGCGGCACTTTAGGTTCACAACTTACAAGATGCTTGGTAGAACATTGGAATTCACATTTAGATCAGTACGCTGGTCTTCATATCTGGTTTAGCGATGAAAGGTTTGTTAGTTCTGATAGCCCAGAGCGCAATGCCGCGGCTACCTTTAATTCTGTAAAAAATAGCAACGTGGTAATCCATGGCTTATTGGGCACCGAATCTGGCGACTCAATTCAAATGGCAGTGAGCGCTTATGCCGATCAACTCAGTGAAATCACGATAGATCTTACAATTTTAGGTTTAGGTCCAGATGGACATGTCGCCTCACTCTTTCCGGGTAATTCACACCTTGATCGGTTAGAGAAAGTAATTGCGATAGAGGATTCACCGAAGCCGCCACCTATTCGTGCGACCTTTACGATGGCGATGATTAATGCATCAACTGCCGTTTGGATAATTGCAGCAGGTGTCGAAAAGGCAATTGCTGTCACAAAAATAATCGAGGGGGATCTATCAATTCCTGCGAGTTACATTCGCGCAGTCGAATACACTCGTTTAATAGTCGATACCGAGGCGTTTTTTAGCGAATAAAGCCGCTTTTAAGTCTTCGCCGATCGTTCGCTAGACTGAGCCAATCGTTTGAGAGAAAGTGAAGAAATATGAGTCAGAGTACTAATTTTGGAATGATTGGCCTTGGTCGTATGGGTGCCAATATTGTCCGTCGACTCTCACTCCACGGTATTTCTTCAGCCGTCTTTGATGTCAGTCCAGATGCTGTTGCAACTCTGGTTGCGGAAGGATCCACTGGCGCAAAAGACATGGCCAACTTGGCCGCAATACTTTCTGTTCCACGCACGATCTGGGTAATGGTTCCAGCTGGCGTCACAGATAAAACGATTGCCGAAATGGCTCAGTACTTAGAGCCAGGTGACACCATCATTGATGGTGGAAATAGTTATTATAAAAATGATCTTAAAAACGCCGCACTTCTTGCCGAAAAAGGAATTAATTTTGTTGATGTCGGAACTTCAGGGGGTGTCTACGGGCTAGAACGTGGATATTCATTGATGATCGGTGGCGATCAAAAAGTTGTCGCTGCTTTAGATCCGATTTTTAAAGCGCTCTGTCCCGGAGTTGAATCAGCAGATCGCACTCCAGGTCGCACAGGTGCACCAACCCAAGCGGAGTTTGGATATCTACATTGTGGGCCAGTTGGTTCAGGCCACTTCGTAAAGATGATTCACAATGGAATTGAATACGGAATGATGGCCGCCTTTGCAGAGGGCCTGGCAATTTTTGAGGCAGCAGATGAGATGGAGCCGGCATACGATTTAGATATTCCGGCGATTACAGAAGTCTGGCGACGCGGATCAGTTGTGGCTTCATGGTTACTTGATCTGACTGCGCAAGCACTTGTTGAGTCGAAAGATCTCACCGAGTACTCGACTCAGGTGAGTGATAGCGGTGAAGGTCGTTGGACTGTCCAAGCTGCAATTGAAGCCGGAATCCCAGCACATGTCTTGAGTGCTTCGCTCTACTCACGATTTGCTTCACGTAATAATGATGAATTTGCTAATCGAGTTCTTAGCGCAATGCGTTACAAATTTGGCGGCCACAATGAAAAACCCAATAACGAATCAGCCAAGGCCTAATCGATGAAAGCAGATGCTTTAGTTCTCTTTGGCGCGACCGGAGATTTGGCTAAGAAAAAATTATTCCCAGCTCTCTATGATTTAGAAGATCTCAATGAACTCGATCTCAAAATTATTGGTGTGGCATCGTCAAAATGGACGCAAGAGGTTTTCCGAGAGAATGTTGAAACCGCTATTCGAGCGCGCAAACCAGATCTTGATGAAAAGGTGCTCAGTAAACTTCTCGGTGAGATGGAGCTACTCGTGGGTGACTACGAAGATCCAGAGACTTTCGTTCGACTAGCTGATGCAATCAAGGACTTTAAACTGCCAGTTATTTACCTTGCAATTGCACCGGAGAACTTTGGAAAAATTACCCAAGGGCTGGCTGCGGTAGATATCACTAAGCGGGCACGAGTAGTTGTAGAGAAACCATTCGGGCGAGATCTTGAATCTGCAATTCAGTTAGATCATGAACTCAAGCTGGTTTTGCCAGAAGATCAAATTTATCGTATCGATCATTACCTGGGCAAAGAAGCGGTAGAGGATCTCTTGGTTTTCCGCTTTGCCAACACTCTCTTTGAGCCGGTCTGGAATCGAAATTACGTCTCTAATATCCAGATCACAATGGCGGAAAATTTTGGCATTGAGGGCCGTGGAAAGTTTTATGACGGAGTGGGTGCAACTCGTGACGTTCTACAAAATCACATCTTGCAGGTTTTGACGATGTTAACAATGGAGCCGCCGATCAGTATTAGCTCGGCGGATATGCAGAACGAAAAAATCAAAGTTTTATCAGCTATCCGTGAAATCAAATCAGATGATGTGGTTCGCGGTCAGTACGTCGGATTCTTGGAAGAAGATGGCGTTGCCGAACACTCAGATACCGAGACCTTTGTTGCAATGAAAATCTTTATCGATAACTGGCGCTGGGCCGGGGTTCCTATTTATATGAGGACCGGTAAGAAAATGCCTGAGACGGTCCTTGAAGTTCTAGTCGAATTTAAAAAACCTCCACGTGAACTTTTTGGTCGTGGAAATCCCAATGCAGTACGTTTTAGATTAGGTGCAAAAGATGGAGTAGATATTTCTCTCCTAGCCAAAAAACCTGGCACCAAGTTAGCCACCGAAGAGATTGATCTGACAGTGGAATTTTTCGCAGAATTCGGTGATCGCCAAGGTCCATACGAGCGCTTGCTAAGGGCGGCAATTCTGGGTGATCACTTTAGATTTACCCGAATTGATGCGGTACTTCATTCATGGAAAATTCTTGATAACATTTTGAAATCTCCAACTCGGGTACATCCATATTTTGAAGGCACATGGGGTCCAGAAGAAGCGCAAGAGATGGTCCCCGGCGGCTGGAATCCAGTAGGAAGTCAGGCTGATCGAGACGCTAAGGGATGAGCGAAAATAAATCTGAGCCACTAGGTTCTGGATTTAACCGGCTTTGGAGCGCCAGCATCTTAAGCAATCTGGCAGATGGTGTTCTCGCTGTTGCGGCGCCGTTGTTGGCAATTACCTTGACCAAAGATCCGGTCTTGATTGCGTTGCTCAGTGCAATGATTTCGCTTCCTTGGCTCTTCTTCGCGATCCCGATTGGGTTGATTGTCGATCTCGTCGATAAGCGCCATTTAATTGCCCTCACAAATACCTTACGTTTTCTGATCGCTGCTTTTTTGGCGGTCTCGATCAGCACCGATCACATCACAATTTATTGGCTACTCGCCGCCGCTTTTCTAATTGGAATTTGTGAGGTTGCCGCAGATACCGCTGCGCAATCGCTGATTCCGGTGATCTTAGAGAAGCAGAACTTTGAACGTGCCAACTCACGACTCAATATTTCAGAATCAATTATTCAAGGTTTTGTTGGGGCGCCCTTAAGTGGCTTTCTCTATTCAGCCGCAATCTTCCTGCCCTTTATTTTCAACAGCCTTGGTTTTGCTATTGCAGCCATCTTCGTCCTTATGATCCCGGCCCACTTGGTTGCACCGAAGGAAATTATTGAGAGTCAAAAAATAGAGCACGAATCATTTCTGGCTGAGATTAAGTTGGGGCTTAAGCACTTATGGCAAGATAAAAATCTGAGAGGATTGGTCTCGGTTACAACATCTATGGGATTTTTCTTCTCACTGGCAATGTCAACCATGGTGTTATTTGCTACTGAAATTCTTAAAGTGCAGCCAAAGTATTTTGGTGTTGTAATGGCAGTAATCGGGGCTGGTGGAATCGTTGGCGCACTGGCTGCTCCTAAAACATCCAAGCGATTTGGCCGCGGCAGAGTATTAGCCGTCACGATTGTTGTCTCATCAGTTGCGATGCTAGTTCAAGGCTTTGCGCCAAATATCTGGTTTTACATCCCGGTTGGTTTCTGTGCATCGATTGCAATGGCTCATTGGAATATCTTGCTTATGTCTTGCTATCAAGTACTTATTCCAAAGGAAATCTATGGCCGTATTCACGGAGCGCGACGCACCTTTGTCTGGGGAATCATGCCGATTGGTGCGTTTTGTGGGGGAGTCATCGCTAATACCGGTCTTCGCTCACCCTTGATTGTCGGAGGAGTTGGTACGACAGTAATCTCATTGGCGGCCTATTCGATGATTCGTCGAATAGGTGAAAGCACCAGTGCGGGAGACCAAGTCGAGAATGCGAAAGTTTAAGAGCTCACTCAGCGCCTCCTATTGGAAGTTGTGGAGCGCTACCGGCATCTCAAATCTCGGTGATGGAATCACGGTGATTGCCTATCCATGGTTAGCCTCAGCGGTTACTCGATCACCGCTGCTGATTGCAATTTCTGCGGTCGCCTCACGTTTACCATGGCTAATTTTTACCTTACATGCTGGCGTGCTTACCGATCGCTACAACCGTAAACACATTATTGTTGCGATGGATATTGCTCGTGGATTTTTAGCAATCGCAGTCGGGACCTTCGTATTCCTTGAGCGAGATTCACTGCCATCCTTAAATGAACTCTCATCGATTACAACTCTTCCTACCAATTACAGCCTCTACGCGATGATTCTTGTGACCGCCTTTCTCTTTGGTCTCGCCGAAGTTTTACGTGATAACTGCGCCCAGACTATGATGCCGGCGGTAGTAGAAGATAAAGACCTCGAAAAAGGAAACGGCCGAATGTGGTCAGCTGAATCGCTCATGAATTCTTTTATCGGACCACCTGTAGGTAGCGCCTTAATTGCGATTGCTATTTTTCTACCTTTTTATGTGGATGCGGTTACCTTCTTCGTTGCAGCTGGACTGATTGCCCTCATGCGCCCCACTGTAAAAAGTTTTCAACCGGAAGCAAAAGTTGGACCAATTAATTTTCGGGCCGATATTAAAGAGGGTTTTAAGTGGCTCTGGGCGCATGAGCTACTGCGCCCCATGGCAATTATTCTCGGGCTCCTTAATGGAATAGCAGCAATGTCTGCCTCAATATTTATTCTCTTTGCCCAAGAGGTTTTGAAAACCTCAGTTTTCGTCTTTTCAATTCTCACCACTGCCGCAGCAGTCGGTGGCATTCTCGGTGGCATTCTTGGACCGAGAGTCAGTGCCAAAATCGGCAGCGGAAAATCTTTAGCACTTGCACTTTTTGTGATGCCAACAGCAGCACTGCTGATTGGACTTTCTTCTCAGTGGTATTTAGTTTGGATTTTGGTAGCGATCGAAACATTTACTGCGGTGTTATGGAATGTGGTTACCGTTTCACTTCGCCAATCGCTGATCCCAACGCAGCTACTGGGACGCGTCAATAGCGTCTACCGATTCTTTGCCTGGGGCACTATCCCGATTGGTACCTTGTTGGGTGGTGTGATTGTGGTAGCCACCCAGAATCTCTTCGGTCGAGAATTTGCCTTCCGCTTGGTCTACTTTCTCGGAGCCGGCTTTGGCCTACTGCTCGCCCTCTATGCAATCCAAGTCTTAACCACAGCCAAGATCGATGCGGCTCGGGCACAGGGCGCTGGCCAATAAATCACCCCTGGCCTCTAGTCTTGCGCCCTTGTTGTCATGGCTGCGACGCGTAATCGTGCCCTAATCGTTACCAATTCCAATTGCCTATTTGACCCGCCTCGGGCAGAATTTGGCCACCCTAGGTAGGGCTATGAGGCAGGTCGACTCTTCATAGCGTTGCCATTAATCCTTCAAGGAGGAAAAATGAAGTTGAATCGCTTCGCTCGCGTTGCACTGGTAACAGTTGCAGCCGCGGGACTTGTATTTGGAGTAACTAGCCCAGCTAGCGCTGCTGTAAAGACAACAGTCCAGATCGTACAAAGTAATGCGCTCACGGGTCTTAACTCAGGTGTTACTAGCCAGAACCTTACATTCAACTCTGACGTTGCATATTTGTCAGGAATTGGTTTTACCTATTACAACAACAAGGCAACTCTTGTTGATAACACAGCATTTGGTACCTACAAGGTTGTAAGCCAGAAGCCTTACAAGGTTCAGTACACAGTTAACAAGGGTCGTGTTTGGTCAGATGGAACACCTATCAACGGTATCGATCTACTTCTCACACACGTCACATCTGCTGGAACATATTCACAGATTGCTGGCCTTGGAGATCCAAGTGATGCTGCAGTAGCACCAGCTTTTGATTCACTCGGATACGGTGGACTCTACGAGCAATTTGCAGTTGGTCTCCCAATTCTTTCACCAGATAAGATGTCAATCACAGTTGAGTACAGCGCAAAGGTGCCAGATTGGCGTCTCCTTGCACCAGGTGTAACAGCTGTGCACACACTCGTACTTATGGCTGAAGGAAAGACAAAGCTTGGAACACTTGCAGAGAACAATGCTGCAAAGGCTCGCTTCCTCAAGGCATTTGATACCTACAACACCGCAACACTTACGAAGATCGGTAAGATCTGGTCAAAGGATTACAACGTCAACAAAGTTGATGCATCAACAAATCCACTTCTTCTAGTTGGAAATGGTCCATTCATGGTCAAGAGCGCAGTTGCAAACGGCTCAGTAATCATGGTCCGCAACCCTAAGTACAACTCGGGTCCAAAGGTGAAGAGCCTAGAGCGCGTTGTATTCAAGGTTATCGGTGATGGAACAGCAGCGGCACAGGCACTTAAGAACGGTGAAGTTGATATCTACGCCGGTCAGCCAACAGCAGATGCAGTTGCCCAACTTAAGGCAATGGCACCGGCAGTTAAGGTAATTGGTGGTGATCAGGCTGTTTATGAGCACCTAGATATTCGCGTTGGAACCGCATATGGAAAGTCCGATGCATACACCGGTCCTTTCGCTGGAATGTCACAGAAGGCAAAGGATCTTCGTACAGCATTCCTGCTTGCATACCCACGTGCTGAGATCATCGAAAAGATCATCAAGCCAATTAACCCAACATCAACTTTGATGAACTCACTCATGGTATTTAACAGTGAGCCAGCATTCAAAGAAATCACTGCAAAGTCAGGCGTAAGCAAGTTCAACGAAGGTACACAAGCATCACGTACCGCAGCAGCACTTGCACTCGTCAAGAAGCACTTCCCAGCAGCAGCAGCCGGTAGCGGATCTGTAAAGATTAGATTGCTTTACGGACAGCCTTCAAATGCTCGTCGTGTATCACAGGCAGCGCTTGCAAAGGCTGAATGGGCAAAGGCAGGCTTTGATGTAGATGCAACTCCAACTTCAGGTTGGTCTGCATTCCTACAGGATTCAAAGTATGACGCGACATTCTTTGCTTGGGTAAAGAGCGCAGCATTCCAGTCAGGAAACGTTGGAACATACGAGACTCAGGCTAACTACCAGGGTTACTCAAATGCAACAATCGACAAGATCTACAAGGAACTTGGCGCCACTCCATTGACAGCAGCTCAGATCACCGCGAAGTTCCTTCAGGTTGATCAAGAGCTCATCAAGGATGCGGTAACGCTTCCTGTCTTCCAGCACCCATCAGCTAACGGCGTAAATGCCAAGTTGCAAGGTGTTGCACCATCACCATTTAGTCCAAACCTTGTTTGGAACCTATGGGATTGGTCATTCAAGAACTAATTTCCTTTTTGGAAATTCAGTGAATTGAATTAAGTAGAGAAAGAGCGGCATCTTAGCTTCTGGCGGATGCCGCTCTTTCTTGCTCACTAAGTTACAATTTTGGCTTCGCAAAGTACTGAACTTTAATTTTTAAAATAGATATAAATTACGAAGGGTCTGGCCACAATGTTCGCTTATATATCTCGGCGCCTAGGCGTTCTCTTCGTCATTCTCTTTGGTTCAAGTTTTATCTTGTACAACTTAGCTGCAATTTCGGGAGATCCACTTGAAGGTCTTCGCACAAGTCGCGAACCAAATGTTCAGCAACAAATTATTGTCCTCACCCGTGAGTTACAGCTCGATGTCCCCCCACCACTTCGGTATTTCTTATGGCTTCGCGGAATTCTTGGAGTCTTTATTGGTAACCCTGATTTTGGAATGACTCGGACAAACCAACCAGTTATAAATGAAATTTTAGTTGCGCTTCCTATCACTATTCGCTTGGTAACTGCAGCAACAATCATCGCGATCGTTCTTGGAATCACTATCGGTATCGTCACAGCTTTGAGACAGTATTCTCGCTTTGACTACGCAATGACATTTGTATCATTTCTACTCTTCTCACTCCCAATTTTCTGGGTAGCGGTCCTGCTCAAGGAGTACCTAGCGATTCAATTCAATACCTTCCTTAGCGAACCGAGAATCAGTGTTCAGTGGTTAATTGGGCTGAGCGTCTTCACCGGCATATTCTGGTCGGCAATTATTAGCGGTACCCGAAAACGAGTACTGATTATCTTTGGATCAGTTGCTGCTTTCACAGCGGTTCTGCTATCCGTACTGAGCGCAATCGAGTGGTTTGCACGTCCTGGGCTTGGGCCAATTGTGATTGCCCTTCTTTCTGTCGGAATTGCATACGGTGTAACCCATTTATCTACTGGTATTTCAAATAAAGGCGCGCTTAAATCAGCCCTCACAATGGCTGGAATTAATCTTCTTGCCTACTATCCAGTGCAGTGGCTCTTTGATCAAAATGCAAAGTCAATTATTTATCCGCTGATGATCATCGGACTCTTCGTCACAGCTGGGCTAGTGCCGCTTAAATTTACCAAAATTGATCGTGGACCTGCGATACGCACCTCGATTATTGCGGCATTTATGATGGGCTTTATCGTCATCATCGATAAGTTAATGCAGACCTGGCAGCCCTATATGGAATCCGATGCGGTTTATTTCCGTCCGATACCAACAATTGGCCAAGTTAATGCACTGCTTGAGCCAGGTAATTTCTGGATGAGCTTGCTTGATGCACTCGTGCATATGTTCTTGCCTACTCTTGCGCTCTTACTTATCTCATTCGCTGGTTACGTTCGATTCTCACGCGGAACACTGCTTGAAGTTCTCAACCAAGATTACATTCGCACGGCCCGTGCAAAAGGTCTGACTGAGCGCACCGTCATCATGCGTCACGCTTTTAGAAACACAATGATCCCAATTGCCACGATCATGGTGGTTGATTTTGCATCAATTATTGGCGGCGCAATTATTACCGAGAGAATTTTCGGATGGATTGGCATGGGAACCCTCTTCAATCAGGCGATTAACTCCTTTGATTTGAATCTACTCATGGGCGTATTTCTCCTGACTGGATTCTTGGCCGTCTCTGCAAATCTGATTGCAGATCTGCTCTACTCAGCCCTAGATCCGCGCATCCGCGCCGGCGCAGGAGGTCAATAATGTTATTTAGAAAGAGAGATCGCGAAAAGGCAGAGCTTTCAATTACCTCTGGTGAGCAAGCGATTATGAATAAAGAGACCGAAGGCTTGAGCCAAGGCCAGATTGTGCTCCGTCGCTTTGTCCGTCACAGAGCCGCTATGACTTCAGTCTTTGTACTTTTGACGATTGTGATCTTTGTCTTCACCGCACTTGAGACCAAACTTGGTCCGATTAAATTCAGCGGTTGGTGGAAGTACGGTTATCAGGACTTGCTCGATCTACGTATTGAAGGATGTCCTCCAGGAATCGTCGGATGTCCAACTATCGATTTCGTTCCATCAATAATTGATGGAACAGGTATGGGTCTTGGCGCACATCCATTTGGCCAAAACGATATTGGCAATGATTATTTTTCACTTGTAATGCGTGGAGCCCAGCGCTCTCTTTACGTAACCATCGTGATTGGCCTACTTGGTGGAGCGCTTGGAATTTTGGTTGGCTCCATTGCCGGCTACTTCCGCGGCTGGATTGATGCAGTGTTGATGCGTTTTACAGACTTCATCATCACTATCCCAACAATTATTATTGGATCAGTAGTTGGTTTCCACTTTGGAAACCTCGGCGTCGGCTTCCTTGCCTTCTATCTCGGCCTTTTTGCCTGGACTGGGCTCTCGCGACTGGTGCGTGGTGAATTCTTAAAACTTCGAGAACTTGAATTCGTTGATGCCGCACGCGTAGCCGGTGCTAGCAATCGCCGCATTATCTTTAAGCACATCCTGCCTAATGCAGTCGGTGTCATTATTGTTTCGATTACCTTGTTGATGTCAGGTGCGATCTTGCTTGAAACTGCACTCTCATTCCTTGGCTTTGGTGTCGTTGCACCTGATGTTTCACTCGGCTCACTGATCAGCCAGTACCAAGACTCATTTACAACTCGCCCATGGCTTTTCTGGTGGCCAGGTGTCCTGATTATTACGATCGCGCTCTCAATTAACTTTATTGGTGACGGTCTACGTGATGCATTTGATCCGCGCCAACGTCGCCGCTTGACTAAGAAAGATAAAGAGCGTGCGAAGGTGCAAGCTAAGGCGGCCGCACATGGTTAAATCAACTTCTGAGAATGGATTTTTCTTAGATGATAGCCAGAGCGCAGGACAAGATTGCAATCGCGGCGAGCGTCAAAACGCTGCCACGATCAACTACCGTCGAACTTTCACAGTTACTTCGAGCTCCACGCTTTTGGAACTCTTCATGTCGCAACCGGGCAAGTTGAATAGCCACACCAGAATCAGTACGAGGAGATTCACCCGGACGCATATTAAAAGTATCGGGAATCTTGAGTCCGCGGATTTCGGTGGGATGGATAGTTCTGCTGTGATATCTGCCGGGAGCTTGGGCAGCCCACGCATGAATTCTTTTGCCGCCGACCAAGATATACATGGTGTATCTAGCGCTGATCTCTTGCACTTGATCCCAACCAACGGTGATCTCCTTGAAGGGATTTGTAATCATAATTCCTTCATCAAAGTAGGTAACTTTGGGGCGAACAAAAATCAGATGGAAAATGTAGGAGACCAAGAGTGCCCAACTTGCGGCGGTCAGAACATCGTTGACTCCGCCAGTAAAGAAAGTGACCACAACCATGCCAGCGCAGAGAACGTAAATCGCGCCGGCCATAAAGTAACTACTTCTAGGTCGAAATACGTCAGGGTTACTCATGAAATTAGTCTCTCACGAAAGGTTGCGCTATGAGCGAAGCGATTCTTAAAGTCACTGATTTTACAGTTGAATTTTGGGTAGATGGAAATTGGTATCCAGCAGCAGTTGCCATGAATTTCCAAGTTGAACCTGGACAAGTTCTTGCCATCGTTGGCGAATCTGGCTCAGGTAAGTCAACAACAGCAATGGGAATTATGAATCTCTTGGCGACAAATGCGCGCATGAGCGGCAGCGTCAAGGTCAAGGGCCATGAAATGCTCGGAGCAAAGAATTCAGTGCTCCGTAAGTATCGTGGAAAAGAAGTTGCCTATATTTTCCAAGAGCCAATGACTGCGCTTAACCCTGTCTACACAATTGGATTCCAGATAATTGAAACCTTGCGTACCCACTTTGAGATGGGGCCAAAGGAAGCTCGAGCTCGCGCTCTTGAATTAATCACCATGGTGGAAATTCCAGAGCCAGAAGTTTCGATCGATAAGTATCCGCACCAACTCTCAGGTGGACAACGTCAACGCGCAATGATCGCGCAAGCACTTGCCTGTGATCCAGGGCTTCTAATTGCCGACGAACCAACCACCGCCCTTGATGTGACTGTGCAGGCAGAAGTCCTCGATCTGATGCGTAATCTGAAAGATAAACTTAACTCTGCAATTCTTCTCATCACCCACGATATGGGCGTTGTCGCTGATATGGCTGATGAAATTCTGGTGATGAAAGACGGTCTCACCGTTGAACACGGCACGGCTGATCAGATCTTCAATCGTCCACAACATCCTTACACCCAGCAACTTCTGGCTGCGGTGCCAAAGCTTGGATCCACAGCAGTTCGCGAACTTCCATATAACGCGAACGCAATGCCACAGCCTGTACTTAAATTAGAAAACGTCACCATTGCCTATCCAAAGCGTGGACGCCTTCCAGAATTTATCGCCGCCAAGAATGTAAATCTTGAAATTTACCCAGGTGAAATTCTTGGACTTGTCGGTGAATCAGGTTCAGGTAAGACCACAATTGGTCGCGCATCAATTGGACTGATTCCGATTAAAGAGGGAAAGCTTGAAATTGTTGGTAAAGACATCAGTCGCGCCAAGTCAAAAGAACTTTTTGCAATTCGTCGCCATACCGGGATTGTCTTCCAAGATCCGGCATCATCTCTGAATCCTCGGTTGCCGATCGGTGAATCAATTGGTGAGCCTTTATTCCTCGCGAAAGAGGCAAAAGGCAAAGAGTTAAATATTCGAGTGGAAGAACTTTTGGATCAAGTTGAACTTCCACGTAGCTATCGAAACCGCTACCCGCATGAGCTCTCTGGTGGACAACGCCAGCGCGTGGGTATCGCTCGCGCTCTTGCACTGACTCCAGATCTTTTGATTGCAGATGAGCCTACATCGGCCCTTGATGTATCTGTGCAAGCACGATTCTTGGATCTGCTGCAAGATCTCCAGGTAAAACTTAACTTCGCATGTCTTTTTATCTCACACGATTTAGCTGTGGTGGATATTTTGGCGCACCGCATCGCAGTGATGCAAAATGGTGAACTAATCGAAGTTGGTCCTCGTGATCAAATCTTGAAGAATCCAAAGAACGAGTACACGCGTCGCCTGATCGCTGCAATTCCGGTTCCAAATCCGGCAGAGCAGAAGTTACGTCGTGAAGCACGCCTTGCCGCTAAGTAATTTTGGCTGCTAGGTAATTTTGGCCGCTAAGTAATTTTGGCTGCTAGGTAATTCAATACCTACTTAGTCTCGTGCTTGGCCAGATAAATGTTTATAGCGCCCCATAAATTGCGCTTTAAATTCCAGGTAATCGCCTGAGACAAGCGCTGCACGCATCTGATCAACTAGTCGAACAATAAAACGCTCATTATGAATAGTGGCTAAAGTCGATGCCAAAATTTCTTTGCCGCGGAAGAGATGATGCATGTACGCCTTGGTGTAATTGGCACAGGTGTAACAATCGCACTTGTCATCGATTGGTGAAAAAGCGCGACGATTGGCGGCATTAGATAAATTAAAGCGCCCCTCCATCGTGTAGACAGCTGAGGTCCGAGCGATCCGAGATGCCAAGACACAGTCAAAGGTATCGATTCCATTCTCCACTCCGACAAAGAGGTCTTCGGGAGCGCCGATGCCCAGCAAGTGGCGGGGCTTTTCCGGGGGCAAAATCTCATTCATCCAAGTCAAAATGGTTCCGAGAGTTTTCTTATCAAGTGCACCGCCCAAACCGAAGCCATCGAATGCAATTGGTGACTCTGGATCACTCGATCGTAGCGCCGCCATATCGGTGGCCGCCTTCTTACGTAGATCTTCGTATTGTGCGCCTTGGATTACCCCAAAAAGGGCCTGATATGGCTTCTGAGAGCGGTCTAACGTTAATTTCTGATGCTCATCCAAACAACGAATTCCCCACGCCCGTGTGCGTTCGAGCGCCTTCTCCTGATATCTGCGGGTGTTATGCAAAGTCGTGCACTCATCAAAGGCAAAGATGATGTCGGCACCAATCTGGTGTTGAACCTGCATCGATACTTCTGGCGTAAATCGATGTTTGCTGCCATCAATATGGGATTTAAAGGTGACGCCATCATCATCGACGTGGGCTAGCCGTTCTTTATTACCAGCCACGACCTCATCGGATCTAAATGTTTGGGCATCCATCGCCAAAACTTTTTTAAAGCCAACCCCAAGCGAGAGAACTTGGAAGCCGCCGCTATCGGTAAAAGTTGGCCCTGGCCAATTCATAAATTTCGAAAGCCCACCAGCTTCATCGAGGATGTCAGCACCGGGTTGCAGGTAGAGATGATATGCATTTGAAAGCAGGGCCTGTGCCCCGAGCTCTTTCATTGTCTCCGGGAGAACTGATTTCACGGTGGCTTTAGTGCCTACTGGAATAAATGCCGGCGTCTGAATCTGACCATGTGGCGTGGAGAGAATTCCGGCACGTGCCAATAAATTTTCTGGCGCATGAGTAATCTCAAAACCAAAGGTATTCATGTGCGCAGGCTATTTACCAAATCGCTACCCGCTTATCCTCATCGAGCCAGAGCGCATCTGCTTCGGTGATACCAAAGGCTTGGTAAAACTCAGGGATATTGCGAACAATCTGATTGCATCGAAATTCGGCAGGGGAGTGTGGATCGGTTGCAATCCGACGACGCATCTCTTCTGGTCGAACTTTTCCGCGCCAGGCTTGGGCCCAGGAAAGAAATAACCGTTCGATACCTGTGTGTCCATCAATTACTGGCGCATCTTTTCCATCGAGTGAGATTAGGTATGCCTTAAGTGCAATTGCGAGGCCACCAAGATCTCCAATATTTTCACCCACTGTGAGTGCGCCATTGACTGTTAAATCTGGTGTGCCTTCTGGAACCAGAACGTTGTACTGCTCAATTAAAACACTGGTGCGCTTTTCAAATTCAGTGCGATCAATCTCGGCCCACCAATCAACCATGTTGCCATCGCCATCAAATTTGGATCCCTGATCATCAAATCCATGGCCGATTTCATGGCCGATGACGGCGCCGATCGCTCCGTAATTTGCAGCATCATCGACATCGAGTCCAAAAAATGGGCTCTGTAAAATTGCGGCTGGGAAAACAATTTCGTTACCCAATGGGCTGTAGTAAGCATTCACCGTCTGTGGCGTCATATGCCATTCATCGCGGTCGACTGGCTTGCCGATCTTGGCCAGCGCGAAATCTCGCTCAAATTTTGTGACCCGGGCTAGGTTTCCAAAGAGATCATCAGCGGAAATTTCAAGAGCTGAGTAATCGCGCCATTTATCTGGGTAGCCGATCTTTGGACGAAACTTTTCCAGTTTGGTAATCGCCTTTGACTTTGTCGCTTGGCTCATCCACTCGAGATCGCTAATGCTGACGCGGTAGGCAGCAATCAGATTGGCCACTAGCGCTTCCATCCGAGCCTTTGCCGTCGGCGGGAAATGGAGTTCGACGTAGATTTTGCCGATTGCCTCGCCCAGGCTTCCTTCAACGAGTGAGACTCCACGCTTCCAACGCTCACGGATTTGAGGAGTGCCAGAGAGAGTGGTGCCAAAGAAATTAAAGTTCTCTTTCACGATCGCATCATTGAGATAGGCGGCAGATCCAGTAATCACATGCCAAGAAAGCCATGCCTTCCAGGCCGTTTTCATAGCCGGATCACTTTCAAAGGAGGCCACCAGTGATGAGACTTCTTCGAAGAATGAGGGCTGACCAACAACTACATTGTCGAAGGCGAGGGCAGGAATCTCACCGGCCTTCATCCAAAGCGGCCAATCGAGGGCAGGGGAGAGTGCGATGAGTTCGGCACGAGATTTTTTATTGTAGGTAAGGCTGGCATCACGATTTCGCACGGTATCCCAGTGCATCGCAGCGATCTTTGTTTCGAGATCGAAAATCGCTTGCGCCTTTGTTGCGCCATCTGCGATTCCAACTAGCCCAAACATCGCCTCGATATGTGCGACAAGTGCCTTGCGAATTTGCGCATACTGTTCTTCACGATAATAACTTTCATCAGGCAGTGAAATACCACCCTGATGGATGTAGAGAATATTGCTTGCTGAATCCATCATGTCTGGAAAAATTGCAGTCTCAGTAATTCCACTTGCACCGCGTGCTTCCAGCCATGACATGGTGGAGATAAAATCACTCAATGATTCAATCGCATCAACTTTGGCGAGATCTTCCAGGATAGGTGCGCTCGCAAGTTCTTCAACTCGCGCAGTATTCATAAATGATGCAAAGAGATCGGTAATCTTCTGCGCTTCGGGACTGCCGGATGCGCTCTCAATAATTGTCTTTACTTGTGCCTCGGCTTCATTGCGCAGCACCATAAATGATCCATCACTTGAGCGATCCTGCGGGATCTCATTTTCAGTAAGCCACTTTCCATTGAAGTGGCGGAAGAGGTCATCATTGAGCCGAATCTGAGGGTCAACCGAAGAGGTATCAATTCCGCTGCGAAGAGTGGTCATTGTGGAGAGCTCCTTAAAATCAATCATTTGAGATAGTTGAAATTTCAACTGTGGGCCTATCATTGCTTCATGTCAGAAGAAAACGCTACCTCACCAAAGTGGTTAAACCCAAGTGAGATGTCGGCTTGGCGTCGCTATATTGTGGCCAGTCGTCGACTGCTAGAAGCGCTCGATTCTGACCTAGTTGATCACGAATTATCAATGCCTGACTATGAAATTTTGGCCCAACTCAGCGATGCTCCAGATCGTCGTATGCGCATGAGCGAATTGGCCGATGTGGCGATGCTTTCTCGCTCTCGCCTCTCGCATCGGATGAAGGTGATGGAGCAAGCTGGCTGGGTTCGCCGAGAAGCATGTGCCGACGACAAGCGAGGATTCTTTGCAGTGATGACCCCCAAGGGTTGGAAGGCAATTGTGGCCGCCGCCCCCGACCATGTCGAAGGAGTCCGCTCACGTTTTGTGGATCTATTGAGCAAGGATGAGCAGAAAGTTATTGCCGAAATTTTTACTCGAATTGAAGATGAGTTACGGATGAGTTCAAAAGAATCTGATTGATTGAGAAGATGAATTGAAATTGGAAGTAACTAAAAAAATAAAAGTGCAATAAAAAACCCCCGACATAAAGTCGGGGGTTTTTTATAAGTAATAGATTACTTTGCTGCTGCCTTCTTGCGACGCTTTGGAGCAGCCTTCTTTGCTGCAGCCTTCTTGCGAGGCTTTGGAGCAGCCTTCTTTGCAGCAGGCTTAGCTGCTGCCTTTTTGCGCTTCTTTGGAGCAGCCTTCTTTGCAGCAGGCTTAGCTGCTGCCTTCTTGCGCTTCTTTGGAGCAGCTGACTTAACTGCTGCCTTCTTGCGACGCTTTGGAGCTGCCTTCTTTGCTGCTGGCTTCTTGCGACGCTTTGGAGCTGCCTTCTTTGCTGCTGGCTTAGCAGCTGCCTTCTTGCGCTTTGGAGCAGCCTTCTTAGCAGCTGCCTTCTTGCGACGCTTTGGAGCTGCTGCCTTTACGGCAGCTTTCTTACGCTTCTTTGGAGCTGCTGGAGCAGCTGCCTTCTTGCGCTTCTTTGGAGCAGTTTTCTTTGCTGCGGCCACGTGGTTCTCCTATCGGAATGGTTCGGATCCGTCACCCAAACCTGTTGCGTAGATAAGTGTGACGGAAATGCGAAATTATTACCAGTACATAGTGAGAAAAAATGCAGTGCGTGTCGCATATTTATTTTTTTGTGCATTTGCGAAAAAAATCAAAGAAAAATAATTACGAATTAGTAATTTCTGGCGAATTTTGATCAAGTGCACGTCTTTTTCTCTCTGCAACGGCATATTCGTTGGTTTCAGAGTCGAATTTGCGCAATTTAGGGAAGAAAATCGCCAAAATTCCGACAAAAATCACGCATGCAATGCCCCCGGAAGTTACTGAAATCGTCAATGTAGTAGCAGCCGCCATCGATGCCGCGCGAAGTTGGCCAATCAATGGACCAATTGCATATGAAAGTAATTCGATGCCGGCTAATCGACCACGAAGATGATCTGGAATTGTTTGGTTCCAAATGGCTCCACGGAAAAGAACGCTGACCATGTCGGCAGCACCTGCGGCAGCCAGGAAAAAGAGAACTATGTAAAGTGAATTAGTTGCCCCAGCCAATGCAATCGATGCGCCCCAGCCGGCGGCGGCCCACATGAATGCCCGGCCATGAAAACGATATGTCCGGGTCCAGCCGCTAGTCAATGTGACAAGAAGTGCGCCGATAGTTCCGGCTGAATAAAACAATCCAAGTGCCCAAGGTGCATTTACCTGATCAACCCAGAATGGAAATAGTGCAATTGGCATGGCAAGAAACATTGCAGCAAGATCAATGACGTAAGTGCCGACTAAATCTTGGCGACTGCGGGCGTAGGCAATACCTTCTCGAAGTGCATCCAGGGATGGCTTTTGTGCCATATGAGAAGGGGGTACATTTTTTACCCGAATTAAAAGTGCAAGTGAGACCATGAACGTTGCAACGTCTACTGCGTATGCAGTCGGTACACCGTAAGATGCAATTAATATTCCACCAATTGTCGGTCCCACGATGATTCCAAATTGTCGGCGCAAGCTCATTAACGCAACTGCGCTAGGAACATCGCTATGGCTGACTACTCTCGGCAAAATGGCATCAGCACTTGGGCCATGTAATCCGTTGACTGCGGCAAAGAGCGCCCCAACGATGTAGATCAGGTACAACTTGGGTTCGGAGGAGAGGGCATTGAGCAAAAGGATCAGCGACAAGATGGCCGCGGCCGCTTCGGTGGCCCAGATCATCTTCTTGCGATCTACGGCATCGGCCAATACGCCGCCATAAAGACCAAAGACAATCAGTGGGATCAGTTCGACCAGGCCGCTAATACCCACCGCTAGATATGAATTGGTTAACTCTTTGATTTGAAAAGGGATTGCAACGTAGGTAATCATCGAACCGAGGTTAGAGATGAGCCCGGAACTCCATAAATATCGAAAATCTCGATATTTCTTGATCGGGTCGATATCGATGGCGATCTTTCTCATCGGGAAAGAGTAACCATCTGCTGGAAAAATTTGCGCTAGTGGAAAGTTTGATCTTCGGTTGGAAAAGAGCCAGCTTGCACCTCGGCTGAAAATTCACGGGCTGCCCCCAGAATTTCGGCTCGAAGATTGCGATAGGCCTTTGCCAATTTCGGTGGGTTTTTTGTAAGGCCCACCATGTCAGTCCAGACCAGCACTTGCGCATCACAACCACTGCCTGCACCGATTCCAATTGTTGGAATTGCGAGCGCCTTGGTAATTCGATCTGCTAGATCAGCCGGCACAAGTTCTAACACAATCGCAAATGCACCAGCTTTTTCTAGCGCCAGCGCTGCCTCCAAAATTACATCTCCATCGCTGCGACCTTGCACCCGGTAGCCACCAAGTTGATGCATCGATTGTGGAGTCAGGCCGAGATGGCCCATCACTGGGATCCCAGAGGTAGTGAGTTTTTCAACGGTGGCCAAATGTGCGCCTTCTAGCTTGACCGCCATCACGCCAGATTCTTTAAAGAAACGGATTGAAGTTTCAAGTGCCTGCTCAGGTGAAATTTCATAACTTCCAAATGGCAGATCGGCGACAACCATGGCCCGGCTTGATCCACGGACAACGGCGCGAGCTAGTGGAATTAACTCATCGACTGTAACGGGGATGGTGTTCTCTTCCCCGAGAAAATTACTACCGGCAGAATCGCCCACAAGTAGAACTGGAATTTCGGCTTCATCAAATATTGCAGCCGTCATCTCCTCATACGAGGTGAGCATGGCCCATTTTTCACCAGTAACTTTGGCAGATTTGAGATCTAAAATGGTGACGCGACGGTGGCGTGATCCACCGTAAAGGGATGTAGACATGTGTATTTCTCCTTACCTCGAAGCTTGCAAAGAAGTCCCCGGGCTACAAGTAAAAGGGTAGTACAAGTAGGCTTATCTCATGGAGTCCGGGCAACCACACCGCTTGCGTATTGCGCTGGCTGGACTCAATCCAATTGTGGGAGATTTAGCGGGAAATAGCGCTGCCATTGCACGAGCGGTAAGGGCTGTCGGTAGCGATGGCGCCAACCTCGTAGTTTTTCCAGAGATGACAGTCACTGGATATCCGATTGAAGATTTAGCTCTTCGCCAATCGTTTCGTCGGGCCAGCAAGGCAGCGGTCATCGCCTTGGCTAAAAAGTTAGTCGAACAAGGCGACGGCGATGTGGTTGCAATTGTTGGATATCTCGATGAAGCAGATGGTCGCCCACAAAATGTTGCGGCAATTATTCATGGTGGTGAAATCAAGGCGCGCTATATCAAATCTCGACTACCTAACTTTGGTGTCTTTGATGAGTATCGAAATTTTGCACCGGGGGATCAGACGCTAGTCGTGCGCATCCATGGCGTTGATGTCGGCGTTTTGATCTGCCAAGACATTTGGCACGATGATGGCGTGGTCGCAGATCTGGCAGCCCGCACTCCTGGGTTAGTTGTGGTTCCAAATGGATCGCCCTTTGAACGAAAGAAAGATAGCCAACGCACCCAACTGCTAGCTAGACAAGCAAAGCGTTTTAAGGCACCGATGGTTTATGTAAATATGCTCGGCGGTCAAGATGATTTGGTCTTCGATGGTGGTTCGATGGCAGTAGATATCGATGGCGAACTCATTGCCAGAAGTCCGCAATTTGAAGATGGGCTGATGTTGATTGACCTTGATTGTGTTGGGCACTCGAGTACCCCCGATCTCATTATTAGCGAAGTTGCGCTCACAGCACCCACTCCACTTGTCACCGCCATCGCTGATTCCTTTTCAGAGGAAGAACAAATATGGAAAGCCTTAGTAATGGGGCTGCGCGATTATGTTGAGAAAAATGGATTTAGAAGTGTGGTGCTTGGCCTTTCAGGTGGAATCGATTCGGCGCTGGTAGCAGCCATTGCCGTGGATGCCCTCGGTGCCAATGTAGTTAATGCCGTTGCCCTGCCAAGTAAATATTCATCTACACATTCGATTGAAGATGCGCAGGCGCTGGCCACCAATACCGGATTACGTTTTCGAATTATTCCAATCGCGCCGATGGTTGATGCCTTTACCGAAAATGTAGTTCTTAAGGGACTTGCCGAAGAGAATGTGCAAGCCCGCGTCCGCGGTACAACGCTGATGGGGATTTCAAATCAAGAGGGCCATCTTGTCTTGGCCACTGGAAATAAGTCAGAGTTAGCGGTGGGTTACTCAACTTTGTATGGTGATGCCGTTGGCGGCTTTGCACCGATTAAAGATATTTATAAGACTGATGTCTGGGCACTTTCTCGCTGGCGAAATGCGCAAGCCGAAGCCGCCGGTGAGATCGCCCCGATTCCGTTGAGTTCGATTGAGAAAGAACCAAGCGCCGAACTTCGGCCAGATCAAAAAGATTCTGACTCGTTGCCAGATTACGAAGTACTCGATGGAGTACTCGTTGAATATGTTGATCACGATCGAGGCTATGACGACCTCGTGAGTTCAGGTTTTGATAGCGCACTCGTTGCCAGAGTAATCGGGCTGGTAGATGCCGCCGAATACAAACGTCGTCAGTATCCGCCCGGCACCAAGGTTTCATCCCGCGCCTTTGGAAAAGATCGTCGTTTGCCTATGACAACGCGTTGGCGAGAGGGCCAATAGCCCTTTTTGTAACACTGCCGTAATGAACTCTTGACACTATAAAGCCATGGCTCAAGGAATTAGCAAGCAGCAAGAGTTCGTCCTTCGCACAATTGAAGAGCGCAATATTCGCTTTATTAGATTGTGGTTTAGCGATGTGTTGGGGACTTTGAAATCTGTTGCGATCGCACCAGCCGAACTTGAAAATGCTTTTGATGAAGGCATTGGTTTTGATGGTTCTGCCATCGAAGGCTTTGCTCGAATTACTGAGTCGGATATGTTGGCAAAGCCTGATCCATCGACTTTTTCGATCTTGCCTTGGCGTACTGAAGCACCAGGTGCTGCCCGCATGTTCTGTGACATCACGATGCCCGATGGTTCGCCCTCCCATTCTGATCCGCGCAATGTTCTTCGTCGCACCCTAGATAAAGCGGCCAAGATGGGTTACACCTGTTACACCCATCCAGAGATTGAATTTTTCTTATTTAAATCACAACCTGAAAAAGGCGTTGCGCCGGTGCCAGTTGATCAGGGCGGGTACTTCGATCACACACCAGCTGTCGTTGGTCACGATTTTCGACGTCAGGCGATCACACTGCTAGAGGCGATGGGAATTTCGGTCGAGTTTAGCCATCACGAGGGTGCACCCGGACAGCAAGAAATTGATCTTCGTTATGCAGATGCGCTCAGTACTGCAGATAACATTATGACCTTTAGACATGTCATTAAAGAGGTTGCACTCGAACAAGGTTTCTACGCATCCTTTATGCCAAAGCCGTTTACGGAGCATCCTGGTAGCGGAATGCATACGCACGTCTCGCTCTTTGAAGGCGAGCAGAATGCTTTCTATGATCCAAGTGCCGAATTTAATCTCTCTAAAGTCGGCCGTTCATTTATCGCTGGAATTTTGACACACGCATCTGAAATCACTGCGATCACAAATCAGTGGGTAAATTCTTACAAACGACTTCAGAGTGGTGGTGAAGCTCCTTCGCTGATCAACTGGGGCCAGAGTGATCGAGGTACTTTGGTGAGAATCCCGATGTATAAACCTAATAAAGAGAACTCCACCCGAATCGAATTTCGTTCACCAGATTCTGCCTGCAATCCGTATCTGGCATATTCGGTAATGCTGGCTGCCGGTCTCAAGGGAATTGAAGAGGGTTACATTCTTGAACCCACCACAGATGCGCAGCCGCTGCCTGCTAATTTAAATGAGGCGATCGCAGCGATGGAGAAGAGTGTGCTCGTGCGAGAAACGCTAGGTGAGCATGTCTTTGAATTCGTATTGCGAAATAAGCGTGCTGAATGGCTGGATTATCGACGTCAAGTAAGTGCCTACGAACTCGATCGGTATCTGCCAGTTCTTTAAAAGTTTGAGTGCTACCGTTTTAGTTATGAGTAAAGAGATCACATCAGATAATTTGCGCCGGATCAATGTTATTGCTGGCGCCTTGCACTTTGTCCAGATGGCAGCAGTGCTTGCACTTTCCGCTGACTTCACACTCCCAGTCACAGCTCGGTATATGTCTGGTCCGCCAGGTAGCACATACAGCGATTTGATTGTGCTCTTCGAAGCTCCGCTGGCCATTGGTGTGGCAATTTTTCTTGGTCTCTCATCTCTGGCCCATTTCGTCGTAGCCAGTCCGAAATTTTTCCCACGCTATATCGCAGGCCTTGCTGCTCATCGCAACTTCTTCCGCTGGGTTGAATATTCAATTAGCTCTTCAGTAATGATTGTTTTGATTGCACAAGTCACTGGAATTACAGATGTCACCGCACTTATCTCTCTCTTTGGTGTTAACGCCTCCATGATTCTCTTCGGGTGGCTACAAGAGAAGTATGAGAATCCAGGAAACGGTGGGTGGGTGCCATTTATCTTTGGCTGTATTGCTGGAATCGTCCCATGGCTCGCGCTCTCGTTCTATGTTTTTGCAATTGGTGGCGCAAGTGAAGCAAAGGCCCCAACATTTGTTTACGTAATTGTCATTACTATCTTTTTATTCTTCAACTCATTTGCGCTCGTGCAGTGGTTGCAATATAAAAAAGTGGGCAAATGGTCTAACTATCTTCGTGGCGAGCGCACCTACATCACTCTCTCACTGATTGCTAAGTCCGCCCTTGCATGGCAGATATTTGCAAATACACTCATCCCATAAATCTGAGAGGAAATTAAAATGGCACTACGTTGGGGATATTTAGGGGCTGGCGGAATTGCCGATACCATCGCAAAAGATTTTGGTCATGCAGGATTAATTATTCAAGCAGTAGCTACTCGAGATATCAATCGCACCAATACCTTTGCTGACAAATTTAACATTCCTAATCGTCACCCAGATTATGCATCCCTTGTGGCAGATCCTGAAGTTGATGTTATCTATATATCTACAGTCCAGACATTTCACTATGAACATGCGATGCTAGCGATCAATGCAGGTAAGCATGTCCTGATGGAGAAGCCGTTCACAATGACGGCAACAGATGCTCATAAAATTTATAGCGCTGCGAAAGCGGCAAAAGTTTTTGTGATGGAAGCAATGTGGACCCGCTTTCTACCAACCATGGTTGAAGTTTTTGCGGCAATCCGTGGTGGCGAGATTGGCACTCCTCATTATGTCTATGCCGATCACAGTCAATACTTACCGATCGAGAGAGCACCGCGATTGTGGAATCGCGAACAAGGCGGTGGAGCACATTACGATCTAGGAATCTATCCGGTTCACATGGCAATTAGAACTTTAGGTATTCCTGATTCTGTGCAGGCTTCTTCGGTGATGACTGAGACCGGCGTTGATTCGGCTACTGCTGCAGTGTTTTCATATAAGAATGGAAGTTTGGCAGTTATTAATTCATCCATGACGATCGCGGGCACAGTCACGGCAGCTATCCACGGCACCGACGGATGGATCGAAATTGATCCATGGTTTTTCGAGCAGACTTCATTTACGATTTACAATAATCAGCGCGCTGTTGTGCGTCGCTATGACGATAAAATTATTGGACGTGGAATGCAGTATCAAGCGATACATGTTGAAGAATGCATTGCACAGGGTTTGCTGGAGAGTCCTATTTTGAGCCTTGATGAAACCGTGAAAATCATGGAAGTCATGGAGAAGATTCACGTTTTCTAGTCAGATCGGTACGACATTTGCTCAGATTCAACGGATGGGGTTACTCTTAGATCATGTCATTACGCGGACTCCTACTTAATCGCCGCTGCGAGGCCAATTAACCGGTCTCCTCGCCGCGGGGTTTGGTGTTGCCGGTTCACCCACAACCGCCCCACTATCAAGGAGTAAGTAAATGAATTTTCCCAAGCAACAACCTTCCTCGATGCCAGTTCATCGATATGCATCATTTATCCCAGTCGATCTCGTTGATCGAACCTGGCCAAATAAAAAGATCACCAGCGCCCCTAAGTGGTGCTCAGTAGATCTGCGCGATGGCAACCAAGCCCTAATTGATCCGATGGATACTCCGCGCAAACTTGCGATGTTTAAGTTACTTGTGGCGATGGGCTACAAAGAGATCGAAGTCGGCTTCCCAAGTGCAAGTCAGACAGATTTTGATTTTGTCCGAAAAATTATTAATGAAGATTTAATTCCAGATGATGTAATTATTCAGGTGCTAACTCAAGCGCGCGAACCATTGATTCGACGTACTTATGAATCAATTGTTGGCGCAAAGCAGGCGATTATTCACCTTTATAACTCAACTTCTACTCTTCAACGGCGAGTCGTCTTTGGTCTAGATAAAGAGGGCATCAAGAAAATCGCAACCGATGGCGCTCAACTTTGTCTAGATTTAGTTTCGAGTGTGCCGGGTACCAAAGTTTCGTTTGAGTATTCACCAGAGTCTTACACCGGTACCGAACTTGAATTTGCAGTCGAGGTCTGTAATGCGGTCAATGCAATCTGGAAACCCACTCCAACGTGGAAGACGATTATGAATCTTCCGGCAACAGTTGAGATGGCAACTCCAAATATTTATGCCGATTCAATTGAGTGGATGTGTCGTAATCTTGAAAACCGAGAGAGCGTCATAGTTTCGCTGCACCCACACAATGATCGCGGGACTGGCGTGGCCGCTGCCGAACTTGGTTATCTTGCTGGCGCTGACCGTATCGAAGGAACTCTTTTTGGTAATGGTGAGCGCACCGGAAATGTTTGTCTAGTGACTTTAGGAATGAACCTAGTAAGCCACGGTATTGACCCACATATTGATTTCTCCAATATCGACGAGGTACGTCGCACCGTTGAATACGCAAATCAACTTAAAGTTGCCGAGCGTCATCCATATGGTGGTGACTTAGTTTTCACTGCATTCTCGGGTTCACATCAAGATGCGATTAAGAAGGGTTTTGATCATCTCGAACGAGATGCCAAAGCTGCTGGTGTCCACGTAGATACCCACACATGGGCGGTGCCGTATCTTCCAATTGATCCAAAAGATGTTGGGCGCTCATATGAGGCGGTTATCCGCGTGAATTCACAATCAGGTAAGGGTGGAGTTGCTTATCTGATGAAGACAGAACATCACCTTGATCTTCCACGTCGACTTCAAATCGAATTTTCCAAAATTGTGCAGGAAGCAACTGATGTGCAGGGCGGTGAAATTTCGGCCGAGAAGTTGTGGGAGATTTTTGAGGATCAATACCTTCCAACTGAATCTGCTCCATGGGGTCGCTTCCGTTTGAAAGGGTTGTCCCAATCATCGGTGATGAACCAAGATGTTCAACTCACTGCCTCGATTACTGATCGTGGCGAAGAGGTTGAGTTGGCTGGTCACGGAAATGGTCCAATTGCAGCATTTTGTAATATTCTGCAGAACTACGGCGTTGATGTGCGAGTTCTAGATTTCCATGAGCATGCACTCTCATCAGGTGGAGATGCCTCGGCAGCTGCCTATCTTGAGTGCTCAATCGGGGATGAAATCTTCTGGGGCGTTGGCGTTGATCCAAACACCACAACAGCTTCACTTAAAGCCGTTGTGTCTGCAATAAATCGCGCAATTCGCTGACTACCGTAACCCTGTGACTCTCTACCGTGATGAAGCAATAGTCCTGCGTACTCAAAAACTGGGCGAAGCTGATCGCATTATTACGATGCTCACCCGTGAGCACGGTCGAATCCGTGGCGTCGCAAAGGGTGTTCGTCGCACTATGTCTAAATTTGGCGCCCGACTTGAACCCGGTAGCCATGTCGAAATTCAACTTTATACTGGCAAAACTTTTGACACGATCACTCAAGTTGAAGCGTTAATGAATTATGGTGAAGCGATTTCACATGATTACCAGCGTTGGACGATTGCATCGGCAATCCTGGAAACTGCCGAACGTTTTACCGCTCAGGAAAATGAACCAGCACTAGCTGAATTTCAACTTGTTGTTGGTGGCATGAAAGCGCTGGCTGAAAATCGCCATGATTCATCACTGATCCTTGATGCATTTTTACTGCGCTCACTTGCAATCGGTGGATATGCACCATCGATGACAATTTGTTCACGATGTGAAAAACCTGGCCCGCACCGATACTTCTCATTAGTCGGTGGTGGCTCGGTCTGTATGGAGTGCCGCCCATCTGTATCAGCAACACCTGCCCCGGAAACCTTGGAATTAATGGGTGATTTATTAAGCGGCAATTGGGAGCGCGCCCAAGAAAGTGAGCTGCGTTATCGGCGTGAAGCCAGTGGCTTGGTAGCTGCATATCTACAATGGCACCTTGAACGCGGACTACGAAGTCTGCCAATGGTGGAGCGGGCATGAGTGAGAAATCGAAGATAGATATTCCACGCCATGTTGCTGTTGTGATGGATGGCAATGGTCGCTGGGCAAAAGACCGTGGGTTAGCACGCACTGCTGGACATCAAGCAGGGGAGAAGGCGCTCTTTGATGTAGTGCAAGGAGCGATTGAATTCGGTGTGAAAGAACTGAGCGCATATGCATTCTCTACCGAAAATTGGAAACGATCTCCAGAAGAGGTGCGATTTTTAATGAACTTTAATCGCGATGTGCTGCGCAATCGCCGCGATGAGATGAATGAGATGGGTGTGAAGATTCAGTGGATTGGTCGCCCAAAGAGATTGTGGAGTTCGGTGATAAAAGAACTAAAAGAGGCGCAGGATCTCACTAAGAAAAACAAAGTTCTTACGCTAAATATGTGCGTGAACTACGGCGGACGCTCTGAAATTGTGGATGCAGTGACAGCTCTGGCTCGAGATGTGAAGCGTGGAAAAGTAAAGGCTGATTCGATTACTGAGAAAACATTAAAATCATATCTCTATGATCCAAAGATGAGTGATGTTGATTTATTTCTGCGCTCATCAGGTGAGCAGCGCACCAGTAATTTCTTGCCGTGGCAATCGGTCTACGCTGAATTCGTATTTATGGATGTGCTGTGGCCCGATGTGACACGCAAAACTTTATGGAAGGCGATTGAAGAGTATTCAGATAGAGATAGACGTTTCGGTAAGGCGTAAAATTTTTTAGCACTTGCTGCAGAGGCCAAAGACTTCTGCCGTATGACCGATATCCCGAAATCAATACTCTTCGCCAATCATCTTGGCCCACTTTTCGATAGCGCCGCCTTCAATCTCGACCGCCTCACCGCAGTTTTTACAGACCAAGTGATGCACCGCTAATGCGCATAATTGCATCTAGTCCAAGCAGGTATTTTCCACGCTTACTCCAGTGTCCTGATTTGATCAGGAGTAAAACTGTGTTGAGCCCATCGCTAAAAAACCACCGGCGGTTGTGGCCAGGGCTGTGAGGGCGGCGAGAGCGATGGCGATATTCAAAGCGAGAAGCGATCATAAATGAAAATAATTGTCATTATTTTTTAGCCGCCACTAGGCTCAGTTCATGATTGCAATAGCTCGATTTGAGGTCCCGTTAGCCCAAGCTGGAGAATTTGAGGGTGAACTGGTGATCGCCCAAGCCGCCTTTGCTGGGTGCCCCGGATATGTCGATGGTGAATATGGGCAGAATCTTGATGATCAAACGTTATGGACTTTGACGACCCGTTGGGAAAATGTTGGCTCTTATCGCAGGGCGCTTAGCAATATTACGGTGAAGATGAATACAATCCCAACGCTTGCGCGGGCAATTGATGAGCCCGGTGCATATGAAAAGCCTTACCGTGAGTAAAATTATCTCACGGAGGTAACGCACGTTACTCTTCGCCGACAGCCAGCCGGTCTCGATCAACGCACCGGCTCTTTACTTCGCCGGATGGGGAATACGCCATGGCAACAGATCGTTTAGAGAATATTGTTTCACTTGCCAAGCGACGTGGTTTTGTTTATCCATCTTCTGAAATTTATGGTGGGCTTCGCGCTTCATGGGATTACGGCCCACTCGGAGTTGAATTAAAAAATAATGTTAAGCGCCAGTGGTGGAAAGCCATGGTTATGGGGCGTGAAGATGTTGTCGGACTTGATTCATGCGTTATTTTGGCGAAAGAGGTCTGGGAAGCATCCGGACACGTCGCGACATTTAGTGATCCTTTGACTGAGTGCACATCGTGTCACAAGCGCTATCGCGCCGATCACCTTGAAGAAGCATACGAAGCAAAGCATAAGAAAAAGTTGGAATCTCTTACTGAGATGAACTGTCCTGCCTGTGGAAATAAAGGGCAGTTCACTACTCCAAAACAATTTAGCGGATTATTAAAAACTTACCTCGGTCCAGTGGAAGATGAATCAGGGCTGGCATATTTACGGCCAGAGACTGCGCAAGGAATTTTCATTAACTTTGATCAAGTGATGACAACATCACGACGCAAACCTCCATTTGGTATTGGTCAAATTGGTAAATCTTTTAGAAATGAAATTACTCCTGGAAACTTTATTTTCCGCACCCGTGAATTTGAGCAGATGGAGATGGAGTTCTTTGTTGTCCCAGGGACAGATGAAGATTGGCACCAGTATTGGATCGACACTCGAATGGCTTGGTATGTCGGCCTTGGTATAAATCCAGACCGACTGCGCGTCTTCGACCATCCGAAAGAGAAGCTCTCGCACTATTCAAAGCGCACCGCCGATATTGAATACAAGTTTGAATTTACCGGAACCGAGTGGGGCGAACTCGAAGGAATTGCTAACCGAACAGATTTCGATCTTAAGGCACACTCGGCAGCATCAGGGAAGGATCTCTCATACTTTGATCAAGAGAAGAATGAACGGTGGACGCCATTTGTAATTGAACCAGCAGCCGGCGTTGATCGCTGCACACTGACATTCTTAATGGATGCGTTCACTGAAGACGAAGCACCAAATGCAAAAGGCGAAATGGAAAAGCGGGCAGTCCTCAAACTTGATTACCGATTAGCGCCGGTAAAGGTTGCGGTACTTCCACTTTCCAGAAATGCTGATCTTTCACCAAAGGCACGTGATTTGGCAGCGCAACTTCGCAAGAATTGGAATATTGATTTTGATGATTCAGGGGCAATTGGGCGTCGATACCGTCGTCAGGATGAAATCGGTACCCCGTATTGCATAACAATTGACTTTGAGACACTCGAAGATAACGCTGTCACAATTCGTGAACGCGACACTATGGAGCAAGTGCGAATCTCCATCGATCAGGTTGAAGCATGGCTGACTCCGCGACTACTGGGTTGTTAACACTTCCTTTATCAAGCGGTTCGTATCAGCTTGATTCACCTGTAGTACTTGCACCAATGGCGGGAATAACGAATGCTCCATTTCGCATGCTTTGTCGCGAACAAGGTGCTGGTCTTTTTGTTTCAGAGATGGTGACGGCGCGGGCGCTGCTAGAGCGAATTCCAGAGACGCTACGTATGATCGAGCCGGGTTTTGGTGAATGGCCGCGATCGATTCAACTGTATAGCGTTGATCCGCATCATATGGCGCAGGCAGTCACGATGATTGGTCGTGAAAATTTAGCAGATCATATTGATATGAATTTTGGATGCCCGGTACCAAAGGTGACACGCAAAGGTGGTGGCGCAGCGCTTCCATATAAACGAAAACTTTTTACATCAATCGTCGAAGCAGCAGTGAATGCAGCTAAACCTTTTGGAATTCCAGTCACTGTAAAGATGCGTATTGGCATTGATAGCAATCACCACACTTATCTTGAAGCCGCACAATCGGCCGCTAATCTTGGTGTTGCTTGGGTTGCCCTTCATGCACGCACAGCTGCCCAAATGTATGAAGGTAAAGCCGATTGGTCTGCAATCGCAACTTTAGTAGATCACCTCAAACCAACTGGTGTTCCGGTTTTAGGTAATGGTGATATTTGGTCAGGGGCAGATGGCGTTGAAATGATGCGCCAAACTGGATGTGCTGGCGTTGTTGTTGGACGTGGATGTCTGGGGCGACCTTGGCTCTTTACCGATTTGACTAACTCAATGTCCGGAAGTGATGAGCGAATTCTCCCACCGCTTCATGAAGTACGTGAAGTGATGTTTCGCCATGGCGAACTCATCGTCGACTACTTTGAATCAGAGGATCGAGGTTGTCGCGACCTTCGCAAACATATGGCCTGGTATCTCAAGGGATTTCGCGTACATAGCGAATTACGTCGCCAATTTGGAATGATTGCTTCGCTTAATGAATTTAGATCACTCCTTAATCAATTAGATGATCAACCGTATCCAGTTGAGGTTGCCGAAAAACCACGTGGTCGAACAAGTCACGGGCGACCACCAACTTTGCCAGATGGATGGCTTAACGATCCAGATGAAATCATCACACTTGATACTGAAGATATGTTTTCTGGCGGATAATGTTTACCTTTATTCGCCGTGCTATCACCTTACTTTTGATCGCAGTTTTAGCAGTGCCAAGTTACGGGCTTTACATGACATGGAACTCAGCCAACCATCCATCAGATCGCACAAGTGCTGACGTAATTGTGATTCCTGGTGCTGCTCAATTAGATGGAACTCCGGGACCCGTTCTCTTAGCCAGATTACAAGAAGCACTTCGTCTCTATCGCGCAGGAGTGGCACCCCTTGTAATCACAAGTGGGGCAGGTGCACCAGGAGACCGCACAACAGAGGCAGATTCTGGATTTGTTTGGTTACGCGCAAATGGTGTTCCACGAAATTCTGTAGTTGCTCTGCCAACTGGTCGCGATACTCTCAGTCAAACAAAAGCATATGTAAAAGAGATGCAATCACGATCTTTAAAGTCAGTTGTCATTGCGACAGATCCATACCACTGTCAACGTACGATCACTATGGCGCGTGATCTCGATGCAGATCCATTCTGTTCGCCCGTTACCGATGGCCCAAATGCACTGAGTACCTCAAGTTATCGGTATCTCGTTCGTGAGGCTGGCGCTTATCTGGCTTACATCATGCTTGGGCGACGCGGCATTCACATCAGCGATCACCTAAGGTAAGACCATGGCCTATTCCGCAAGTCATCAAGAACGTTTTCTTGACGAACCAGCAAAGCGTTCTGGTCGCACCGAATTTATGCGAGATCGGGCTCGAGTAATTCATTCGGCTGCACTTCGTCGCCTGGCAGCTAAAACACAGGTTGCCGTGCCATGGGAAAATGATTTTCAACGTACCCGACTTTCACATTCGATGGAGTGTGCGCAGATTGGCCGTGAACTCGGCGAATCGTTAGGTGCCGATCCAGATCTACTTGAGACTGCATGCCTGTCGCACGATTTAGGTCATCCACCATTTGGCCACAATGGCGAAGAGGCACTGGCTGAGATTGCAAAAGATCACGGTGGCTTTGAAGGTAATGCGCAAAGTTTTAGATTACTTACTCGTATCGAAGCTAAGACGGTGGATCCGAATGGAAAATCTGTAGGTCTTAATCTCACACGTGCCAGTCTTGATGCGGGCACAAAATATCCATGGCCGCGAAGTGTGAACTCACGTAAATTTGGTGTGTATGACGATGATGTCGAGATTTTTAATTGGGTGAGAGCAGGCGCACCGGAGGGTCGCCGATGCATCGAAGCGCAAATTATGGATTGGTCGGATGATTGCGCATATTCTGTCCATGATCTGGAAGATGCAATATTTATGGGCACCGTCAAGGTTTCAGATTTCGAACGTGATTTTGATACCTTGTATGGTCAAATGGTTACTCACTACGGTAGTGATGCGACTAAAGAAGAGGTTGCCGCAGCGCTCACCCGACTTGAATCGCTATCCTGCTGGCCTCGAAGTTATGATCGCTCACATAGATCACTTGCTCGACTTAAAGATTCAACATCGCAATTAATCGGACGCTTCGTCCTTGCGGCAGAGCTCCACACGCGCGAGATACATGGCACGGGTTCATTGATGCGCTATGACGCAAATCTTGAGATTCCACGAGATCAAAGAGTTGAAGTAGATTTTCTGAAATCTATCGCTGGCCATTATCTAATCAGCGCTGATGCATCCCAAGATCGTTACGCTGGCCAGCAGCGACTCATCATTGAATTAGTAGAAGCGCTCTATGCAAAAGCACCTGGTGCCCTTGATCCAATATTCCTTGATGATTGGGCGCTTGCGACCAATGGCTCAGAGCGTATGCGGGTGGTGATCGATCAAATCGCCAGCCTTACCGACCCCGGCGCATACGCATTGCACTCACGCCTCATTGGATAACTAACTCATCGGATAACCAATTCACTAGATAGAATGGGAGTATGGCCGGTCGTATAAAAGATGAAGATGTTGCACACATCCGCGACCATGCGCCGATTGATGACGTTGTCGGTGAATATGTACAACTCAAATCCGCAGGTGGAGGGCAGAAGAAGGGTCTCTGCCCATTCCATGATGAGAAATCTCCTTCCTTTCATGTAACCCCAAGTAAGGGTTATTTTCATTGCTTTGGTTGTCAAACAGGCGGAGATGTCATTTCATTTTTGATGAAGATCGATCATCTTTCATTTTCAGAAACTATCGAACGACTCGCTGATCGCATCGGATACACACTGCGATATGAAGAGAGTTCTGGTGGGCCTAGTGGTCCATCAGTTAATCGCGCTCGATTGGTTTCGGCAAATGGTTTAGCGGCTAAGTTTTATCAAGATCAACTTAATTCTTCACCTGATGCGGCGCACGGTCGTGATCTATTAACTAAACGTGGTTTCGATAAAGCGGCATGCGAAAGCTTTGGCGTTGGCTACGCCCCCGACTCTTGGGATTCACTTACAAAACATTTGCGTGCGGCAGGTTATTCAATCGAAGAACTTGAATTAGCAGGGCTCTCTAAAATGGGTGAACGCGGCCCGATTGATAAATTTAGAAATCGCCTCACCTGGCCAATTCGAGATATTTCCGGAGATGTTGTTGGCTTTGGTGCGCGTAAATTGGCTAGTGATGAAGCCGACCAAGGTCCTAAATATCTTAATACATCAGAGACTCCAATTTATAAAAAGAGCCAAGTTCTTTATGGCCTAGATATCGCTAAGAAAGAGATCGCAAAGAAGCGTCAAGTAGTTATTGTTGAAGGCTATACAGATGTCATGGCTGCCCATCTTGCTGGTATTACGACCGCAGTTGCGACATGTGGCACTGCCTTTGGCGCAGACCACATCCGAATTATCCGACGACTATTGATGGACGACGATGCATTTCGAGGTGAAGTGATCTTTACCTTCGATGGTGATGCAGCAGGACAGAAAGCGGCAATGCGTGCTTTTAGTGAGGATCAAAAATTTGTCACGCAAACCTTCGTTGCAGTTGAGCCAAATGGATTAGACCCGAGTGATCTGCGCCAGCAAAAAGGTGATCTCGCACTTCGTGATCTGATTGCAAAGCGAGTGCCACTGTTTGAATTTGCGATTCGGACTGAACTCAAATTGCATAATTTATCAACTGCTGAGGGACGAGTTAATGCACTCAATGCCACCGCGCCACTTGTCGCACAAATTCGGGATAAGTCACTTCGCCCTGAGTACACCAGATTATTAGCAGGTTGGTTGGGTGTAGAAGTTGAAATAGTTTCATCTGCAGTTGCTCAAGGTGCACGTCGAAATGCACCCTCGATACCACAGAATGAGCCTGATGCCGTAGATCAATCTTGGCGACCAGCACCACAAGAACCTCGACTACTTCTTGAGCGAGAAGTTCTGAAAGCAAGGCTACAAATGCCAGACCTTGTCACGACGTGGGGCGAGATTGAAAATAGCGCTTTTACACATCCTGCGTATATCGAGATTAAAAGTATTATTGATGCGCATTCGTCTCCCACAATCCAAATTGATGAAATTGATGACGAGCGAATGAAAACTTTATTTACTGAACTCACGGTGGAGCCAATTCGATCTGATGGTGAAGTTTCAGCACGCTACATTGAAGCAATTGTTGCGCGAGTTCGCGAAGTTGGAATAAGTCGTGCAATTGCAGACCTAAAATCAAATCTTCAGCGGCTTAACCCAGTTGAAAATCCTGATGAGTACAACAGCGCTTTTGCCAATCTTGTCTCTTTGGAAACCACCCGCCGAGGCCTTCACGAACTGGCCCTCGGTTCGCTCTAGCGGGGCGATTTTTACCCTTACCCATGGGTGCGGTAGAGTCTGCGCTGCCCAACATTCCCTGATAGCTCAACGGCAGAGCAGTCGACTGTTAATCGACAGGTTCTTGGTTCGAATCCAAGTCAGGGAGCTTCTAGGCTCATTAATCTGCATGGTTGTAGAACCGAATGTAAGATAATTCCCAGCACCATCACAGAGGATTTTCAGCATTTAAGGACAGGATCATTTCTATGAGAAGTAGAAAATATAAGAATTCAAGCAAGATTGTTAGCGCCTTTGTTGCTGGTGCAATTATCGCCGGCGGAGTTGCTACTGCGGCGGTAAATGACACCTCCAGCGTCATTACAGCGTGTGCCGATAAACGATCAGGCGCCTTGTATCTATCTTCGACTGGAAAATGTTCAGCGTCTCGCACCTTGGTTGAAATCGGAAGTTCTGGAATGAATGCCAAGGCAATCTCAGCACTTGTCACTCCAACGGTAGTCTCAATTGCTGTGCAAGCTGCAGATGGAAGTGGCACTGGCTCAGGTTCGATTTATAAGAGCACTTCGACTATTAGTTACATCATTACGAATAATCATGTCATTGAATCTGCTGCAACGTCCGGGACTATTAAAGTTGAATTTACGAGTGGGACTATTGTTAACGCAAAAATTGTTGGGCGCGACCCAATTTATGATCTAGCTGTCTTATCAGTTGCGACCGGCAACCTGCCAACAATTGCACTCGGTGATTCCTCCAAGGTGAGTGTAGGAGATTCCGTCCTGGCAATTGGTTCTCCACTCGGACTTGCAAGTACCGTAACAATGGGAATTGTCTCGGCGCTCAATCGACCAGTAACAACTGGTTCAGTTGGCAGCGAGTCATTTGTAAATGCAGTACAAACAGATGCTGCGATTAATCCAGGTAACTCTGGCGGTGCTCTAGTTGATACCCAAGGTCGAATCATTGGCGTTAACTCAGCAATTGCCACTCTTTCATCCGGTGGCACCAGCGGATCAATTGGTATCGGATTCTCGATCCCGATTAATGAGGCAAAACGAGTTGTTGACGAAATTATTGCAACTGGAAAATCGACTCGACCACTCCTTGGAGTATTTTTTGATAGTGCTTTTACTGACATTGGTGCACGTATCTTGCGGCTGAGCCCAGGAGAGGGCGCAGAAAAGGCGGGGATCCCTGTTGGTTCCGTAATCCGTTCTATCGATGGCGTACGAATTGTTGATCAGGTAGCTGCCATTGTAAAAATTCGTTCCTTTGCTCCAGGAACTGTTGTCACAATAATTGTCGATCTGCCAAATAGCGGTGGCAGTAAAACATTTAGAGTCACTCTCGGCAGCGCTCCATCCATGTAGGGTTGGCTACATGGCTCTCTATCAACTCAAGATTTCGCTCCCTGATCGCCCAGGCTCACTTGGCACGATCGCATCTGCAATCGGTAGCGCCGGTTGTGATATTCGAAGTTTGAGTGTGCTTCCGGCGGTAGATGGCATCGGTTACGACGATATTTTGGTTGCAGTTCCTGGCACCGATCCGACGGATCTTGTCGAAGTACTTTCAGCAATTGGTGGTGTTACTGTTATTTCGATTGAGTCAGTTAACTCTTAATCGCGATGGAGTTTTGGGAATATGAAAAGTAAGGCGACACTTACAAGAATTCTCTACATTCCATTTGATCACCTACATCGAGAATTTGGTGTCCTCAAGGATGCAAATCCTGCCACTGACCTGATTGTGATGGTCGAAAGTGCGCGAATGACAACAGGGCGGCAGTGGCACCCTGAGCGCCTTCACTTTTTAATTTCAAGTGCCAGACACTTCTTGCAAGAGATGAAGGGAGAGGGTTTTCAAACTTTTTACTGCAAAGCACCGACCACGGTTGAAGGTTTGCAGATGGCTCAGAAGGAGTTTGGTCCACTACCGATCTTCTCAGCCCAACCGTCTTCATTTCGACAGAGTGAAAATCTTAAGGAATTTGGGCTTACTTTTATCGAGAACGATTTTTTCCTCACCCCGAGACCCCTATTTTCGCAATGGGCAGAGGGTCAAAAGAATTATCTGATGGAGAATTTCTATCGCGCACAACGTAATCGACTTGGCATCTTGGTAGAAAATGGAAAGCCTACTGGTGGAGCATGGAACTTCGATAAAGAAAATCGACTGCCACCTCCTAAAAATTATTCTTGGCCACCATATTTAGAGCAGGAAAGAGATAAGATTGATTTAGAAGTTGCTAAGGAACTTGGCGCAGATATCGCAACAACCTGGGCCACGACTCGAGCAGGGGCGCTAGTTGCGTTGGAAAACTTCACTGAAAATCATTTTGCGGAGTTTGGTCCGCTAGAAGATGCAATGACTGGTGAAAATTGGGCAGTGCATCATTCGTTACTTAGTCCATACCTCAATAACGGCCTACTTCATCCATCCGAAGTTGTTGCCTCTGCTATTGCTAAATTTGATGGTGGATCAATTCCAATTGCTTCTTGTGAGGGATTTATTCGGCAAGTCATAGGCTGGCGCGAATATGTCAATGGAATGTATTGGTATCTCGGCGATGGCTACCGCGAAAATAATCAGCTCGATGCGCATCGCCCACTGCTTCCGCTCTTTAGAGACTCGGAAAAAACTTCAATGAACTGTGTGAAATCCATTGTTTCGGATATTGAAGAACGTGCGTGGGTCCATCACATTCCGCGGCTCATGGTGCTCAGTAACCTTGCACTAATTACTGGTACAAACCCCCAGGAATTTCTTGATTGGATGAGAGAAGTTTTTATTGATGCCACTGAATGGGTAATGGTTCCAAATATCATTGGAATGGGGTTGCATGCAGATGGAGGGCAGATGATGACGAAACCTTATGCCGCCGGTGGTGCATACATTTCTCGAATGAGCACATATTGCAAGAGTTGTGTCTATGATCCAAAACTTCGAGTAGGTGAAAAAGCCTGTCCATTTACAACACTGTATTGGGATTTTCTAGATCGTCACCGTGAAACTTTCATAAAAAATCACCGTATGAGTCAGCAGATTCATGGAATAAAAAGACTAAGTGACCTAGAAGAACTTAAGGTAAGGGCTCAGGAAGTTCTTGCTGGACTTGATGCAGGCAAGATTTAACTCTGGGCAAGGAACATCGTAGCCATCGCGTAGCGATAAATGTGAAGCGGAAATGAGATTTCCAAGTTTAGTGAAGTTTGATTCTTTTAGTGCGATGACGGCATCAAGCACACGAGCAATTTCTGTAATGCCATGGCGTGCTCGTAGAAATTCATCAGGTGCAAGCAAGCTCTGCAATTGCTCAAGTTCTAAGATTGAAATATCTCGTAAAGATTTTCTTCCTAATTTATGAGCCACACTTTCGCAGGCGGCACGACGATTAGCGTATCCACCATCAACGAGTGCGTGATGTACTTGAGTATCGATGATGAGTAATTCAAGACCATGTGATGATATTTCAAAGGGGATAAGAGTCGTTTCAAGATCGCGACAATCAATCAGCAGCGCCGAACCTGCTTGTGCCAGCAGCGAGACAGCTTGATTCATAATATGGAATTACAAACCCTTCACAAAAATCAATATGTTCACCTATGAGATTAATGCGACCAGGTGCACTTGCAATGATTTCGGGATTAGCCCATTGGGTCATATTAAAGAACTACGTCTCGCAATTGACCAGCAGATTGTTCAGGCTTGAGATCCATAATAAATGCGCCCATCGCCGATTCGCTGCCAGCCAAATATTTCAATTTCCCTGGCGCTCGTCGTACGCTGGTGATTTGCCAGTGAAGTCGCAACAAATCTCTTCCTTCTCGGACTGGTGCTTGATGCCACGTTGCGATGTAGGCCATTTCGATTCCGAATACGCCATCTAGCCGGCGCATGACTTCGATTGAGATAGACGGAAATGCGTCTGCTTGTTCTGTGGAAAGGCTTGCTAAATCTGGAACTGGCACAAGTGGCGCAACATGAATCTCAAATGGATACCTCGCTGCATATGGAACAAAAGCCACCCAATGCTTATTTTGAGAAATGATTCGATCACCATCTCGTATTTCTCGCGCTATGACATCATCAAAGAGAACTCGCCCAGTTGCTTCTTTATGAGCCACGGCAATTTCTAACATCTTCTCAACTCGTGGTGGCAGATATGAGTAGGCATAAATTTGTCCGTGTGGGTGGAAGAGCGTGACCCCAACTTCCTCGCCGCGATTTTCAAATGGTGCAATATGTCGAATATAGGAATGAGTGGAGAGTTCACGTACTCGATCTTTCCACGCTTCCATCAACGTGCGCACTTGGCGCTCTGATAGTTGGCCGAAAGATCCACCATGATTATCGGTAAAGCAGATGACTTCACATTTTCCAGCAGCTGTGCCGGGATCAGTATCGGTACCAACAATGTCAGGTAGCGCCCAATCACCTCCTGGTGCACGAAGTGAAGGCGAACGATTGTCGAAGACAACAACTTCATAGCTGCTATCTGGAATCTCACTTAAAAGATCTGCATGAGATGGACATAGAGGACATAACTCTTTAGGTGGCAAGAAAACACGTCCCTGACGATGGGCTGCCATCACAACCCATTCATTGAGAATCGGATCAAGTCGCAATTCACCAATATCTGGCTGTTCTTCAACCGGGCGGAGATCTTTAGCGAAACGAGTTTTCGGACTGCTATCGTAATATAGAATCGTGCGTCCATCTGCCATGGGCAATGCACTTCGAGTTACGCCAGCATCGAGCCCTTTGATTTCACTCATAATGCGATCACTCTACCTAAGTGAATGATCAAAGAGCCAAACTTAGGACTTAGGGTTCAGAAATATCTTTAAAAGTTACCGCTGTTGACTAGTTTTTTATCTGCTTTGCACAGTTATCGACTGGACGCTTTGGTTTTGTAGGCAACGGAGTGGCAGTTGGACTTGGTGAAGGCGATACTCCTTGTGTGAGTGCGATTTCAATCGGAGTACGAACTTGTGCATGTGTACCGGTCGCATCTACAAAACCAATTTTTCCTCTAAAAATTCCGGCACCGAGCCCTTGGATCGATAAGGTCCACGCTCCACTTGCAGAACGAGTGACGCTTTGAATAAGCGGTATCGCGGGGCGACTGAGCGCATCGGGATAGAAACGAACGGTTCCGGTAACAACTGGTAATCCAGTTGGACGAAACACCTCAACTTTAACAACGACACTTTTATCGGTCGTGGTTGCATTCAACGACTTAATCGAAAGTGTAGAAGTTTCATTTGTTGGCATGAAATCTCTTGTTTGCGGAACCCATGTTCCGGCAGCAAGTTTCAAAAATTCTTCATGTGAACCTCTGAAGACATTGAGATCAAGTCGATTCCCAGGAACGCCGTATTTGGGTGCTATCCCACATGATGTGTACTGCCAGATACTCCAGTGGGATGAGCAATCAGCAGCTGTCCATGAGTGTACGTAGCAACCAAGCGTTTTTAATCCAGGCTGCGCAATATCAACTGCTGGGTCAACGCCATATTGTGCGAGCCAGAGTGGATATGTCGCTAACTCTGCATCTCGATTCATCGCACCTTCAAGGAAGCTTGGATAAGAATAAAGAATTGGTGTGCGACCGGTTTTCTCCTTGAGAACCCGCAAAAATGTTTTTGCCCACAAAGTTACCGACGCGCGCGTTGCATATTTGATGCACTCTGAATTGCTATATCCAACACAATTATTTTCTAAATCGAGCGCATATGGAAGATCTTTTGATGTATATCCGCCAATTGAAGCAAGTCTCCAGATCACTTTCTGAGCCTGAGTAGTTGCATCACTTTCGATTACTTCAGTGTCGCTTGAGTCAGGTAGCGATGCGTAATGATAAAAACCAGTCAGCAAGCCAGCCGCCTGGGCAGCGTGACGATCCATCATTAAATACTTAAGACTCAGGGCATCGGATTCATCGCGTGAGTCGGATGCTTTGATAATCACAAACCGCACGCCTTGGTTATACATTTTTACAAAGTTAATCGGAGCATCATTGGGGTGTTGCCAACGACTTACGTCTGCGCCATGGATTCGGTTTCCAGGTCCTAAAGCCGAGACAACCTGGATAGATCCCTCAGACATCTGGGGGATGGGTTTTACAACAATCGAGCGTGCCTGAGAGTAAAAAACTCTCCCATCAAGAGTTGCCTTTACCCGATACTTCATCGATTTATTAATGACTGTCGTATCAGCGACGACCTTCCACGTTCCTACGCGGGCTGTTTTAGTTGTAAAACCCGTATCTTGCCATTTTCCATTTGTACTTACCTGAACCGTAATTGGTATGCCATTTTTGGCGGGCTTAACCTGTCCATAAAGTGCAACAGCCGGCCCAGTAGTACTTGGCATCTGGTTAAGGGCCATGCTCAAGGAAGCGATCGAAGCAGAGGATGGAGCGATCTGAAAAAGCGAAGTGATGAGTGAAAAGGCGAGAGCGAAGATAAATTTCTTCATGCAAGTTCATCAATCTCGACGTTTATCTCAAAAATTTCATAAATCGCCTTTTGAAGTAGCGCCCGTTGTGATTGTCTAGTTTGGCTGTATTCATGCGCGCCACCAAATTTTCTAGCATCACGAAAATCTAAGGTGAGCGTTACTCCATCAAAACTGGCTAGCCGAGCATCAAAAAAAGCTAACCAAGAAATCCGATCATTCGACTCAACAAGGTCGAGTACTTCATTCCATCGCGAACGCAGGTCAGGCAGTGTTATCTGGGTAGCGTCAGGAGAAGACATATCCATAGGCTAGCAAGCAAAGTTGTGAAAACGATATTAACGCTCTTTCGAAGCACCAATCCAATTAAAGTATTCACCGGTGATCGCTACTCGAAGGTTTCGGGATCGTTCAGGTGCGATATGAAGGTGATGTGCGATCCGCGCCACAATCTGTTCGACTGACTTTTCGCTAACAAATCTGACCTTTGCGATCTCCGAGTTACTTAGACCTTGAGCCAGTAGTCGCAATGTGGCGACTTGGATATCGGTAAATTCCTTGAGCAGTGCGGCAGGTGCCCCTTCTTGGACGGTGTCATTCCCATTTACCCACTCGGCATCTTGCAGTATTTCAAGGCTATCTATGGATCGATCGATCGCAAACCCAATAATTGAGAGATCTCCAACGCAACCCTTGAGCACAATTTGAACACCATGCGGAATTTCATCCTCTTTAATTCCTAGCAGGCGAAGATCGGGAGATGCGGTAAGTAAGACAATGCCGAGGTTTGGATTAGTCTTTCGAAAAGAATTCGCTATTTGGATAAAGTGAATATGAGAAAACATCAGATCGATTATGAGTACTTCGGGTTGCAGTGAACGGAATGAATTTTCAGCCAGTATTTGATTTTTTACTTCAGCGACCACATTAATTCCGTGAAGTTTTAGAGAAGCGCTCAACATAGTAAGTTCAAAAGCATTTTCACTTGCGATCATGACGCGGGGGAGCGCTGTCGAAATATTCATAAGTCAAGATAGCGCAGGTATTCCAATGTGCTACCGTTATTTTTAAATTACTTTTCTAATAGCCTCACTGATAAATAGCGGAATCTGGTTTGCACTGATAGGGCCACCCCTAGATGCCATCAGCGCTGCACTATTATGAATAAAGGCTGCACTTGCGGCAATATCTGCCAGTTTTTCTGGTGAATTTAATATTTCAATGTAATGAGTTGCAACGAGCGCACCGGCAATCCCTGCCAGCACATCGCCAGTTCCAGCAGTTGCAAGCCACGGCGTGCTCTGAGGTAATTCGATAATGGCTTCATCGAGTGCCACCACAGTACGAGAACCCTTCAATAGAACGGTGACCTTAAGAGTTTTTGATGCAACTACCGCCCATTTTTTTGGATTACCTTCGATGGAATCCGCTGAAACTTGTACGCCTCTTTTTTTCAACAAGTTTGAAAGTTCTGCTGCATGTGGAGTGATTAAAGTTGGTTGATCTAATTTTCCTGCCAGATCTAGCGCGCCAGCATCAAGGACCGTAGGAACACTTTGATTTTTGAGCAAGGTAAACCAGCGGTGGCGTAGCCAGGTCGTGTAATCACTATATTTTTTTCCATCAATACCGCAACCGGCAAGCCAAGCGGTGACAGATCCGGGCTGCACCACAACTTCTGGATTTGTATGAAGTACCAGGTGGGCTAAGCCAGAAGAGCTGTGGAAACGAACCATCCCCAACCCTGTTGCAGAGGCGGCACTTGTTGAAAGAACCGCCGCCCCTGGAAATTTTGCAGAACCGGTGATTATGCCGAGTACTCCGCGTGAATATTTATTATCTAAATCACTTGGAATAGCAATGCATCGCTTAACATCACGAGTGCTCCACTTTTTAATACTCATAGTGACACCTTAGCCCCTAGTGACGGTGAAATTTAGTGGAGCCGCAGATCTGAAGCAGTAGACACCCAATGAGTAAATAGAACATCAACTCCAGCGCTGACTGGACTTGCGCAATGAGGCCCAGCTCGCCATTTTTTAGTCGGATCAATTGGTGCCAGTCGAATGAGCAAATCTTCATCGCCACATCGGGCACGAAAAGTTATTGCATCGCCATCTCTGCTGGCACGAATAGTTATTTCTTCTCCAAACCAATTCACAACAGGAGCAAGTGACCAATCAGATTTTATTGCAGTAACAACTGCGCCGACCTGTGGCGCACCATCTGCGCTTTCAACCCCTGCCTTAATCCAGTGCTCGGAGTCGCTATGAATGAGTATTCCAGCCTGATCGAATTGACCTGAGTAATCTAAAATAAAAGAGACTTCCATTGCACTTTTATCTGGAAAATCAATGAGCAAGCCATGACCTGAATCGTGCACAAAACCGTAAGAAGTAAGTCTCCAAAAATCACTTTCATGGATAGTGCGAACTTGAAAGTTGGTCCCCACTTCGGAGTATGAAGAAGGGGGATTAATCCATTCACCGGAGCTCCACTGAATCTGACCCATTTTGAAATAGTACTCTCGCTAGAAATTCATGGCACTATTGGGCTATGCGTATTGCCGTGTTTTGTTCAGCATCGACGAAGATTGATGAAAAATATAATGACTTCGCTTTTGATGTAGGTAAGGCAATCGCCGGCCAAGGTTGGGATATAGCCTGGGGTGGTGGCACGCTTTCGATGATGGGGGCTGTCTCGCGTGGTGCACGCAGTGTCGGGGGTAAGACTTTCGGAGTTATTCCCCAGAAGTTAGTTGGAAAAGAGTTTGCCGATACCGAGGCGACCGAGATGTTTATTACCGAATCAATGCGCTCTCGAAAAGCGATGATCGAAGATCTCTCAAATGGATTCTTGATCCTCCCTGGAGGAATTGGCACCATGGAAGAATTTATGGAGATCTGGGTTGCCCGCCATCTGGGATATCACCACAAACCGATCGTGGTGCTTGACCCCTTTGGCTTTTATGACACCTTGCATGCATTTCTAGATTCACTCAAGGCTGAAAAATTCATTGGGCAGCCCCATCTCGATGTGGTGCATTGGGTCGGAAATAATGATGAAGCGATAAAGATTTTCAAGCAAACGATGAAGCCACCGAATCTAATTTAGATATGTCCTCAATCATTTCTGGAAGTCTGAACGGCAATCAATTAGATGATGGCGGCAAAACACAATATGGAGAGAAATTCCTGGCTGAGCAAGCGAGTGCTCTCTATGACTTTGCACTTGGTTGCGTTATTGAAAATGGGGGATTCGGATATCTTGATGCTGCAGGCAAAGTAGATACCAATTCGCCAAGACAAGCTTATGTCCAGTCACGCATGATTCAAGTCTTTGGGCTCTCACATTTCTTTGGTGACAGTTCGGCAAAGGAATTAGTTGCTCACGGAATAACATCTCTTAATAGAGATTTCCGAGATAAGAAATCACAAGGCTATTTTAATTCAATTGATTTAACTGGTGCTCCGGTGATGCAAGAGAAATTGGCGTATGACCATATGTTTGTCTTGCTCGCAGCAACCATGGGTGTAGCACTCGATGTCGCAGGGTCGCAAGAACTCTTTGATGATATTGACAAGGTGATTGATTCGAAATTTTGGGATGAAAAATACGCGATGATGAGTAATGCGTGGAGCCTTGATTTTAACGAGATCAATTCTTATCGTGGCGTCAATGCAAATATGCATGCAGTCGAAGCGCTGCTCGCTGCCTACGATCTGACGAAGAATAAGAAATACCAAGAACGCGCCCTGCGTATAAGCAAGAAAGTCGCGCTGGAATTTGCAAAACCACAAGCGTGGCTATTGCCAGAACATTTCGATGCGCAGTGGAAAGTTGATCTGGAATTTAATAGTGACAACGTGGCTGATCAATTCTGTCCCTATGGCGTCACCATCGGACATCTCTTTGAATGGTCGAGACTCTTGCTGCAGCTTCAAATTTCCTGCACTGAAGATGGCCAGCACGAGGATTGGATTGTTGAAGCTGCGACTGGTTTATATGCGGCCGGGAAAAAGTATGGATGGTCTGCCGATGGCCAGGTTGGTTTTATCTACACAATGGATTGGAGCGCCAAGTCAGTAGTTACGGCGCGAATGCATTGGGTGGCAGCAGAGGCCGTCATGGCTGCTTATGTACTCTGGAAAATGACGGGCGATAATCAATATCTTCAAGATTATGATTTATGGTGGCAATATATTTCTGATCATGTGATTGATCGGGTACAAGGTTCATGGCATCATGAATTAGATAGCAAGTTACAACCACAATCAGGCACATGGGCTGGAAAGCCAGATGCTTATCATGCATTCAATGCCTGCTTACTACCGTTGCTTCCGCTGGGTGCGAGTTTCTTGGGAAGTGCATTAACAACTAGCAAAAATAATTAGTAATTCTTGATTAATTTTTCCAAATGTCTTCACCACGAAGCATCACTTCAGATCCACCATCTATATAGATAGTTTGACCTGTGGTGTGGGTATTTGCCTCACTGGTGAGCCAGATAAGAAGTGATGCCACAGTCTCTGGCTCCATGTAGTAGTTCAATGGCATAGGCACTTGTGCATCCAGATCTTTTCGAGTTTCTGAAGTTGCGATGAATTTAGCGACCATTGGAGTTTTTACGATTGCCGGTCCAACTGCATTGAGTGGAATTCCAGCCCCAGCCCACTGAGTTTTAATACATTCGCGTCGAATCCACCGGCTAATTGCACGTTTTGTTGAGCTATAAATTAAATGCTGGGCACCGCCACCTGCGTTCACAAGTTCTTGCGCAATTCGGGTTGATCCTTCTTCATCATCGGCAAGCATCGCATCAACTAGTTCTTTTGAATTTGGCGTCAGGCTTGCCATGGAACTTGTGATCACAACTCGTGGAGTCGAACTCTTTGTGAGTACTGGCAGAAGTTCGTTGAGAAATTGAGTCACACCAAAATAGTTAACACTGACTGTCTTAGCAATGGGGAGTCCAAGTCCGGCACACGCGATAACCGCATCAACGCTTCCTTGCGAAAGGGATAGCCCATCGTGGATCGCTTTGGATCGACCATCACGCGTACTTAAATCTGCGCTGACATCGCTGCCACTGAGATCGATTCCGATGACACGATGTCCGCTAGTGAGCAACGCGTTTGCTGTTGCCAAGCCAATTCCAGATGAAGCACCGGTAATAAAATATGTTCTCATTAACTCTCTTTCGCTCGACTTCAAAATACTCACTTATTACATCACCAAAAGAAAACTTTTAGAGAACTCACAGAGAACTCGGTGGCCCTTTCGAGCAAAATATACCCAGAATGATAAACTTATCTGGTGTTTAACCTTCCCCTTCGCCCATTAGCCGCTCTCGCGCGCCGTATTAATTCGATCGGGCTATTATCAGAATGAAATTAAAGATATTTATTCTCTTATTTGCACTTATAGCCTCGCTCTCACCGATGCATTCTGCAATTTCAGCTACGCCAAAACCGACCCTTGCCCAGATTGAGGCGGCTAAAAAGGCAGAGGCGGCTAAGAAGAAAGTAGCTGATGCTGCATTTAAAAAATTAGCGCAAGCGCAAGGAAACCTTAAAGCCCTTACTGCTTTAGCAAATGCAGCTCAAGCAAAATATGAGCTGGCGCAGAAAGAGTTGGGCCGTGCAACTGCGAATGCCAAAGAAGCCGCCCGCCTTTCTGATGAAGCATCGGCTTCGGTTTCGGCAACCCATACTGAGATTGGCAAACTTGCAGTAAATGCCTACATGTCAGGTGGTGGGCTAACCGACATTGAGGCAGTTCTGAGTGCAAGTGGACCACAAGAGATTATGGATCGTCTTTCAACTCTTGATAATCTTGGTTCAGGTAATAAAACAGCGCTCAAGCGATTTAAAGCCGCCGAAGAAGTTGCGGTAGCAGCGAGAAAAGTTGCAGATATTGCAAAAGAAGAACAAAGGGTAGTTACGGTAAAAGTTGCGGCCACTAAAAAAGAGGCCGACGATGCCCGCACTGAGCAACAGAAAGAAGTCGATAAATTACAGGCAGTGCAAGATAAATTAGCGCGCGAATTGGCATCGGCCAAGCGAGTTCGAGTGACTCTAGAACAACAGCGCCAATTGTCTCTACTTGAAGAAGCACGTGCAAATGAAGCGAGCAAGACACCCGGTCAATCAAAAATTTGGCGCACGGGTGGCCCAACTGGTGTGAGTGCATCACGTACAACCGAAGCTCAACGTCTTAAGGCAGTTGAATTTGCGAAGAAGCAAGTACTAGCCGGAAAGCCTTATGTCTGGGGTGATGAGGGTCCAAACGCGTTTGATTGTTCGGGTCTTGTTTATGCTGCCTATCGATCAGCAGGTTTGGGTTGGCCTATCTGGGATCGCCTTAACTCAGGTCTCTATTACACCTACACAAAACAAATTCCAGTTGCAGATGCACAACCTGGCGATTTAATCTTTTATTCATACAAAGGAACAACGAGCACCATTCACCATATGTCTATCTATGCGGGTAATGATATGGTCTGGGAAGCTCGATCAACGAAGAGTGGTTTGAGGTATTCAAATATGTATGGGATGCCCGGCATGATGCCTTATGCAGGTCGAGTTTAAATTTACTCTGCGCCCTTTTTCGACGAAGTTGGCTTGCGAGTGGCGTAGGCAAAAATAGCTAAACCAGTTACGAGCGCCCCTGCACCAAGACCGTAAGCGAGTACATCGGATGATCTATTTGAATCAACAAATACACCAACAAAAATCACCGCGATAATGGCAACGACCACACCGATGAGTTTTGATTTCAGATCATCTAGATCATTGATCTGCAGCCACGCTGGAACTTCGATATCAGTATCGACAAAGAGTTCATAAAGTCCATAACCAATCACCAATAAAACGGTGCCTAGCAAGATTGCATCAACGGCTGTGAGTACGTCAACGAGGGTGTCTTTTAGATAGGCACCATTTAGAACCGCGTTAATCACCGCCTTGATCATTTCAATAGAGCCTTGAGCCATGAGGAGCAAGGCGCCAATCATTGAAGCAATTGCTGGAATGATAACGACGTAGCGGGTAAGTCCAAGAATTTTTCCCATGCCTAAGGTTACAGCACCAGTCTTTTAGAGCCAGAAATCCTAGTTACAGGAGAAAAACTGTGTCGGTTACCTTAAGATTATGACCATGTCCGAGCTCTTGATCGCAGATGCGCGCAAATTCCGCAACGCCTACATCACCATGTTGGTCTCGGCTTCGCTAAGTCTATTTGCGGCAATGATCCTATCTATTGATGCATTTGCTCTCGCTAAGGATAAAAATGTTGAACTCTCATGCAGTATCAACGCCGTTGTCTCTTGCAGCAAAGTGGGTCTGTCATGGCAATCAACCGTCTTTGGTTTTCCTAACTCATTTATCGGGCTGATGTTTGAATCTGCAGTCATCACAATTGCAATTGCAGGGTTAATGGGAGTTCGTTTCCCTAAATTACTACTTCGGGTTGCCTTAATTATTTACTCATTTGCCCTGATATTCGCTCTCTGGCTCTTTTCCCAATCCTACTTCGTAATCGGTGCATTCTGCCCGTGGTGCATGTTGGTAACCGTTTCAACAATTTCAGTCTTCATGAGCATGCTCCGAATTAACACCTATGAAAATACGTTTGATTGGTCAGAGGAACGTCACCAAAAGATTCTAAAGAACGTATTTCTTGGTCGAGATTATGCGGTTGTCATTGTGATCTATGCAGTCTTTGCTTCTGCAATTATTGCAAAATATGGCAAAGATCTATTTTCCTCATTTTAATAGATTACCTATTCTTTTCTTAAAGTACTCATCAAAGTGGACCCTAGTGCGCTAGCTTAAAGTGAGTTACTCTTTTGGCATCGACAAGCGAGCAGATTGACTTACCCCAAAAAAGTTGGAGTTATGACAAAAATTTTCAAGTGCGACGTAGGTTATATTGTCATGAGAGAGAATAAATATTTCTTACTCACTTATTCGCTCTCAGAACTCCTTGGTAAGACGCTGGCTGAGGCAAAAAATATAATTACGACTGCTAATAACGAGATAAATTTCTCCGAATTCAAGTTTTTCGCACCGATTGATCAACACCATGAAATTTGGGCGTGTGGTGTGACCTATCTGCGCAGTAAGGTCGGCAGAATGGAAGAGTCAGATATTCCAGATCTCTATAGTCGAGTCTATGAGGCAGATCGACCAGAGATTTTTTATAAGACAGTTGGTTGGCGTGCGGTGGCAGATGGTGCACCGATCGGAATTCGAGCTGATTCGGGTTGGGATGTACCGGAAGCCGAAATTGTTCTCGTGGTTAATTCTGGAGCAGAAATTTTCGGGTATACCGTGGGTAATGATGTGAGTTCACGTTCAATTGAAGGTGAAAATACTCTTTACTTGCCACAAGCAAAGTCATATGAAAAATCCTGTTCGATTGGGAATTACATCGTTCCATCGTGGGAAGTCGAGGACCCTACCTTCCCAATTTCACTTGAAGTAGAACGCGACACCGAGATTGTCTTTCAGGGTGAGACTTCTAGCGCACTCATGAAGCGAACTTTTCCTGATCTTGTTTCCTGGTTCTTTCGAACCTTACCGATGCCACATGGTGCTTTTCTCTTTACGGGCACAGGAATAGTTCCGGATGCATCTTTCACGTTACAGCAAGGTGACCAAGTTAAGATAGATGCAGGGATTCTCGGTCGATTAGACAACCTAGTTGTTCTACTTGGTTAAGACCATAGATATTGTTGAAGGGTAGTAGTTTATGGCTAATGTAAATCAGCAAGTAGAGAGCGCCCACACTGCGTGGCTGACATATCGCAACTGGAGTCAGGATCGCATTGTTGAACTACTCCTTCAAATTGCAATAGATTTAGATTCTGCAAAGAGTCAGTTAGTACCAGTTGCCATGGCCGAGACTCAATTGACTGAAGTGCGTCTTACTGGAGAAGTCGGACGTACAACCGGTCAACTGCGATTGATGGCTACTGCAGTCCGTGATTCTAGCTATTTTGATATCACTATCGATCATGCAGATGGCTCACTCACTCCACCTCGGCCGGACCTTCGCATGAAAAGCATTCCACTTGGCGTAGTTGCAATCTTTGGCGCCAGCAATTTTCCATTTGCCTTCGGAGTTGCTGGCGGCGATACGGCCTCAGCACTTGCTGCCGGTTGTGCTGTCGTTATAAAAGTTAACCCTGGCCATCCCAAGGTCTCACGTATGGTTGCAGCGATTATGGTTGCAGCCGCCCGCGCAGTGGGAGCACCAGATGGTCTTATCTCAATCGTTGAAGATTTTGAAGAAGGTACCCAACTTGTACAGCATCCGTTAATTTCTGCGGTCGCCTTCACTGGCTCAACGCATGGTGGCCGTGCGCTCTTTGATTTAGCAAACGCGAGAGAGAACCCAATACCGTTCTACGGTGAACTCGGAGGTCTAAACCCAGTTTTTGTGACTCGCGCTGCCGCATCCCAGAACGCAAAGATTACGGCTGAAGGATTTCTTACTTCTGTGACTATGGGTGCTGGGCAATTTTGTACAAAGCCCGGATTTCTTGTTGTCGATGGTGCCACCGAGCTGATTGAAGCACTTGGTTCGCTCGTGCCGGCCCTACCTGGTCAGAAGCTGCTGAATGAATCCATCAAAAATCGTCACAACCAAATACGCGAAGAAATCGCAAAAGTCCCGGGCATTTCACTCATTGCAAGAAATGAATCCGAGGTAGATACGGCTGTTACTTTTTATCACATCAGCGCTTCTGACTTCCTAGTTCACCGGACTCTAATACAACGCGAAGTGTTCGGTCCGACTGCAGTTGTGATTGATTGTTCAGGGATGGCCGATTTAATGGCGGTGGCACGCTCGTTTAGCGGCACGCTTACCAGCGGGATACATGCGATAGAAGGAGACCAGGCTAATCTCTCAGAACTACTATCAGTACTTGAGCTAATCAGTGGGCGAATCATCTGGAATCAATGGCCGACTGGTTTAGCGGTGACATGGGCGATGCAACACGGTGGTCCGTATCCGGCATCTACCAACCCCCTATTTACATCTGTTGGAGCAAAAGCGTTATTGCGTTTTCGACGTCCAATTACTTATCAGAATTTCCCGCAAGCTGATATGCCTGCACCTTTACAAGATATCGCCATAGAAACTGCAACCGCACGTATCAATGGTGTCTTAGGTGCAGATTAGGGGCAATATTTTGATATTTCCTCGAGCAATGCCGCTCATCCCAGAGATACATATGGATTTGTTAGGAATTGGGGTCGGGCTCTCAACCCTCGGATGGCAAAACTCTGGCTCAATGACATCAAAAAAATCCTATATTTTCCTTGCCGAATCCATTGACACTTACTAAATCCATGTTTACGGTTACGACATGACTTTTGGGACCGTCGTGAGTGCGCCTGTGCGCAAATTTAAAGGGATTATTGAAGGCAAGTATTTTGCTTGGGTCTTACTTGTCCCAAGTATGGTGATGGTGCTCGCCTTTATTTTCTATCCCGTCTACCGAGGCATCTACTTAAGTTTTACTAGAACTGTTTTACTGGAAGGCCCGGGATCAACATTTATCGGTCTGGAAAATTTCAGAGAGATGTTCAAAGACCCACTCTTCATAATTGCCACAAAAAATACACTCCTATTTATGGTGGTTGGTCTTATTTCCCAACTCGCGCTGGGGCTAGCAGCTGCCATGCTCTTGAGCCAAGAGCGTAAATATATCGGCCTCATTCGAGTAATTGTCGTCCTGCCCTGGTTTACGCCTCCGGTAGTTACGGCGTATATGTGGAGATTTATGATGGATGCGAACTCGGGTGTATTGATCAAGATGCTTGAGGCAATCGGGATCTCTTTTGGTCCTGCTGGAATTTGGAGTAATCCCGATTTAGCAATCTATGGCGTACTTTTTGTTGATTTATGGGCTTCCTATCCCTTCTTTATGTTGTTCTTACTTGCCGCAATTCAAGGAATTCCAAAAGATATGCGCGAATCAACGGCAGTTGATGGCGCCAGTAGTTGGCAGCACTTTAGATTTGTGATCTTCCCTCTTATTGGTCCTGTGATTGTAGTTGCATCAATTCTTGGCGTGATCCATCTGATTAACTCCCCAACGCTAGTACTACTGATGACAAATGGTGGCCCTGGCGACAGCACTCTGGTCTTACCGCTCTACGCATTTAGGCAGGCGTTTCAGTTATATAACTTCGGTTATGCCTCATCAATTTCGGTGATGGTCTTGATCGCTATTGCAGGTTTTGCGATGGTTTATATTCGCTTTGCCCGCTTTGGAAAGGAAGATTAATGGCTACTAAATCCAAGCGTAAACCGATCTCTTATCATCTGGTAAATATTGGAATTGCAATTCTTGTGCTTTTCGCACTTCTTCCATTGGTATGGACTCTCTATACTTCGCTGAGATCAAATTTAGCCATTACCAAATTTCCAACTAAAATCAGTTTTTCAGAGCTTAGCTTTAAGGCATATATCGATGTCTGGCGGGATACCAATTTTCCAACGCTAATGAAAAATAGTTTAATTGTCAGTTCTATGACTGTCGTCATCAGTCTCGCCCTAGGAACACTGGCTGGTTATGCGCTATCAAGAAGTAAATTTCGTGGCCGCCAAGGTGTGCTTCTGACATATCTGGCGATTCGATTAGTGCCTGGCGTACTTCTGCTCGTACCGCTGTACATTTTTATGAGCACCCTTGGATTGCTTGATAGTTATATTGGGCTCACGCTGGCCTATACAACCTTCACCTTGCCCGCGACAATCTGGTTGATGAAGGGATTCTTTGATTCGCTTCCCCCAGATCTAGAAAATGCTGCGCGAATAGATGGGTGCTCGCGCCTAGGTGCCATGTGGCGAATATCGTTGCCGCTTGTCTTGCCTGGCTTAGCTGCGACCGGAACCCTGACGGCAATTACTGCCTGGAACGATGTTCTCTTTGCCATCATGCTCACCTCGTCGGAGAGAAGTCGAACTTGGCCAGTGGGCTTGAAAGAGATGATTGGCGAATTCCAACTGCCATGGGAGGCTCTGACAGCAACGGCAATTCTTAGCCTGCTACCTGTGGTCATCGGTTTCGCTTTGGTTGGGCGCAAGATGGTCGCTGGAATTACCGCTGGCAGCCTCAAGGATTAAGCGCCGGCTTAACGTTTTTCCCATATTTTATAAAAATTATCCTATATTTTCTTGGCGATTTCTATTGACCAGAATCGTCAGCGTTATTAACCTTATCTTCACGCTCACAATCCGTGCGGCGCATCCTAGAAAGAAGTTCACTATGCAGGAATTTATTGGCAATATCTCTCGCAGAACTCTAATAAAAGTAAGTGCTGTTGCTGGCACGGTTGCCTCATTAGGGACTTCTGCTACCTCAGCATTTGCCGCCCGAGTAAATCGAAAAGGCGCTGGCAAATTAACTTATGCAAACCACTTCACTGGCGCACCAGAGCGTGCTGGCTTCGCTCTCTTGTCTGCCGCATTTAAAAAAGCATCCCCAAATATTGATCTAGAAGTTTCGACTATATCTAACGATGACTGGATGGCTAAATACATCGCATCGACTACCGCAAAGGCTGGTTCAGACGGTCTCATGATTGATTCAAGTCGCTTCACTGACATGCTTCGTATCGGTGGCCTGCGCGATATCACTCCGTATTACAAGCTTTGGCCAGGAGCAGCTGCGGTCTCAGGTTCTGTTGGGGCATTTAGCGAGGCTCGTAAAGTCTACGGTGTGCCATTCTTTGCCTTCATCGATTGGATGTACTACCGCAAGGATCTACTAGATGCCGCTGGTATTAAGAAACTTCCTACAACTCTTGCAGAATTCCGTGACGCAGCAATTGCTCTGACTGACCCTGGTAAGAAGCAATATGGATTTGCAATGCGTGGTGGTTCAGGCGGCGGTGGATTCATAGTCAACGCTTTGCATGCATACAATGGGCCAATTATCTCTTCTACCTTTAAGCGCACTTTAACTTTGGATGCCGCAGTAGATGCGATGCGATTCTGGGTCAACTTGGCGGTAAAAGATAAAGCGGTTGTTCCTACTGTTGCAACAGATGGTTACGCACAAATCATGGATAACTTTGCTGCAGGTAGAGCGGCATCAGTGATGCACCATGGCGGTAGCTTTGTTCAAGTAGGCGGGTACTTTAAGTACGGCACTCAGGTGATCACAGCTGCACGTCCAGCAGGTCCAAAGGGTGAATTTGGCTTTACCGCACCTCTTGCAAATGGCCTCTTTAAGAATGCGCAGAACCCAGATGCAGCATTTGAATATGTTTCATACCTAGGTGGTGCTTCTGCACAAGCAGAGTTCCTCAAGGCTACTGGCTATTTCCCAACATCATCTGAGGCAGCAAAAGAAAAATTCATTTCAGATGAGGTTCAGTACAAGCCGGCAGTTGCTAGTTTGGCAAGTTTGCCAATTGGTTACACGTTCCCAGGCCTGACGGCTTGGCGTGACCTGACTTGTTTGCCAGAATTCCAAAAGTGCTTAACCGGACAACAGACACCAGAAGGTGCTGCTAAGAAGATCTTCGATCAGCTCGGTGTTGTAGCTAAGGCTGCCCAAGTAGCTAATCGTAAGCGCTACGGCTTCTAAAGTTATAAAGGTAAGGCCCTGGATCAAGTAATTGATTCGGGGCCTTACCTTTTTTAGGCCTTACGAAGAGCGGTGTGCGATCAACTTTTCGGCAAGTTGATGCATCGAGCCACAGTCGCTGACATTGATACGAGTTGTTTCCACCGATGGGTCGGCGAGCATTGGAGGGACATCTGCTCGACTACCGGTGCCGACAAAAATGATTTTCTTTGCATCCAATCTAGATGGGTCAGCCGCCACATTTTCACCCAAGAAAAATCCCTCTTCATTATTAATAATGTCTAGCAGAAGTGGTGAAATTACGGGATTAAGCGGTACTAAACAGATTTGCTCCGCTTCACTCTGCGAGGTAAAGCCAAGTCGATTCGAGGCAAAGAGCGGTTCGTAGCTAAGAGTTGCTTCGGTAATTACTGGAACCAACCCAAAGATGTGCAGAACTTTTTCAATAATCTCATCAACGGTCGCATCGCACTGAAGATCAAATTCAGTGCTGATCAAATGATGAAATTCTGATTCACTGGCGATATTGATGACGGGCGAAAGCTGCGTCCCCGATGGATAGTCGTTAGCTGGTGTAAATGATAGAAGCGCATGTGTGCCTGATAGGGCAAATGTTGAAAGATCGGTCGAGCGAGATTGACCAAAAACTTGGACCGAGAGCAAAAAGTGGAGGGCTTCCAACCGTCGTTTGAGTTCTGGGAAAATCGACGGCTCTTTGTCAAAGCCAATTGCTAGCGTTGGGGACTTTATCCGATCGAAACCAGATAAGGCTTGCATTTTCAACTCATTGGCCGCTGCTAGAGCAGCGCTAGTTACTGTCTCAGGATTAGAAATCTCCGAGATGACAACGTATTCACATGCAATCCCAATTTCTTGAATGTCCATGGCAAGATCACGAGCGGAAATCACTTCATCGCCAGTTGCTACCAAGAAAATTGCGGCAGTGTGTGGATGTGTGGCCAAGGCCGGAATAAAGGTCGACTTCAAATATTCTAATTGCTCGCGATTACTGGGATCAGCACTATTTGCGATAAAAGATAAGCCAGCCTCCTCAGAAACTATGCGAGCGAGAGTATCGGCGCCGTTAGATAATGGGATGAGGTAATACTTACTTTTAATCCCAATCTTTTGATTGTGCACAAAGCCGATAAATGAAGGTTTTGAATTTTTTCGTAGCCGAAGAATGCTTGCAAGTACGCCATTGAGTTTCATAGTTGAGCAATAGTACTAAAGCCTGCCAATATCGTAATGAAGTCTCTCAATATCGCCAGTGACCCTTGGAAGCCAGAGCATGCAAATCTCTCCAGAATTAATTGTGGTGGGGCGAGTCGGACTTGAACCGACGACGACCGAATTATGAGTCCGCCGCTCTACCCAGGGTAGCTCCAGCAGGAAGTCAGTTTACCCCTGATTTCATGCGGGAAACAGAGTCATTGCTGAGTTTGTCTGCGCAAGCAAAATGGCGTGTGTATGCATTGTGTATACATCTTCATTTTCTTTGAGCAAGAAAGTCAGTAAAAGAGTTTCCAGTCCGAGGCAAAGTTGGTGCTGCAGCAGAGTGCTGCATAACGAACAAAGGACTAAAAATGTCTACAAAAAAATATCGGGCCAAGAACGGCGTAGGGCATACCTACGCTTTCCGTAAGGGCTTCCGTACGGTCATTCGACAGGATGGCCGAGTCATAACCGCCACGGGGAGATCTGCCACGGAATCAAAGAGAAATGCAATCGAAAAAGTGAAACGACTTCAACCTCTCAACAAGGGATTGATTGAAAAGGGTGGCCACCTAACTATTGGCGAGTTTCTCTTGCCTTGGCTTATTGAACGCCATCAACATCAAGTCACTTATGGGACATTTGAGCGTTATCAACAGTTGATCCGACTTCACATAATTCCACTTCTTGGAAGCGTGAAGCTAATGGAACTTAATAGGCGCCATATCGACCAAATGCTGTCCGCCATGAGTCTTGCAGGCCAAAGTAAGAGCTCTCAGCGGCAGGCTCGCGCAGTGCTCAGTGCTGGTCTCGCGGCTGCAGTTAAGGAAGAAATTGTGGCCTTCAATCCAGTTTCTAGTGCACGACGCATAAAAGTCGATGCCTTTGAATTCGAGCCTTTACGAATTGAAGAGACGCAACGCGTTATTAAAAATGCCGAGACGCCTCAATTAAAATTGCGTTGGACTATTGCACTATTTTATGGCCTAAGGCAAGGGGAGTGTCTCGGACTGCGGTGGCGTGATATCGATTTCAACACCAAGACGGTTCAAATCAGTAAGCAGATGCAGAC
>Ga0209284_10000147_pt1 | contig 106170 bp, 78 predicted proteins | sample FRY03_FD_187211 | JGI IMG/M metagenome (GOLD analysis project Ga0209284, IMG submission 187211) | Freshwater microbial communities from Lake Fryxell liftoff mats and glacier meltwater in Antarctica - FRY-03 (SPAdes) (version 2) | ecosystem: Environmental > Aquatic > Freshwater > Ice > Glacier... | reverse complement strand
CCCGAACCGCCCCCCCAACTCTCCTCCCGCCCCAACCCCAACCCAATCCCATCCACCATGTTGCAATATTCCATCATTTTCCTCATCGTCGCCCTGATTGCCGGAGCCCTCGGCTTTTTTGGCGTCGCCGGAACCGCCGCCTGGATCGCGAAGATCCTCTTTGTCGTTTTCCTCATCCTTTTTGTGGTCTCGCTCATCAGCGGGAAAAGGCCCAGGGCGTAAACCCGGCCCGGGTGCGCGGGCGGAAAGTCGGCCCCGGCCACAATTTCCCCCGCGCAGAGGCCGTCGGCGTGCGTAATTTGCCCGCATGCCCACTCTTGCCCACGCCCCGACCTCCCTTCCTGACGCCCACGGCCACTTCGGCCAGTTTGGCGGGATGTTCGTGCCGGAGACGCTCATGGCAGCGTTGAAGGAGCTCGAAAATGAATACGCCGCCGCGCGGGCCGACACCTCCTTCCAGCACGAGCTGGACGGCCTGCTCCACGATTACGTCGGGCGCCCGACCCCGCTGTATTTTGCGGAACGCCTGACCGGGCTGCTCGGCGGAGCCAAAATCTACCTCAAGCGCGAGGACCTGCTCCACACCGGCGCGCACAAAATCAACAATGCCCTCGGCCAGGCGCTGCTCGCCAAACGCCTGGGCAAAAAACGCATCATCGCCGAGACCGGCGCGGGCCAGCACGGCGTGGCCACGGCCACCGTCTGCGCCCGCTTCGGGCTGCAGTGCCGCGTGTACATGGGCAAGGTCGACATGGAGCGCCAGGCTCTGAATGTCGCCCGGATGCGGTTCCTCGGGGCCGAAGTGGTTCCGGTCACCGCCGGTCAGGCGACCCTCAAGGAGGCGGTCAACGAGGCCATGCGCGACTGGGTCACCAATGTCCGCACGACTCATTACATCCTCGGCAGCGCGCTTGGCTCCCACCCGTTTCCCATGATCGTGCGCGACTTCCACCGCGTCATCGGCGTCGAAGCCCGGCACCAGATCCTTGAGCGCGAAGGACGCCTCCCGGACCTGCTCGTCGCCTGCGTCGGCGGCGGCAGCAATGCCATCGGCCTCTTTCACGCCTTCCTCGACGATGAATCCGTGAAAATGTGCGGCGTCGAGGCCGGCGGCGAGGGCATCATTGAGGGCCGCCACGCCGCCCGCTTCCAGGGGGGCAAGCTGGGCGTGCTCCAAGGGACCAAAACCTATCTGCTCGCCAATGCGGACGGCCAGATCGAGTTGACCCACAGCGTTTCCGCCGGCCTCGACTATGCCGCCGTCGGCCCTGAGCACGCCTATTACCGCGACCAGGGCCGCATCGAGTACACCTTCGCCACCGATGACGAAGCCCTCGACGCTTTCCGCAAGCTCTCGGAAATCGAAGGCCTGATCCCCGCCCTCGAAAGCGCCCACGCCATCGCCGAGGTCATCAAACGCGCCCCCCGCATGAAGGCGGACGAATTGATCATCGCCAACCTCTCCGGCCGCGGCGACAAGGACGTCGCCCAGGCCGCCCGCCACATCTTTGGCGAAGAATTGAAATTTTAGACCCTCCGTACCCCACCATCATGAAAATACCCAAACCCCCGGCCCTTCGGGCCTCTCTCATCCTGTCCGGCCTGCTGCCGCTGACCGGCCTCACCCTGCTCGCCACCACCGGCTGCGAACGCAAGTCCGAAGCCCAGAAGGCCGTGGAGCATGCCGAAAAGGCGATGAAGGAAGCCGGTCGCGATAGCCGGGAAGTGACGTCCAAAGTCGAAGACGCCGTCAAGGACGCGCTCGACCAACGCCCGGCGGAAAAAATCCGTGACGCCGCCGAAGACGCCGCTGATGAGGTGAAACGGCTCGGCGACACCCCCGGCACCCCGGAAAATATTTCCGGGAAAGTTGAAAATACCATTCGGGATGTGCTGGATGCCCGTCCTGGCGAGGCGGTGCTCGACGCCGTGGAGGACGCCACCGAACGCGCCGAGGATCTGAAGGAGAAGGCCGACGAGGCGGTGCAGGACGCGGGCCGGTAGGGAATTTCGGCGGCCCGGGTTTGGGCGGAGCCCGGGTGACGATGGTTCGGACTTTGCCACATCGTCGTTTGCCGGCCCAGTTGAACTCGGGGACGATGCGACTCCTGCCTCCCCCAGCCGTCGCATGCTTCTCCGTGAATTGAAATCCACCCTCCTGCTGGCCCTGCCGCTGATGGCCGGGCAGGTCGGCCAGATGGTGATGGGCATGACCGACACGGTCATGCTCGGACGGCTCGGCCCCACCGAACTGGCCGCGTCCAGTTTCGCCAACATCCTGATCTGGATCCCCCTGGTCTTCGGCATCGGCCTGATGGTCGCGGTCTCGATGCGGGTCTCCCAGGCCCGCGGGTCCGACTCCCCGGACATCGCAGCGGAATCACTGCGCCACGGTCTCTGGCTCGGGCTGGTCGCGGGCACCGCCCTGGCGACCGGCCTGCTCGCGCTGCTTCCCTGGCTCGGTCACTTCGGCCAGTCGCCGGAAGTCGTGGCCGCCGCCCCCGTGTTCTATCTGCCGGTCGCCCTCTCGGTGCTCCCGGCATTGATGACCATGTCCCTGAAGAATTACGCGGATGCCATGGAACAGCCATGGGTGTGCTTCTGGATCAATCTGGGCGGCATCCTGCTCAACGTGCTGCTCAACTGGCTGCTGATTTTTGGAAAACTCGGCTGTCCGGCCCTGGGCCTGGCGGGGGCCGGCTGGGCCACCTGCGCCGCCCGCACCGCCACCCTTTTCGCCCTCTTCGCGTGGGTGGCGACCACCCCCGCCTTCCGCGGGTGGCGGCCGCTCCGGTGGGCAACCGCCCCGCGCTGGGCGGTCATGGCCCGCCTGCTCGCCCTCGGCACCCCGGTGAGCCTGGGCCTGCTGACCGAGGTGGCGGCCTTCGGCACCGCCGGGCTGATGGCGGGCTGGCTGGGCACCGCTTCCCTCGCCGCCCATCAAATCGCCCTGACCTGCGCCTCCTTCACTTTTATGGTCCCCCTCGGCCTCTCAATGGCCACCACGGTGCGGATCGGGGCCTGCCATGGCGCGGAGGATCAGGCCCGCCGGCACGCCATCGCCATCGGCTCGCTCGGTGCCGGAGCCGGCCTCATGGCCCTCGCCGCCGCCGGCTTCCTCGGCTTCGGCCCGGTCATCGCCGGCTGGTTCGTCAGCGATCCCGAGGTACAGTCGCTGGCTGCCCGCTTGCTCGTCATCGCGGGCCTGTTCCAGATTTTTGACGGCCTCCAAATCACTGCCTCGGGCGTCCTCCGCGGACTGAACGATGTGCGGGTCCCGGCGCTGCTTTCCTTCGTCGCCTACTGGGTGCTGGCCCTGCCGCTGGCGTGGGTGGCGGCCTTTGGGCTCGGCTGGAACACCGAAGGAATCTGGGCCGGGCTGGCGCTCGGCCTGGCCGTGGTCTCCTTCGCCCTGGTCGCCCGCGTCCTCCGGTCCGTCGGCCGCCCGCGCGCGGTCAGGAATGGGCCACTCTGAGGGCAAAGGCAATCGCCGCGGGGATGGTGAAAAAGCTCACCGCAGTCGTAAACACCAGCACCCGCACCGCGGTCGGCTCATGACCGCCGTAGCGGCGGGCCATGATGATCGGGAAAACGGCCGCCGGCATCGCCGCCTGAATGGCGATGACCTCGCGCAGAGTCCCCGTCATCGGCACCCAGTACGCCACCGTCAGCATCATCGCCGGCAGCACCGCGAGACGAAGCACGATCGCCCCCACGGGCGTCTTCCAGTCGGCGAGCGCGCCAGGCTGCCGCAGCAAGTCGTGCAGCGTGGCTCCGGAAAGCAGGATGCCGAGAGGAAACGCGCAGGCCCCCAGCATCCCGAGAAACCGGAACAGCCAGGCCGGGTACAACGCGTCCAGCCGCAGGAAATTCAGCCCGACCCCGAGAATGATCGACCCGACCACGGGGTTGAGCACCTGCCGCAGCCCTTGCCTCCAGTTGCCGCTCAGCATCATCACGCCCGCCGACCAGATCGTCAGCTCCAGGCCGAGCGTGTACACGAAAACCACCCCCTTCCACGACGTGTCCGGCAGGATCGCCTCCATCAGCGGAATCGGCAGATACCCGTAGTTCTGCACCGAGGTGGCCAGCGCAAACGTCCGCCGCCCGCTGCCCCGCCGCAGTCCGCACAATGGTGCCGCCAGCCAGCCGACCAGCAGCCCGATGAGCACAAAGGCCGCCCCCCAGAACACCGGCGGAAACACATTGCCGGGCTCCCGCAGAGCCGGACTCACCATCACCGCATTCAGGATATAACACGGATACGTGACGTTCACCATCAACGAGATGATCGTGGCATCACCCGCCGCCGGCAGCCCCCCCGCCCGGCGCAGGACAAAGCCCAAGGCCATGATCAGGAACACGGGAAGCGTGGCTCCCAAAATCGTCGCATAGGAAACCATCGTCGGCCGACCAACATTGTCGCGAATGACGGTCGCGCCACGGCCAAAGCGATCACGATCCTCTTTTCCGCGAAACCTCGTTTCCTGAAAACAAGAAGAAGGCGGCCGATGAACAGGCCTCCTCGATCTCCGAGCTCCCAGATCCCCAGTGGACTCCCGCGGAAATCCAAATCCTGAGCTCGGATTGGGTGTCGTCCCCCAGAATGAACCTTTGACACCGTTTTGCTCGCGTGGGAGTCTGATCGCTAGGGTGACGTTTCCGTCACTTGGAAACCCTCTTCTTAACCTTGAATCTGACAAAAATGCCACATTCCACGCTGTTTCGATGCGCCGCTCACCTTGGACTGGCAATCGCGCTGATTTCCTGCGGAAGAAGGGACGCCGGATCGATGCCTACGATCAAGATGTCGGGCTCGAACACGATGGCTCCGATCGGGGCGGCCTGGGCCGAAGCGTATCCACATGCGAGTATTGTCACCTCCGGCGGCGGCTCCGGCATCGGCATCAAGCAGCTTACCGACGGAACCATCGACATCTGCAACTCAAGCCGTCCGCTCAAGCCGACGGAGATCGAGGCCATTCAGGCGAAGCACGGCAAGGAGGTGAAGGAATACCACGTCGGCTACGATGCCCTCGCCGTTTTTGTCCACCCGGAAAACCCGCTGAACGAGATTTCCATCGAGCAGCTGACTCAGATCTACGGCGAGGGGGGAGGCATCACTAATTGGGATCAGATTGCGCCCGGCGGTTTGACCGGCCGGATCGAAGTCCTTGGCCGCGAAAGCACGTCCGGCACCTACGAGTATTTCCAGGAGGCCATCTGCGGGAAGGACGACCAGGGGCGCCACAAATCCTACCGCCAGGGCATCTCCGCGATGAGCAGCTCCCAGGCGATCATCGACACCCTCGCTACCACCAAATCCGCCCTCGGCTACGACGGCATGGCGTTCAAGACCGACAAGGTGAAGTGGCTCAAACTCTCCACCAAAACCGGTGAGCCAGCGGTCGAACCAGGCATTAACGACGCGCGCTCCGGCACCTATCCGCTGGCACGCAAGCTCTTCATCTACACCGTGGGCGAGCCGGAGCCACACGTGCGCCAATTTATTGACTGGGTGCTTTCGCCCGAGGGGCAGAAAGGCGTGGCGGACACCGGTGCGGTGACCGTGCACTAAGCTGGCCGCGCGTCCCTGCCCGCACACCCCATGGCCTCGCCCCGTCCATCGTCCGGAAGCTGGCGTGCCTCCCTGTCCCGCCTCGGAGACAGGGCGGAGACCCCCATCCAGGCCGTCATCTACATGTTCGGCTGGAGTTCGATCATCTGCGTCATTGCCATCTTCGTTTTCCTTTTCCTGGGCGCTGGGCCGATGCTGTTCAAGCTGAACTGGGTCGAGTTTTTCACCTCGACCAACTGGCACCCGAAGGACGACGGTGCGGCTCCCGCAAGTTACGGGGTGCTCGCGATGGTCATCGGCAATCTGGCCGTGGCCTCGCTCGCCATGTGCCTGGCCATTCCCGCCGGCCTCGCCGCCGCCGTCTACATCAGCGAGTTCGCCGGCTCTAAATCGCGCGAGTGGCTCAAGATCGCCATTGAAACCCTGGCCGCCATCCCCTCCATCGTCTGGGGATTTATCGGGGTCACCATCATCAGCCCGCTCCTGATCAAATATGCCGGTGCCAGCATGGGCCAAAACCTGCTCAACGGTGCCATCATTCTCGGCCTGATGAGCGTGCCGCTTGTCGTTTCACTCGCCGAGGACGCCCTCAGGGCCGTGCCCGATTCCTATCGGGAGGCCGCTCTCGCCCTCGGTGCCAACCGCTGGGAAATCGTCTATCGAGTACTTTTTCCTGCGGCCAAGAACGGGCTACTGGCGGCGTGCATGCTCGGCGTCGGCCGCGCCATCGGCGAAACCATGGCTGTGCTGCTCGCCACAGGAAACAAGAACCAGATCCCGACCTCGCTGATCGACCCCATTTCCACGCTGACCGCCACCATCGCCTCGGAAATGGGGGATGCCGTGCAGGGCCAGCCGCACGCCCAGGTGCTTTTCATTATCGGGCTCCTCCTGCTCGTCATCACCTGTTCGATCAACATCATCGCCAGCATCGTCATCCGCGGCAGCAAGGAGAACCGCTAATGAACACGCCCGCCGTCACCAACCAGCCGCACAACCCGTTTGCCTCGACCGATTTCGAGCACGTAAAGGAACGACGTGCCGCCACCGCTAAATGGGTCACTCTCGCCCTCTCGGTGCTGCTGGTGATCCCGATGGTCTGGATCATCTCGCTCATGGCCATCAAGGCCGCTCCCGTGCTCTCATGGGACTACCTTACCCAGGACGTCAGCCGCATGGGTGCCGCTGGCGGCATCTGGGGGCCGCTGATCGGCACCTTCTGGCTCACGCTCGTCTGCCTCCTCCTCGTCGCCCCCATCGGCATCGGAGCCGGCATTTACCTCAACGAATACGCCAAGGACACCGCCTTCACCCGCGCCATCCTCATCGCGGTCACCAGCCTCGCCGGGGTCCCCAGCATCGTCCATGCGCTCTTCGGCCTCGGTGCCTTCGTGGGGGCCATGCGATTGGGCCTCAGCCTCGCCTCCGCCGCCCTGACCCTGGCCGTCATGACCCTGCCCATCATCATTGCCAGCACCCGCGAGGCCCTCGCCTCCGTGCCCAGAAACTTCCGCGAAGCGTGCTGGAACCTCGGTGCCTCCAAGTGGCAGACCATCCGCACCATCGTCCTCCCCAACGCCATCAGCGGCATCCTCACCGGCGTCATCCTCGTCGTCGCACGCGCCGCCGGCGAAACCGCCCCCATTATGCTCACCGGCGCAGCCGCCTACTTCAAGCTGTCACCGCATTTTCCCGAGCGTCTCGCCCCCTACGCCCTGGGCGACCAGTTCATGGCCATGTCTTACCACCTTAACCTCATCTGCCGCGACGTGCCCAACATGAGCGAGGCCATGAAGTTCGGGAGCGCCTTTGTCCTTCTCCTGCTCATCCTGCTCATCAACAGCGTCTCCATCGCCGTCCGTGTCACCCTCCGCCGCCGCAAACGATGGTAATGACAATCCTTCCGTGAAAGCCAGCACGCCCCACTTGGAATTCCGCGACGTCTCGGTCCACTACGGCTCCCACAAGGCGCTGGACGCGATCAGCATGCACGCCGCCCGCCACAGCGTGCTCGGCATCGTCGGCCCGGCCAATTCCGGCAAAACGACCCTGCTCAAAACCATCAACCGAACCCTCGAGTTCATCGACATTTCGCGCCGCGACGGCGGAGTGCTCATCGACGGTAAGGAGGTCGGGGCCATCAAGAACGTGTACGCACTGCGCCGGCGCATCGGCATGGTGTTTCCGCTCCCGGTCGGACTGCCGATGTCGGTCTATGAAAATGTCGCCTACGCCCCGCGACGCATGGGCATCCATGACAAGGAGCAGCTCGACGGAATTGTTGAACGTTGCCTGCGCGACTCGGTCCTTTGGGACGAGGTGAAGGACCGGCTCGACCTGCTTGGCACCCGGCTTTCCGGCGGCCAGCAGCAGCGGCTGACGCTTGCCCGCGCGCTTTCGCTTTCCCCCGAGATCCTGTGCCTGGACGAGTTTTCCATCGCCATTGATCCTGTCACCACCATGAAGATTGAGGAGGTGCTCACACGGCTCAAGCAACGCATGACCATCATCCTCGTCACCAACCTCACCCAGCAGGCGCGCCGCATGGCCGACCACATCGCCTTCATCAATGCCTCCCAGCTCGTCGAATGGGGCGAAACCGAGACCCTGTTCTCGCGACCACAGAAGGAAATCACCGGCCGTTACCTGAACGGAGACTTCGGCTGACCGCGCTTCCGCCCCCCATCTCACCCCACGAATTCATGGCCACGACCGCAGTTACCGAACCGCATGACGCCAGCGTCGGCCAAGCCTGGTCTGGCAATGAAATCAACATCCGGGTTCGCGACTTCAACCTGTGGTACGGGACCTTTCAGGCTTTGATCGGAACCGGCATTGACATTCGCCAGGGGATTATCACCTCGCTGATCGGGCCCTCCGGCTGCGGTAAAACCACGCTGCTCCGGTCGTTCAACCGCATCAACGAGCGCTACGGCAATGTCACCACCACCGGCGAAGTGAGCATCCTCGGGAAAAATATCCTTGATGCGGACGTTTCGGTGGCGGCCCTTCGGCGCAAAGTCGGCATGGTCTTTCAGCGGCCGAATCCTCTGCCCATTTCCATTTACGAAAATGTCGCTTTCGGCCTGAAGTCGCACACTCCGGACAGCCAGATCAAACGCGCCCACACGGACGAGTTGGTTGAGCACGCGCTGCGGGAGGTCGACCTCTGGCCGACGGTGAAGGACAACCTGAAGCGCAAAGCGACCGGACTGACGCTGGAGCAGCAGCAGAAGCTGTGCATCGCGCGGCTCCTGCCCCTGAAGCCGGAAATCATTCTGATGGATGAACCCTGTTCGGCGCTCGATGCGGCAGGCATCGAGCGCATCGAGGAGTTGATCAGCGAGCTCAAGAAGCGGTTCACCATCGTCATGGTCACCCACAACATGGCGCAGGCACGCCGCGCCTCGGACGAGTGCATTTTTATGCTGATGGGCGAAATCATCGAGCATGCGCCCACCATGGACTTGTTCTTCCGTCCCCGGAACGAAAAGACCGCCATGTACATCGAAGGCCGTTACGGCTGAGGCACGCCGGCCGTGTGGCCGCTGCCGCCGCCCCGGCAGCTCCATGCCCCGCGCCCCATGCCCCATGCCCACCCCCCGCACACCATCACGCTTATGTCCCAACACATTTTGCACGCTTTTGAAGACGCCCTGAGCAAACTCAAGCAGGACATCGTGCTAATGGCCGGCCTCTGCCAGCAAAACCTGGCCAATGCCGTCCGCGGCCTGCTTGAACGAAACACCGACCTCTGCAACACAGTCATCGCCGAAGATGACGATGTCGACCGCCTTGAGATCGAGGTCGACCGCGACGGCCTCGCCGTCATCATGAAGTTCAGTCCGGTGGCGACTGACCTGCGCCGCGTCCTTTGGACGATGAAAGTCGGGCAGCAGCTCGAACGAGTGTCCGACGAGGCGGTCAACATTGCCAAACGCGCCCGGCTCATGAATCAGCACCCGGCGCTGCTGGAGACCGCCTTCATCCAGCCGGTCCATGCTCTCGCCTCCGCCATGCTCCGCGACGCCATCGCCGCTTTCGTCGACGGTGATCTGAAAGCCGCCCTGGCGATGGAGCAGCGCGACGAAGCCCTTGATCAGGCCCACGCCCAGCTCATCCAGCAAATGATCAAACGCTCCGGAGAAGACGCCAGCCACATTGGTGAATACGTCAACATCATGTTCATCATCCGCTTCCTCGAACGCATCGGCGACCACGCCGTCAACATCGCCGAGGACGTCGTTTATGCCGAAAGCGCCTACGACATCCGCCACGGCGGCGAACGCCCGCAGCTCGAGGCCCCCGCCCGCTTTTAGGACAGCCGACGGCGAGCAGCACGCCCCGGCAAGCCAGGCAGACCGACCGCCGCCCGGCGGTCCTGCGCAAATCCACATCGTCCACGCCCCGGACGCGCCAGAGGTGCCGGCACCCTCCGAAGGTGCGCAATGAGTTGCGCCACTTCAAAAATTGAGTTTGCTGAAACGACGGCCGTTATGTTCCTGCTGCCACGCCTCTGGATGATCCCGCTTTTGATGGTCAGCACGCCCGCTGTGGACGCGATCGTGCCCGAGTTTTCAGTCGAAGAGACCGGAGTCCGCCTCACCGGGGTGGGCCCGGACAATCCGATAATTTACGACAACGATTGGTGGTTCGACGTCTTCGACAACAACTACCTTTGGGCCCAGGCCAGCCTGGGCAAAGCAAACCTGCGTGCAAACATCATTTCGCGGGACATGTGGGACTGGCAAAAGGGGTATCAGTACAGCATGGAGGAGTCGGTGCAGGATGCGGCGAAAGCGATCACGCTGGCCCGCGATTCGGGCCTCCAGAACATCCCTGACCCGGTCCGCGGTTCCGACGCGGTGCTGGTGCGTCCGGAGAGCGGCCGCATCGAGGACACTGCCGCACATCCAACTCCCGGCAGCCAAATTATCGTCACAGAGGCAAAAAAGGCCTCGCCGGAAAAACCACTGCTCGTCATCGCAGGGGGCCCACAAACCACGGTCGCCAACGCCCTCCTGTCGAATCCGGAAATCGCCCCGAACCTCGTCGTCTTTAATCTCACCGTGACCGGCGGGTACAACGGCAAGGACGGATGGTCCGCCCATATTGTCGCCAAACGCACCCGCTCGGTGGATTGGGGCGGCGGCGACTTCTGGGATCGCGACTCGGTCTTCAAGGCGGAGAATTTTGACGTGCTTCCCGACAACCCGTTCACCACCGACATGAAACGGTTCATTCGCACCGATCTCGGCCGCGCCAACCAACTGGGTGACGGGGCCGCGCTGGTCTGGTTGTTCCAACCGAAATGCTGGACCGGCGCCGAAGTCCGAATGGCGACGTTTCAAGGCAGCACGATACGCTTCGATGATGTGCCCCAGGGCGAAGCGGGCGATGTGCTGCTGATCCCCAAACGAGCGACCGATCTGGTTGCCAGCCGCGAGGAATTCTTTCGGGTCCTGACTGCTCCCGGACTGTTTCCCTGAGCGCGCACGCGGAAGCATCCAAGCCATGTGCGGTCACCTGCTCCGCGATGCCTCCTCCCATGCCGAAATGCTCCCGCGTTCCCTGGCATTCGCGGCGGTCAGGCCGCTTCCCCCTCCTCTCAGGTCCCCCGAACCCGCCTCCCAGCGCCGCCCCCCTCAAGGCAATTTCCTAACAGACACTTGCGCCAAGCGGTTCCGTCCGATAGATTGAAGAAGTGAAAATTTTGGTATTCAGCGTCTTGGCGGCAGCGCTGGGGCTTTTTGGCACCGGAGGGGCGCGTGCGGAGGAATCGGCAGGGTCGGAGAAAAGTGCGAAAAAAGTGGTGATCATTCCCATCCGGGAACAGATCGCCAAACCCGAACTTTACATCCTGCGGCGAGGATTGAAGGCAGCGATCGAGGAGAAGGTGGATACTATTGTACTCGATATGGAAACGCCAGGGGGCGCGCTGGATGTGACTTTTGAGATGCTGAAGGCCTTGGAGAAATTTCCGGGCAGGACGGTGACCTACATCAACCGCGAGGCGATTTCCGCTGGGGCGCTCATTTCCGCCGGCACTGACGAAATCTATTTTGCGCCCGGTGGGCTGATTGGGGCCGCGGCTCCGGTCTTGCTGACCGGCGGTGAGATGGATGAGATCATGCGTGGAAAGATTGTCAGTTACCTCAAAGCCAGGGTGCGGTCGATGTCGGAAGGCAAGGGATACCGGGGGCAGGTGATTTCGGCGATGATCGACATGGATTCCGAGTTTCGTATCGGGGACACGGTGATCAAGGAAAAAGGGGAATTGCTTTCCCTGACCGCCCAGGAGGCAGTGAAATTATATGGTGATCCTCCGCAGCCGTTGCTCGGCTCAGGGATCGAGGAGAATCTGGACGCCTTGCTGGATCGTCTTCACGGAGCGGGAAATTACTCCGTGCTCCGGCTCGAGGTGACATGGTCGGAGAAGCTGGCCCAGTATCTGACCGGCCTCACGCCCATTCTGCTCGGGATCGGGATGGCCCTGCTGTTGATCGAATTCAAAACCCCCGGATTCGGGGTGTTCGGGGTGTCAGGCATCAGTCTGCTGGCCGTCGTTTTCATGGCGCAATATGTGGCCGGGATGTCCGGTCACGAACCACTTTTGTTTTTTTGCCTCGGGCTGCTGCTGGTTGCCGGTGAGCTGTTTTTTTTCCCGGGGCTCATCGTACCCGCGGTGATTGGGGTTGTGCTGATGGTGGTGTCCCTGGTATGGTCGATGGCGGACCTTTGGCCAAGCGAGAGCATCCAGTTTTCAAGCGATGTCTTTATCCGACCGTTGATCAATGTGATCGGCGGGATGATGCTGGCGCTGCTGTTATTTGCGGCCTTTTTGCGGTTCCTTCCCAAGGGCAGTCCGCTGGTTGCCCTGGTGCTGAAGGCAGCGGTGGGCGGGGAGCCAGTGGCGGCGCGCGCCCTCACCGAAGGCGGCCTCACTGGCAGTTCGCTCATCGGCGCGACCGGGGTGGCGGCGACGGCTCTGTTTCCCAGCGGGCAGGTTGAAATTGAGGGACGCCGCTACGAGGCGCGGTCGGACGCCGGCTTCATGGAGGCGGGCGCGCCGGTCAAGGTGACGGGGCTTGCGGAATTCGGCCTCATTGTGGAGGTTGTATCATGACCCTGATTATTCTGCTGTTTGCATTGGGAATTCTTTTCATCGTCGTGGAAGTGATCGTGCCCGGCGGAATTGTCGGCTCCATTGGGGCGTTGCTGATGTTTGCCGGATGCGCCCTGGCCTTCCGCGATTTTGGGACGCTGGGCGGCCTCGTGGCGTTGTTCGCGGCGCTGGCGGTCGGGGCGCTGGCGTTGTTTATCGAGTTCCGGGTATTGCCAAAAACAAAGTTCGGCCGCCGGGTATTTTTGGACTCACAAATCAAATCCGTGGCCAGCGCGGTCGGCGAGGATGCGCACGCTCTGATCGGTCAGCCGGCGGAAGCGCTCACCATGCTCTCACCCACCGGTTACGTCCGTGCGGCGGGCCGCCGTTATGAAGCGTTTTGTCAATCCGGCCAAGCCCCCGCCGGTGCGGCCCTGAAGATCATCGGGGCCGATAACTTCCGTCTCATTGTCACTCTCAAATCCACCCACTGACCCATACGCACATGCCTGATCCGTCCACTCTCGTTCTTGTAGTTGTCGTCATCGTAGGGCTTCTGATCTTCGGGATCGTTGTCTCTTTCTTCAGCGTCTGGCTCCGCGCCTGGCTCGCGGGAGCGTATGTTGCCTTCACTGATCTCATTGCCATGCGCCTTCGCCGGGTGCCATATGGCATGGTGGTGGATGCCCGGATCACCGCCAAAAAGGCGGGCATCGAAATCCCGGTCAACGACATCGAAGCGCACTTCCTCGCGGGCGGAAATGTCATCCCGACGATCCAGGCCCTGATCGCGGCGCAGAAGGCGGGCATTATGCTGGACTGGAACCGTGCGTGTGCGATCGACCTGGCCACCAAAGGCTCTGGAAAGAGTGTGGTGGAGGCGGTGCGCACCTCGGTGGATCCCAAGGTTATTGATTGCCCGAATCCCGCCTCCGGTCGCACCACCATTGATGGGGTCGCCAAAGACGGCATCCAGGTCAAGGTCCGGGCCCGGGTCACCGTACGCACCAACCTTGACCGCTTTGTGGGCGGGGCGAAAGAGGAAACCATCATTGCCCGGGTGGGAGAAGGCATCGTGACCACAATCGGTTCCGCCGAAACCTACAAGGTGGTTCTTGAATCGCCTGATTCCATTTCCAAGGTTGTGCTCCAGCGCGGATTGGATGTGGGCACCGCTTTCGAAATACTTTCCATCGACATCGCTGACGTTGATGTCGGCGAAAACGTCGGGGCGCAGCTGCAGGAAGCGCAGGCGGAGGCCAACAAGAACATGGCACAGGCGCAGGCGGAAATCCGCCGAGCCGCCGCGGTGGCGTTGGAGCAGGAGATGGTCGCCCGCGTGGCGGAGATGAAAGCCAAGGTCGTGGAAGCGGAAGCCCAGGTGCCGCTGGCCCTTGCTGAAGCCTTCCGGAGCGGCCGTCTGGGGGTGATGGATTATTACAAGATGGAAAACGTGAAGTCCGACACCGAAATGCGCACCAGCATCGCCAAGCCCGACAGCCAGTAAGACCGTGGAGCCCATCCCGAAGACCTGATCGCCTGCGCCATGGAATGGATCTCAGAACACTTCCAGCTCGTCGTCCTCGTCCTCGGGGCATTCGCTTACTGGCTCAAGGCCTTCATTGAGCAAAGAGTCGCGGAGAAGCAGGCCCGCGCGGCGCCTCAGCAACCGCAGGAACCCGAAGCCGAAGATGATTTTAAGCCGGAGGGTCCGATGAAATACGGGGAGATGCCGCCCTCGTTGCCCGTGCCGCCCGTGCTGCTCGTGCCGCCCGCGTTCCCGTCGGAGCGGCTCCCCGGTTATGAAGAAGTCGCCGCGAGGGAGGCGGCCACCGCGGCCCGGCACCGTGAAAAACTGTCTGCGCATCTCCAGCGGCTGCGCGATACCAAGGCCACCACCACCGGTGGAGCCGCCGCCACCCGCAGCCGGATTTCCGCAGCCCGTAATGCCCTGACCGGCGAAGGCGCCAAAGTGTCAGACGTGACCGTGACCGCCACCCTCCGCAGCCGGCTCCGCGACCCCGCCGAGATCCGCCGGGCCATGGTGCTGAAGGAGATTCTTGGACAGCCAGTCAGCCTGCGTCTGGGTGACTGAAAAAATTTTCGTTTCGCGGTCATAGAGCAGGATTAGTCCCGAGGGTGTCGGCGGTCCTGGAGATCAAGGCCCTTGAGGGGCCTGGAGCGGGAAGAGCGGGTGGAGGAAAACCAGTGCCGGCGGGCCTGGAAGACGGAATTGGACTCAGCCCTCCTGCCACCGGGCCACGTATTTGCCGATCACGTCGTATTCCACGTTCACGAGATCGCCGGCCCGGCGGGCGTGGAGGTTGGTGACGGCGGCGGTGTGCGGGATGATCCAGCAGACGACGCTGTGCGGAGTGATCTCGGCGAGGGTCAGGCTGCTGCCGTCGATCGCGATGGAGCCGCGGCGGATGACGTTGCGCCGGAAGGGCTCCGGCAGCGCCACCTCCAGCCGGTGGTCCTGGCCGCGCGGGGAGAAATCGAGCACTTCGGCGACGGCGTCGACATGACCCTGCACGTAATGGCCGGAAAGGCGGTCGCCGGCACGCAGGGCCCGTTCCAGATTGACGAGTGTGCCCGGAGCCAGCCATCCGAGGTTGGTCACCCGCAGGGTTTCGGCGAGCAGGTCGAAGCACACGGTGCCGCCGTCGAGGACGGGATCGGCGGCCATCACGGTAAGGCAGCAGCCGTTGACAGCCACGCTCTCACCGAGGGTGAGGTCGCCGGCAAACGGCACGGTGCGCAGCGTGAAGCGCCCGCCGGCGGGCGTGGCCTCCACCGCAGCGACTTCGGCGGCGGTCTCGATGATTCCAGTAAACACGGAGAACCACCATGGCGGGAAAGGGACGGTCGGAAATATAAATCGATGCCCGGTCCGGCGGCTTCCGTCGCCGGGTGCCGGCGCTCCGCCGCGACTGATTCGTGATTCCTCGTCTTCGTCCGTTGCCAAACAAAAAGCCGTGATTATTTCCGTAGCACGCCTCTCCACCACCCAGCCATGCTTTCGAACTCATACGCCGTGATCCTCGCCGGAGGCAGCGGCACCCGCTTTTGGCCGCTCAGCCGCAATGCCACCCCCAAGCAGTTGCTCCGCCTGCTCGACGAATCCAGCCTGCTGGAACAGGCGGTGGCCCGACTGGAAGGCCTCGTGCCCCGGGAAAACATCCTCATCCTCACCAATGCGGAACAGGAAGCCCAGGTCCGCGCCGCCCTGCCCGGCCACCCGCCGGAAAACATTCTCGCAGAGCCGGAAAAGCGCGACACCGCGCCCGCGGTCGCCCTGGGCATCGGCTGGGTCGCCGCCCGCGATCCCGACGCGGTCATGGCCGTCCTGCCGGCCGACCACCTCATCAAGGATGTGGCTTCCTTTCATGCGGTGATAACCGGAGCCTTTCACGCGGCGCGGGCCGCCTCCGCCCTCGTCACCATCGGCATCAAACCGACCTGGGCCTGTCCCGGCTACGGCTACATTGAACGCGGCGAGCGGGCGCGCATCCTCGGGCTGCCCTCGGAACTGGCCGCCTTCGAGGTCGTCCGTTTCCGCGAAAAACCCAACCCCGAACTCGCTGAGGAATTTCTCCGCACCGGCGGCTTCGTGTGGAATGCCGGAATGTTCGTCTGGAGCGTGCCCACCGTTTTCACCGAGTTGACCCGGTGCCAGCCCGCCCTCGCCGGCTTTATCAACGAGCTGCGCACCAGCCGCGACCTGCCGGGGACCGTCCGCGCGCAGTTCGGCCGCCTGCCGAGAATCTCCATCGACTACGCCCTGCTGGAACGGGCGTCCCGCGTCTTCAACATTGAGGCGACCTTTGATTGGGACGACGTGGGGTCCTGGCTCAGCATCGCCAAATACTTGCCCAGCGATGCGGACGGGAACGCCACCAAGGGCTCGGTCACCCAGTTGCGGTCGCACGGCAACATCGTTTACTCCAGCCAGCCAACCCGCATCGCGCTGCTCGGCGTCGACAACCTGATCGTCGTCCAGACCGGCGATGCCCTGCTCATCGCCGACAAGTCGGCCGCGGACGAGATCAAAAAAATCGTCGAGCAGGTTCCCGAAGCGCTGCGGTAGTCGAAACCGGCACTCGCCCGAGCCGATGCGCCCGACGCCGCCCACCCTCGGGCGGTGACGCCCGGGAGCCGAATCCGGCAAACCGCGGCTCCAGTGAAAGAACGTCGGCGGCCGAACGTTTCTGTGCAGTCGGGTTACGCTGCCTTATGCCGGACTTGCCGGCACATGGTGACCACCCGCAGGGCACGGCGGCCTACGGGCAAAGAGAGGCCGGGCTTCCCGCGATGGCGGTGCGGGAATGTTCGACCCATCTTGGGTTTGAACCCGGGCATCCCGCGCTCATCGGAATTTCCATGGGAGGAGCTGTCGCGATTCAGGCGGCCGCACGGGACCCAGCCTTCTGGTCCTCGCTCGCGGTCATCGCGACTTTTGACCGGCTCGAGCACGCCGTGCGGGGCCAGGCCGACGCCATGGCGGGCCGCGGGAAGCTGTTTCCGGTCGTGCGTGCGGCCTGCGCAGGTCGCGGCCTGGACCGATCACAACCCCAGCAATTGCCGAAGGACCACGGTGGCCTGGCCGGCGCGAGACCGCCACGGGCGCGCCGGCCGCAGCACCGTCCACTGCTCCTCCGCGGCGATCGCCGTCAGCCGCGCGCCCGGGTTGATGCAGACGGGGTGTTGGACCAGGCGCAGCATCGGCAGGTCCGCAGTGCTGTCGGAATAGGCCCAGGAATCGTCCGCCGCGCACGGCAGCAGCCCGGCGGCCTGCATCGGCGGCAGCTTGGCCCCGTGCTTGTTGTTCTCGCCGTCGATCTCGGCAATAAACGGCTGGCGGTCGGCCACCTCGACACGGGTGCCAAAACTCCGGTTGAATCCGAGCACCCGGCCGATTTCGCGCACGTAGAATTCCGGGCTGGCGGAATTGAGGACGAGGACGCGTCCCTCGCGGCGATGGCGTTCGATTGCAGCCGTCACCTCGGGAAAGAGCAGCGGCGGCACGATCGTTTCGGCGAACTCCAGGGCCAGCGCCTCGACTCGGGCCCTCGGCATCAGCCAGAGGTAGCTGAGAAAAACGCGTTTCAACTCCCGCGCCTCGAGCAGGCCGAGCAGGCCGGCCGGTGCCAGCGCCGCGGCGAACGGCAAAAACAACCGCCGCAATCCATGCTTCCGGAGCACGAACTGGCAGAAAAGCAGCTGCGTGTCGTGCGCGAGCAGCGTGCCGTCGAGGTCAAACAGGGCAAGGCGGGGCATCGGGTGGGGGTTGGACAGGCCGCCGGGGGCGGCGCGGTTCGTGTTTGATGTTTGCAGGGTGGAGTGCTGTGGTGCCGGGAAGCGTCCGGAGGCCCGGGCGGTGCCGGACCGGCCGGACAAGCTGAATCGTGAAACCCGAAACCCGAAACCTTTTTTCTGATGCGGCTGAAGCTGACGCTGGCGTATGACGGCCGGCCATACGCGGGCTGGCAGAGCCAGCGCGGCCGGGCCACGGTGCAGGACGCGGTCGAGGCGGCGGTGGCGCTCATCGGCGGATCGCCTGCCCAAGGCGGCGTGATCCGCGTTCATGGCTCGGGACGGACCGACACCGGCGTCCATGCCCTCGGCCAGGTCGCGCATTTCGACCCGACGGCTGGCACCCGGCTGGGCGAGGCGGAGTGGCACCGCGCGCTCAATGCCGTGCTGCCGCCGGCCATCCGGGTCATGCGGTGCGAGCAGGTGCCGCCGGAATTTCACGCCCGCTTCGACGCCACCGGGAAAATTTACCGATACCGGCTCTGGCACGGCGAGGTCCTGCCACCGCTGGAGCATGGACTGGCCTGGCATCTGCACGGCTGCCTCAGCGAACTCCTCCTCCGCAAGGGAGCCCGCCGCTTCGAGGGCCGCCATGACTTTTCCGCCTTCAGCGCCAACCGGGGCGGCGACAACGAGGAGACGGCCGACAAGGTCCGCACCATCCGCCGTCTCGACTGCGACCAGCAGGGAGAACTGATCACCCTCACCTTTGAAGGCGACGGCTTTCTCTACAAGATGATCCGGATGATCGTCGGTGCCCTCGTGCGGGTCGCCCGCGGTCATGATGATCTGGACCGGCTCAGCGATCTGCTCGCCCATCCCGGCCAGAAAAAACCCGGCTGGCAGGCGCCGCCGGACGGCCTGATGCTGGTCAAAGTATTATACGATGAGTCATTGGCCACTTGCCGCACCGGCGGGAGCGGTGGTAGATGACGGCTTGATCTTGTGCCGATGACCGATGCCTCACCCGCCCCCAGCAGCAAATCCGCCGTCTTCGTCCGGCGGCTGACCAGCACGCTGGCACTTTGGACCATCATCGCGGCCGCGGTCTGGACCGGCCGGCCCTCGCTGTTTTTCGCGATCATCGCCGGACTGGGTGCCCTCGGTCTGGTCGAATGGTGCCGGATGTTTGGACGCTCGCTCGACGGCGGCTGGCGGATCTGGCTGTATCTGACCGCGTCCGGATACGCCGCGATGGTCTTCTGGCAGGCCAAAATGATGCCGACGGGCGGCCCCGGACTGCCGGAGGCGGTCGCCATCCCGCTGCTGCTCTTCGGCCTCTTCGCCGGCACGCTGCGCGGCCCGCTTGAAGGCCGGGAGACGCTCTGGCGGTTGTTTGCGGCGCTTGCCGGTTTCGTCTACATCGCGTTCCTCTTCAGCTTTGCCTGGCGCCTGCTGCTGCTGCCGGCCTGGGACGGGTCCGGCCCGCTGCCCGGGGTGTTCTACCTGGTTTTTGTGATCGCGGTCACCAAGTTCACCGATATGGGTGCCTATGTCATCGGGGTGCTGTTTGGCCGGCATAAAATGATTCCGCACATCAGCCCGGGCAAGACCTGGGAGGGGCTGGCCGGAGCGTTCCTCGGTGCCTTTCTGGCCGCCCACGGGATGGTCGCGCTCTTTGGCTCCCATATCCCGCACCTCGACCACGCCCACGCCGCCGGCCTCGCGGTCTGCCTCGCGGTCATCACCGTGGTCGCTGACCTCGCCGAATCCGTGGTCAAAAGGTGCCTGGAAGTCAAGGATTCGGGCCACCTCCTGCCGGGCATCGGCGGGGCGCTCGACCTGATCGACAGCCTGCTCTTCACCTGCCCGGCCGCGTGGCTGTATTTCAAGCTGGTGGTGGCGCCATGACCGCCGCGCCTCCACCGCCGGCCGCGCCCAGGCGCGTGGTCGTGCTCGGCTCCACCGGTTCCATCGGGACCAGCGCGCTGAAGGTCGCCCGCGATCTGCCGTCCTGGATGCGGGTGGTCGGCCTCGCCGCCGGCGGCAACGGCGGACTGCTCGCCCGGCAGGCGGCGGAATTCGCCGTGCGCCACGTGGCCCTCGCCGACGAGGCCGCCGCCGCGACCACCGCCGGCCACCTGCCGCCCGGAACCACCCTCCACCGCGGAACCCAGGGCCTGGTCGACCTCATCCATGCCACCCAGCCCGACCTGGTGCTGGTCGCGATCGTCGGCACCGCCGGCTTGCGCCCGGCCCTCGCCGCCATCGAAGCCGGCTGCGACCTCGCCGTCGCCAGCAAGGAAATCCTCGTCATGGCCGGCGAAACGGTCATGACCGCCGCGCGACGCCGCGGCGTCCGCATCCTGCCGGTCGACAGCGAACACAACGCCATTTTCCAGTGCCTCGAAGGCCGCGATCCCGGCAGCGTCTCCAGACTGCTCCTCACCGCCAGCGGCGGTCCGTTCCGGACCCTGCCCGCCGGACAACTGGCCGGAGTGACCGTGGCGCAGGCGCTCAAACACCCGACCTGGGACATGGGCCGCAAAATCACCATCGATTCCGCCACCCTCTTCAATAAAGGGCTGGAAATGATCGAGGCCCGCTGGCTGTTCGACGTCGAAATGCCCCGCGTCGGCGTGGTCGTGCACCCGCAGAGCATCGTCCACAGCATGGTCGAATTTGTCGACGGCTCCGTGCTCGCCCAACTCAGCCACTCGGACATGTGCTTCCCCATCCAATACGCCGTCACCTGGCCGGCGCGCACCCGCAGCAGCCTGCAGCCGGTCAATTTCGCCGCGCTGGGACAGCTGACCTTTGAGGAGCCGCGGACGGCCGATTTCCCCGCCCTCGCCCTCGCCCGCGAAGCTGGCGAGACCGGCGGCACCTTGCCCGCCGTGCTCAACGCCGCCAACGAGGTCGCCGTCGCCGCTTTCCTCGACGGCCGCCTGTCGTTCCCCGGCATCTGGCAGATCGTCGGCGACACCATGGCCCGCCACACCAGCCGGCCCCAGCCGTCGTTGGACGAAATCCTCGATGCCGACGGCTGGGCGCGCGCCACCGCCACCGCCGCCCTGCCGCGCCATCGGCCCTGACCACCAGACCAGCCGCCCCCGGCGCCTCGAAGATCAAGATGAGGCACGATGACCGGTGGGGCACGATGCTGCAAAGAAGGGAGTCGGAGAGATCATCGCCATCTTCGGCATGGGCGGACGGGGGGCGGAGAGGCGGCTCGCTGCTTGTTTTCATCCGCTGCGGCGGCGCCTTTTGTGAGGGAGTCCGCCGGTTTCCGAGATATGATGTCCGGACATCCGCCGGCACGCCCACCATCCCCATTCATGAGTTCCTCTCCACCCTCCGCCGACCCGCGCTGGCACCAGCTTGAAACCACTGCGGTGGTGCGGCTTCTCAAATCCGACTGCCAGCGCGGACTCAGCGGTGCCGAGGTCACGCGGCGGCAGCAGGAGTATGGGCCGAACTCCATGTCCGCGCGCGGCGGCACGCCAGCATGGAAGCGTTTCCTCCAGCAGTTCAACCAGCCGTTGGTTTACCTGCTGGTGGCCGCGTCAGTCATCACGGCGTTTTTGCACGAGTGGGTGGACTCGGGCGTCATTTTTGGTGTGGTGCTGGTGAATGCCGTCATCGGCTTCATCCAGGAATCGAAGGCGGAGAAGGCCGTCGAGGCGCTGAACCGGATGGTCGTCACCGAGGCCACGGTGCGGCGCGAGGGCCGCCGCCAGCGCGTGCCCTCCGCGCAGATCGTGCCTGGAGATGTCGTCATCCTGCAAAGTGGCGACCGCGTGCCTGCCGATTTGCGGCTTTTCCAGGTGCACAGCCTCCAGGTGGACGAATCACCGCTCACCGGCGAGTCCGTGCCCGTGAACAAACACGCCGAGCCGCTGGCTTCTGATGTGGTGCTCGCGGACCGCCAGAACCAGGCCTTTGCCGGCACCGCCGTCACCTACGGCACGGCGGAGGGCCTGGTCTGGGCCATTGGTGACAAGACGGAGACCGGCCGCATCGCCTGGCTGATTGCGGACGCGGTGGAGCTCTCGACACCGCTGACGCGGAAGATCACCGCCTTCAGCAAGCTGCTCTTGTGGGTCATCCTCGGACTGTCGGGGCTGGCCTTCGTCATTGGCGTGCTGCGCGGCGAGCCTCCGGTGGAGATGTTCATGGCCGCGGTGGCGCTGGCCGTGGGCGCGATCCCGGAGGGACTTCCCGCCGCCGTGACCATCGTGCTCGCCATTGGGGTGAACCGCATGGCCAAGCGCCGCGCCATCATCCGCAAGCTGCCCGCGGTGGAGACGCTGGGCAGCACCACCGTCATCTGCTCGGACAAGACCGGCACGCTCACCGAGAACCAGATGACCGTGCAGCGCGTGGTGGCGGGCGGGCGCGAGTATGAGCTCACCGGCGGCGGCTACGACCCACGCGGCGAGGTGCTGCACGACGGAAAAAAGATCGAGTCCGCGCAGCATCCCGCGCTGCTGGAGTGCCTGCGCGCCGGAGTGCTCTGCAATGATTCACAAATCGTGATCGAGGAAGGCCGCCAGATCGTGCAGGGCGATCCGACGGAGGCTGCCATGCTCGTGGCCGGCGCCAAGGCGGGCCTCCTTCACGAGGAGATGATCGACGCCTCACCGCGGCTGGGCATGATTCCGTTTGAGTCGGAGCACATGTTCCGCTCCACCCTGCACGCGCTGGATGGCACACGCACCATTTACAAAGTGGGCGCCGTCGAGCGCCTGCTGGAACGCTGCACGGACATGTTCGCCGCGGACGGCACGCTCGCTCCGCTGGACCAGGAGGCCGTGCGCGCCGATGTCGGGTGCCTGGCCGCGCAGGGCATGCGCGTGCTGGGTTTTGCCCGCCGCCACGCGGAGCATGAGGGCGACCACCTGGCCCACGAGCATGTGAGCGGGGGCCTCACCTTCCTCGGCCTGCAGGGCATGATCGATCCGCCGCGCCAGGAGGCCATCAGCGCCGTGGCCAACTGCCGCCGCGCGGGCATCCGGGTGAAAATGATCACCGGCGACCACGCCATCACCGCCCGCGCGATCGCGGAGAAGCTCGGCATCGCCGACTCCGACGGGGTGCAGGTGATGACCGGCCGCGAACTCGAAAACGTGAGCGATGCCGACCTGCCCGCCGTGGCGCATCGCGTGGAGGTTTTCGCCCGGGTGGCCCCGGAGCAGAAACTGCGCCTGGTCACGGCCCTGCAGGCACACGGGCATGTCGTCGCGATGACCGGCGACGGCGTGAACGACGCCCCCGCGCTCAAGCGCTCGGACATCGGCATCGCCATGGGCATCGCCGGCACTGACGTGGCGAAAGGCGCGGCCGACATGATTCTCATCGACGACAACTTCGCCACCATCGAGGCCGCCGTGGAGGAAGGACGCGGCGTCTTCGACAACCTGCGCAAGTTCATCGTCTGGACGCTGCCCACCAACGTCGGCGAAGGCTCCATCATTCTGGTGGCGATGATGCTCGGCGTGGTGCTGCCGGTGGTGCCGGTGCAGCTGCTCTGGGTGAACATGACCACCTCGATCTTCCTCGGCCTCATGCTCGTCTTTGAGCCCAAGGAGCGCGCACTCATGGACCGCCCGCCGCGTGACCCGAAGCTGCCGCTGCTCACCTTTCCGCTCATCATGCGCACCGGGCTGATTTCCCTGATCATGATCGTCGGAGCTTACTGGCTCTATTTTTACGAGATCAACGTCGGTGGAGAGACCATCGCCGAGGCGCGCACGGCCGTCATCAATGTCATCGTCATGGTCGAAGTCGCCTACCTCATGAGCTGCCGCTCGCTGAACCGCTCCGTGCTCTCGATCGGCCTGTTTACCAACCCATTTGCGATCGCCGGCGCCCTGGCCATGATCGCCGCGCAGATCCTTTTCACCTACACGCCGGTGATGAACCACCTCCTTCACACCGCCCCGCTCGAAGCCGGTGCCTGGCTGCGCATCCTCGGCGTGGCGACGCTCGCTTTCACGGCCGTCGAACTCGAAAAATGGATCCGCTTTGGCCGCCACCAAGGGGTGGCCGTGCCGGTGGAGTGACTGATTTCCCTCCCGGCTCCGAGCTGTCCGCTTCGATGCCAGCCAGCCTGGCCTTCAGACGTTCCCCTGCACCAGCGCGGCCAGCCCGCAGCGACGTCAGGTATTCCGCCAAGCGGGTGCGGGTTTCGTGGGGAAGGAGAAGCGTGTACCGCATCTTTATGAGTTCGAGTCTGTGGCTCCGCGGGCGGATTTTCAACGGCGGACGCAGCGACCCTGCGCGAACGATAAAGTGAAGGAACTTTGGCGGAATCGCGGTACCCTGGCCGCCTGATGACGCCGTCCGACCCCGCCCCCGATCCAACTTTCCAAAAGGCCGAACCGACCTCCGAGACCGGTGCCGAGGCGTTGTGTGACGAGGCGACCGGGGATGTGGCGGTGGGCGACCTGGAGGCGGCGGTGGCGAAGTACCGGCAGGCGGTGGCGGTGGAGCCCGGATATTTTGAGGCGTGGCACGCGCTCGGCATGGCGCTGATGAAATGCGGCCAGCTCAAGGAGGCGATTGGTGCCGGGCTGATGGCGACCACCCTGCGACCGAACGACCTGCTGGCCTGGACGGCCTTGTCGCAAATGTACGTCAAAAATGGGCAGATCGCCGAGGCCGAGGACGCCAAGGGCAAGGCGAGGATTCTGTCCCTGGGCGGCAAGGTGGTCCGCGAATAATCGCCGATGGGGCCAACGCCCCGGTTTTCCCGCGGCTCAGCGGCCGTCGTCATCCTCGGGGGGGACGAGGGGCCCGCCAGCCGGTCCAGCCGCGGCTCCCCCGCCCTTGCGGCTTCCTCCGGCCGGACCGGCCGGGGCCTGCGCAGGATTCCGGTTTGAGGTTTCCCGATTCGGGTTAACACAGGAGGATGGATACCGTCGGCCGTCTCCGACCGGCCGAGGGTCCTCCGTGTCGCACCCCCAACCCTTTCCCAGAGTGAAGCCTTTTTATCTCACGACCGCCATCGACTACCCCAACGCCGCGCCCCACCTCGGCCACGCATATGAAAAAGTCCTGGCCGACGCCATCGCCCGCCATGTGCGCAGGACCGGGCGCCCGGTGTATTTCCTGACCGGGCTGGATCAGCACGGGCAGAAGGTGCAGCAGACCGCGGAGAAGGCTGGCATTCATCCGGCGACCCATGTGAAAAACACGTCCAAGCTCTTCTCCCGCCTCTGGGAGACGCTCGGACTCAGCCACGACGCCTGGATCGAGACCACCGATGAGCGGCACAAGACGGTGGTGCGGGCGCTGCTGCAAAAGCTCTACGACGCGGGCGAAATCACCAAGGGGGCGTACCGCGGCTTTTACAGTGTGCGCCAAGAGCAATACATCACCGCCAAGGAGCGGCGGGAGGACGGGACCTTCGGGCCGGAGTGGGGCGAGGTTGTGGAGCTGGAGGAGGAAAACTGGTATTTTCACCTAAAGAAGCACCTGCCCTGGCTGCGCGGCTTCCTGCGCGCGCATCCGGAGACGGTTTTTCCCGAGAGCCGGCTGCGCAACCTCCAGCAGGCGGTGGAGGAGACGGAAGGGGCCGACCTGTGCATTTCGCGGCCCAAGGCCCGGCTTCGGTGGGGCATTGAGCTGCCCTTCGACCCCGATTTCGTCTGTTACGTCTGGTTTGACGCCCTGACCAACTACATCAGCGGCGCGGGCTGGCCGGACGGGTCGTGGAATGAAGGCGGGCCCCGCTTTGCCGACCTCTGGCCCAACGACTGCAACGTCATCGGCAAGGACATCCTGGTGCCGGCCCACGGCGTCTACTGGCTCATCATGCTCCATGCGGCGGGTTTTCCCGACGACCAGATGCCGCGCTTTCTGGTCCACGGGTGGTGGAACATCCGGAGCCAATCCGGGGAGAGCGAAAAAATGAGCAAGTCCCTGGGCAACGTGGTCGATCCGCAGGTGCTGGCCGAAACGGTCGGAGCCGATGCCCTGCGGTATTACCTGCTCAGCGACATGACCACCGGCCAGGACGCGGACTTTTCCCAGGACCGGCTCATCGTCCGCAACAACACCGAACTGGCCAACGGCCTGGGCAACCTGCTCAACCGCGCCCTCAACATGACCCAGCGCTATTGCGGCGGCGTGGTCACGCGCGGCGAGCACGATGACGCCATGTTCGCCGAAGTGCGGGCGGCGGTGGCGGACCTGCCCGGGCCGTACCTCGCGGCGCTGCAGACGTGGCAGTTCAACCGGGCGCTGGAGGCCGTCTGGGCGGTCATCGACGTGGCCAACCGTTTTGTCGAGCGCACCGAACCCTTCAAGCTGGCCAAAGATCCCGCGCAGGCCGGGCGCGTGACCGGCATCATGCACCACCTCTGCGAAACCCTGGCGCACCTTTCCGTGTTCCTGGAGCCCGTGATCCCGGCCGCGGTCGCGCAGCTGCGCGGGCAGCTCCGCTGGGAGCCCGCCGCCGGCCTGACCTACGCCGACCTGCACTGGGGCCTGCTGCCGGAGGGGCACGCCATCGGCAAACCCAAACCGCTCTTCCCCAAGATCGAAGCCGCCGCCCCACCGGCCGACAGCGCCGGGGGGTGAGCCGGCGGGGCCGATCCCGGAGGATTGCCGACCGCGGCGGTAGGCAATGATTGTACTCGCTCCAAGTTTATAAAATGATTCGCCTCGACCTGTGGGAAATGTGGTCGCGGAGGCCGATAATTTTTACAATTTCGGCAAATTGGCTTGTCGAAAAAATCCCCGGCGACTAGCGTTGCGGCTCCTTCCCATCGCGGGCGGGATTCCGCTGATGGCCGGAGCCGGAACATCACTGGGGAGGACACTATTCGGTTCATAATTCTTTTAAAATCAACTTATTCTAGTTGCCGGGGAACAACTGAAAATGACGCACGCACTCGATGGTCTATGGGACAAAATTTGTGACAATGTCAGGCGGGGAATCAGCCCGGATGCGTTCCAACGGTGGTTCGCTCCGGCGCGTCTGGCCGAGGCCGGCGAGGAGACCCTGACGCTGGCAGTGCCGAACAGCATCCAGCAGCTGTGGATCGAATCGAACTACGCCACGCTGCTTCAAGATGCGATCATTCTGACGCTGGGCGATCGCCGCACGGTGCGTTTCCGGGTGGAGATGACCGGGCCGCCGCCGACGCGTCCGGAGGACGCCGAGGCGTCGGGCCACGGCTTGAACGGGTCAGCTAAAGTGAACGGGGCGGCGGCGATGAGCGGCGGTGCCGCCTCCCGGCTGCCGGGCCTGAATGGATCGGGCGGCGAGGGGGCGGGAGGCTTCAACGCGCGGTATGTTTTTGAGAACTTTGTCGTCGGGAGCAGCAACCAATTTGCGCATGCGGCGGCGCATGCGGTGGCCGAGAACCCGGCGCGGATTTACAATCCCCTGTTCATTCACGGCGGGGTCGGCCTGGGCAAAACCCATCTCATGCAGGCCATCGGGCACCACATCCTGGCGCATCGCAAGAAGGCCCGGGTCATTTACATTTCGAGCGAGCAGTTCACCAACGAGTTCATCGACGCGATTCAGCAGGGTTCCCTGCCCAAGTTCCGCCGGCGCTACCGCCAAGCCGATGTCCTGCTCATCGACGACGTACAGTTCTTTGCCGGCAAGGAGCGTTCGCAGGACGAGTTTTTCCACACCTTCAACGCACTTTTCGACGGGCACCGCCAGATTGTCATGACCAGCGACCGGCCGCCCAGCGAGATGCAGAAGCTGGAGGCCCGGCTGGTTTCGCGCTTCGAGTGGGGCATCGCGGCCGAGATGCAGGTGCCCGATGTGGAGACCCGCACGGCCATTCTGCGCAAAAAAATGGCGCATCTGCAGGTCACCCTGCCGGACGACGTGGTGCGGTTCCTTGCCGAGCGGATCAGCAACAATGTGCGCCGGCTGGAGGGATCGCTGATGCGGCTGGCCAGCTTCGTGTCGCTCTCCCACGAAAAGCTCACCCAGCCGCGGGTGGAGGAACTGTTGCGCGACCTGCTGCAGGAGGATGCGCGCAACCAGGTGACCATCGACAAGATCCAGCGGGTGGTGGCCGAGCACTACGATGTGCGCCTGGCCGACATGACCAGCAAACGCCGCCCGGCCTGCATTGCCTTCCCGCGCCAGGTGGCGATGGCGCTCTCGCGTGATCTGACCCGGGCCTCGTATTCGGAGATCGGGGCGGCCTTTGGCGGGCGCGACCACGGCACGGTGATGCACGCCTGCAAACTCATCTCGTCGCGCACCAGCGAGGACCCCAAAATCCGGAGCGCGATCCTGCTGCTGCAGTCGCGCCTCAAAGGCTGACCCCGCGGCCGTCAGGGCAAAACCTGCTTGCACCGCGCATTTCACCGCTAGGCTACCCCGACCTGGTCCGGCGCGCGGTTCCGCGCCTCCCGGCGATCCCCATCCACGTTCCTGCGATGCCGCTGTTCCGCTCCCTTCGTACTGCCAGCCACACGGCGCGTGGTGTTTTCCACCGGGCCCTGGCCCTCGCGACGCTCCTGGCCACCCCCTGCGCGGCCAGCACCACCGTCCCCCCCCGGCCCACGGTCGCCGCCCCTTCCGTGAAGAAAAAGCCGGCGGCGGGAAAAACCGCGGCCGCCCGGCCGGCTCACGACCCCGCCACCCTGTACCAACCACTGCTCCCCGCCTCCGCCAAGCGCCTCAATCCCGATCTGATCATCCGGCAAAACCCCGCCGCGGCCGCCCGGGCCCAGCTCCCGGCGGTGTACGCCCCCACCCGGCCCCGCGCCGGCCTGACCCGGTTTCCCTGGAAGACCAACATCGTCACCACGGTTTTTTGGATCGGGGAGCCGTCGACCGGGGTCACCGCGGCCTGCAACACCAAAAGTTCCTGGGACACCGCCTGGCAGGTCACCTACGGGGGCTTCGATGATCCAGACCCATCCACTCGCAAGTGGGATTTCAGCCCCAAAGCATTCGCGCCCAACCAGAACCCATTTTATATCGCACTCCCTTTCAACGACATAACCAACAGGGAGATCGCCGCCACGGTCATTCCATGGTATGCGTCGATCCCTCGCAAATCGAAATACGACAGCGTGATCAAGGGGCGCTGGGTGGCGGTGCGGCTGGGGAAAAAGACCTGTTATGCTCAGTGGGAGGATGTGGGTCCCTTTGAGACCGACGACTGGGCGTACGTCTTCGGCCGCAACCCGCAGCCCAAGACGGTGATGAACAACGGGGTCGGACTGGATGTGTCCCCGGCGGTGCGCGATTATCTCGGCTTGGTCAGCGGGGTGCGGTGCGACTGGCGGTTCTGCGAGGTTGCTGAAGTGCCGGACGGCCCCTGGCGGAAATTTGGCTCGAACAATCCGTTCGTGAAATCGAAGGACCAGCAGCTCGCGGAGCGGATCGCGCGCATGGCCGAGCTTGAGCGGCAGCGGGATGAATGGCTGAAAAACTCGCGCTCCACGGTCCTCGGCTACTAGCGGGGCCTGGACTGGGGCCGCACCGCGGGGGGGCCGCCGAAGCCGGCCGATTCCCGGGGCCAGCCGGGCTTGACCGCGCCGGGCCGCTGCGCCTCATTACCTGATGGCTCTCGCTCAGATCACCTCAGTGGCCGGCACCGCCGTCCATGTGCCCGGCAACGACATCGATACCGACCGGATCATCCCGGCGCGGTTCATGAAATGCGTGACCTTTGAGGGCTTGGGCGAGTATTTTTTTTATGATGTGCGGAAGAATCCGGACGGCGGCGACACTGCTCATCCGTTGAACGACCCTCGCCACGCCCAGGCCAAAATCCTCGTCACCGGGGCGAACTTCGGATGCGGCTCGTCGCGCGAACACGCCCCCCAGGCCCTTTACCGCTGGGGCCTGCGCGCCGTCATCGCCGAGAGCTTCGCCGAAATTTTCTTCGGCAACTGCGTGACCCTTGGCATCCCCTGCGTCACCGCCGCGCATGAGGACGCGGTGGCCCTCGGACGGCTGGTCGAGGAGAATCCGGACCTTCCGGTGGTGGTGGAGGTGGAGCGAAGCCGCGTTTTTTATGGCCTGGACGGGGCGCAGAATTTCCCGGTGCACATTCCAGAAAGCGCCCGCGAAGTGCTGCTCAACGGCAAGTGGGACCCGATCGCCGATCTGCTCGAAGGCGAGCCCGCGGTCGCCGCTACGGCCGCGACTCTCCCATACCTGGCGCGTTGAGGGCGGCGCGGGGGCCGCGGAGGTGACCGGCGGTGCGCTCCGGGGCCGGTCGCGGACACCTGGCGGGCCGTGAAGTGGCGGAACAGCCCGGGCGGCGACGGCCGTGCCGTGAAAATGCCACGGGATGCAGTATTTTCTCCCATTTCCCGGCAACTTCCTGTAAAGTGAACCCGTTGGCCGACGCGCGAAATTGCAACGCTTGGACTTTGACAAAACCGCCACACATTTCGTAGATTACGCCTCCTTTCGGCTGACTCCCGCAGCGATTCATCGATCCCCTTTTCACCACACCCGCCGCACCCCTGCCATGAGCGCCATCGTCACCGCCGGTTCGACTGCGTTTTCCCACGCAGGCACTCCGGCAGGAGACGCGGCCCCCGGGGTCCCCGTTCCGGCCGGCGCGCCGGCGCGGTTGGAGCGCCTCGGCCCCACCGGACAGGGGCCCAGCCGCAAAGGGGCCAAGGATCTGGTCATTGAGCGATTCGAGCAGAAGTTCATGCTCCACCCGCGGCTGGTGGCTCCAGTGCGCGAGTTCATCCGGCCGTTCTGCATCCCCGATCCCAACGGTCGGGGCGAGATTCCCGAGTACATCGTGACCACGCTGCAACTGGACACGCCCACCATGGACCTCGCCCTCGCCAAGGAGCGCAAGGCCTTCTCCCGTTTCAAGCTGCGCATCCGCACCTACGGCACCGACGCCCCGCCCAAGGCCCCGATTTTTCTCGAGATCAAACGCAAGGTGGGCAACGTCATCATCAAGAGCCGTGCCAAGCTCAACCGCGCGACCTACCACGAAAAAACCGTGACGAACCCGGACACCGCGGCCCTGCTCAAGAGCCCGAAGGACAATGCCGTCCAGCTCGAGTTCTGCCGCGTGACCAACGAGATCGGGGCGCGGCCGAAGATTCTCATCCGCTACATCCGCGAGAGTTATTTCGGGGCGAACGACGACTACGCCCGCATCACCTTTGATCGACGGATCAGCTACCGCCGCACCCGGGAGTGGCTGCTGCCCGGGCCGGAGGTGGCCGAATGGAAATACTGGCACCCGATGGACGTCCAGGAATCGTTCCGCCGCGACTATCCGGCCTACATTTTCGAGCTCAAATCCATGCGCGACTCCCCCACCTGGATGCTCGAGACCATCGAACGCTTCAACCTGGTGAACACCGGATTCTGCAAGTATGCGACCGCTTGGCGGCTGGAAACGCTCCAGCGGGGCTTCACGTACACGCTTGAGGGGGCGAACACCACGTATTGACAGCCCGGTCCGCCCCGGCTTTTACTGGCCGCCTTTCTTGTCGGCCGTGCTGATTGGACCGTCCGGCCGTCCTTTTATCCGACTCTTTTTTCGCTGATGCAACCCATAGACATCGATCCACTTTTCAACGCCCTCGGCTCCACCCGCTCACTGGAGCCGCTTGAAGCCTTCTACTCCCTTTGTGTCGCCTTCGTCCTGGGCTTGGTCCTAGCCAACATCTACCGGTGGACTCACCAGGGGTTTTCCTACGCGCGTTCCTTTCTGCACACACTGGTCCTCGCCACCATCGTCATCTGCGTCATGATCATGGCGATCGGGAACAACATGGCCCGCGGCCTGGGCATCCTGGGCGCGATGGCCTTTGTCCGCTTCCGCACCCCGATCCGCGATCCCCGGGACATCATCTTCCTCTTTGCCGCCCTCGCCGTCGGCATCTCCTGCGGTGCCCAGGTCTTCATGATCGGCATTCTGGGCACGCTTTTTTTCTGTTTCGCGGCCGTGTTCCTGGCTTGGTCCCCATTCGCCTCGCGACGCGAGTTCGAGGGCCTGCTCCGGTTCATGCTGCCGGCGGGAGGCCGCGGCATCGAGCGGCTGGCCGAGATCGCCAGCCAGTATTGCGGCTCATGCGAAATGATCGCCATGCGGGAAGCCATCCAGGGCGAGGTTCTGGAGTACTCCTACCAGGTGCGCCTGCTCGACCCTTCTTATAAAGTGGACCTGGTGGACGCCGTGGCCAAGATCCCCGACATCTCCGAGGTCAGCCTGATCATGCAGCGCACCACCGTGGAAATCTGACCGCCCCCGTCCTCCGGTCCCGTCCGCACCCAGCACCCAGCCCTCAGAAAATGGAATGAGCGAGTTTCACCCCAACCGCGTCCGCCCCCACCGCCCCCGCCTCACCCTGCGGCGCCTCCTCAATTTCTGGCCCCTGCTCGTCTGGGTCGGCGTCCTCGGCATGGCCTTCTGGGCCTACAACAAAGGCGTGCGGTTCACCCGGATGAACGGCCTGGTCGATCCCATCCAGGAGGCCGTGGCCGCCGATGAGGACTCGCGGATCTTGGAAATCCTCGTCAAGACCGGCACCAAGGTTAAAAAAGGTGATCCCCTCGTCGAGCTCGACACCAGCATCCTTGACGCCCAGATCGGCAAACTGGTGGCCGCCATCCGCGCGGACGTCGAGGACCGCCTGCTCAGCCATGAGCTCGACCTTCAGCGGCTCAAGTCCGAGCGGCGCGAAATCCTCCGCGACCAGGCGTCGGATGATGGGGAACTCGCGGCCGTGCAGGGGCAGTTGGACAGCCTCCAGCAGCTCATTGACCGCCAGCAGGCACCGCAGGCCCAGCAGCAGATGAGAATCGCCCTGGCCGAATCGCTCGGCGACGCCAGCAAGGATGCCTCCCGGCTCCGGGCCACCACCGCGCTGTACCCTGGCCAGCTGGACGAGGTCAAGCTCGACATCGACCGCCTCCAGGGGGAGATCGACAAATACCGCCAAGCCATGGTCAATCCGGAGGAACTGGCCGCCGCCAATGGCGATCTGTCCGACCTGCAGGAACTGCGCGTGCTGCGCGACCGCGGCACCTTGCTTTCAGGGCACGATGGGACGGTGGACCGGGTGGAGCGGGACAACGGGGAGTTCGTGCTGAAAGGCGAGACGATCCTGCGGGTCGTCGCGTATCCCGAAGTCATCCGGGTGCTGCTGCTGAATGACCAGCTGGGCCAAGTCCAGATCGGAAACACCGTCTGGGTCTCCTCGATTGTCGACCGTTACAAGTATTACCAAACCAAGATCCTCAAGATGTCTCCACGCGTCACGAATGGCCCGAACGCGACGAGCCCCCTGCCCAATCAGGTGGTGCATGGCCAGGAAATCATCGCCGAATACCCGAAGGACAGCGGCTTTTTGCCAGGCCAGCCGGTCATCGTCCACCTCGATGAGCCGGGCAAAATCCCCCTGCTCACCCGGTTTTTCGGTGGGAAGGGGCGGGCCGAACAGTGATTTCACCCTTTTTTTCAACCACTGTGATGCGTGCCGCCACTCGCTTTGCCCTGCCCGTGCCGAATGTTCATCAGGTAGCTTGGGCCGCTTTTTTCGTCTGCGCTGCGCCGCTGGCCTGGGCCAAGGCTCCGGGCACGACCCCGCCGCCAAGGCGTCCCAAGCCGGCGGCCCAATCGACTGAAGGAGCTCAGGGCACCCCGGCGGCCCAGGGTGCCGCGACACCTCCAACGGCACCGAACGCTCCGGACCGGCCCGAGCTGCCCGCGATTCCGCACGCGGCCGCCGACGGCCCGCTGAGCCGCAGCGATCTCGTTCAACTCGCCGTCCAGGCTCATCCTGACTTCTGGCGGTTCCGTGGCGAAGTCGCCTTTTACCTCCAGGCCGAGGCCGCCGCCTATGACTGGAGGGATCCGGAGCTGCGCATCGGCTACGACCATGAGTTTGAGGCGGACCTCAGTCGGCCGTACGAGGAGACGCGGTCGATCAACACGACGGAAGCAGGGATTTTCGACACGACCTCGAGCACCAGCTTTACGGAGTATGATGGATCGGGCGACCCTCCGACCATCGGAAACACCTCCCGGCGGGAGAGCGTCTCCCAGAAACGGAAGATCACCACGGAGACGGTGCGGAAGATCACTCCGGGCAAGTACCAGGACCTCATCGAGGAGACGACCTATGAGCTTGATCGCCGCCGCGAGAACCAGCAGGAAAACCGCCGGGGGCCGCTCAATGCCAGCGAGAACCAGCGCACCCGGGAAGACTCCCGCCGCCGCGTGGTCAGCCGCAGCCGCGAATACCGCACGCATCCAAACGACGTCTATGGAGATGAGACCTTCGTGGTCGCGGTCCGCCTTTTTATTCCCAATCCCTTGGAGGTGAAGGCCCGGGCCGCCCGCGCGCGCGCCGAAGCCAGCCTTTCCAGCAAACGCCTGCGCGCTGAAGTGCGCGATCTGGTCTTTGATGTGGGACGCCGCTACGACGAACTCCAGTTCCGCTACGCCTGGCATCAGGCCAACATCCGCCTCTCCGAGTTGCAGCAGCGGAATTTGCAGCACGTTGCCGAGGAGTCGGCCCGGCTTGCCGAGACGGCGGCCACCCCGGGCCTCAGCAACCTGTACGATCCCAGCGATCTGCCCAAGGCCCGCCTGGAAATCAGCAAAGCCCGCGAGGAGGTGTTCGATTCCGGCCGTGAGCTCGCGCTGGTGAAGGAGGAATTGTGCCTGCTCTGCGGCATCGACGACCCCGGCCGCATTGTGCTGACCAACGCGCTCCGCCTGCGCAAGATCTCGGAGGGGCAGCTCGATCTGGCCTCCCTGGTGGAGCTGGCACGGGCCCATCGTCCGGATTTCGGCGAGATGCAGGCTCGCGGCGACGTCGAGCGGGCCCGCCTGCGTGAAGTCAAAGCGCTGCGGCTCCCGTGGATCAACGATCTGAGGGTCGGCTGGGGGCGCACCATTTCCGACGGCTATCAGGACCAGGACGAATTGACGGCCCTCCTGACCCTGAACCTGCCGCTGTTTTCCTGGTGGCAGAACAAGGAACACCGCCAGCACGAGGAGGCCATCGCCAACTTTGAGGAAGCCCGGAACGTCCTCGGCCAGCGCATCGACAGCCAAGTGGCGTTTGCCATTCGCGCGGTGCGGGACGCCTCCTCCTCCCTCGCCCAGTTTTCCGAGGGCGAAAGGCTCCTGCGCGAGGATCTGAAGAAAAACCGAGCAGAGGCCGAGACCGCGGGGAACAAGGCCGAGCGCATCAAAATCGATGCCGATGAAGCCCTCATCAAATCCGGTCGCGGCCGCCTCCAGGCGCTTTACCATTATAATCAGGCCGTCGCCCACCTGGAACTGGCCCTCGGCGTGCCGATCGAGGAGGCCTTCGCCTCCTCCGCCAAGGCCCCCGTGGCAAAATAATCGCCGCCACCACCGGGCAGGCACCCTGCGCGGTTCCATCGCCGCCGCCCCAATTCCGTCGGGTCCCAGGCTCCCGCAGTGCGTCCGCCCGGACGCACAAAGCTCAGGGCACAAATGGAGAACCCTCCTTCGAGCCTGGCTGAAACAAGCCGGGGCCGGCAGCCGGCGACGCGCCTCCGGAGGAGCCCAGGCCCTCGTGGGTTGGGGCCTGGAATAGGCCCATTGGATGCCGAATTTTTTGATGTCCCCGCGAGAATAGGGGTGTAAATAGAATTCCCATGTTCAAAATCACCAACTCCAATCATGAAACACTTCCTCCTCCTCATGGCTCTAGGTGGACCTGGAGGGTGTTCCTGCTGACCGCCGTTTTGTGGGCCGGCCCGATCCGGGCGCAACTGCCGGACGATTCGCATTGGTTCTACGAATACGGCGGTCCTTCCCCTGAACCCTTCACCTTCGCCCTCGCCGGCCACCATCTGTACATGGGCGGACTCTTTCTCAACGTTGAAGGGGACACCCAAAAGAAAAACCTGACCCGCTTCAACCTGCTGACCGAAGCCTGGGAACGCGTGCCGGGCATTTCCAATGCCTTCAATGGTGGGGTGTGGTGCCTCCATATGGGCGATGACGGATTCCTCTACGTTGGGGGAAATTTCAGCCAGGTGGGAGGGGTGGCCGCCTCCGGAGTGGCCCGGCTCGACCTCTCCACCGGTTCCTGGCAGGCGCTCAACGACCCCTCTCCCTCCCTGGTCACTCCAGGCCAAGCCAACGGCCCCACGAACGGGCGCGTCCTCGCCGTGGTCAAGTCCGGCCAGGACGTCTACGTGGGCGGAGAATTCACCGGACCCGCCGGCTCCCCCGTGAATGAAAAATACATTCGTCGGTTTCGGCTCGACACCCGCGATTGGGAGCGGGTGGGAGGCGGACTCGACCTCGATGTGCGCGCCCTGAAAACGGCGGCCAACGGCGATATTCTGGCCGGCGGTCAATTCACCGGCCGCCTGGCCCGATTTAACGGAACCTCCTGGAATGTGGTCGGCGGTGGCGTCGCCGGGACCAGCCCTGGCGGCGGCATCATCCGTGCCATTCAGACGGCCCCCGACGGAACCATCTACATCGCCGGCGACTTCGACACCGTGAATGCCAGCGGGGCGGGCGTGGCCGTGCGGGACGTCGCCGCCCTCAGGCCGAACGGAACCTGGAATGCCTTGGCCGGCGGATTCGATGCTCAATACATCCAGTCCAACGGCACCACTTTCAACTCCGATGGCGTCTTCGCGCTCGCCCTCGATGCTTCCGGCGTGCTCTATGCCGGCGGCGATTTCGACGCTTCAGTCGGCCGCACCGTTCTCAACCTCAGGCATGTGGCCCGATGGGATGGCACGGGCAGTTGGAAATCGCTTGGATCGGGGGTGGGCACCACCGGCAGCCAGATCGTCAACTGCCTGGCCATGGGCCTGAAAAACGATCTTTACGCCGGAGGCGTGTTCAACATTGGCTGGGGGACTCTCGGAGCCGCCGCGAAGAACTTCGCGCGCTGGATGCCGGCACGCGATTTCACCGGCTACATTCCCGGTGCCGCTGACAATACCACGTCCGAAATCAGCCGAGCCGACGCCGCCAATACCCGCACCCTGCTCCTCCAGACCCGCCCCGGCACCTCCTATCTCATCGAATCCTCCACCGACCTGAAAACCTGGTCCACGGTTCAGGGCAGCACGCTGGTTGGCAACGGCAACCTGCAGGGATTTGATCTGCCCTCCACCGCCCCCCAGCGGCAGTACCGGTTTCGGGCCACTTCCTACTGAGCCGCCGGGCTCCTGTTCCGCGGATGGCCTGGACGCAGCCCGCGCACCCACCCGGTTCATCCATCCCCCATGAGACGCCGTTCGCACACCCCCGCTCCGCCCCATCAGCCCCTCCTCCATCCCGTAGGTCTTCCGTCTCGGCTGGCCTGACGCTGGCAGTCGCCTGGGGGTGCCTGGGTGCGATCTCGCCGGTCTTCGCGCAGGACTACGCGGTAGTTCCCGCCTCCTCATCGATCGACTCCACCACCCTGCGCCGCGGGTTCAACGTCAGCTCGACCGTGGCGGTGCGCAACGTGGGTGCCGCCGGCAGTACCACTTCCCTTGAACTGGAATACCTCATCGTCGCCAATCCCCCGCCAGACATCCGCATGCCCTGGCGCCTCGACGCCAGCTCCACCATTCAGACCAACAACCTCCGAGCATTCACCTCGCCGGGAGCCACCAACGAGACGGTCAACGTCACCAGCGTGCTCGTCCCGCCCGAGTCCCTGCCTCTCGGCAGCTATTCGCTCCGCGTCATCATCGATCCCGACGCCAAACGAACCGACACCAACCGCTCCAACAACAGCGCCCTCATCGCGGGCTTTGCCATCGACTATTATCTCGTTCCCGAGTCCGCCCTCTTCTCAGGCTCCGGACGCTTCAACACCGCCGACGCCCGTTACCTTGGCCGGCGCAACGCGCCCCCGCTCCCAGCCGTCCAGCAGTTCAATCCCGGCTTTGCCTTCGACTCCGAATCTTTTGTCCTCCCGCCCGACCTCACCGAGCTGACGTACCTGCTCGGCGCCGTGCTTGACCCCGGCAACACGATACTCGAAAAGGTGATGAGCAGCCAGGAGGAGGTCTTCAACAACCAGGACACCTCCGTCGCCGCGGAGGCCATCACTGTCCGCTATGTCCCGGATCGGCCCGACTACTGGATGCGCTCTCCCCTGGGCTCCGGGGCGGCCAGCGTGGCGGCCGATCTTTTTCCGTACGAGTATTTTTACAGCTGCGTGGTCGACGATGCCGGGATCATCCCGGAGCGGACCGAGGCGAACAACTCGCTGGCCAATCTCCAGGAACGCCTGACGGTGACCGCACCCCAACGGTCGGACCTGACCGCCACCGGGACCGGTGCCTTCACTCCAACCACCCGGCAAGCCGGCCAGGCACTCACCATCCAGGCTGGTCTGTCCAACCACGGCTTCTCCCCCAGCGGTCCGTTCGACGTCACGTTTTTTCTCTCGACCGACACCCAGGCCGGCAACGCGGACGATCTCCCGCTCGGCACCGCCCGGGTCAGCGCCGGCCTCGGGACCGGCGCCAGCGCCACTTTCAGCCACAGCCTGACCTTGCCCGCCGCCCCCACCCTGGCCCCGGGAACCTACCGACTCGGCTGACGTGTCGATTCCAGCGACGACGTCACCGAACTCGACGAAACCAACAACGACCTCGTCTTCCCCAATCGCACGCTGCTGCTCCGCCCCGAGACTGACGCTGATCTGCCAAAGCTTGGGCTCGGCACGGTCGGCATTAGCCCCGGCACCGTACTGCCGGGTGGCACCGTGGCGGCGGTTGCCACGGTCGCAAACAGCGGCCCCACCACCGCCGGCGGCGTGGAAGTCCACCTCGTGCTCAGCAACGACCCGGTGATCGGCGATGCGGACGATCAGCTCCTGCACGCCTTCAGTGCGTTCAACCTCGCCCCACGCGCCACCACCACCCTCGAAGCCGCCCCGCGTATGCCCGCGACGCTCGCACCCGGCAGCTACTACCTCGGCTGGCTCCTCGACCCCCGCCGCCGCGCCCTTGAGGTCGTTCCGGGAGCCGCCACCGCCACTCGCACGCTCCTGGTGCGCTCCCCGTCATTCGCCGCCCGCGTGGTCGAACGCGGGGCCACCGAGGACGTCGTGGCACTCGTCGACACTCTGCTCGATGCCACCTACCTCGTTACAAGGAAAGACTCGCTGGCCTCCGGCAACTGGGCGCCCACGGCGCCCCAGGCCGGCAATCCGGACGGAGAACTCCTCTTCAGGGTGCCGAAGTCTCCCGCGCCCACCGCGCGATTCTTCCGCGGAGTGAAAAAATAACGCCGCCCCGCCTGACCGCGGCCGTCGCCGGTTACGAGGCCCCGAGGAAATCCGTCAAGTTTTGCACCGCTGAGGCGTCCAACCGCCGCGCGACCTCCACGACCAGGGCGACGGTGGCCAGGTAGTCGTCGAGATGGATGACCGCATTGTGGGTGTGGATGTAGCGGGCCGGCACGCCGATGACGACGCTGGGCACGCCGAGGCCGGAGGTGGTGAAGGCGCGGGCGTCGGTGCCGCCGCTGCGGCGCACGGCGAGCTGGTACGGGATGTTTTTTTCGGTGGCCACGTCGGTGACGAACTGGACCAGGCGCGGGTTCATCAGGGCGGTCGGGTCCATGACGCGGATTTGCGGCCCCTTCCCGAGCACGGACTGGCGGGCGCTGGCCGGGTGGCCGGGCGTGTCGTCCGCCGGCGTGCCTTCGATGACCAGGGCCACCTCGGGACGCGCCAGGACCGCGGCGGTCTCGGCCCCGCGGCACCCGATTTCCTCCTGCACCGTGGCCACGCCGAGCAGCTGGCCGGGCGGGGGATAGGACGACGCCGCCAACTGCTGGAGGGCGGCGATAGTGACCGCGACCCCCACACGATTGTCGAACGCCTTGGCGCAGAGCAGATCGGGGTCGGACAGCGGCGTGCAGGCCGAGTCCGGCACAATCACATCGCCCGGGCGCAGGCCCATCGTTTCCTCGGCGTGACGGCGGCTGGAGGCCCCGACATCGACGTAAAGCTGCTCCATGGCGAGCACCTTAGTTTTTTCCGACTCGCTGAGGAAGTGCGGCGGCGTGGAGGTGATGAGGCCGAGGTGTTCGCGGCCGGTCCGGGTCCGCACGCGCACGCGCTGGGCCAGCAGGGTGTGCGTCCACCAGCCGCCGAGCGGCACGAGGGTCAGGAATCCGGCCTCGGTGATGCTGTGGACCATGAACCCGACCTCGTCGAGGTGCGCCGTGATCATGACCCGCGGTCCAGGCTTGGCCCCGGTCCGGCCGCCCACCTCGCACAGCACGGATCCGAGGCGGTCGGTGGTCAGCGTCCCGAGCGGCCCCAACTCGCGGGCAAAGATGGCCCGCGGGCCATCCTCATGGCCGGGTGCGCCGTGGGCTTCGGTGAGTTCCCTAAGGAGTGAAAAGGCGGCATCTTTCATGGGCATGTCTTGACTTTGGAGCGGTGGCGGAAAGGCTGACCGCGTCGATTAACCAACAACCGCCGCCCTTATGAATAGTCAATCCCTGCGCCGCTGGATCACCGCGGCCATCGTCACCGTCTCCAACTGGCCCCTCGTCAACGCCTGGGCCGAGGCCAATGCCGATCAGATCGCGAAAATCCAGGGCTCACTGCCGGCGGATCCGTTCGCCAAACCGGCCAAGGCCCGCCAGCTGCTGGTGTTTTCCCGGACCCGCGGCTTCCGCCACAGTTCGATCGGCGTCGGCCAGGAGATGGTCCGGCAGCTGGGCGAAAAAACCGGAGCCTTCACGGCCACCCTGACCGAGGACGTCTCATACTTTGAGCCCGAAAAGCTCAACGGTTTTGACGCGGTCCTGATGCTCAACACCACCGGCCCCGTCTTCAGCGAGGACCACGGCCAGTGGAAGGACAACCCCGCCAGGGACGAACTCATCAAGGCCGACCAGGCCCGCGCGGAGCGCCTGATGAAGTCGCTGCTCAACTTCGTGGAAAACGGCGGCGGCCTGGCCGGCATCCATTCGGCCACGGACACGCTCGGGGAAGAACCCCGCTATTTCAACATGATCGGCGGCACCTTCAACGCGCACCCCTGGAATGCCGGCGACACCGTGACCGTCAAGGTGCGCGATGCCTCCCATCCGCTCAACGCCCCCTTCAAGGACGGAGGTGTGACCTTCGACATCAAGGACGAGATCTACCAGCTCAAGAACTACGATGCGTCGACCCGCCACAACCTGCTCGGCCTCTATCTCGGCGAGGGAAGCAAGACCGACATGAAGAAGGGTGGCATCGTCCGCACCGACGGCGACTTCGCCATTTCCTGGGTCCGCAGCCAGGGCAAGGGGCGCGTCTTTTACTGCTCGCTCGGCCACAACGAGGACGTCTATTGGAACCCGCCGGTCGTGCGCCACTACCTCGGCGGTCTGCAGTTCGCGCTCGGCGACTACGAAGTGCCGGTCAAACACGGCAGCACCCAGCCCTGAAGGGGCCCGGCCGCCGCCAAGCGCCATCCCGGTTCCCCACTTCCACCACCCCATCCCGGCATCCACCCATGATCCCACCAATGAACAAACTGCTCACCACCCTGATGGCCTTCACCTGCGCCATGTCTTTCGCCTCCCTCCAAGCCGAGGACAAACCCGCCGCCGAGGAGGGCTTCAAGGTCCTCTTTGACGGCAAGTCCCTCGACGGCTGGAAAGTCGCCGAAAAGGAAAAGCCCGCCTTCAAGCTGGAGGACGGGGCCATCATCGCCTACGGCCCCCGCAACCACCTGTTCTATGTCGGCGAAGAAAAGCCGTTCAAAAACTTCGTTTTCCGCGCCCAGGTGCAGACGAAGAAAAACAGCAACGGCGGCATCTTCTTCCACACCGCCTACCAGCCGGAGAACTGGCCCGCCCAGGGCCACGAAGCCCAGGTCAACAACACGTTCGAGAAGGACCCGCGTAAATCCGGATCCATCTACAAGTGCAAGGACGTGATGAACAACTCCCCAATGACCGACGACGTCTGGTGGGATTATGAAATCAAGGTCGAGGGCAGCAAGGTGACCATTTCGTTCGACGGCAAGGTCGTCAACGAATACACCGAACCCGCCGGCGGCCCCGGCCAGGAACCCGGCCGCAAACTCGGCTCCGGCACCTTCGCCCTCCAGGCGCACGACCCGGAATCGACCGTGATGTACAAAAACATCCGGGTGAAGCGGCTCCCGGAGTGAGCGGATCCCCCCGGCCGCTCCGATGTGGCCGGGTTCAGGCCCGCGAGAATCGCCCCACGGCCGGAGAGGCCCGCCTGCCCAGGGCGGGCGGCCGTGGGAAGGCCGGAAATGACTGCGCCCAGAGGCCCGCTCACCTCCCCCCGCGCCCCGCCGCGGCAGGAACGCAAACCAGGCCGCAAAGGGTGACGCGGCACCGCCTACCACCGCGCGAAGAGCGCCCATCCGGCCACCAGCGAGATCAGCAGCACCAACGCCGTGAGCCACCACCACCACTCGCGCTTCGTTTTCCTCCGCCCGCGGCCAAACTCGTCATCGACAAACGCCTCGTAGTCGAAATCATCGTCCTCCGGCAGATCCAGGCCATCGGACGCCTCGTCCCGCTCCCACGGTTTCCGGTCGTCCCACGCCTTGGTGGCGCGGTCGGAGGCGCACCGGGTGCACCCGCGCGACCCCACGCGAACCTCGGCCCCGCAGTCCGGGCAGATGAAATAGTCGGCTTTGATCATGGGGCGCGGGTGGAAGACCCGCCGCACTTATACAGCGAAATCCGCCGCGGCGGCAAGCAGAAGGAAGCGCGCCCGGCGTCCCCGGCCAAAAAGTGCCGTTTTTCTTTGTGGGGAATGGCCAGTGTGCCGCACACTTGACGATTTATCGCTCATGCCCCGGATCCTTCACGCTCTCACTTCCATCCTGGGCCTGAGCGCCCTGGCCTCCACCGCGACGGCTCAGGACGGCAATTACGCCCTCGGCCGACCGGTCATTTCCAGCGCCCAAGTCGTGCCCGGCAATCCGGTCGAAAACATCACCGACGGGAACAAGCGAACCTTCACGCATCCGAATGCCTCCAGCGGCACCAACGGGTTTTATTACCTGATCGATCTCGGCCGGGTCCGCGCGCTGGACCGGGTGGTGGTGTGGAACCGGACCGACTGTTGTCCGGAGCGGCTGCGGCGGTATCGGGTGACCCTGCTGGCGGACGGCGGAAACGTGCCAGGGCCGGTCAACTGGTCGGCGGACCTGCGCATGGACGGCACCTTCTCGCCGCGAAGCGGGTCCGACACCGTGACCTCGGCCATGGGCACCGGCACCATTTTTGGCGGGCGCTACATCAAGATCGAGAACCGCAGTGGCGAGGGCAGCAACCCGCAGATCGCCGAGGTGGAAGCCTGGCCGGCACCGGTGCCGGTCATCCGGCGGTTCGACGCCGATGCCGGCAACCTCACCGCCACCGGGCAACCCGGGCGGCCGGCCTCCGCCGTGCTCGACTGGCAGGTCGACAACTTTTCTTCGCTGACCCTCACACCCCAGCCGGGGGCGCTGGCCGATGCCACTGGCACCGTCACCGTCAGCCCGACCGTCACCACCACCTACACCCTCACCGCCGTCAATCCGGCAGGCACCACCACGGCCACCCTCGTGATCGGCGTGGACGAACCGGAACGACCTCCGTTCATCAGCGAATTCCTCGCCTCCCCGAATGGTGCCTACCTCGACGAGGACGGGGAGGGTGAGGACTGGATCGAGGTCACCAACCCGAACCCCTTCGCTCTCAACCTCGGTGGCTATCATCTGACCGACGCCGCGGACCGCCTCACCCAGTGGACGCTGCCGCCGCTGACCGTGCCGGCACAGGCAAGCCGCGTGGTCTTCGCCTCCGCCAAAAACCGCCGCGAACCGGGGGATCCGCTCCACACGAACTTCTCGCTGCGCGCCGAGGGCGAATACCTCGCCCTGGTCGCTCCTGACGGAGTCACCGTGCTCAGCCAATTCCCCACCACCTATCCGAACCCTCCGGTCTTCCCAAAACAATCGCAGGGACGGAGCCACGGCCTGGATGCGCAGGGGCAGGTCAAATACTTCAGCCCGGCCACACCCGGCGAGCCCAATGGCCCCGGCTTCGACGGCCTCGTCGAGGACACCAGCTTCAGCGTCAACCGGGGGTTTTTCACCGAGCCGCAGACGGTGGCCATCGCCAGCGCCACGCCGGGGGCAGTCATTCGCTACACCGTGGACGGCAAGGTGCCGACGGAAACCACCGGCCTCGTCTACCAGGCCCCCGTCGCCATCGCCACCACCACCGTGCTGCGCGCCGCCGCCTTCAAGGACGGCTTCGCCCCGACCAACGTCGACACCCACACCTACATCTTCCCCGAAAAGGTCAAAACCTCCTCGGTGATGCGGACCACCATCACCAACCACGCGACCTATGGCCCCCAGGTCGTCTCCGCGCTGACTGACCTGCCGAGCTTCTCGATGGTCACGCCGCTGAGCATTCCCAACGGCATCGCTGTGCCGGCCTCACTCGAGTTCATCGTGCCCAATGGCGCGCCCGGCGAGGGGTTTCAGGAAAACTGCGGGGTCGAGCGCTTTGGCGGCGACTACACCGACTTCGCCAAAAAGAGCTTTCGTTTCCACTTCCGCCAGACGTACGGCCAGGGTCGGCTGGACTACCCGCTTTTCGACGGTTTCGACCGGGGCACGACGCCGGTGCGGAGCTTCAACGCGTTCGAACTGCGGAACGGCTCGCACGACATGGTGGAACGGGGCTTTTACCTTTCCAACCCGTTCACCGACGCCCTGATGCTGGACATGGGCCAGCTCAATCCGCACGGGCGCTGGGTCCACCTCTACTTCAACGGCGTCTACTGGGGCGTCTACCACCTGCGCGAGCGCTGGGATGCGGACATGCAGTCCGATTACCTCGGCGGCGAACCCGAGGACTACGAATCGATCAACGGGAACCTGAACGTCGGCGGCTGGGCCGAGCCCGGCGACCCCTACGACGGCGACGGCAGCGCCTGGGCGCGGATCAAGTCGCTGCGCGGGAATTACAACCAGGTCCGGGCGCACCTCGATGTGCCCAGCTACATCGATTTCATGCTGACCTTCATGTTCGGCGACTCCGAAAACGAATACCGGTGCGTCGGGCCCAAGGGACCGGGGCCGGGCTTCAAATGGCTGCTCAACGACGCCGACGGATGGCTGCGGTCCTCGGCAGGCAACAACACCTCGCGCTCCGCCCCCGGCCGCCAGAACGGCGACGGGCCGGGCAGCGTCTTTTCCATGCTCTACAAGGAGGGCAACCCGGACTACCGCATCCTGCTGGCCGACCGCATCCAGAAGCACATGATGAACGGCGGGGCGCTCACCCGCGAACGCAACGTGGCGCGGCTCAACCAGCTCGCCGGAACCCTCGAACGCCCGTTCATCGCCGAAAGCGCGCGCTGGAACTACCGGAGCCCGGCGTCGTGGCTGTCCGCGAAAAACCAGATCAACAGTTCCTGGTTTCCCTCGCGCACCAACACCGTGCTCGGCCAGTACCGCGCGGCCGGATTTTTGCCCAGCCTGGCCGCCCCCCTCTTCAGCCAGCGCGGGGGGAGCGTGACTGCGGGGGCCCGCATCGCCCTGACCGGCACCCTGGGAACGATTCACTACACCACGGATGGCTCCGATCCGCGACTGCCGGGCGGCGCGCTGTCCCCGGTGGCCGGGGCGGTGGCGACCGGGGTGGTCACGGAGCCGCTGGTGGCGCCGGGAGCCTTGTGGAAATGGTTCACCGACTACGCGGGCCTGGGCTCAAGCGACATGGTCTCCGGCCAGGCGGGGTACGATGCCTCCAACTGGAAGCATCCCGACTTCAATGATGCCGCGTGGGGCGAGGGGCCGGCCAAGCTTGGCTATGGCGAGGGCGACGAGGGGACGACGCTTCCGTTTGGCGACCCAGCCGACCGGTTCCGCACGGCCTATTTCCGGCGTACGTTCATCCTGCCCGCGGATTCCACCGTCACCGCCGCCACCTTGAAGGTGAAGCGCGACGACGGGGTGGTGGTGTATCTCAACGGGGTCGAAAGAGCGAGGGACGGCCTGACCGGGGTGGTCAGCGGGGACACCCTGGCCACCACGGCGGCCGACGACGGCCAGACTTTTGTGTCCTTCACGCTGCCGCCGGCGGGTTTCGTCAGCGGGCGCAATGTGCTCGCCGTGGAACTGCACCAGTCCACCATCAGCAGCAGCGATGCGGCCTTTGACGCGGAGTTGACGGTGACCCGCACCACCGGAGGCGACTCGGGCGTGGCCATCACCGGCAACACCCTGCTGCGGGCGCGCACCCTGAACGCAAACCAGTGGTCGCCGCTGGACGAGGCGTTTTTCCAGGTCACCCCGCAGCCGGTGACGCCGGGCCAGGTGGTCGTTTCCGAGCTGCATTACAATCCCGCGGGCGTGGCGGAGGAGGAATTCATCGAGCTGCAGAACATCTCGGACGGGGCGGTGAACCTGCGCGGGTGCCGATTCACCGAGGGTGTCCAGTTCACCTTTCCCGACACTCGCGACACCTTCCTCGCCCCCGGCCAGCGGCTGATCCTGGTCGAAAACTGGCTGGCCTTTCAGCAAAAGCACGGCACCACGGTGCCAGTGGCCGGCCGGTATGTCGACCGCCTGGCCAATGCCGGGGAGACCCTCGTGCTGACCGCGGCCGACGGGGTGGAGCTGATCCGTTTCACCTATGACGATGCCGCGCCCTGGCCGGCGGCGGCGGATGGCGACGGGTTCAGCCTGGTCCGCCGTCCGGGGAGCGCCGCCCAGAGCCAGGCGGAGGCGTGGCGGGCGAGCGCGGCGGCCGACGGCACGCCCGGAGGCTCGGACGCGGCCCCCTTTGCCGGCGCGGCGGACCATGACGGCGATGGCGACGGGATTTCCGCCCTGGTCGAGCATGCGCTGGGCACCAGCGACAGCGATCCTTCGGACGGCACCGCGGGCGTCCAGGCCCGCGTGGCGGCCGCCGGCACCCTGCACCTTTCCTGGCACCGGAATCTGCGCGCGGAGGACGTCAACTGCCTCATCGAAACCTCGGAGGACCTCGAAACCTGGGCACCGCCAGCCACCGCCCCCACCTTGGTCTCGCAGCTCCACCACGGAGACGCCACCTCCACGGAAACGTGGGCCGTGCCCGTGCCGGCCGCCGCGCCCGGGGTTTTCCTCAGGATCCGCGTCGTCCAGCCCTGACGCCGGAACGCCGCGCTGGCGAACCGCGGATGTCCTCCGATTTGCATTGCCCCGCCGGCTTTTTTCCGTGCAAAATCAGGCCGATGATGCATCGGAATCCTGATTTTAAAGCGGCCCCCGGGTGGTTGGGCTTTGGCCTGTCCGCGCTCCTGGTGGCCGCCACTTCTGCGGCGGCAGGACTGGAAGTGACGCCCCTTCCGGCCCGGCAGGCCGGGCCGGGGCCCCGGCTGTTCACCCGGATAAGCCCGCCGGAAAGCGGCGTGGAGGTCGTGAACCGGGTGAACGGAAAACACCCGTTGTCCAGGCTGTACCACTCCGGTTCGGCACTGGGGGGCGCGGCGATGGGAGACGTGAACGGCGACGGGCGGCCGGATCTGTTTTTCGCAGGCACCGACACCCCCAACCGGCTTTTCCTGCAAACGGCGTCGTGGCAATTCGAGGAACACCCCGCCGCCGCCATCGGAGGCGGCGAGGCCTGGGGAGTGGGCGCGGTCATGGCCGATGTGGACGGGGATGGCGACCAGGACGTGTACGTGTGCAACTACGAGTCGGCCAACCACCTGTTCCGCAACGACGGCCCGGGCCCGGACGGACGCCCCCGGTTCACCGAATGCGCGGCCGCCTTCGGCCTGGACGCCGCCGATGCCTCGGTCACCGCGAGTTTTTGCGACTACGACAACGACGGCGACCTGGACATGTTTCTCGTCACCAACCGCTTTTACCGCGAAGGAGGCGAGCCCCAGGGGAAGCTCTACACCATCGGGCCGGACGGCGAACCGGTCTTGAAGCCCGAATTGGAACGCTACTTCCGACTGCTCAAGCTGGACCCCAAAACCGTGCTGGTCAGCGACGCGGGCCGTCCGGACCGCCTCTACCGCAACGAGGGGCCGAACGCCCGCGGCCAGACGAAATTCCGCGATGTCTCCGAAACCTCCGGCGTCAATGCCGGCGGCTTCGGCCTGTCCGCGACCTGGTGGGATTATGACGGCGACGGATGGATGGATCTCTATGTGGCCAACGACTTCGACTACGCGGACCGACTGTATCGCAACCAGCGGGACGGCACCTTCACCCACCGGCTTGCCGAGGCGACGCCCCGCACCTCCTGGTTCTCCATGGGCACAGCCGCGGGCGACATCAACAACGACGGACTGACCGACTTCATCGTCCTCGACATGGCGGCGACCTCGCACTTCAAGGAAAAGGTCACGATGGGGGACATGACGATGCTCCAAAAAGCCGTTCTCGACTTCGGAGAACCGCGCCAGGCCATGCGCAACGTTCTCATGGTCAATACAGGAAGAGGCCGGATGATGGAATGCGCCTTGCTGGCCGGAGTAGCCCGGAGCGACTGGTCGTGGGCCCCCAAATTCGAGGATTTCGACAACGACGGCCGGCTCGACCTTTTCATCAGCAATGGCATGGTGCGCGACTTCAACAATGCCGACATCGCCCGGCGCGACGGCGACCGGGTGGGCCGCACCGAATGGGAAATTTATGAGAACGCGCCGGAAAAAAGGGAGAAGAACCTGGCTTACCGGAACGAGGGGGACCTGCGCTTCGCCGATGTCAGCGCAGACTGGGGGCTCGACCACGAGGGCATGAGCTACGGCACTTCCGCTGGAGACCTTGACGGGGATGGCGACCAGGATCTGGTGGTGATGAACTTTGAGGAGCCGGCGGCGCTCTGGCGCAACGATTCCACCGCCGGCCACCGGGCCGTCGTCCGGCTGCGTGGACCGGGGAAAAACACCCGCGGACTGGGCGCGGTGGTCCGGCTGCGCACGGACCAGGGCACCCAGATCCGCACCCTCCAGCCGTACACCGGATTCCTCGGATCCGACCTCGCCGAGCTGCATTTCGGCCTCGGGACGGCGGCGGCCATCGCCCACCTGAGTGTGACCTGGCCGGGCGGCCAAAGGCAGGAATTCACCGGCCTTCCCGCCGACCATGCGTTCACCATCACCGCACCCGCCGCGTCCGGTCCGCCAAACACCTCGGACCCGCCCCGGCCCGCCCCGCTCTTTGTCGCGCAGGACGTGCTGCGCGGGACCAAACACGTGGAAAATCCCTTCGACGATTTCGCCCTCCAAGAACTCCTCCCCAACAAACTGTCCACCCTCGGGCCCGGCGTCGCCTGGGGCGACGCGGACGGCGATGGCGACGCCGACCTTTTCCTGGGCGGCGCGGCCGGGGAAATGGGACGGCTGCTGGTCAATCATGGCGGCGGAAAATACCAGGTCGACGCCCTCGAGCCATTTTACGCCGATCGGGCCTCCGAGGACATGGGCTGCGTCTTCTTCGATGCCGACGGCGATGGCGACCAGGACCTGTACGTGGTCAGCGGCGGCTATGAATTCCCCAAGGACGACCCCCGGCTCGCCGACCGGCTCTACCTCAACGACGGCCGAGGCCGCTTCGTCAAGGCCCCGCCCGGGAGCCTGCCCGCAGACGAACGGGATGCCGGCAGCGTCGTCTGCACCGCCGATGTCGACCGCGATGGGGACGCGGACCTGTTCGTCGGCGGCCGGGTCGTACCCGGCGAATACCCGGTGGTTCCCCGCAGCCGCCTCCTGGTCAACGTCACCCCGAAAGGAGGGGTGCCGCGCTTCGAGGACCAGACCGGCTCCCTCGCGCCCGAGCTGGCCGCCAGCGGACTGGTCACGGCGGCCCTCTGGACCGACGCCAACCGCGATGGCGCCCCCGACCTGCTCGCCGCCCACGAATGGGGCCCGGTGAAACTCTATCTTCAGATCAAACCCTCCGGCACATCCAAGCGCCGTCTCGCCGCCCCCGTCGCCCTCACGCCCCCCGGCTGGTGGACCTCCCTGACCGAGGCCGACCTCGATGGGGATGGCGACCCCGACTACCTCGCCGGCAACTTCGGCCTGAACACCAAATACAAGGCCTCTCCGGAAAAACCCGTCCTCGGGTTCTACGCCGACTTTGGCGGGGAAGGCCGGCCCAATTTCGTCGAGGCCAAATTCGATGACCGCCACACCCTGCTCCCGGTCCGCGGCAAAAGCTGCTCATCCCAGGCCATGCCTTTTCTCAAGCAGAAATTTCCCACCTTCACCCAGTTCGCCTCCGCCTCGCTGGAGGACATCTACTCCAAGGACAAGCTGAGCGATGCCCTGCGCGTCGAGATCACCGAACTCCGCACTGGGCTGCTGATCAACGATGGAAAGACCAAGGCGGCGCCCTCCTTCTCCTTCCGCCCCCTGCCCCGGTGGGGCCAGATGTCCCCGGTCCTGGGTGCCACCATCGCCGACTTCACCGGCGACGGTAAACCGGACATCGTGCTCGGCCAGAATTTCTACGGACCGCAGCGCGAAACCGGCCGCATGGACGGCGGCGTCAGCCTGCTCCTCAAGGGCTCCGGCGACGGTTCCTTCGCTGTCGTTCCCCCTCTGGAAAGCGGAATCGTCGTGCCCGGCCAGGTGGCCGCCGTCACCCCGGCCGACTGGAACGGGGATGGCTTGCTCGACCTTCTGTTCGTCCGCAACAACGACTCGGCCGTCTGCCTCGTCCAGCGGGCTCACGCACCCTAATAATACCGCCGCCCAGCGGCGCGAGCCCCCAGCCCCCCGGGGGGTGGGGCGGAACAAAAAAGGTGAAAAGCATTGATTGCCAAAGCGTTGCCATGGGCAATCGCAGGCCAGACCGTGGGCCTGCATCCCTCTCCTCCTCCACCACCCGGCTGGTTTCACTTTTCTGGACCGCACCCGCGTCGCCCTCCCCCAAGGATTCATATCAAATTTTCGTGACAATGCCGCCCTGAATCCAATAAAAAGCCAACGGAGATGCTCAACCACCACCTTCCGAAAAGTCCCCATCCGATGAAAAAACGAAACTTCCACCCACTCCTGGCTGCCGCGCTGACCCTGTTCAGCACTGGCCTGCTCTCCGCCGCAAACATCTCTTGGGGGGAACCCAAGACCGAACTCGATCCCAGCAGCCTTGAGTTCGGCTCCACCCAAGAGCTGCTCAACATCCGCACCGAAGGCACCCTGGTCCTGGCGTGGTCCGCCGGGGGAGACTTCCTCCTGGACATGCCGAATCCGCTCGCGGACATCCCCTTCACCCAGGCGCCAGGACTCGGAAACGACCTCGTCGCCTTCGACGAAATCGCCCGCATGGACCCCGGTTATGAGCAGATGCTTCATCAGGGCACTTGGGCCGGCGGCAATGCCTCCCTCGCCCTGCCCGACCTGACCGCCGACAAATGGTACACCGTGCAGGTCTGGGTCGCGGACACCCGCGGATGCTGCGCCGGCCGCCTCAAAACCATCGGCGACGGCAATGGCAACAACGTCGTCGTCAACAACGGCACCCCGATCGGCGACAGCCAGAACGTGACCGGCCTGTTCAAGGCCGACGGAGCCACCCAGACCCTCGACTTCCCCTACGTCAACGTCTCGGGCGACGGCCACCCCGTCCTCAACGCCGTCATCGTCCGCGACGTCAGCATCGACACGGATGGCGACGGCATGATCGACTACTACGAGGATCGAAATGGCCTGAACAAGGCGGTCAACGATGCTGGCGGCGATCTGGATGGCGACGGACTCACCAACATCCAGGAATACCAGCGCTCCACCAACCCTCAAGCCGCCGACACCGACAGCGACGGACTCTCGGATTTGATCGAAACCAACACCGGCATCTTCGTCAGCGCCACCAACCCGGGCACCAATCCAACCCAGGCCGACACCGACGGGGATGGCTTGCTCGATGGCGTCGAAAACCCGCTCCTGCCCTACCTGAACGCGACCCAGCCCGGCACCAGCCCACATCTTGCCGACACTGATGGCGACGGTTTCACCGATGGCATGGAATCCGTCTTCAGCACCTCGAATCCACGCAATGTCGCGTCGCGCCCCCTTCGTCCGGGCCTGCTCGACCTGCTTGCGTACTGGTCGTTCAACGACAGCTCGAATCCGGCCCAGACGCTGGACACGGTCAAGGGATTCGCCGGGGTCCTGGAAGGCACTGCCGCTTTCACCGCCGACGCCGGAGGCCGGACGGGAGCCGCCGGCGACAAGGCGGTCGATTTCGGGCTGGACCCCGCTCTGGACAATGCCGTGAATGTCGCCCAGGGCGGCTTCCTCAGCATCGGCGGGATTCAGGACGAGATCGCGTTCTCCTTCTGGCAGCAGCTTAGTGCCGTCAATGCGAGCAGCTCCTTCTGGGGCGTGGCTCCCAGCGCCGCAGGCGGACGGGGCGCGCAGGCCCACGTCACCTGGGTTGACGGTAACATCTATTGGGACACCACCAACGCCGACGGGGGAGCCGGACGGGTTGCCTTCAACCCTGGCATCGACTTCGTGTCGCCCACCGCCTGGCACCACTTCGTCTTCCAGAAAAAAGGCACCGTGAAGGAAGTCTGGATCGACGGGGTCCTGGCCAATACCGGAAGCAATACCAGCCCGCTCCCAACTGACTTCACCACCCTCTTCATCGGCAGCGACGCCGGCAATGCCAACCTCACCGGCCTCATCGATGACTTCGCCATCTTTGGCGACGCGCTCACGCCCGCCGAAATTGCCCAGTTGTTCGCAGGAGCCTCGCCCCCCTCGATTGTGCCGCCCAACGACGACACCGACGGCGACGGCATGCCCAACGCCTACGAAACCGCCAACGGCCTCAATCCAAACCTGGACGATTCCCTCGGCGACCTTGACAGCGACGGCATTTCGAACATCAACGAGTTCATTCGCAACACATTCCCCAACAATCCGGACACGGACGGGGACGGGGCGCCGGACGGAACGGAAACCGGCACCGGCGTTTTCGTCAGCGCCAGCGACCGCGGCACCAACCCGCTGAACAGGGACACCGATGGGGACGGATTGTCCGATGGAGTGGAAAACCCCAGCCTGCCCTTCACCGGCCCGAGCCAGACTGGAACGGACCCCCACAAGATCGACACGGATGGCGATACCTGGAGCGACTCTGCCGAGATCGCCTTCGGCTCAAATCCGACGGTCCTGGCCTCGATCCCCAGCCTCGATCCCGCGAATCTCGACCTGCTGGCCTACTGGCCCTTCAACGACGCCAGCCGGACGGACGCCGCGGTCGATTCAATGCGCTCCCTGGTAGCTTCCGTCGGCGGTGGCGTCGTCTACACCGAGGATAAGGCCGGCCGCACCGGTGCCGCCGGCGATCGCGCCCTCGACTACGGCACAGCCCAGGGAGCCCAGTATGTCCGCATTCTGGGGGCCCAGTGGCTCAACCTTGCCTCCACGCAGGACCAAGTGGCCGTCTCGTTCTGGCAAAACCTTGCCCAGGTCGTGAGCAGCACTGTCTTCAAGTTCACCTCGCCCAGCAGCAGCGGCGGCGAGCGTGGCATGAGCGCCCACGCGACGTGGGGAGACAACAACTTCTACTTCGACTCCGCCGGTTGCTGCGAGGGCGCGACCCAGCGGATTTCAGGCGCGAATGAACTGAACTTCGTCGAGGAATGGCATCATATCGTCTTCCAGAAGAATGGGGATCAGAAGGAAATCTGGGTCGATGGCGAACTCAAGGTCAGCGGCACCAACACCGGGGTCCTGCCCTCCGATCTGACCAACCTCTACATCGGCACCTCCAACGGCGGGGAAAGCATGCTCGGCCGTCTGGACGACTTCGCGATCTTCGGCGATGCCCTCACGCCGGAGCAGATCGCCCGCCTCGCCGCTGGTGAAAGCCCGCCGGCCCTGCTCGGTGGCGGTCCCGCGCCGGCGCTGGACTTCACCAGCGTCAGCTACAACCCGGCCACCAGCCAGCTCACCCTGACCTGGAATTCCCAGCCCGGCAAAACGTACTCCCTGGAGTCGTCCCAGAACCTCGCCTCCTGGCCGGTGGAACTGAATGACAACATCGCCTCCGGCGGTGCCACCACCACCTACGTGCACACGACCACCACCTTCCCCGGCGGTGCTCCGGCCACGCTGTTTTACCGCGTGAAGCAGAACTAGCCTTCGCCTCACCGGCTCGGCCCGCCTTCCCCCCGGGGAGGCGGGCCTTTTTCTGGACAACCGGCGGCCTACCCGTAAGGGGCACGCTGGTCATGATGAAAATACTCGTCGCCTCGGACAAATGGAAGGGTTCGCTGAGCGCGCCGGCGGCCTGCGCGGCCATCCGCCGGGGGCTTGAGGCCGTCTGGCCCTCCGCTGAAATGATCGAACGCCCGATCGCCGACGGCGGGGAAGGCACGGCGGGGGCCCTGGCGAAGGCGGGTGGCGGCCAGTGGATCGACGCCACCGTCACCGGCCCCCTGGGAACTCCGGTCGAGGCGGGATACGCCCTGCTCCCCGACGGCACGGCCGTCATCGAAATGGCGGCGGCGGCGGGGCTCGTTCTCACCGGCGGGCGGCTCGATCCCTGGCGGGCGACCACCCGCGGCGTGGGCGACCTGATGGCGGCCGCGGCGCGCCGCGGCGCGCGCCGCCTCATTGTCGGCCTGGGCGGCAGCGCCACCAATGACGGAGGGGCCGGCATGGCGGCCGCTCTGGGCTGGGAGTTCGAGGCGCTGCCGATCGCCTCCCGCGTGGTCAAGCCCCCGACCGTGCCCTGGACCATCGAAACCCTGGCGGCCTGCGATGTGACCAATCCCCTGCTCGGCCCCCGCGGCTGCACCCGGGTGTTCGGCCCGCAAAAAGGGGTCGCCGAGCGCGACTTTGCCGCCTTCGAACAGGCCCTGGCCAGCCTGGCCTCGTTTTTTCCACCGGAAATCGCCGCCACCCCCGGGGCGGGCGCGGCCGGAGGGCTTGGCTTCGGCCTCCTGGCCTTCTGCGGGGCGCGCCTAGTGTCCGGCTTCGGCATCGTCTCCGATCTGCTCCGGCTCGAGGACCACGTGGCCGCTGCCGACCTGGTGGTGACCGGGGAGGGAAGCCTGGACGACCAGACGCTCGACGGCAAGGGCCCCCACGGCGTGGCCGCGCTGGCGCGACGGCATGGCAAACCGGTGGTGGGTGTCGGCGGCCGGGTGACCGAAGCGGCCCGGCCGGCGTTTTCGCTCGCGCTGGCCGTCTCGCCGCCCGGCCTGCCGCTGGCCGAGGCGATGCGCCGGGCTCCGGAATTGATCGAATCCGCCCTGCGGGAGGCCGCACCGGAGCTGCGGCGCCTGGTCGGAGGCTGACGGCCGGGCGGCAATCCGCCGACCGCATCGCGAGCGATTTGCCAAGCGCCTCGCGACCTGCTAGCGCTAAGCTGATGAGCACATCCGTCGTACTTCTTTTCTCCGGCCAGGGCGCGCAAAAGGTGGGCATGGGTAGCGACCTGATCGCCGCCGATCCCGCCGCCGCCGCCCTCTTTGAGGAAGCCGCTCAGACGCTGGGATTTGATCTGACCGAAGTCATGGCCGGGGGGCCGGCCGAGACGCTGACCCGCACCCGCTACTGCCAGCCTGCGCTCTATCTCCACGGTCTCGCGGTGCTCGCCGTCCTCAGGCAACGGGTCCCCGGGCTGCACAGCGCGGCCTGCGCCGGCCTCTCGCTCGGCGAATTCACCGCCCATGCCGCCGCCGGCACCTTTTCCTTCGCCGACGGCCTGCGGCTTGTGGCGGCCCGCGGGCGCTTCATGGACGAAGCCTGCGCCGAATCCGCAGGAGCCATGGCCGCGATGATCGGCGGGGACGAGGCGGCCGTGCGCGACCTGGCCGCCGACTGCGACGTCGACGTGGCCAATCTCAACGCCCCCGGCCAGATCGTGCTCTCCGGCAGCGAGCAGGGCATCGCCAGGGCCGTGGAGGAGGCCAAGGCCCGGGGCATCCGCCTGGCCAAACCCCTCCAGGTCGCCGGAGCCTACCACAGCCGCCTGATGCGCCCGGCGCAGGAAAAACTCGCCGTCGAACTGGCCGCCACCGCCATCCACACCCCCTCCGTGCCTGTCATTGCCAATGTCACCGCCCAGGCGGTCACCGACCCCGCGGAAATCCGCCGCACGCTGGAAGCCCAGGTCACCGGCTCCGTCCGCTGGAGCGAATCCATGCAGCGGCTTCGCACCCAGGGCCACGACCTGTTCCTCGAACTCGGTCCCGGCGGCGTGCTCACCGGCCTGATGGGCCGCATCGACAAGGCCGCCCGGGTGCTTGCGATCGAGGACGTGCCCTCGCTGGAAAAAGCGGTGGCGGCATTGACCGCCTGAGGCGGGCCCGCTACTCCATTCGCTTCACGTCCACGCCGACCAGCAGCCACTGCTCGCCGGCGGCCCAGGTCACCCCGCGCAGCGGGCTGACATCGAGGAAATCGCGTCCCCACGCGATGGTGATGTGGCGGTCTCCCGGCAGCAGGTCATTGGTCGGATCAAGATCGATCCAGCCGAGTTCCTCGCCGCAAAAGAGCGAAACCCAGGCGTGCGAGGCGTCCGCCCCGACCAGCTTCTCCTGCCCGGGCGGCGGCAGCGTCTCCAAATAACCGCTCACATACCGAGCCGGCAGCCCCATCGAGCGCAGGCAGCCGATGAGCACATGGGCAAAGTCCTGGCAGACGCCGCGCCGTTTCTCAAAGGCTTCCAGCACCGGCGTAGCCACATCGGTGGCCACCGGATCGAATCGGAAGTCGGTGAAAATGCGGTGGCTGAGCTCGGCGGCGGCCGCCAGCACCGGCCGCCCCGGCGTGAAACTGGGGCGCGCATAGGCCGCAAAGCCGGCCCCCGGCCCGACCAGGGGAGAAGCGAACCGGAACTCCGTAGCCATGACCGCCCCCCCCGTGCCGTCGCCCCGCGTCCTCTCCACCAGGCTTTCCCACGAAGGCGTCCGCGCGGGATCAGTCACCGAAGGCACCGCGACCTCGACGTAACTCCGCGCCACCACCTCCAGCTGGGTGTGGGCTCCAGCCTGCTCAAAATAAACCGCCTGATTCCCGTAAGCGTCGAGCCGCGGCTCGCGCACCACCGGCTCCGGCACAATGTCGATCTCATGCCACGGACACGTCTGGTGCGGCAGCGCCCGCGGCCCCAGCCGCGCAATGTGATGCGAGACCGTGACCGGGCTCTCGTACGTGTAGAGCGTGCGGTGGACAACGTGGTACCTCATTGCGGGCGCTTGGTCATTGATCGTTGAGCACAAGGAATAAGCATTAAATTCTACCGGACCTTGGGCAGGGCATGGTTGAAGTAATGGGCGGTCAGCAGCTCGGAATACTTTTCGAGGCCGTGGGCCAGGTCATGGCAGACGGTGGCGACCCGGTGGGCGGCGGTGGCCGGATCCACGGCCGCGAGGGCCTGCAGGCTGAAGCTGGAAAGCGATGAGAGAAGCTGGTCGGCGGCCTCTTTCTCCTGGGCGGAGCCGGCGCTGGTCACCTCGCGGGGGAGCCGGGCGCTTTGCCGGGCCAGCCAGTGGAGCTGGAAGGCGGCGGAGCGCGGGTTGGTCTCGTCGGCGATGAGCAGGTCCATGACCGGCAGGAGCTGCGGGGCGGCCACGTGCAGCCGCCGGTAGGTCATGGCGCTGTCGCACAGCTCCAGCACCGGCGCGAGAAAGGCCGGCAGGTGGGCGCAGGCCCGGGCGGTTTCGCGGCCGAGTTCGAGCACATTGACCGCGCGCTCGACGCGGCGGCCGAGTTCAAGAAAGCGCCACCCGTGGCCCCGCGTCATGTTCTCGGCCTCCATGCCGGAGAGGGCCGCGAGACTGAGGATCAAGGTGTCGAGCTGATCCAGCAGGGCCGCCGGCGTGGTGGTCTCCTGCTCCGCGGGCACCGCGAGGGTGTCGAGCCGGTTGATCAGCCGCCACATGTCGTCGGACAGGCGGTCGCGGGCGGCGGAGGCGTTGAAATGGAGTCGCTGGGCCAGCGCGGGCACGGCATCCGGCACGGCGGGATCGGCGAGCAGCGGCCACAGCCGGTCCAGGGGCAGGCGGGCGGCCTCGGCCAGCTCCTCGGCCTTTTCCTCGGCGGGGGTGCGCGCCGGGTCTTGGCGACGGCGGGGCAGCTTCCTGGTGTGCCAGAGCAGGTGGATTACGACCTCCAGTTCGGCGGCCTGTTGCCCGGTCTTTTCGCCGACCATGCGCCGCAGGCCGGCGCGCACCATGCGCACAATGTGCTCCATCCGCTCGGCATACCGACCGAGCCAGAAAAGATGATCGGCCAGCCGGCTGGGCACGCCGGCGGCCGGGCGCGCCGGCCGGACGACGACGGGCAGCGCCCGCACGGCCGGGCCCGCCACCGGCTCATCCCCCAGCACCCAGGTGTCCTTGCTCATGCCGCCGTACTGCATGGTCACGTTGGAGCCGGCCACGTCCCGGCTGACCCGGGTCAGGCCGCCCGGCATGATGCGATGACCGTCAGGGGTGGCGCAGGCATACGCCCGCCACACCAGGCGGCGCGGCTCCAGGCGACCGTCATGCCAGGTGGGCGCGGTGGAGAGCGGCAGCGGCTCCTGGGCGATAAAAAACTCCGGAGCGGCGGCCACCCGGGCCAGGACCTCGATCTTTTTCCGCTCATCCGCCTGGGCGAGGAAAACCGGGTCGAGCCGGGGACCGACAAAGGCGCTTTTGATGACCCAGCGGTCGCGCTCGGCCAGGACCGCCTCCCGTTCTGCGCGCTGACCGAGCCACCAGGTGCCAACCTGGGGAAGCCGTAACTCCTCGCCGAGGAGGCGTCGGCACAGGCCCGGCAGGAACGGGAAAAGGGCGGAGGTTTCGACCACGCCCGACCCCAGGGCATTGGCCACCATGACGTGACCGGCGCGGCCGGCCTCGGCCAAACCGGCCACACCCAGCCAGGCGTCGGAGCGCAATTCCAGCGGGTCGCAAAACACGTCGTCCACCCGGCGGAGGATCACGTCCACCCGCCGCAGCCCCTCGAGCGTCTTTAGATAGACCCAGCGGTCGCGCACGGTGAGATCGGCCCCCTCGACCAGCGGAAATCCAAGATGCCGCGCCTTGAAGGCATGCTCGAAGTACGTCTCGTTGAACGGCCCCGGCGTCAGCAGCACCACGAGCGGCGCGCCCCGCTGCGATGGCGACCAGCCCCGCAACCCCTCGCGCTGCGCGTTGAAAAAATCCGCCAGCGGCTGCACCCCGCAATCGCGGAAAATTCCCGGCCAGACCTGGGAGAGCACGGTCCGGTTTTCCATCGCGTAGCCACTGCCAGACGGTGCCTGCGCGCGGTCCGCGAGCACCATCCAGCGGCCATCCGGCCCGCGGGCGAGATCAGTGCCGAGCATGGCTAGGCGGGGAGCCCGGCCGCCGGCCCCGCAGGCCTCCCGGAGGTACCCCGGGTTTCCCAGCACGAGCGCCGGAGGCAGCCATCCCTCGTGGAGCAGGCGCTGCGGCCCGTAGATGTCGTCCAGGACGGCGTTCAGCAGCCGGGCCCGCTGACCCAACCCTGCGGAGACGTTTTCAAATTCCCCGCGATCAATCAGCAGAGGCACCGCATCCAGCTGCCAGGGGCGCGCCGCGCCGCGCGCGTCCGAATACACGTTGTAGGTGGCCCCGTGATCCCGAAGCAGGCGGGCCGTCTCCCCGCCGCAACGGCTCCAGTCCTCCCGGGAAAAATCCGCGGTGGCCGCGGCGAATTCCTGCCAGGCCGGCCGCACCCCGCCCTGCCCGTCCAGCACCTCGTCCCAGGACCCCGGAGGGGGGCGATACTCACCCAGCCAGTGGCCCGGCGGCACCACGGCGGGTGCCGGGGCGGGCTCGGGTAAAACAGGGACGCGGAGTGACATGGTCAGGTTCGCCCACGATGCTGGGCGGCAGCCCCGCTTTGTCGAGCAGGCGATGTGCCACCCGCGCATTCGCCTGACCGCATCGCCGCCCCCTGGAGCAACGGGGCCCGCAACGCGGGCGCAACCGCGACCGCCCGGAGGGCGCAGGCCGCTTCTACGGTCATGGCAGCGGTTCGCCCGTGCCGGCATACAGCCACCGGACCACCCGGCCATGCCGGATCAGGGCGACGGCCTCAGTCGGAAATTCGCCAAAAATGGTGCGGGCGGTGTAACGCACGCTCGCCGCCCAATAGGGCTCGCCCTCGACCTCGCGGTACCGGAGCGGGCTCCACCCCAGGACGGCCCCCGCGGGCGGTTCCGCGTGCTTCCGGGATTTCTGCCGCTCGGCGATGCTGGCCTCGACCGCGGCGATGGTGTGGTCCTCCCGCTGGGGTGGACGCGTGCCGATTTTGGCCAGCACGGCGGGCGGGGGCGGTTGACCCTCGCCGGCGAGGACCGCGGCCAGGGCGGGGCTGCCGGCCCCGGCCTCCTTCCGGGCCGCGTCGCGGAGTTTTTGGACCTCGGCGCGCTTGCGACTCTTGAAATCGTCGTAGACCGCCCCCAGCACGGCTTGGAAATCGGTGGCCCCCATCGGCACGGTGCCGCGCATGACCGCATCCTGGCTGGGCGCAATGACCAGAGTCCCCGCCGCGTTGCCGGCCAGGGCCACCACCTTTCTCCCCGCCTCCAGGGTGCTGGTGCCCGCGCCGCCAGCCACCTGCAGGGTGGCCGGCACCTTCAGAGTGACCTCGCGGGGGAACGCGGACGCGGGGATTTTTTTCCATTCGCCCACCAGCGCTTCGATGGGCTTGAATTCCGGCAGCGGGTAGCGCCGGGCCAGCTCGATTTCCTCCGTGCTGGCGGCCTTCCCGTCGAGGATGGTCACGCCGGGCGCCGGTGCCGCGGCGGCGCGGGTGCGCGTCGGCGGGCCCGTCGCACCCGGAAGGCCCTTGATCAGCAAATCAGCCGCGTCCCCCGTCGGCACCTCCTCCGGCGGCGCTTCGGTCCGGCTCCTCGCCTGCCGCTCCAGTTCAGGATAATACTTCCACACGCCGTAGCCGGCGGCGATGAGAACCAGGAGCCAAATGATGCGCTTCATAGAAATTGACGCCGTCGATGCAGGGTAAATGGCCGGTGGGCACGGGTGCACGAATCGGACTGCCCGCAATGGAACTCTCTCTGCCCAACCTTCAACCGGCAAAGCCCCGATCCCGCCGCACCCGGCAACCAGGCACCTTGCGGCTGAAAGCAGCTTGCAACGCGCCCCTCTCTGCTAAGCTGTCCCTTCGCGCCAAAATCCGGCGTTTGTCCCCACCTGCCCGTTTCCCATGAATGCCGAAAAGGCCGCGCTAAGCTATCTGCACACATTTTCCGATGAAGTCCGTGACGAGGCGGACGAGCTGCGCCGCAGCGGGTCGGTGAAGGAGATCTTCGGCAATTTCCAGTCGTTCCAGACCCGGGTGCGCATCGGAGCGCAGATCTTCCAGTGCACCTTCAAGTTCCTCGACCCCAAGTGGGTCGGCACCATGAACAGCAAGGCGGAAAGCACCGCGCCCCTCTGCGCCTCCATGCAGGAATACCTCCACCGGGCGGGCGAACTGCCGGCCACCCCGACCAACGAGGACGAGGAAACCTTCGACGACCAGGTGGAAAAAAAGCTCGGCCGCAAGCTGGAGGTCAAGGAGACGGACTTTCTCGGGAAAATCGAGGGCCGCTACACCAAGTGGCTGCAAAAGGGCGATGTGATCGACCACGACATGGTGCGCCTCCACCCGCGCTGGCCGGTCGAGGGGTTCGATGCCCTCTCGCTCTGGCCGGCCAACGAGCCCCCGGAGGACATCTTTCAATTTTGGAACTACTGCGCCTATGCGCTGGTGAAGAAAAACCTCTCGTGGCCGCCGTTCATGAACGCGATCACCGACCTCGATGCCACCCGCCAGCGCTTCAGCGCGTGGGAGCGCGAGGCCGAGCTGGCACGGTGGCGCGAACGCACCGCCAGAGCGGCTTACGACGAGACCCCGCCCCCGCTCCAGTCGGTCGCATTCCGCCTCCAAGTGACGCCCCGGGAGGCGCGCCCGCAGGTGCGGCGCGGCATAGACGGCCCGCCTTGGCGCGCGCTGGACTTTGTGACCCTGCGCGAGGAGGACGAGTGCGGCGTGCTGGCGTTCGACCCGGCCTCCGCGCTGCTGTGGGCCCAGGTCCGCGACCACTGGAAATATGCCGAGCGCCAGGATCTGCGGCTGGACCTGGAGGAAAACCGGCGGTTCCTCGCCCGCCTGCTGGCCCAGCCGGCGATCGCCGGACAGCTGGTCTCCCTCGATGAAGACCCGCTCCAGCAAAGGCCCGGCCGCCTGCGCTGGACGGCCGCCGCGCCCGGAGCCGACGGCGAGCCCTACCTGCTGCAGCTCACGACCGATGACGGCGAGGTCATCACTCACGCCCTGACCGTGCTGCCGGGCCGCGAGACGCTGTATCTTTCCGACGACGTGGTCTTTCACGGCCCGCGGCCCTGGCTGCCCGGCGCGGAGCTGGAGCCGAGACATGAACTGCCGGCGGAAATCGTCGAGACCAGCCAGGGCGTGGACTTTCTGGTGCGCCTGGGCGTGACCCTGCCGGAATCGCTTGCCGCCCGGGTGGTCGGCTCGCCGATGGGTGCGGTGGTCACCCTGCGCCTGACCGACAAGAAATTCTCCACCGACAGTGAATACCTGTTCGCCGAAGTGACCGCCACCGATCCCACCGGCCAGCGCCGCGAGGGGCTGCGCGGCACGGAATGGGAGACGGAAGCCGAGCCGCAGGCCGAGCGCGGCAAAATCGTCCGTTATGACCGCGCTCTCCTGCGCCAGTTTCCCGCCCTCCTGGAGCCCCTCAGCCTGACCTGGGACAGCGGTCACCGCCGCTTCAAGGTCAAGCTGACCAAGGCCTTCCCGGACAAGTTCTTCGCCTGGGTCAAGGCGCTCCCGGACGGAGTGAGCGCCGAGATGGACCAGGCCCTGGCCAGCGTCATGGCCAACCCCCATAAGGCGAGCGTGAAATTCGACGTGAAGCCGGCCTCCGAAAAAGGCGCGATCGACTGGTTCGACCTCAAGGTCGTCCTCGAGATTCCCGGGGCCGACCTGTCCAACGACGACCTCCGCGCCCTCGTCGAGGCCCGAGGCGGCTTTGTCCGCCTCAGCGACGGCCTCTGGCACCGGCTCGACATGAACCTGCCCGAGGGCGAGGCGGCCGCGGTCGCGGAACTCGGGCTCGATCTGTTTGACCTCAGCGGCGAGCGGCACCGGCTGCACGTCCTCCAGCTCAGCTCCCCGGCGGCGCGGGACATTTTCGACGCCGACACCTGGAACCGCCTTTGCGATCGGGCCAGCGCCCTGAAGCTCAGTGTGCGCCCCGCCCCGCCGGCCAACCTCCAGGCCACCCTGCGCCCGTACCAGATCGAGGGCTTCCACTTCCTCGCCTACCTCGCCACCAACCGCTTCGGCGGCATCCTGGCCGACGACATGGGTCTCGGCAAAACCGTCCAGGCCCTCTGCTGGCTGTTGTGGCTGCGCCAGAAGGCCGCCGCCGACGCCGCCCTCGAGGACGGCCTCGACACGGCCGCCCTGGCCAACGGCGGGACACTGCCGGCCGCTCCCGCCTCCGGCCTGGACCTCCCCGGCCTCCTGCCCGCCGCCGACGGGGCCGACTCCGGCCTCCACCTGCCCGCTTCGCTGGTGGTCGCTCCGAAATCCGTGCTCGACGTCTGGGCCGGCGAGTGCGCGAAATTCGCCCCGCACCTGCGGGTGCAGGTCATCCGCAGCAAGGAAGAACTGGACATGACCCGCTTCGACCGGAACGAGATCGACGTGCTCGTGCTCAACTATGCGCAGCTCCGCGTGAACCACGAAAAACTCAAGTCCCGCCGCTGGCTGACCATGATCCTCGACGAGGGCCAGCAGGTGAAAAATCCCGACTCCCAAGCCAGCCGCGCCGCCCGCGACATGCAAAGCGAGCAGCGCCTGGTCCTGACCGGCACTCCGATCGAAAACCGCCTGCTCGACGTCTGGTCGCTCATGGCCTTCGCCATGCCCGGCGTGCTCGGAAACCGCAAGTATTTCACCGACCGCTTCGACCGCCGCAAAGACCAGGAAGCCCATGTCCGCCTCGGTGCCCGCCTCCGCCCGTTCCTGCTCCGCCGCACCAAGGGCCAGGTCGCCCTGGACCTGCCGCCGCGTACCGAAGAAGACGTGCTCTGCAAACTGGAGCCGGAACAGGAGGAACTCTACGAGGCCGAACTCGCCCGCATCCAGAGCGTGCTCCTCGGATTCAAAAGTGACGACGCCCTGCGCAAAAACTCCTTTGTCGTCCTCCAGGGACTCATGCGCCTGCGCCAAATCTGCTGCCACCCCGCGCTCATCGACCGCAAACACGCCGAGTCCGAAAGCACCAAGATGGCCGCGCTTTTCTACCTGCTCGACCAGCTGCGCGACTCCGGACACAAGGTCCTCGTCTTCTCCCAGTTCACCTCCATGCTCGCCCTCATCCAGGAACGCCTGCTCAAGGAGGATCGCCCACATTTCCTGCTCACCGGTCAGACCAACAACCGCCAGGAAGTCGTCTCCGGGTTCCAGGAATCGCCCGATCCGGCCGTTTTCCTGCTCAGCCTGAAGGCCGGCGGCAGCGGTCTGAACCTGACCGCCGCGAGCTACGTCGTGCTCTACGACCCGTGGTGGAACCCCGCCGTCGAGGCCCAGGCCATTGACCGGACCCACCGCATCGGCCAGACCAACCCGGTCATCGCCTACCGCCTGCTCGCCCGCAACACCATCGAGGAAAAAATCCGCGTCCTCCAGCAGCAGAAAAGCGAACTCGTCACCGGCGTACTCGGCGAGGAAAGCTTTACCAAGAACCTCAGCCTTTCCGACGTCCAGTTCCTCTTCGATCGTGAAGAGGAGGCCGTGTAGAGCGCTGCCGCCACATGGGTGCCGACGGGTTCCATGCCGGGTGATTCCTCCCCAACCATGAGCACCAGGGCAACGAAACTCATAAACAGACAGTCAGTGCCCTTATCATCGCCGGGATGTCGCCGCAAGCAGTGGCAAACCCTTTCACCCCCACGGCTTTCCCGTCCCCGACGTTCCCCTTGCCCGAACGGTCCGGACCGGCGAAGGACACCCTCACTCATGCCCCCACATCCCCATGCGTCTTGACCGACTGCTCGCCAACCTCGGCTACGGCTCGCGGCGCGAGGTCGCGGAATTTTTTACCGACGGCCGCGTGACCCGGGCCGACGGCCGCGTCGTGACCTCGGAAACCGAGCGGGCGGCGCACGCCGAACTGCGGGTCGACGGCGAGCCGCTCGATCCGCCGGCCCCGCTCACGATCGTGATGCACAAGCCAGTGGGTGCCATTTGTTCACATGACGACGACGAGGGGTCGCTGATCTACGGCCTGCTGCCGCCGCGGTTCGGGCGGCGCAATCCCGCGCTCTCGAGCGTCGGCCGCCTTGACAAGGACACCTCCGGCCTGCTGCTCCTGACCGATGACGGCGGGCTGCTCCACCGGCTCATCTCGCCGAAAAAGGCGGTCTGGAAAACGTACGAGGCCGCGCTCGCGCGGCCGCTGCGGGGCGACGAAGCGGAGGAATTTGCCAGCGGTGCCCTGACGCTGGAGAACGACAAGAAACCGTGCCTGCCGGCGCGACTGGAGACCGTCGGACCGCAATCGGTCCGGCTCTCGATCGTCGAAGGCCGGTACCACCAGGTGCGCCGCATGTTCGCGGCCGTGGGCAACCACGTCGAGGCGCTGCGGCGCGTGCGCATCGGCACGCTGACCCTTGGCGACCTCGCCCCCGGTCAATGGCGCATCGCCACCGCCGCCGATCTTGCGGCCGTGGAGGGCCGCCGCGCCGCCACGTAGGGCCTCCTTTCGGGCACCGCGCAGAAGAGCGAGCCTCCGCGTGCGGGGCCGGGAATTCCGCGCTACCCCTCGTCCAGATACGCGCGCAGACTCTGCCGGAGCTGGGTGCGGGCGCGAAAGAGCAGGCTTTTGACGGACGGGACCGAGGTGTTGAGCACGGCGGCGATCTCCTCGTACGGCAGGTCCTGGTATTTGCGCAGCGCGACCGCGAGGCGCTGCTGTTCCGGCAGAGCGGCAATCGCGCGGTCGATGGCGTCCTCCAACTCGTGCTGCAGGGCGGCGGCGTCGGCCGGCTTCGCGCGGGCATCGGCCACTTCGCGGGCGGTGCCGGCACCGCTGTCGTTGCCGCCGGGAAACGGGGCGTCCAGCGAGACGGTGGGCCGGCGGGACCGGCGCCGAGTTTCGTTGAAGACCAGATTTCTGACGATGGTGAAGAGCCAGGTCGTGAACCGCGCCGTCGGCTCGTACCGCGGCGCGGCCTTCCACACCCGCAGAAAGACGTGTTGCGCCAGATCCTGGGCCTCGTTGACGCAACCCAGCATGCGGGCGCAGGTCCCGATGACCGCGTGCTGATGCAGCTCCACCAGCTCGCGAAACGCCTGCTCATCGCCTTCCCGCACGCACCTCATCAGCCGCAGACTGAGCTCGTTCAGAGCGTCGGCCTCGGCGGACGGATCGACGGGGTCGGCCGGGTCAGGGGACATCAGGGAACTTCACTCGCGGTCTGGAACCCCGGTCAAGGACGGAGGTTGCGCGCTCATCAGGTGGAACCACAATGTCCTTTCCTTTTTGCCCGCGCCGCCCACACCATTTGCCGCCGACATGCCCGCCGCCGCGCTGACCGGCCCGGCGGGCGGGGCCTGCCTGCGCGTCGGTCCGGGGCGGTGGATCCTTGCCTGCGGGCCGTTCCGCCGGGCTGCGGCGGTCGCCGCCGGGGAGGTGGCCTTCTACCGGAACGACTTCGCCCTTTCCTCCGATGAGCCGTGGTTCATTCCCGCCGCCTCTTGGGAGACGACCGCGCTGCCCGCCGTCCCCGTCGGCGACCTCGCCATTGCCTGGGAGCCGCTCGCCCGCGAAGGATTTGCCGGGGAGCTGGAGGCGGTGCTCGCCGGCCTCCGCGACGGGCGCTGGCGCAAGGCCGTGCTCGCGGTGCCGGAAAAAGGACGCCTCATCGCCGGCGATGCCGCCACGCTGGCGCTGCGCGCCCTGCACCATCGCGAGGCCAGTGTCTGCTGGCCCTATGTGTTTCGCGACAGCGCGGGCGGAGGATGCGCGGGCATGACGCCGGAGACGCTGTTTACGCTGCACGGCCGCAGCCTGCAGACGATGGCCCTCGCCGGCACCGCCCGCACCGCGGAGCAGGCGGATTTTGAGCATGACGCCAAGCAGATTCGCGAACACGAGATCGTGGCCGACGCGCTGCGCACCCGCCTGGCCGCCTGGGGCGTCGTGACCAGCGGACGGCGCGAAGTGCTGAACATCGGCGGCCTCATCCATTTCATCACCCGGTTCGAGGTCAGCCTGCGCGCGGCCGCCGATCCCCACGAGCTCGTGCGCGCGCTCCACCCCACCCCGGCGATGGGCATCCTGCCGCGCTCGGAGGAAAACCTGACCGCACTCCATGCGTGGCGGCGGCAGCTCGGCGTGCCGGAGACTTTTGGCGCGCCGCTGGGCGTCCAGTGGAGCGGCGGCGTGCAAATGGTCGTGACCATCCGCGGCCTCTGGTGGCAGGATGACGAAGCCATCCTGCCCGCCGGCTGCGGCATCGTCGAGGGCAGCGAGCTTGAGCGCGAGTGGCGCGAGCTGGGGCTGAAGCGCCGCTGGGTCAAACAAGCCTTCGGCCTGGACGCATGAACCCCGATGCCCCCACCCCTGGACCGGCCGCGCCGGAAGGACCGCCGCCCTCCGGGGCCGCCCGGCCCGAAACCGGCATGTCCCTCGCCCGGGCCTCCGTGCGCACCCTGCTGCGGTGCGGCGTCCGCGAGGTCGTCGTCTGCGCCGGAGCGCGCAATGCCGCGCTCGTCGCGGTGCTGGCTAAAACCGAATCGCTGCGGCTCTGGAGCTTTCCCGAGGAAAGAAGCGCCGCCTTTTTCGCGCTCGGCCGGATCCTCGCGCTGGAAGCCCCCGTCGCCGTGGTCACCACCTCCGGCACGGCCGCGGCCGAACTGCTGCCGGCCGCGATCGAGGCGTTTTACCAGGGCCTGCCGCTGGTCCTGCTGACCGCGGACCGGCCGCGGGCGTATCGGGGCACCGGCGCCCCGCAGGCGATTGAGCAGGCGGGCCTTTTCTCCACCTATGTCGCGGCCTGCGGCGATGTGGCCACGCTGAAGGAGCTGGCCGATTTCGACGCCACCCTGGCCGGATGGGCCCGGCGGCAGCCGGTACAGTTGAATGTCTGCCTGGAGGAACCCGGTGCCGCCGACCTGGCCATGGCCGCGGGGGTCGACGGCGAGCCGATCCCGGCCGGTGCCAGCACCACCGCCGACCCACAACGACTGGCCGCGTTCATCGCCGACCACGCCTCCGGCCCGCTGGTGGCGGTGGTCGCCGCGCTGCCCGCCCGCGAACGCGCCGGGGCAACCGCGTTCCTGCGCCGGCTCCGCTGCCCGGTCCTCGCCGAGGCCACCAGCGGCCTGCGCGAATGCCCGGAGCTCGCCCGCCAGCTCGTCCGCGGCGGCGAAACCGCCCTGGCGCAACTGCCGGCCGGCCGCGTGCTCCGCCTCGGTGCCGTCCCCTCGCTGCGGTGGTGGCGCGAGCTGGAAACCAATCCCGGCGTGCGCGTGCTGTCGCTCACCCCGACCGGCTTCCCCGGGCTGGCCCGCCCCTCCGCGGTCAGCGGGTTTCCCGACTGGGAAGCGGTGGCGGTGCCGGCGGGAAGCGGACCCGCGGCGGAGCCGGCCGCCACCGCCGATCCGGTCGCCGATCGCACCACCTGCGCTTTGGCGCTCCATCCGCGCAGTGAACCCGCCCTGGTCCATGCCTTGTCCTCGCACCTTCCCAGGGGCTCCCTCGTCTTCCTCGGCAACAGCCTGCCCATCCGCGAGTGGAACGCCTTCGCATCCACCATGACCCGGGACCTGCGCTGCCACGCCAACCGCGGGGCCAATGGCATCGACGGCTGCGTCTCAACCTTCCTCGGCCTCGGTGCCGGAGAGCCGGAGAGCTGGGCGGTCATCGGCGACCTGACCGCCCTCTACGACCTCGCCGCCCTCTGGATCACGCCCGCACTGCCCGCCGCCCGCCGCCGGATCGTCATCATCAACAACGGCGGCGGCCGCATCTTTTCCCGGGTCGCCGCGCTGCGCGGGCTGGAGTCCGGCCAGCGCCGGCTCATGGAAAACCCCCATGCCCTCGGCTTCCGGGCGTGGGCCACCATGTTTGGATGGGATCACGTCACCGTCACCGATCCCGGGGAATTTCCCTCGGCCGTCGCAGCCCCCGCTCCGCATCTGCTCATCGAAATCATCCCGGACGCGGCCCAGACCGAAGCCATATGGCAGACCCTGTCCCTGGGCCCCCCGTCGAGCCAGACGGCTTCCCCTCCGCGCACGCCGCCCGACCCAGCCGAGCCGGGACCGCCCCGGCCCTGACCCCGGCTTTCATCCTGCGACTCACCACACGCATCATTGATCCATGATCTGGGCCCTTCACGGAATGGTTGGCGAGCCGGCCGACTGGAATTTCCTCAAACCCGCGCTGCCGGACCTGCGCACCCCCCTGCTCTGGGCGGAGGTGGACCGGTACACTCCATGGGCGTTTCAGTTTGCCAAAAAAGTGCGCGAAACGGATCCGCGGCCGGTCCTGCTCGGGTATTCGATGGGCGGACGCCTCGCCCTGCATGCGCTGCTGGCCGCCCCCCGGCTTTTTCGCGCCGCGATCATCGTCTCGGCCCACACCGGCCTGGCCGACCACGAGCTGCGGCAGCGCCGGTGGCGGCAGGACGACGAGTGGTCCAAAAAACTCCGCTCGCTGCCGTGGGCGACGTTCCTGCGCATCTGGAACGACCAGGCCGTGTTCGATGGCAGCGCTCCGCCCGGCGAGCGGCTGACCACGTTCAAGTGGCGGCAGAGCATCATTCGTTCCTTCGATTGCTGGGGCCTCAGCCGCCAGGAAGACCTGCTGCCCAAACTCAGCCACCTCGAGCTGCCAGTCCTGTGGATTTCCGGCGAAAACGACCCGCTTTACACCGGCCTCGGCCGGGATGCGGTCGCCGCCCTCCCCAACGCCCGCCACGCCATCATCCCGTCCGCCGGCCACCGCGTGCCCTGGGAGGAACAGGCCGCCTTCACCTCCACCGTGACGGGATTTCTTTCCTCGGAAAACCTGCTTACCTGACCCCACCATGTGGCACGACGTCCAGACCTTCACCGACATCACCTATCACAAAACCGAGGACGGCATCGCGAAAATCACGATCAACCGGCCGGAAGTGCGCAATGCCTTCCGCCCGCTGACCGTGCAGGAGCTGCTGGCCGCCTTCGACCTCGCGCATGAAGATCCCGCCGTCGGGGTCATCATCCTGACCGGTGCCGGGGACCTCGCCTTCTGCTCCGGAGGAGATCAGAAAGTCCGCGGCCATGCCGGTTACATCGGCAGCGACGGCGTGCCGCGGCTCAACGTGCTGGACCTCCAGAAAAAAATCCGCTCCATCCCGAAACCGGTCGTCGCCATGGTGGCCGGTTACGCCATCGGCGGCGGCCACGTGCTCCACATCGTCTGCGACCTGACCATCGCGGCCGACAACGCCCGCTTCGGCCAGACCGGCCCCAAGGTCGGCTCGTTCGACGGCGGCCTGGGCTCAAGCTACCTCGCCCGCATCGTGGGACAAAAAAAGGCCCGCGAAATCTGGTACCTCTGCCGCCAGTACGACGCGCAGCAGGCGCTCGATATGGGTTTGGTCAACACCGTGGTCCCGCTCGCCTCCCTCGAAGCGGAAACCGTGAAATGGTGCCGCGAAATCCTCCAGCACAGCCCGCTTGCCCTGCGCTGCCTCAAGTCCGCGCTCAACGCCGACTGCGACGGCCAGATGGGCCTGCTCGACCTCGCCGGCAACGCCACCCTGCTCTATTACATGAGCGAGGAGGCGAAGGAGGGTCAACAAGCCTTCATCGAAAAACGGAAACCGGACTTCGGAAAATTCCCGCGCGTTCCGTGAACCGGCCCGGCCGGGCCCTCCGGCCACCGCGGCCGACCGCCGGGCCGGGCCTTCCAGGGGAGCCCACCGCTCGCCCGCGGCGGGCGCGGAGTCCCCGTTGACGACCCACTCCCGCCCCCGAGGCTGGTCCGCGTGTCGCTTTCCCCGCTTCTCTCCGCCGGCCTCGGCTCATGGTTTATCCTGACCACGGCCCTGGCCCCCGCCGAAATCCCCGCCGCCAGCCCGCCGCGGCTGATGGAGACCCTCGGCCCGCGCGGGAACGCCATCGGCCAGAACAACCGGGACGAGGTCCGGCTGCTCTCCGGCCCCGAGCCCGCCACCATGCTCAATGACCAGTCCCCGCGCCGCTTCGAGCTTTGGTCGAACATCCTCAAGGTGGCACCCCAACTGGAAGTCCCGGCGGCATGAACCCGTGGCTGCTCGCCGCCCGCCCGAAAACCCTGCCCGCCGCCATCGTGCCGGTGTGGGCGGGCTCGGTGCTGGCCTGGACCCTGACCGGCGCGTGGTCGCCGGGACTGACCGCCTGCGCGCTGCTGAGCGCCCTCTGCATCCAGATCGCGACCAATTTTTTCAATGACGCGCTCGATTTCAAAAAGGGTGCCGACACGGAGCAACGGCTCGGACCGGTGCGCGTCACCGCGAGCGGACTGGTGGAGCCGCGAAAAGTCGTGCTGATGGGCGTGACCACGCTGCTGGCCGCCTGCGCGCTGGCCGTGCCCGTGATCCTCGCGCGTGGCTGGCCGATGCTCGCCATCGGCCTGCCGTCGCTCTATTTTGCGTGGGGTTATACCGGCGGACCGGTGCCGCTGGCATACCGCGGGCTGGGCGAACTCTTCGTCCTGGTTTTTTTCGGACTGGTGGCGGTGGCCGGAACCGTCTTCGTCAATACCGGCGGGTGGTTCTGGCCGCAGTCGCTGCTGCTCGGCTTCCAGGTCGGCTGCCTCTCGACCGCCCTCATCGCGATCAACAATCTGCGGGATGTCGCGGAGGATTCGCGGACCGGCAAACGCACGCTGGCCGTGCGGTTCGGCGTGGGGTGGGCGAAGCGCGAGGTGGCGTGGCTGTGCTGCCTGCCGTGGACGGCGGGCACGCTGGCCTGGGCCCACCTGGGGTGGTCCGGAGTGCCCGCGTGCACCGCGCCGGGGTTTATCTTCGCCCTGCTGGCCATCGTCATCCCGGTCCTGCGCACCCCGCCATCTCCCCGCTACAACCGCTTCCTCGCCCTGGCCGGCGCCCAGTTGATCCTCTTCGCAGCGCTGTTCACGGTGGGCGCGCTTTCCGGACCGTGATGGTGAACCTCCACGCCCTCGCGATGGGGCCGAAGCGTTGAACGAAACGCCGATCAGGGTCCCTCTTCGCGCCCGCAAAACCCTTCGTCACCCCTCGCGGGACAATTCCAGAAAGGTGCACGGGGGCGAAAAAAAATTCCCGCCATTTCCCATCTCCCGGTCAAGAGTACGCCCGCCAGCCCGCGTCCCGTCCATGCTTCATCTTCACGAACCGATCCACATCCACCGCTATACGCTGCGCTCGAAAGCACCCCTGAACGCGGTGACCGCCACCCGCGAGCACGAAGGCGCGCTGGTCAAAATCGGCGATGGCCACGGCTGCCTGCATCCCTGGCCGGAACTGGGGGACCTGCCGCTCGACCGCCAGCTGTCCATTTTGTCGAAAGGCGGCTTCACCGGCATGCTCGAACGCCTGCGCATCTGCTGCAAACTGGACGCGGCCGCCCGCAAGCTCGGCCGGAGCGAATTCGTTGACTTCACCATCCCCCCCAGCCACCGCTACGGCGAGCGGGACCCGGGCGTGGTCAAAGTGAAGTGCGGCCCGGACGTGGCGGCCGAGGCGGCGCGGCTGACAACCTTCGCCGCAGCACGGCTGCGGCTCGATTTTAACGCCACCCTCACGCCCGACCGCTTCCGGGATTTTGTGCGCCGCCTCGACGAGGCCACCGTGGCGCGGATCGATTTCGTGGAGGACCCGTTCGACGCCCCGTTCCACATCTGGGAAAAGGCGCAGAAGGCCGTGCCCTTTGCGCTGGCCAGCGACCGGGTGCCGGTGCCGGCGGCCGCGGAAATCGTGAAGCCGGCGCTGCACACCATGCAGCGGCGGCGGCGGCGCGTCGTGTTCACCAGCAACATGGACCACCCCCTCGGCCAGCTTTTCGCGGCCCGCGAGGCGGCCGCCTACTACACTGCTCATCCGGACCAGGCGGAGGTCTGCGGCCTGGCCTCCCATGTCCTCTACGAACCCGATCCGTTCCTTGAGCGCATGCGGTGCGACGAGGACAATCGGCTGATTTTCCCCGGCGGCACCGGCTTCGGTTTCGATGATCTTTTGCAGGCACTCCCGTGGCAGCGCCTGTTTTAGATCCGCGCTCCGACGCCTTCTGGGAAAGCCGCGGGCCCGTGGTCTTCGCCAACCCGCGCGATGCGGGCCCGGCCGCCGCCGCCGCCAGCCTGCTCGCCGCAGGCACCCACCTCGCGCGCACGGTGGAAGCAGGAAAGGAGGAGGGCCTGATTCACTTTTTCACCTCCGGCAGCTCCGGCCAGCCGAAGATCGCCGGCTTCACGCGCGCCGCCCTGCTGGCCTCAGCCCGCGGGGTGAATGCGTTTCTCGGCGTGACCCCGGCCGACGTCTGGCTGCGCGTCCTGCCCCGGTTTCATGTCGGCGGCTTCGGGGTCGAGGCGCGGGCCTGGGCCGCCGGAGCCCGGTGCGTGGGTCTCGACGAACGATGGAACCCGCTGGATTTTCCAGCGCGGTGCGAGGCGGAGCGCATCACCCTCGCCTCGCTGGTCCCGACCCAGGTCTTCGATCTGGTGCAGGCCGGGCGGACGGCCCCGCCGTCGGTGCGCGCCGTGCTGGTCGGCGGCGGCGAGTTGCGGCCGGCATTGTACGAGCAGGCCCAATCCCTCGGCTGGCCGGTCCGGGCCAGCTACGGCCTGACCGAGGCGGCCTCCACGGTCGCCGCCCAGGCCGCGGATGAGCCGGACTGCACCCGCCTGACCCTGCTGCCACACTGGCAGGCCCGCACAGACGCGGACGGAATCCTTGAACTGCGCGGGCCGGCGCTGGCGGACCGCGTGGCGACAATTGATCCCGAGTCCGGCCGTGCCCGCTGGCACCGCATCGACACCCTGCGCACCTCCGACCGCGTGCAACTCGCGGACGAAACCCTCATCTTCCTGGGCCGCGCCGACCGGGTGGTGAAACGGCTCGGTGAGTTGGTGGACCTGGCGCAACTCGAACGGTGCCTGGCCGACGCCGCGCTGGCGGCCGGCGTTTTTGGGCGCGTGCGGCTGCGCTGCGAGACCGACCCGCGCGCCGGCTGCCGGTTTGTGCTCGAATGCCTGGAGCCCGCCGAGGGCGCGGCTGCGGCCACGCTTTTCGATGCCGTGCAGCCGGCATATGCGCGGCTGGCGGCCGTGGAGACCGTCGCCGATCTGCGGCTCTCGCCTCTGGGCAAGCCGCTCGCATGAGCACTGGCCCAGAGGGGTATTTGCACAGCTGCGGGGGCGGAGCTAAGATGGAAGCGTGAGTTCGCCAGCTTCCAATGCCCCCTTCAACGCCTGCGCCGCCTGCGGGCAGCGAATGGATGTCTCGGAGGCCGAACCCTTCAGCCAGCAGGCATGCCCCGGATGCGGGACCATGGCCTTGGTGCGGACCCAGTTCAATCACTTCACCATTCTGCAGGAGGTCGGGGTCGGCGGCATGAGCCGGGTCTTTGAGGCCGAGGACATTTCCCTGGGCCGCCGTGTGGCCCTCAAAATCCTGAACCGCGACTGCTCCCGGGAGGCCGCCCGGCTGGCGCAGTTCGAACGTGAGGCGCGCCTGACCGCGAGTTTCAGCCACCCGCACATCGTCAAGGTTTTTTCGGTCGGTCGGGATCAGAGTCTTTTTTACATCGCCATGGAACTGGTCCCGGGCGGGAGCCTGGACGACCGCATCCGCAAGACCGGCGCCCAGCCCGAAGAGGAAATGCTGCGGCTGGCGGTGGAAATGGTGCAGGGCCTGCGGGTGGCCCAGGGGAAGGGCTTGATCCACCGCGACATCAAACCCGGCAACATCCTCTTTGCCGAGGACGGCACAGTGAAAATCGTCGATTTCGGCCTCGCCCTCATCCAGGGCGACCTGGACGATTCCGAGGAACTCTGGGCCACGCCCTATTACGTGCCGCCGGAAAAACTTCACGGCGAACCCGACACCTACCGGGGCGACATGTATTCCCTCGGCGCGGCGCTCTTTCACGCCCTGGCCGGCAAGCCTCCCCACGGGAAGGACACCAACAGCATCGAGGAACTGAAAAAAATCAAAAGCTTCCCGGTGCACCTCCGCCCGGCGGCCCCCGGCCTGTCCGATGAAACCTGCGCTATCATCGATCGGCTGCTCTCGCGCAAACCGGAGCACCGCTATCGCAGCTATGACGAGCTGCTCGAGCACTTTCAGTTCGCCCGGCAGAAACTGCGCGCCCGCGCCGCCACCGCCAGCCAGCCGGCGTGGAGGCGCCTCGCCGCGCGACACGGAGGGATTGCCGCCGCCGTGGTTGCCGGCCTGGGCGTGGCGGTCGCGCTGGCGGTGCGGCAGTCGGGGCAGAGTCCGGCCGGCGCGCCCCCCCTGCGCGTGGACGCCGGAGCCTCCAGCCCGGGCGAATCCGCCACGGCACGCTACCTCCAGGCCCGCGAAAACTTGGGCGTCGGACTGATCCCCCGCGCCCGCACCGTTTTCGAGGAACTGGCCAACGCGACCACCACGCGGCAGCCGACCCTGAACTGGGCGCTGGTCCACACCGGCCTGTGCGCGCTCCTGGAGAACGAAGCCGAACCCTCCCGTCAGGCCTTCGCCCGGCTGGCGGCCTTGTCCGTCGCTCCGGAGGCCACGGGCGATCGCGAGTTGACGCTCTTTTTTGCCGACCTCGGCAGCGTGCTTGGTCGCGAGGGGCGTGTGCCGCCGGATGAAGCCGGCCGGTTCGCCGGCCCGGGCCTGCGCGGCCTGGGGCTGCTTCCCCTGGGCCTGCGGGCGTGGACCGACGGCCAGCCGGCACAAGCCGAGACGCTGCTGCGTCGCTTTGTTGCCTTCACTGCGCCGCCGGGCCAGGAATGGATCGAGGGCTACCGCCGCCTCGCCGCCCCATACCTCGCGGACTTCGACGCCCTCCGGAAGCTCCCGATCGTGGCGGACGAGGGTGAACCCAGCGAGCATGAGACCGCCATCGCCTCGACCCAGGCGCTGCTCGCCGCCATGAAGGTTCCGGGAGGTCCGCTCCGGCCGCAAATGGAGGCGCATGCCGACCAGCTCCGTCGCCGCCTGGCCCGGCGGCAACGCGACCAGGAGGAAATGCTCGGCACCACCACCATCGAGCAGGCCCGCGAGGATGCCGCCGCGCTAGAGCGGGCGCTCGACCAGATCGAGGCTCTGCGGCCGGCCTGCTCATTTGCCCGGGGGGTGGAGGTCCTGCACACCCTCAGCCCGCGCACCCCCTCCGCCCAGGACCGGGTGGCCGACCACGTGTTCCTGTGGCAGGCCGCCGAGGATTTCCTCCGCCTCCTGGCTGAAGATCTCAATGCCCACGGCTTCGCGGGCACCCTCGAACGGCGCCCCCCGCTCCCGCCGGTGGCCGGGGCCACCATCGTCCGCGCCTCCCGCGACAAATGGCTCGTCCGCGCCGGCAAAATCGAAACCACCCTCGACCTCGCTGCCACCACCCCCGCCTTCCTCGTCGCCCTGGGTGAAGGTTTTGTCGACCGCGCGGTCGATTCCGACGGCTATTACCGCCGCCGCGAAGGCCTCGTCGCCTTCGCCCGGCTCGCCGGCATGGATGACTACGCCCGCTTCGCCGGCGAATTGCTCATGCGCGAATCGCCCACGTTCCGCGACCGGTGGAGCCGCCTCACGGCCTATGCCCCCCGGTCCTGACCGCCGGCCACCCGGGACCGGGATCAAAGCCCGCCCACGCCACCCCCCTCTTCACACCAGGGTGTTCGTCCCGGAGGGGATATCCGGACCGCGCGGCCATCCTTTCCACCGCACCCCAGTCAGCGCCGCCCGGCCTGGCCGCCAGCCCTGGGGCAATTTCCTGGCCGACCGGCAGACCGGCGTCGAGGGTGGGTTGATCTCCCCGCTTCCACCGCCACACTCCGGTCCGGCCTGCGCCCAACTTTCACCATGTCCCGCCACGTCATCCTCGCCCTCGGTCTTGCCCTGGTCGCCACTGCCACCGCGCTGCTGCTGGCGGACGTGGGGATTTTCGAGGAGCCCGGGCGCTGGCTTTTCGCCCGCTATCAGGAGGAGTCGCTGCTGAAGGACGGTGCCGGAGCGGTCTGGTCGTGGCTGCCCCCCGCCGCCGCCGGCCTCAGTGCGGCGCTGGTCGCCTGGGTGGCGGTGGACCAGGCGTCCTGGGGCCCCAAGCTGGCCGTGCTCGGAGCAACCCTCGGCGCGGTCGCTTTCCTGTCGCTGACCCTGGCGTTCTACGGCCTCGCCTTCAACCCGTGGCCCGGACTGGCCGCCGCCGCCCTGGCCTTCGCCATGGGATGCCTGCTGGCGGAGACACCGGCGACCCGGAGCGGTCGGTCGGACGTGTCCCTCGCGGACCAGCGCCTGAGCCCCGCCACCCGCCAGGCCTGGCACGGCCGCGCCGAGCCCCCCCCGTGGGCCAAGCCCGGTGGGCGCGAAAGCGCGGTGCTTTCAGTCCGCGTGCTCTCGCCGGCCCCCGCCTCCGGAGCCGCCCAGCACCTCGATCAACTCGGCCGCGCCCTGGGTGAAATCACCCGCTTCCTCCGCCAGCGGCCCGGTGTGGTGCTCGACACCCCGGCCAGCGACGGCGTGCGCGCGTTTTTTGGCTTCCGCCCGGAGACTTCCGGTGGCGACCTGGACGAAGCCGCCCGCGCGGCCCTCGAACTGGCCACTTTCCTCCGGGAGGAGGCCACCCTCCAAACCCAGGCCGGACAGCCGGTTCCCGCCTGGGGGCTGGGCTTGAGCCTCGGCTCCCTGCTCACCGGATTCCATGGCCCGGATCCAGAACGTTTCTGGACCGCTTCCGGCCCGGCTGTGGAGCAGTCCCGCCAACTCGCCGCCCTCAACGCCAGACACCACACCACCATCCTCGTCGGTCGCCGCGCCGCCGAGGCCCTGGCCGCACGCTTCGACCTGCGCGCGGTCGAAGGGGATGCCATCCATGCCCTGCTCGCCCCCAAGCCCGCGCCCGCCCCCGAGGACCTGCCCCACGCCGCCATCGAGGAAATGCTCGTCGAGGGCGGCGCACACGGCGACGGCTCCGCGCCCGCCTCCGCTCCGGCTCCCTCATCGAAGGCTCCTTTCTCCGCGCCCCGACCCCCGCTGGCATAATCCCCGCCCCCAGTCCGGTCGGACCATCCTTTTTTCAGACACCTTCATGCGCAAGGCGGAATACCCCGAGGAGATCCAACGCCTCGTCCTGCAGCTCAAACGGCTCCCGGGCGTCGGCCCGCGCAGCGCCGAACGCATGGCGGTCGCCCTGCTCACCGGCAAAACAGGCGTGGCCATGGAACTCGCCCGCGCCCTGGAAGCGGCGGCCCGCGGCATCATCCCCTGCCCCAAATGCGGGTTTTTCCAAAGCGCCACCGGCCCCTGTGCGCTCTGCGACACCCCCGGCCGCGACCAGACCGTCATCTGCGTGGTCGAACAACCCACCGACGTGATCCCCCTCGAGCGAACCGGCGCCTATCACGGACTGTACCATGTCCTCGGAGGGCGCCTCTCCCCACTTGACAACGTCCATCCCGAAAACCTCCGCATCAGCCAGCTCGCCCGGCGGATCACCGAAGGTGGCCTGCACGAAATCATTCTGGCCGTCGGCTCCGACGTCGAAGGCGAGGCCACCGCCCACTATCTCACCGACCACCTCGCCGCCTTTTCCTCCCCGGAAACCCCGCTGACCATCACCCGCCTCGCCCAGGGCCTGCCCGCGGGAGGCGGACTGGAACACGCCGACGACCTCACCCTCCACCGCGCCCTCAGCGGACGAAGGAAGGTGTGATGAACACAGCGCCCCTCCGACCCCGGCGCGCAGACCCCGCCCGCGCGCAGGCCCAGAGCTCTCCGGAGGCCAACTTTTCGATGGACAAGCAGGCCCGGATTTTGTAGTATTTAGGAAGTTCTAAATAGTCAGCCGGAATCGCTCGGGGTCGCCAAGACCACCAGCGAGACCGGCTTTCGTCGTCTATTTGACAAGTGTCCATTCCGAGTCACGTTCCCTTCTGCCCATGCTGCCTGCTTTTGCCCCTGTTCTTCGTGATTTGAGATTTGTGATTGAAAATCAACCGTTAGCGTTGATTTCCCGGCTTGGACGAGACCGTCCGGCCAGCAGGGCCGCGTCGCGCCCACGTTGATTTTCAGCGTCCCTTCGTCGCCTCGCGACGAGTCCACGGCCATGGGAACCCGTTTTTTTCGTCCCTTTTTAGTTTTTTCACTGATTTTTCAAGCCAGCCCACACCCCAACTGACCCACTGCCATGTCCGAACGCATCTCATTTGGTAAAATCCAGGAAATCGTCGAACCGCCGAATCTGATTGAGGTTCAGATTGAATCGTATGCGGAGTTTTTGCAGCAGGACGTGCTGCCCTCAAAGCGGGTGGTGACCGGTCTGCAGGCGGTCTTCAAGGAGGTGTTCCCCATCTCCAGCTATGACGAAAAAAGCGTCCTGGACTTCTCCCATTATGAAATTGGCGAACCCAAGCTGACCGCCCACCAGGCGCAGCGCGACGGAGAAACCTATTCGGCCCCCCTGTACGTCACCTTCACACTGGCCGACGAGACCGGCAAAAAAGAGGAACGCGTCTACATGGGCGAGCTTCCGCTCATGACCGAGCGCGGCACGTTCGTCATCAACGGGGCCGAACGGGTGGTGGTCTCCCAGCTCCACCGCTCGCCCGGCATTTGCTTCGAGGAGACTTTCCACCTCAATGGCAAGCGCCTCTACGGCTTCCGCATCATTCCCGACCGCGGCTCGTGGCTCGAAGTGCAGTTCGACACCAACGACCTCCTGTACGTGTACCTCGACCGCCGCCGCCGCCGCCGCAAATTCCTGGCCACCACCTTCCTGCGCACCATCGGCTACGCCACCGACGAGGACATCCTGCGCGAATTCTACCGCGTCGACGAGTTCAAGCTCTCCAAAAACCCGGAGGAGGAGGCGCTCGCTACCAAACTGCCCGTCCGCGATGTGCTCGACGGCGAAATCATCGTCGCCCGCGCCTACGAGCCCCTCACCGTCGGCATCGTCCGGCAGCTGCTTGAACTGGGCCACAAAACCGTGCCCGTGGTCGACATCAAGGACCAGGACGACACTCTCATCAAGTCGCTCAAGAAGGATCCAGCCAAGGACGAGGAGGAGGCGCTCAAGGACATCTACCGCAAACTCCGCCCCGGCGATCCGCCGACCGTCCCGAATGCCCGCGGCCTGCTCAAACGCCTCTTCTTCGACCCCAAGCGTTACGACCTGACCCGCGTCGGCCGCTACAAGATCAATCAGAAGCTGGGTCTGAAGCTCGGCGAGGAAGAACGCATCATGACGAAGGAAGACTTCGTCGCGGCGATGAAATACCTCTTCAAGCTGAAAAACGGCGACGGCTTGCTCGACGACATCGACCACCTCGGGTCGCGCCGCGTACGGGCGGTCGGCGAACTTCTGGCCAACCAGTGCCGGGTCGGCCTAAGCCGCACCGAGCGCCTGGTCAAGGAACGCATGACACTCTTTGACGTGAACGTCGAGGGCATGACCCCGGCCAAGCTCATCAACCCGAAGGCACTCTCCGCCCTCGTCCGTGACTTCTTCGGCCGCAGTCAGCTGAGCCAGTTCATGGACCAGACCAACCCGCTGGCCGAACTGACCCACAAGCGCCGCCTCTCCGCCCTCGGGCCAGGGGGCCTGAACCGCGACCGCGCCGGCTTCGAAGTCCGCGACGTGCACGCCTCCCACTACGGCCGCATCTGCCCGATCGAGACGCCGGAAGGTCCGAACATCGGCCTCATCAACTCGATGAGCTGCTTCGCCCGGATCAACCCCTTCGGCTTCATCGAGACGCCCTACCGCCGCCTCGTCGATGGCAAGGTCTCCAACAAACTGGATTACCTCACCGCCGACCAGGAGGAAAATTACATGGTCGCCCAGGCCAACAACGTGTTCGACCCGGAAACCGGCCACTTCCGCGAGAAGAAAATCACCGTGCGGTATCGCGGCGACTTCCTCGAAGTCGAGCCGCAGGAAGCCGGCTACATGGACGTCTCGCCCAAGCAGCTCGTCTCCGTCGCCGCCTCGCTGATCCCCTTCCTCGAGCATGACGACGCCAACCGGGCGCTGATGGGCAGCAACATGCAGCGCCAGGGCGTGCCCCTCCTCATTGCCGAGGCGCCGCTGGTCGGCACCGGCATGGAAGGCAAGGCCGCCCGCGACTCGAAGGCCGTCGTCATTTCCGATTCCAAGGGCGTGATCGCCGCCGCCAGCGCGGAAGTCATCATCGTCACCAGGGACGGCAAACTGCCGGTGAGCGACAGCGACTTCCTCGCCGACCCGTTCAGCGTCAAGCACAACCCAGACAAGGAAATCTTTGTCTATCCGCTGCGCAAATTCATGCGCTCGAACGCCGGCACCTGCATCAACCAGCGCCCGCTCGTGCGCCGCGGCGACAAGGTGAAGGTCGGCCAGGTACTCGCCGACGGACCGTGCACCGAAAAAGGCGAACTCGCCCTCGGCCGGAACGTGCTCGTCGCGTTCATGCCCTGGAACGGCTACAACTTCGAGGACGCCATCACCATCTCCGAAAAAGTGGTGAAACAGGACATCTACACCTCCATTCACATCGAGGAATTCAACGTCGGTGCCCGCGACACCAAGCTCGGCCCGGAAGAAATCACCCGCGATATCCCGAATGTGGGCGAAGAAGCCCTCAAAAACCTCGGACCGGACGGCGTCGTCCGCGTCGGGGCGGAAGTGAAGCCCGGCGACATCCTCGTCGGCAAAATCACCCCGAAATCGGAAACCGAACTGGCCCCCGAGGAGCGCCTCCTGCGCGCCATCTTCGGCGAAAAGGCCGCCGACGTGAAAGATACCTCGCTGCGCGTCCCCTCGGGCTGCACCGGCATCGTCATGGATGTCCGCGTCTCGTCCCGCAAGGAGACCGCCAAGGAAAAGCTCTCCGCCACCGAGAGCAAGAAGGAGCTCAAGCGGATCGAGGAAGACTACACCAGCAAGCGCACCGAATTGCTCGACACCCTGACGGAAAAACTCGCCGAGAAGCTGCTCAACGAGAAAATCCCCCTGGACGTGGTCAATGGCCAAACCGGCGAAATCCTCATCCCCGCCAACAAGAAAATCACCAAGGCCTTCCTCGCCCGCCTCTCGGAAAATCACGAAAACATCGAGATCGATCCAAGCCCGATCCGCCAGACCATCGTCGACATCATCGCGGGATACGAACCGAAGTTCGCCGACCTGGACATGGAGCGGGAACGCCAGCTCGACCGGATCGAGGCCGGTGACGAGGTCGACCCCGGCATCGTCAAGGAGGTCAAGGTCTACATCGCGTCGAAGCGGAAACTCTCCGTGGGCGACAAGATGGCCGGACGCCACGGCAACAAGGGCGTCGTCGCCACCATCGTACCGGAAGCCGACATGCCGTTCCTGGAAGACGGCAGCCCAGTCGACATCGTGCTCAACCCCCTCGGGGTGCCGAGCCGAATGAACGTCGGCCAGGTGCTCGAAACCCACCTCGGCGTGGCCGCCAAGGCGCTCGGCCTGACCATCGCCACCCCGGTGTTCGACGGCATCCCCGAAGAAAAGATCATGGGCTACCTCGCTGACGCGAAGAAGGTTCCGGGCTTCGAATGGATCGGGCTGCGGGGCAAAAGCACCCTCTACGACGGCCGCACCGGCGACGCCTTCCACCAGGACGTGGTCGTGGGTTACATCTACATGATGAAACTGGGCCACTTGGTTGCCGACAAAATCCACGCCCGCGCCGTCGGCCCCTACTCGCTCGTCACCCAGCAGCCGCTGGGCGGCAAGGCGCAGTACGGCGGCCAGCGCTTCGGCGAAATGGAGGTCTGGGCTCTTGAGGCCTACGGCGCCGCCTACACGCTCCAGGAGCTGCTCACGGTCAAATCCGACGACGTACAGGGACGGACGCGCATCTACGAGGCAATCGTCAAGGGTGACAACACCCTGGAGGCCGGCACGCCCGAATCCTTCAACGTCCTGGTCAAGGAAATGCAGTCCCTCGGCCTCTCCGTGAAGGTCTCCTCCAGCAAGGAATCCCTCGCCCTGGCCGGTGGCGACGAGGCCGCCGCCCTGCTGTCGCCGGAGCTTTCCGACGATCCGCTCGCCGGGTTCTCGCTGCAATAAGCGCCCCCCCTCCCTCCCCCCTGGGTGCCGCCGGCCCTCCCCGGCCCGCGGCGCTTCCCCCCGTCAGCATCCATTTCAATTCCCAATCACATTTTTCCAACATGAGCGTCGAAAACTATCTCGGTGAACTCTTCGGTGGCGAGACCAAGCCGGCCGCGTTTGACCAGGTCGGCATCACCATTGCCAGCCCGGACACCGTCCGCAGTTGGTCCAGCGGCGAGGTCAAGAACCCCGAAACCATCAACTACCGGACCTTCAAACCAGAGAAGGCCGGCCTGTTCTGCGAGCGCATCTTCGGCCCCACCCGGGACTGGGAGTGCGCCTGCGGCAAATACAAGCGCATCAAGCACAAGGGCGTCGTCTGCGACCGCTGCGGCGTCGAGGTGACCCTCAGCCGCGTCCGGCGCGAGCGCATGGGCCACATCGAACTGGCCGTGCCCGTGACCCACATCTGGTTTTACAAGTGCATGCCCTCCCGCATCGGCCTGATGCTGGACATGACCGCCCGCCAGCTCGAACGCGTCATCTATTACGAAGATTACATGGTCGTCGATGCGGGCAGCACCCCGCTCAAAAAAGCCCAGCTGCTGACCGAACAGGAATTCCGGGAAGCCGAGGAACAATACGGCGAAAGCTTCCGCGCCGGCATGGGAGCCGAGGCCATCCGCGAGCTCCTCGAGGGCCTCAACCTCGTCGAGGTGGTCAAGGAACTCGAACAGGCAATGACCCGGACCCGCTCCAAGCAGGTCCGCAAAAAGATCGCCAAGCGGCTCAAACTGGCCCAGGGCTTCGCCGGCAGCCATTCGCGCCCCGAATGGATGGTCCTCGAAGTGCTTCCGGTCATCCCGCCCGACCTCCGACCGCTGGTGCCGCTGGAAGGCGGACGTTTCGCCACCTCCGACCTCAACGACCTCTACCGTCGTGTCATCAACCGCAACAACCGGCTGCGCAACCTGCTCCACCTGAAGACGCCCGACGTCATCATCCGGAACGAGAAGCGGATGCTGCAGGAGGCGGTGGACGCCCTCTTCGACAACGGCCGCCATGGCCGCGCCGTGACCGGAGCCGGCAACCGCCCGCTCAAGTCGCTCTCCGACATGCTCAAGGGCAAGGGCGGCCGCTTCCGTCAGAACCTGCTCGGCAAACGCGTCGACTACTCCGGCCGGTCGGTCATCGTCATCGGTCCCGAACTGAAGCTCAACCAGTGCGGCCTGCCGAAGAAAATGGCGCTCGTCCTGTTCGAGCCGTTCATCATCCGCCGCCTCAAGGAAATGGGCTACGTGCACACCGTGCGCTCAGCCAAAAAGATGATCGAGCGCCGCACCCCGGAAGTCTGGGACATCCTCGACGAGGTGACCCAGGGCCACCCGGTGCTGCTCAACCGCGCGCCCACCCTCCACCGCCTCTCCATCCAGGCGTTCGAGCCGAAACTCATCGAGGGCGAGGCCATCCGCATTCACCCGCTCGTCTGCACGGCCTACAACGCCGACTTCGACGGCGATCAGATGGCCGTGCACGTGCCGCTTTCGGTTGAGGCGCAAATGGAGGCCCGCATGCTCATGCTGGCCACCAACAACCTCTTCTCGCCCGCCTCCGGCAAGGCGGTCACCACGCCGTCGCAGGACATTCCGCTCGGCATGTACTTCCTCACCCACCACCGTCACTTCCCCACAAAGGACGCCAAAGAGGAGACCCCGAAGCTGAAATCCCTGTTCGCCGACGTCACCGAAATTGAGTTCGCCATCGCGGAAAAAGCCGTCGAACTTCACGATCTCATCCGCTTCAAAAACCCTGACTTCGGCAAGGACACCGTCTACGGGAAGAAAGAGGAAAAGATCATCGAGACCACCCCCGGCCGCGTTCGTTTCAACGAAATCTGGCCCATCGGGCTCGGTTTCATCAACAAAACGGTCGGCAAAAAGGACCTCTCCGACATCATCTGGCGCTGCTTCCAGGTCTCCGGCCATGCCGAGACCGTGGCCGCGCTGGACCGTCTCAAGACCCTCGGCTTCCGCTCCGCCACCCTCTCCGGCACCTCCATCGGTATCGCCGACATGTTCATCCCCACGGAAAAGGGCGGACTGCTCGAGAAGACCTACGAACACGTCGAGGTGGCTGAAAAACAATACCGCGGCGGCATCATCACCAACGGCGAGCGCCAGCAGAAGGTCATCGACCTTTGGACGGCCGCCGGCGACGACCTCGCCAAGGCCGTGTTCCGCCAGCTGGAGCACAACGAAGGCAAGAAGTACCCGAACCCACTCTTCCTCATGGTGGACTCCGGTGCCCGGGGCAACCGCCAGCAGATCAAGCAGCTCGGCGGCATGCGCGGCCTGATGGCCAAACCTTCCGGCGAAATCATCGAGCGCCCGATCACCTCGAACTTCCGCGAGGGTCTTTCGGTGCTCGAATACTTCATCTCCACCCACGGCGCCCGCAAGGGCCTCGCGGACACCGCGCTCAAAACCGCGGACTCCGGCTACATGACCCGTAAACTGGTCGATGTGGCGCAGGACGTTATCATCACTGAGGAGGACTGCGGCACCACCAACGGCATCATCATCAAGTCCATCTACGAAGGCGACGAGGAAGTCGTCGAGCTCCGCACCCGCGCCTACGGCCGGACCAGCTGCGAGCAGGTCAAGGATCCCGTCACCGGCGAAGCCATCGTCGAGGTCGACCAGCTCATCCTGGAAAAGCAGGCCCGCAAGCTGCAGGACATCGGCGTGGAGCAGCTCAAGATCCGCTCAGTGCTCACCTGCGAAAGCAAACGCGGCTGCTGCATCCGCTGCTACGGCCTCAGCCTGGCCACCCAGGCGGTCGTCAAAATCGGCGAGGCGGTCGGCATCGTGGCCGCCCAATCGATCGGCGAGCCCGGCACCCAGCTGACCATGCGGACGTTCCACACCGGCGGCGTCGCCACTTCCATGCTCAAGCAGCCGCGGATCATCCTCAAAAACAAGGGCATCCTCCGCTACAACGAGGTCCGCGCCGTCGAATCCGCCGAGGGCGGCTGGATCGTGCTGAACAAAAACGGCACCCTTTCGGTGCTTGACGAAAAGGGCCTCGAACTCGAGCAGCACAAACTCATCATCGGCACCAACATCTCCCAGCCTGACGGCTCCGCCATCAAGAAGGGCGATCAGATCGCCACCTGGGATCCGTACAACGTGCCGATTCTGACCGAACGCCCCGGCCGCGTGGAATTCAAGGACCTCATCGACGGCATCACCCTCGGCCGCGAAGTGGACAAGGAAACGGGCGTCAAAGGCCTCGTCGTCATCCCCCACAAGGAGGACCTCCACCCGTCCATCGTCATCGAGGACCCAAAGACGGGCGCGGTGCTGGCCAGCTACAGCATCCCAACCGGGGCGCACATCTCGGTGCGGCGCGGCGAAAAGGTCACCGGTGGTGCGTACCTCGCGCGGACGCCGCGGAAAGTGGCCAAAACCAAGGACATCACCGGCGGTCTGCCCCGCGTGGCCGAGCTCTTCGAGGCCCGCAAACCCAAGGACCACTCGACGATCGCCCGCATCGACGGCACGGTCGAGATCGGCGGCCTCGTCCGCGGCAAGCAGCGCATCATCGTCAAGGACGTGGAAACCGGCGAAGAGGTCGAACACCTCATCGCCCGCGAGAAACACCTCCTCTTCACCCCCGGCGATCTGGTCAAAAAAGGCGACCAACTCACCGATGGAGCCGTCGTGCCCCATGAAATCCTCGAGATTTCCGGGCCCCAGGCGCTGCAGGAACACCTCACCAACGAGGTCCAGGAGGTCTACCGTCTGCAGGGCGTCGAGATCAATGACAAACACATCGAAATCATCATCCGCCAGATGCTCCGCAAGGTGAAGATCAGCGAACCGGGCGACACCCAGTTCCTCTGGGGCGACCAGGTCGACCGCCTCGATTTCGAGTCGGAGAACGAACGCATCTCGGAGCAGGGCGGCAAACCCGCCGAGGCGGAGCCCGTCCTGCTCGGCATCACCAAGGCGTCCCTCGAGACCGATTCCTTCATCTCCGCGGCGTCCTTCCAGGACACCACCCGCGTTCTCACCGACGCCGCCACCCTCGGCAAGGTGGACAAACTCCGCGGCTTCAAGGAAAACGTCATCATGGGCCACCTCATCCCTGCCGGATCCGGCTTCAGCACCAACCGCGGCATCACCATCCAGGAGGTCGGCGAGCCGCCGGCCTACCAGACCGACGAGGAAATCGAACTGGCCGAGGCCTGAACCGACCCCTGACTCATTCTTCTGCGAGAACCTGGTGCCTGACGGCACCGGGTTCTTTTTTGCTGGCTGATAGGAATTTGCTTTGGGTGGCCGTCGCTTGGGGCGGGTTCGGGGGACATGAGAGGAGGGGTGGGAAGGGGGCTGGGGGTGAGGGAGGGGAGTTTTTGAGGAGAAGGGCGGCGGGAGGAGTGGTGATTTTCGGGTTTTGGTGCGGTTTTTGGGCGGAGCAAGGTGCAGGTGGAGGGGGGATTTTCCTGAGCGCAAGCATAGGGATTGGGGGCTGCGGGGCCAAGATTTTTTTAGCAGCGGTGGCGGACTGCTTTTTTGGGCCCAGGGGCGTCAGTTTGGATCGAGGACCAGGGTGCGTTCCGGGAACGCGTAGGGATAAAGACGTGTAATCGGGGGAGGTGTGTTTCGGAATGATTTGTGGGGTGGGGTGGGCGGGGCCCGCTCGGAGCGTGGGGGTGCGGCGGACGGAGCGGAAGCCTTGGAGCCGTAGGCGAGAAGGCTGGAGCGGAGTCGGCCTGCCGTCCGCCGGGCGTTTGAGAGCGGGGTAGTTTTGTCTGCTGGGAAGGAGGACTTGGGTAGCGGGAGGGACGCAGATTTTTGCATGCAGTTTGCAGGGGAAGGAACGACCGGAAGTGCCGGGAGAGTGCAGCAAAGCGACATGGCAGGCGAAGGCGCGAGACCCCCGCCCGCCCCCGAGATTGAGCGAGGGTGCAGAAGGCTGGCACTGAGGGCTCCTTCCACGGACTGACCCGCCCGACCGACCTCCACCTCAACAGCCAAATCCACCACCGCGGCCACAACTATAAGCGCTGATGTTTCCCGCGCCAAAGCGCCCGCTCCCCTCAAGGAAATCTTGCGCGCCTGGGAATTGCGCCTCGCTGTCCAGCGACAATTAAAACTGACATCTTTGTCCTGCAGCGGGCGGGCACATCATCCCTGGCGGAAATCGATGGCAGCGGGCAGCCTGTTGTGGTAGGCAGCCACTCGCCCTGACGCATGCCTGAACTCGCCCACTCCATTTACGACTGGCTCTACCGCGACCTGTCGCTTCGCGCCGCCGGCCTGATCGTCGGCGCGCTGCTTTTGGCCGCCCACGCCTACGCCTTCTTCAACTACCGCAGCCTGCAAACCACCCTGCGGGAGGCTCCGCGCAACAAGACGCTGGGCACTGCGCTCCTCGCCATCGCCCTGGTCTGGGCGCTGCTCCTGGTCTCCTCCATGGACATGGGCGAGTTCTGGCGCGTGCGCCGGGTCGCGCTGGTCCTGCTGCCGGTCGTCTTCGGGCTGATGCTGGCCTATGTGGATGAATTCCTGACCGCCCGGGCGCTGGGCGTCCTGATGCTGCTGGCCGCCTGCCCGATCCTCGACGCCGCCTTTCTCGAAGCGCCACGGACGCGGCTGCTGCTGCCGCTCGTGGCCTATGGATGGATCGTCCTCGGCATGTTCTGGGTCGGCCTGCCTTACCTTTTCCGCGACCACGTGGCCTGGGCCACCGCCACGGAAGCCCGATGGAAAAAACTCGCCCTGTCCGGCCTCGGGTATGGTGCCCTCATCGTCGTCTGCGCGCTCGCCTTCTGGGGCCCCGCCTGATTGCCGCCGCCGGCTGAGACCCTTGTGACCCGTGGTGCCGCCCGTGACCCTCGACCGACCTCCCGGCGGCCTGCTGGTCATCCGGGGCGGAGCCATCGGTGATTTTGTGCTGACCCTGCCCGCGCTGAGGCTGCTGCGACGATCGTTCCCGGACCAGACGATCGAGGTGCTCGGCACGCCCGGCGTGGTGGACCTGGCACCACACTTCGGCCTGGCCGATGGCGTGCGGCGCCTTGAGGACCCGGCCCTGGCCCGGTTCTTCGTGCCCGGCACCGGGCTCGACCCGGCATGGTGCCGGTATTTCGCCTCTTTCAGCGTCGTCATCAGCCACCTGTTCGATCCCGACGACTTCTTCCACGACAACCTCCTTCGGGCCGGCGTCCGCACCCTGCTGCGCGGACCCCACCGTCCCGTCGAAGGCGGACCGCACGCCTCCGAGCAACTGGCCGGCCCCCTGGCCGGGCTGGCCGTGTTTCCCGGACCGGAAGAGGCCGCGCCCCTGCGCGCCCGCGATCCCGCCACCGTTAAAAACCGGATCGCGCTCCACCCCGGCAGCGGCAGCCCGCGCAAAAACTGGGGTCTGGAAAACTGGGCGCACCTCGCCGCCAGCCTACAGCAGCAGACCGGTGCCGGGATTCTGGTGATCGCGGGCGAGGCGGAAGCCGCCGTGCTGGATGAATTCAACGCCCTGCTGGCCACCGCGGACGTGGACTCCGCAGTGGCCGACAGCCTGCCGCTGCCCGCACTCGCCGACCGGCTCGCCCGCTGCAGGCTGTTTCTCGGCCACGATTCCGGACCCGCCCACCTCGCCGCCGCCTGCGGCGTGCCCTGTGTCCTGGTCTTCGGCCCCACCGACCCCGGAGTCTGGGCCCCCGCCGGCCCGCACGTGCGGGTCGTTCGCGCCCCCGGGGGATCGCTCACCGCCATCACCCCCGGCTTCCTCACCACGGCGGCCCTGGAACAGTTTCACCGGCCGCCCCACCCGTGACGCCGCCGCCTCCGCCAGGGCGGCAGGGCGGGTCGGGCCTCCCCGGGGTCGGAGAAATACCGAATCCCCGCATGGGAACGGTTCCGGCTTGGCAAAGCAGCCGGCGCTTCGCAAGGTCATGTAATGAAACACGTCCTTGCCTTGGCCGCGCTGGCCCTGCTCTCGCTCTCCAGTCCAGCCGCGGACCAACCCCTGGCTCCCCTCGCCGGTTCCGACCTCGCGGCTAGCTGGCGCGTGGTGGATGAAATGACGGACCACGGGCCGGTCACGCTGAGCGACGGCGTGCTCCGTCTCGGCGAGGGCCAACCGATGACCGGCGTGGCCTATACCGGCAAGGCCCCCCTGCCGCTCAAGGATTACGAAGTCAGCTTCGCCGCCCGGCGCGTCGAAGGAGAAGATTTTTTTGCCGCTCTGACCTTCCCCGTGCGCGACAAGGACACTGCCGCCACCTGGGTGCTCGGCGGATGGGGCGGCAAATGCGTCGGCATCTCCTGCATCCAGTACCAGGCCGCCGATGAAAACGAGACCACCAACTGGGTCGAATTCAAAACCGGCCAGTGGTACCGCTTCCGCCTCCAGGTCCGCGAGAACCGCCTGACCGGATTCATCGACGACAAACAGATCTTCGACGCCGATACCGAAGGCAAAAAAATCACCATGCGCTTCGGCGACGTCGAATTCTGCCGCCCGCTCGGTTTCGCCAGCTACAGCACCATCGGCGAAGTCAAGGACCTCAAAATCGCACCCCTCGCACCCCTCGCGCCCTTGTAACCAGTGACCCGTGACCAGCACCACCAATCCATGAAACTCTCCGTTCTCACCGTCCTGACCGTACTTCTGACGCCCGCCATGGCCGCCGACTGGCCAAACTGGCGCGGACCGAACTTTAACGGCTCCGCCGAGGCGGCCGGCCTTCCCACCACCTTTTCCCCGACGGAGAACGTCCGCTGGAAGGCGGGCCTGCCCGGGCCGGCGGGCAGTTCCCCGATCGTCGTGGGAGGTTCGGTGTACCTCACCGCCGCGGTGGAGAAGGACAACCAAGTGGTCGCCCTGTGTCTCGATGCCAAGACCGGGGCGGTGAAGTGGAGCGCCCCGGTGGCCGACCGCTTCCGCAGCGACGACCGGAGCAATTTTGCCAGCCCCTCGCCGGCCTCGGACGGCCAGCGCGTGGTCTTTTTCTCCGGTACGGGCGACTTGGTCTCCTTCACCCTGGAGGGGAAGAAGGAATGGCACCGCAACCTGCAGAAAGACCACGGGCGCTTTGCCTTCCTCTGGACCTTTTCCACCAGCCCGGTGCTGTTCGACGGGCGGTTGTATCTCCAGGTTCTCCAGCGGGACTCGGCCTTCCAGGCGCACGGCGAGCAGAAGGGCGAGCCCGACAAGAAAAACGAGAGTTACCTGCTGGCCATCGATCCCGCCACCGGCAAGGACCTCTGGCGGGTCGTGCGCCCGGCGGCGGCGGTCGATGAGTCGCTCGAGGCCTTCACCACTCCGGTCCCCGCCACCGTGGCCGGACGCGCCGAACTGCTCATCGCCGGCGGCGACTGCCTGACCGGACACGACCCGGCCACAGGCCGGGAACTGTGGCGCTGGGGCACGTGGAATCCGAGCAAGATCGGCCACTGGCGCCTCGTCCCCTCCCCCGTCACCGACGGCCGCAATGTGCTGGCCTGCGCGCCCAAAGGGGCTCCGGTCTACGCCGTCAAGGGAGGCTTGGTCGGAGCCCACACGGACGAGGCCTCGCTGGCCTGGCGCAGCAAGCTCGACGACGAAGACATGCCGTCCAGAGCCTACAAGGATGTCTCATCGGATGTTTCCACCCCCCTCTTTTACCAGGGGCACTATTACATCCTCAATGGCGAAAAACAGCGCCTGGCCTGCGTGAAGCCGGAGACCGGCGAGGTGCTCTGGCATGAGGACCTCGGCGGACGCACCAAAATCGAGGGCTCGCCCACCGGAGCGGACGGCAAAATCTTCGTCATGGACCACCGCGGCGAAGTCTACGTCGTCAAGGCCGACCCCGCCAAATTCGAACTGCTCCACCGCGTCGAAATGATGGACCGCAACACCCGGGACCTCCGCTCCACGGTCGCCGTGGCCCACGACAGCCTCTTTATCCGCACCGAGGACACCCTCTACTGCATCGGCAAATAGCGCCGCGGTGCGCGGCGGACACAACCCGCCGCACGGCCTTCCCGCGCAGGAGCGCTCCTTGTCCCAGCCGCCGGCACCAACGCACCCGGCTGGTCGCCCTGCCACGGCGGCGCGCTTTCAGAGCGAGGAGAGGCGGGACACGCTCTCCCCCTGCCTGGTCCCTGGCCCGTTCGCGCCGCTACGCAGCCAGCAACTTCGCCTCGCCGTTGATCGCGCGGTAGATGCCCTTGAAAAAATAATACCCCCAGCCCCATTCGGCTTCCCCGTTTTTTTCCGCCCAGTCGCGATCGTAATGCTGGTTGGCGTAAAGAAACCGCTCCGGGTGCGGCATCAGCCCGAAGACGCGTCCGCTGGCGTTTTGCAGGCCCGCGATCGCCGCTTCCGACCCATTTGGGTTCTCGCCCGAATAGGTCAGCGCGGCCAGCCCCTCGTGTACGTAACGCCCGGCCTCCCCGGGAGGTGCCACCAGCCGTCCTTCCGCATGAGCGATGGGAAACTCGATGTCGACATCTGTCGGAAGCTCGCGCAGGAACGGATTGTCGGCGTTGTGCACCCGCAGCTTGACCCACCGGCATTGAAACCGGCCCGACGTGTTGTCGATCAGACTCGCCTTCGGCAGCAGCCCCAGCTTGGTCAGGATCTGGAAACCGTTGCAGATACCCAAAATGTGCCCGCCCCGCTCCACGAATTCCTCCAGCGCCCCCGACAGCTTCTGCTGCGTGATCAACTGGGCAATCCGCCCGGACATCACATAATCGCCATAGCTGAAGCCTCCGGAAAACACTATCAGGTCAGCCGACGCCATGGCCTCCCGCGTCAGCACCGCACTCGGCACAATCGTCGCGTCAAACCCCGCCACCCGCAACGCGCGGGCGGTCTCCTCGTCAGCATTCGTCCCCGGGTACCGCGGCAGCAGGGCAGTGGGTGATTTGATCATCCAAAAGCGATAGCGGAGAGCGCTGCGATGTCGAGGGATTCCCGATAGACCACGCATCCCATAAAGGGACAGACACTTTACGGCCCGTCGGAAATCTCGACTCATCAGATCTGAAAGATCAACTATTCCTTGCCCGGGGTCTGGCAAGCCACCCCTTGAGGTGGACTTTTGCCGGAGCACGCTCGCAACGCGCTTGACCGATTCACTCCAACTCCAGCCAGAGCACCATGGTGCGAAAATCGAAGGTGGTGCGGAAGTAGCGCAGCAAGCCGGACCCGAGGAGCAGCGGCTCTTGGAGCGGGCCGGTCCAGGTCTCGACATTTGGAATTGGGCGGCCGTCGAGCTGGAGTCCGGGGATGAAAAAAACGCGTCCCTCCATCTCGGCACCGGGCCCCACGGCGCGGACCGGGCGGCCGCTTTCCGAGTACTGGGTGAGGTTGAGGTCGTGCAGCGACTGCGCGCTCATGAGGAGGACGCCGTCATACCCCGTGTCGACGATGGCATGGCGGGTGCGGCCGTTCGGAAAGGTGACGGGCACGCTGAGATGCCCTTCCTTGGTGATGGTGATTGGGAGGCGGAGCGAGCGTTCGCGCGGCGGCGGCACAAAACGGCCGGCATAGTCGAAGATCACGCGCTGGCGCTGGTAATCGAAGGTGATGTGCGAGAAGGCGGCCATGGCCGGGGTGCCCAGCACGTTGAGCTCGCCGCCGAGGGCGGGCGAAAGGGCGGATTTGCCGAAGTTGTGCACCAGCACCGGCATGCCGCGGAGGGCCACGCCGCCCATCGACAGCTCTCCCACGAAGCCGAGGAGGGTGGCCTGCTGGTTTCCGAAGGCAGTGGTGATCTGGCCGTGCGGGCCCATGATTTCGACCTTTGCTTTTTCCGCGCGCCGCTGGCCGATCATGGTGTGATTGCCGCCGGTGTCGAGCACCAGGGGAAAGGTCTCTCCGCGATTGAGCCGCGCCCGGACGATGGGGACGGTGTGCTCGGAGTCGTGCACCATTGGCACGGCCACCGGACCGCGCGGCTGCACGTCCACCATTGGGGGAAGCCCACCGGTGACCCGCAGCAGAGGAGCGCGCTGGTGCTGGCGCAGCAGCGCGCCGCAACCGGTGAGGGTGACGCAGAGGGCCAGCGCCCCAGAGCGGAGGAGGAGGAGAAGGCCGGGCTGAGCCGCCCGGGAGGCGGAGGCGGTCGTCTGATGGCGGGGTGAGGGTGGGCGGCTCAAGCAGCCACTACAGCGAATTATGGATATGAATCAACGTCAGGGTGACGAGCGCGGTCGCATAAATGGTGTCGCTTTCGCGCCAGCGGGCGGCGGGGTTGGTCCATGAACCAGCCGGCTCCTGGGAGTTCAGCAGCGTATTGCCGATTTCCAGGCGCCAATCCACCACGGTGCCATCGGATTTTTTGAGTTCGCCGAGGTTGAGGGCCGTGAGGGCTTTGGCCATCGAGTGATAATAATAATAGAGCCCCTGGCCGCCGAGCCCCGGGTTCTCGGTGGCGGAAAAGTTGTCCTGAAGCCAGACCAGCACGGCTTTCACGCGTTCATCAGCGGGCGTGAGTTTCGCGTAAATCAGGCTGAGCAGGCCGGCGTAGCTGATGCTGCCGGTCGAGCGCAGGGCTTTCCGGCCGTCGCCAAGGTCCGTTTCACCCGCCTTGCTCACACCCGGCTCGTACACGAAGCCGCCCTTGTTGGCCGCATCTTCGCTGACCCAGGCGCTGTTGTTGTGCGCCTTGAGGTTCTGACAGCGGGAGACAAACGCGATCGCGGCCTCATAGTTGAGCTTCGGATGATTGGGCGAGGGCGGCTGTTCGGCGTCCAGCGCCTGGGCGTAGTACAGCGCCTCCAGGGCAAAATGTGTGTTCGAGAGGTCGGAAAACTTCGACGACCCGCCGTAGCCGATGCCGCCGTCGTGCGTGTGATCGGCTTCGCCCTTCTCTTCGTTGTCCTGCTGGAGGCCGGTGATGTAGGTCCGGGCATTGCGCGCCAGCGGCCGAAAATCACCGGATGGATGCGCCATCAGCGCGGTCAGACAGATCGAGGTATTGTAATTGGCCAAGCCCTTCACATAGAGCCCGCCGTCCGGCTGGGCGGTGGAGGCGATGAAATCGTACGCTTTTTTCGCCGCCTCAGGCAGCGCCTGCGGATCGCGTCCGGGATCACCCAGGATGGCCAAGATGGCGAGGCCGGTGATGGCGGGCTGCTCGGCGTCGCCGATGGCCCCGGTCGCGGCATCCTGCGACTTTTCCAGAAACGTCACCCCTCGGCGAACGGCCAGAGCGGATTCCTGCTTCAGCGACTCCTGGTTCTGGGTGCGCGCGTGGGCGGATGGCGGCAGCACGGCGGCCAGCAGGCCGCAGCAGACGGCTCGCGAGAATATGGCGGGGCATTTCATGGGTGGAGAATCACGGCGTGGTGCCGGCCGTCAGGGAAGGATGCGCCATCAAAGCGCGGGATCAAGGCGGCCCTAGCGGGTCGCTGAGGCCGGGTGCGGAGTGATAACGACGGTCACCGGGGTGCCCTTAGGGGGAACGTTCCGGAAGGGGCTCCACTGCTCGTCGTTGTCGGCTCCCTCGCGCGGGCTGTTGAGCAACGCCCGCGCGTCATGGTACAGGGCGACCAGCGAGCCGTCTACTTCCGCCGCGAATTGCTTCTCCTCGTTCAGATGCGAACCGGTGTAAATCCAGGGTGCCCGGGCGGCGGTTTTTTGCGTGATGAGATCGGTGATCCATTCATCGAGGCGCGCGGACTTTTGCGGGCCATCCGGGCTCTCTTTCCAACGCACCATTAATTCCAGCCGGGCACCGGGCTTGACCGTGTCCAGCGGCTGAGGTTTTGCCGGGGGGACGAACCATTGCGCATCCGGCTGATAATTCAGGAGTAGCAGGACGATATTCAGGTCGAAGACCCGCGCCTTGGTGCTGAGCAGGGCCTCATGCAGCTTCCCCTTTTCGCTGACCAGGGCGTACTCAAGCAGGCCTTTGACCATGTTGACCTGCGCCGGAATGAAAATCTCCCGCGTCGCATGGTCGAATTCGATCAACCCCAGCCGCGAGCGGGTGGCCGAGAGCCGGACGACCTCCAGTTTCGCCGGCGCGGCGGGCACCTCCGCCCGGCCTGGACCGGCGGCCAGAACTCCCCCAACCAACATCCAGCACCAACGAATCATCCTGCGACCGGGGCGCGGAGCGGGCACCTTGTCAATGTGCTGATGGCCGCGCGGTCGCTTCGGACCAAGGCGGCGAAGAACCGCTTCCTCCCTCAAAATGTTTCGATTGCTTCGCGAGTCCCCCGGCGCGGCTCACCACCACCCCGCGCTGTGGTCCCAGTGGTTGAAAATCCATTTCCGATGGATGGTCAATGATCCGGTGGACATGGCCGCCCTGCGGGGGAGGGGCGTAGACGGACGCATCACCGATGGTCCGACACGGGCTCGCGAGGTGCTGGCAGAGCGCGCCGACGCCGGATTCGCCGAAAAGCCCCTGCTCCACCTCGCCCCCGCACTCAGAAAACCGCCTCCCCGGGGACGCCATGAGGCCGCGCCCGCAAGCACCATCCGCCCGGTGCGGCCGCCCGCCCCGTTCCTCACAAAAAAAAGCCGGGAGCCCCTAGCGAGGCTCCCGGCTGGATCGGTCTCCGGTTTTTACAAAACGGGCCCGACTAATTGAACTTACATCATGTCGCCCATGCCGTGGTCGTGGCCGTGGCCACCACCGGCGGCTTCTTTCTTCTCCTTGATCTCGGTGATCAGACACTCCGTGGTCAGGAGCAGGCCGGAGATGGAGGAGGCGTGCTGAATGGCGCTGCGGGTCACCTTGGCGGGGTCGACGACGCCCGCCTTGATGAGGTCCTCGTAGTTACCAGTGGCCACGTTGTAGCCGATGTTGCCTTTGGCTTCCTTGACCTTTTCCACGATCAGCGCGGCATTGACGCCGGCGTTTTCGCAGAGGGTGCGGAGAGGAGCCTCAATGGCGCGATAGAGGATATCGGCACCGGTCTTTTCGTCACCTTTCAGCTTGAGGCTGGAGATGGCTTCCTGGCAACGCAGCAGAGCCACGCCACCGCCGGGAACGATGCCTTCTTCAACGGCCGCACGTGTGGCGTGCAGGGCGTCTTCGACGCGAGCCTTCTTTTCCTTCATTTCGGTCTCGGTCGAGGCACCCACGTGGATGACCGCGACGCCGCCGGCGAGTTTGGCGAGGCGCTCCTGGAGCTTCTCACGATCATAATCGCTGGTGGTTTCCTCGATCTGGCGGCGAATCTGGCTGATGCGGCCTTCGATGTCCGCCTTCTTGCCCTTGCCTTCGACGATAGTGGTGTTTTCCTTCTCGATGACGAGGCGCTTGACGGAGCCGAGGTCGGAGAGTTCGACGTTTTCGAGCTTGATGCCGAGGTCTTCGGTGATGCAGCGGCCGCCGGTCAGGATGGCGATGTCTTCCAGCATGGCCTTGCGGCGGTCGCCGAAGCCCGGGGCCTTGACGGCCACGGCGTTCAGGGTGCCGCGCAGCTTGTTGACGACGAGGGTCGCCAGGGCTTCGCCTTCCACGTCCTCAGCGATGATGAGGAGCGGACGACCGCTCTTGGCAACCTTCTCCAGCAAGGGCAGCATGTCCTTGAGGTTGGAGATTTTCTTCTCGTGAATGAGGATGTAGGCGTTGTCGAGAACGGCCTCCATGGTCTCGGGATTGGTCACGAAATAGGGCGAGAGATAACCCTTGTCGAACTGCATGCCCTCGACCACGTCGAGCGCGGTTTCGATGGACTTGGCTTCCTCGACCGTGATCGTGCCGTCCTTGCCCACCTTGTCCATGGCATCGGCGATGATCTTGCCAATTTCCTTGTCCCAGTTGGCGGAGACGGTGGCGACCTGGGCGACTTCCTTGGAGTCGGTCACCTTGGTGGCGATGGTGGCGAGTTTCGCCACCACGGCCTCCGCGGCCTTGAGGATGCCGCGCTGGAGCGAAGTCGGATTGGCACCCGCGGTCACGTTGCGGAGGCCTTCCTTGTAGATGGCTTCGGCGAGCACGGTGGCCGTGGTGGTGCCGTCACCGGCGACGTCGCTGGTCTTGCTGGCGACTTCGCGGACGAGCTGGGCGCCCATGTTTTCGTACGGGCAGTCCAGTTCGATTTCCTTGGCGACGGTCACACCGTCCTTGGTGATCGTCGGGGAGCCGAACTTTTTGTCGAGAATGACATTGCGGCCGGCGGGTCCAAGCGTGGACTTGACGGCACGGGCAAGTTTCTCAACGCCGCGCAGCAGCGAGTGGCGCGCGTTTTCATCAAATATCAATTGTTTAGCCATGATAAGTTAAAAGTGGGTGTCTGTGGTTTGGTGGGGGGGGCGGCGTTATTTCTGAACGATGCCGAGGATATCGTTCTCGCTGATGATGAGGACGTCCTGGCCGTTGAGCTTGATTTCAGTGCCGCCGTATTTCGAGATCAGGACGGTGTCGCCTTTTTTGACAGTGAACGCGATGGGCTTGCCATCTTCGTCCTTGCCGCCGGTGCCGAGTTCGAGCACCTCAGCCTCTTGAGGCTTTTCCTTGGCGTTGTCTGGGAGAACGATGCCACCGGCGCTCTTTTCCTCGGCCTCAAGGCGTTGGACGAGCACGCGCTGGCCCATGGGTTTGATTTTCTGTGCCATAGGTCTGTTTTGCGTGGTTTTTACGGGTTGTGTTTTTGGGGTGGCGGGGGTGTGCGGAGAACGTGGGAGATTAAGAGATTCGGAAGATGGTGTCAGCGGGCATGGCCCGGCGTCCGGCATTCCCGACCGACTGATCTCTTGGCTGCTTAATCCACTGGTTTCTCCTCATTTCCCCCGAAAAATTATTTCTTGTCGTCGACGACCTCGAAATCAGCGTCCACGACCTTGGCGTTGGCCTGTTTTGGTTCGGAGGGGGCGGGGCCTTCCTCCTCGCCGGCCGAACTGCTGCCGGTCGGCGGCGTGGTGCCGGCGGCGGCGGCGGACTGGCTGGCCTTGGCGAAGAGTTCCTGGAGTTCGGCCCCACGGGATTTCATGGCGTCCAGATCATCCTGCGCAATGGCCGTCTTCAACTGGTCGACCAGATCGGTGATGGGCTTCTTCTGATCCTCGGTGGCCTTGTCGCCAAGATCGGCCAAGCCTTTTTCGACCTGATAGACAAGGTTTTCGGATTGATTCTTCATCTCCACCACTTCCTTGCGGCGGGCGTCCTCGGCGGCGTGCACCTCGGCGTCGCGCTTGGCTTTTTCGATCTCCTCCTGGGTCAGGCCGCTCGAGCCGGCGATGGAAATTTTCTGCTCCTTGCCGGTCTTTTTGTCCTGCGCGGAGACGTGCAGAATGCCGTTCGCATCGATGTCAAAAGTGACCTCGATTTGAGGCAGTCCGCGGGGCGCGGCGTCGATGCCATCCAGCTTGAACGTGCCCAGCACCTTGTTGTCGCGGGACATCGGGCGTTCGCCCTGCAGCACCACAATCTCGACGCCGGTCTGGTTGTCGGCAAAAGTGGAGAAGATCTGCTGCTTTTTCGCCGGAATGGTCGTGTTGCGAGGAATCATCGCGGTCGCGATGTTGCCGGCGGTCTCGATGGCCAGGGTGAGCGGTGACACGTCGAGAAGAAGGACATCCTTCACGTCGCCCTGGAGCACGCCCGCCTGCACGGCTGCGCCAATAGCCACGACTTCGTCGGGGTTCACTCCCTTATGGGGTTCCTTGCCGGCGAGTTTGCGCGCGGTCTCGATCACCTTGGGCATGCGGGTCATGCCGCCGACCAGTACGAGTTCGTCCACCTGGCTGGCGGAGAGCTTGGAGTCAGCCAGCACCTTCTGAACCGGGCCCACCGTGCGCTCGAAAAGGTCGTCGGTGATTTTTTCCAGCTGCGAGCGCGAAAGGGTTTTTTGAATGTGTTTCGGCCCCGTCTGGTCCGCGGTGATGAACGGCAGGTTGATGTCGTAGGTCTGAGCGGAACTGAGGGCGATCTTCGCCTTCTCCGCCTCCTCCTTGATCCGCTGCATGGCGTCGGCCTGGCCTTTCAACTCAATGCCGGTCTCTTTCTTAAAGTCATCTGCGATCCATTCGATGAGTCGGTTGTCCCAGTCGTCACCGCCGAGGTGGGTGTCGCCGTTGGTGGCCATGACCTCAAACACGCCGTCGCCAATGTCGAGGACGGAGATGTCGAAGGTGCCGCCCCCCAGGTCGTAGACCGCGATCTTCTCGTTTTTCTTTTTGTCGAGCCCGTAGGCCAACGAGGCGGCGGTCGGTTCGTTGATGATCCGGCGCACTTTCAGGCCGGCGATTTCACCGGCTGCCTTGGTCGCGTTGCGCTGGGCGTCGTTAAAATAAGCCGGCACCGTGATAACCGCTTCGGTAATGGTCTCGCCGAGCTTGGCTTCGGCATCCGCCTTCAGCTTGGCCAGCACCATCGCGCCAATTTCCTGCGGACTGTACGTCTTCTTTTCGCCGCCGATTTCGATTTCGATGTGAGCATCGCCATTGGACGCCTTGACGATGGTGTACGGCACCGCCTTGTCGGCCTCCGTCAGTTCATCGAATTTACGACCGATCAACCGTTTGGCAGAAAAGACCGTGTTTTTCGGATTGGTGATGGCCTGCCGTTTGGCGGCCTGACCGACAACGCGTTCGCCGGTCTTGGTGAATGCGACCACCGACGGTGTCGTCCGCGCGCCTTCCGCATTTTCGAGCACGGAGGGCTGGCCGCCTTCCATGACGGCCATGCAGGAGTTGGTGGTGCCGAGGTCAATGCCAAGAATCTTTGCCATGAGAGTGGTCGTCCGGGTTTGAGGACGAGGGTCTCTGTGCACGATCCATGCCTTTCGATTTGCTTATGTCATTGACTATTGGTTATCAGATAATTAAAACTTTTTTGACCACAACTGACCCGCCGGAAAAGCCGTCCGAAAGCGTCAGGATGACCCAGCCATCGCGTCATCTTGGCGCGCATCGCGCAGAATGCGGCCGCATCCGCCGCGATTATCCGTGTCCGCCCGGCAAGCCCCGGCCGGGCCCGGGGCGCGGTGCCATCGCCAGATGTGAAGCCTCATTTCAAGATTACCTGATCCCCGCCAGAGTGCGGACCGCCACCAGCTGGATCCGCCCGCAAAACCCGGGCATCCTTGATGTCACTGACACCCACGTCACCATCACCTGGACCAACCGCAAAGACGCTGCCATCGGCTCCAAAAGTTGCCGATGGCCAAGCTCAACCCCTCCTCACGCCAGCTGCACCGAGGCCGCCTGCGCGTCGCGGGACACCTTGGTGCGAGGAGCGCTTACCGCACTGCGGACACTACATGAAGGAGAAGGTGTGGGGCTGGCCTGCGCCCTTCCAACGGATGCCACCCAACTCCCAGATGGACCGCGCGAAACCACACGAACATCGCATCATCCACGAGCGTGAGTCTGCCTCCATGCTTTTCGCCCATCTGCGAGGCAGAATGCGAACGAAGAACTTTTGCAGAGATGACATAAACGTGGTCCTAAGCCGAACAGTTTTTGTTGAGCCGCAAGCGGTAATGGTCGTGTTTGTCGGGCGAGGCGCTGTGGAGTGGGCGGCCTGGTGAGGGGATTATGATTTGGAAAGCTGGGCGCCGACTTCGCCGCAGAGGCCGAGGAAAGTGCGTTCGGCGAGGTTGAGCGGTCGGGTCTTGAGGTGGGCGACGACCCATTCGCGGCGCAGTCTGGCTTTCGGGAGCGGGACGCTGACGAGTTGGCCGGCGGCGATTTCGGTGCGGGCGGTCCAGTCGCCGGTGATGGCGACGCCGAGGCCGAGTTTGGCGAGTTCCTTGATGGCTTCGGTGCTGCCGAGTTCGATGAAGTTGCCCGGCCGCTGGCCGAGGCGGCGGAAGTAGTCGCCGATCATCTCGAAAGTGTAGCTGCGGCGGCTGGCGACGATGTACGTCTGGCCGCTGAGGTCCCGGGGTTTCGGTTTTGAGCCGGCCCAGGGATGGAGCGGGCTGACCAGGAATTGGAGTTCGTCGGAGAAGATCGGGTGGCAGCGGAGCACTCGGCTGTCGTGGGGTTTGAGGCAGAGGCCGAGGTCGAGTTGGTCGGCTTCGAGTTGGGCGATGGTTTCCGGCGACGGGCCGGGGGCGACGGCGATGCTGAAGAGCGGGAATGATTCCTTGAATTCGCGGAGCACGGTTGGCAGGACGAATTGGGCGGTGGCGGTGGTGGCGCCGATGCGGAGCTGACCGCGCGGGGTTTGGTCGAGCGCGCCGAGGCTGGCCCGGGCCTGGCTCATGCGGCTTTGGATGGCTTCGGCGTGGGTCAGCAGTTCGCGGCCGTGGTGGGTGAGGAAGACGCGGCGGCCCTGGCGGTGGAAGAGCTGGCAGCCGAGGTCGGTTTCGAGCGCCCGGATGGCATGGCTGATGGCGGACTGGGTCAGATGCAGGTTTTCCCCGGCGCGGGTGAAGCTGCCCTCGCGGGCGAGCACGCTGAAGGCGCGGAGTTGCCGGGAATCGAGAAGCGGCTCCATGCATGAATGAAATTCATCTTTTGCACAAAAACAATGGGGTGTTGTTGATGACTGGCCGTCGGTTTCTGGCACATGGGATGCGGTAACGGGACGGCATGCCCGCCCGTTCCAGCTCCTCCTCGCCACGTCCGCCGCGTTCGCCCCGCCGGTCCGTGAGTCCGCCGCTGCGCCTCGGTTTCATCGCAGTGGCCGACTGCGCGCCGCTGCTGGTCGCGCAGGCGGAGGGCCTCTTTAAAAAGGAGGGGCTGGATGTGCGGCTGAGCTGCGAGGTGGGATGGGCGACGATCCGGGAGAAGCTGGCGGGCGGCGAGCTGGAGGCGGCGCACGCCGTCTGCGGGCTGTCGCTGACCATGCCGCTGGGCTGGCAGGCTCCGCCCTGCGAAGTGGCCACCGCCTTTGTCTTCAATCTGCACGGCAACGCGATCACCCTGGGCCAGCATCTGTGGCGGCGCGGAGTGCGGGACGCCGCGGATCTGGGCAAGCTCATCCGCAGCACACCGCAGAGGTTGTTAACCATGGCGACCGTTTCGCGGACATCGTCCCACTTCTTCATGCTGCGCCGCTGGCTGCAGTCGGCCGGCCTCGATCCCCAGCAGGAGGTCCGCATCATGGTGCTGCCGCCGACGCAGATGGCCCCGAGTCTGAAGGCCGGGCTGATCGACGGCTTTTGCGTGGGTGAACCGTGGAATTCCGTAGCGGTGGCCGAGGGGGCCGGCTGGGTGGCGGCCACCAGCGCGGACATCCTGCCGCACCATCCGGAAAAGGTGCTGCTGGCCGGTGCTTCGCTGCTGCATGAGCGGGCGGACGAGCATGCCGCGCTGATTCGTGCGCTCGCGCAGGCGTGCGCCCGCTGCGATGATCCGGCCCGGCGGCCCGGCGTGGCCGCCCTGCTGGCGGCCGGCGGCGACCTCCGCGTCTCCCGCGAGCTGCTGGCGAGATCGCTGGTCGGACCGTTCGACACCGGGGTGGGCCCGCCGCGGACCGTGGAGGACTTCCACATCTTTCACCGCGGGGAGGCCAACCGTCCGACCCTGGACAAAGCCCGGTGGGTCGCCCGCGAACTCACCGCGCATGGGGTCGTTCCCAGCGCGCAGGCGGCCGCGCTCATGCGCCTCGCCTCGACAGCGTGGCGAGAAGGCATTTACAGCGAAGCACTTGCTTCCGCGTCCCGCCCCCGGCCGACGCGGCCCAAACCAAAGACCCAGATCAAATACCATGATGCGCCAACCATCGTCGCCTAGACCACCGCGCTTCTCCCGCCGCGGCTTCCTCAAAACCACGAGTCTGGGAGGTTTGGTCGCCGGGCGGCTGGGCGGCTGGACCGGGCGGTTGATGCGAGCGCCGCTCCGGAGGACTCGGCGCTGAAGCTCGGCCTCATCGCGCTGACTAATGGTTCGTCCATCGTGCGGGCCCGCGGGAGCAGGCTCTTCGAAAAGTATGGCATTGCATCGACGGCGGCGCAGGAGGCGGGCTGGGCGGCGAATCTGTGATTCGCTGAGCAATGGCGACATCCAGGCGATGCACAGGCTGCGGGGCCTGCCGGCGGAGCGGCCGGACGGCAATTTCACCCCGGGCCAGTTGCGGCGTGGATTATGCTGCCTAAGGTGCCGACCCGCCAATTTCACGACATGATTCCGCAAATTCCCAGCAACGCCCCGTTCACTCCTGAGCAGATCGAGTGGCTCAACAGCTTTTTCACCGGCCTTTTCAGCCAGGGTGGACAAGCGATGGCCGCCGTGGAGCAGCGATCGTTGCTAGTTCTGTTCGGAACCCAGAGCGGGAATTCCGAAACCCTGGCGAAAAAGATCGGCCGGGAGGCATTGACCCGGGGCTTTGCCCCCCGAATCGCCGGTCTGGACACGGTGGAGGCGGTGGACCTGGCCGGCGAAAAGACCGTGCTTTTCATCACCAGCACCTGGGGCGAGGGCGACATGCCGGAAAATGCCACCGGCTTCTGGGACGGCCTGAACCAGAACGGCTCGTCCCCGAGCCTGGCCGGCGTGAATTTTTCCGTGCTCGCGCTCGGCGACCGAAACTACGGCGACACGTTTTGCCTGGCGGGCAAAAAGCTTGATGAACGTCTGACCAAGCTGGGGGCGAACCGGCTGGCCGAGCGGGTCGACTGCGATGTGGAATACGACCTGCCCGCAGCCGAGTGGATCGCCGGGGTCTTTGCCGCGCTGGGAGCCTCCGCCGTGTCCGCTCCCGCCGATTCCGCAAGCCCGCGCAGTGCCGCCGCCCCCATCTCCGGCACGGAAGAGGAGGAGGAGGAGACGTATTCGAAAAAGAATCCGCTGCCCGCAGCTCTGGCGGCCAATTTACCACTGAACGGCAAGGAATCTGCTAAAGAGACGAGGCATCTTGCCTTCTCAATCGAAGGATCCGGCCTCAGCTATGAGGTCGGGGACGCCCTGGGCGTCTTTCCCGCCAATTGTCCAGACGTTGTGGCACGGGTGATGGAGTCTCATCGCCTGGATCCGGAAGCGGTTGTACCGCTCCCGGGTGGCGGGGAAGCGCCTCTGCGCACGGCCCTCGAACATCATTATGAAGTGCGCACCCTGGTGGGGAAATCCGCGGAGACGTCCACCTCGCCGGCCGCCTTTGTCGAAGTCCTGCGCCAGATTCAGCCCCGGCTCTACAGCATCGCCAGCAGCCTCAAGGCGCATCCCGGCGAAGTGCACCTCTGCGTCGGCCGCGTCGCCTACGACAAGGACGGCGTTGCCCACAAGGGGGTGTGTTCGACGTTTCTTTCCGACCGCCTCGCGGTGGGCGGGACCACCGGCGTTTTTGTCCAGCGCTCGCCGCATTTCCGCCTGCCGACCGACCCCTCGCTGCCGATCATCATGGTCGGCCCGGGCACCGGCATCGCCCCGTTCCGCGCCTTTCTTGAGGAGCGCGCCGCGACCGGTGCCACCGGCAAAAACTGGCTCTTCTTCGGCGATCAACACGCCTCCAGCGACTTCCTCTACCGCAAGGAAATCGAGGCCTACGTGCAAAAAGGCATTCTCCACCGCCTCGACACCGCCTTCTCGCGCGACCAGGACCGCAAAATCTACGTCCAGAACCGAATGATGACCCAGGCCATGGAACTGTTTACCTGGCTCGAACGCGGCGCGCATTTCTACGTCTGCGGCGACGCCACCAAGATGGCCAAGGACGTCGATGCGGCCTTGCATTACATTTTGCAGACTATCGGCGGCAAATCCGCGGACGGCGCGGCCGCCTACGTCGCCGCCCTGAAAAAGACCGGTCGGTACCAGCGGGACGTGTATTGAGGGATCGGGTGGCTCCCGGTTCGTGCTGATAGAGGTAGGGATGGGGCATTGGATTGCCTCACCCCCCCTCCGCACCGGACGTGCAGATCTCCCGCATCCGGCTCTCCGGTCAGTGGTTTGCTCCCTGACGGAGACTGGCAAATTCGAGTTCTCGGGCGTCCAGCAGGGAGAAGACTCCGAGATTCGAGAAGTAGCGATTGGGCCAGCGTTGGTGATCCTTTCCGCGGCCGCGACCTCTGAGGCCACGCCGTTTTCTGAGGATGGAGCGCAGTCTCATGCGGATCCACCCGTCGATCCCGCTCAACTCGCTGGCTTTGAAGTGTTTGAAGTAGGT